>Ga0208158_1000144_pt1 | contig 31142 bp, 34 predicted proteins | sample 8_EtaG_FD_184081 | JGI IMG/M metagenome (GOLD analysis project Ga0208158, IMG submission 184081) | Marine viral communities from the Subarctic Pacific Ocean - 8_ETSP_OMZ_AT15162 metaG (SPAdes) (version 2) | ecosystem: Environmental > Aquatic > Marine > Oceanic | place: Pacific Ocean | collected...
AATCATTAAATCTGCGCGGCTTCCGGTTAGCTGACCAGTGATGCCGACGCTTTTTACGCTTGGTGCTTGGGCTGGAGAGCAATTCACATCGAAGCTTATCCTCGACCACCTTGCATCGTCGGACTTCGGGCGTAAATGAGAAAGCCATGGCGTTTCAATGATTAGTTTTTGTAGGAAGATAGACATGTTGTCTGCACGTTCTTTAGACGCGGAGATAATCATGATCTTTTTTTCGGGGTTATTAAAGAGGACCCACAACACGAACGCTCCAGTAATCCAAGACTTACCGACCCCACGGAAGGCTTGAATCTGTAGTCGTTTTGGACCATTCTGTAAATAGTCAGCAATAGCGTATTGTGCTTTTGTAGGCTCGGGTAGATCAAGCTGCGACCACATAGCTTGTAGAAACAGCTTGAAGTCGTCCTGTAACGCCTCTAGGACGTCGGTCATAAGCTACTAATTCCGTAACGATCAATGGCTTCTTTGCCATTTTTGTAGGCAGATTGAAGGCCATTACTAATGCCATTACTAATACCGTTACCTAAATGACGACCTAAATCTGTTTCAGAAGTGTCTGGGATAGCGTTCAAAGCATGATCTAAAGTACTGCCAGACTGTGTTTGATTTAAGATTTCAATAGCATTAGAGACAACATTAAATCTAGGCAAAACATATTTAAGTACTGCTTTACCGCCGTTATAGATAAGCTCTAGAGAGGAACCCGGAGCAAACCGTGGACCTTGAAGTCGAAGCTGATCCATTTTGTTGTCAGCCAACATGTAAGCAGCTTGTTCAACATCAGTGGGTGCACCACGATCGCCTTCGGATCTATTTTGAGCAGCGTCTTGTGGTCGAAGGTTATTAGAGACATGAAACCCGCCAGAGTTAAGTGACCAAAAATGGTCAATATCTTCGTTAGGTTTTCTACTAGCAGTAATCTGTTTTTGTCGTTCGACTTCAGCTTGATAAAGATCAGCGCCTTTTCCAGGCCATGCCTCTTCAAAATCAGCTTGTCTAAGTGACTGGTCTAAACGACGCGCACGGTCACGAGCATTTCTATTGTATTTAATTGAAGTACGCATGAGGCGATGACCATCATGCTGTCCTCCACCTTTGTTATCCCACCGCCAAACTGTTCCATCCTCATCTATATATTGAGGGCGGGCTATACCATTTTCTTTAGCAAATTTAAAAACTGCATAAGCTTGGTCTTTTTCTTCAGCGTCAGTGGGGTAAACAAAGAAGGAGACATCCTCCTGCTTTGCCATAAAAAAAGCGCCCCTTTTGGAGCGCGGTATTTATTAGTTGTGGTTTATGAGATGTGGGAAAGAATCAATCCTTCCCTAAGTAAATTCAATCCAAAACGGGCTCTCATCCAAGAGCGCCAATGGTTACTTCCTTTGTCCTGATTACAACAGGTACACGCTGGTACGACATTCGATGAAATGTCTTCACCCCCAAGAGAACGAGGATGTACGTGATCAAGTGTGAGTTCATGTAATTCATAAGTTATTCCGCAATAAACACATGTGCATCCGAAGTGTTCTTTGATGCTGCGCCTCCAAAGGCGCTTAGCTTCAGGAGACGTCATGGTTATTAGGTTGTATAGGTAGTGATCAGGAGTTGGAAGTAAGGGGGTCATTTAGTACGACTAGCTCTGTTTTTCGATCTCGCTTGAGGTCGTCCTTTTGTAGTGCTGCCTGAATAATGAGCAGCATCACGTGGATCACCTTTGCGGATCTTCAGTTGACGGCGTAGACGGTTTGCGTTTACACGCAGTGATTTACCCTTTTTTGTTTTGTTGTAAGCCTTTTGTTGGGATTTATGGTTTCCGTTAGCGTATTTAGGACCGCTAAAGCGCTTTTCCATAAAGCCTCCGCTGTACCATTTCTGGGTCTATTTCAGGCATGACATTGGCAAGCTTCGACAAAGGGTTACCGTCATAGGCAACACCGCTGATGTCGTTAGTTTTAAGCCAATCACACGCTGCTTTTAGGTCTTGAGTTGTCGCTTCACCCGATTTAATACGGGCTAAGAACTCCTTAGTGACGAGGTTATGCAGTTCATTGAACTGATCCTCTGTCGCTTTCTTTTTCATACGTTGTAGCCTTTGCGCTGACCTGGCAGCTTGGCTTTTACGGTGGGAGCAATACCAAGGCCAGGGTAGTATTTAACTGGCGTAGATTTACTAGGTTTAGCGTCTTTAATCGACGGCCATTTCTTTTTGTTTGGCACTATTAATACTTACAATAGGTATAACGTCATGACAAAGAACTTCAACACGACTGCCAGGTCTAAACATAAACCCAGATATCATGATTTCTGTGCATTTAAGAGCACGCACAAGTTCGTAGTCAAGGCGTAATTTCTGTTCGTGTTTTCTGGCAATACTTTTACACAACTGAATCATTCCCCAATCAAGGGGAACACTAAAGTTGATCTGCATACCAAAATTATTGTTGCGTACATATCCCGTTGAATCTGTAGGGATAGTGTCGTTACCCATATAAAAGGGGCTAATTTGCATAGTAGCCCCGTTACAACTAACGTTATTGGCAAAGTATTGACGAGACGGTGCACCATTGTTTTGGAATTGCACCGCCTGATTAGTAACATTACCCGTTGCTGCTGCTACGGGGTTAGAGCTATTTTGGACTGTTGGATCCTCAGCTGCAAAAGCAGGTGTTACTGAGAGAAGACTGATAGCGAGGTAGTGACTGAGGTTGATTCGATGACCTCGTCGATGCTGATGGACTCCACGACTCCCGCATCCCGAACGACAGTCTCCAGTTGGAACTGTTCGCCCGCGTTGGTTACGGAATAGGTTGTGGAATCGCTCAAAATATCCCCGCTTGGGGTGACGTTTGTTCCGGACCATGATTTGTAATCACCACCCATGATCTCGGTTTCGATAGTTCGCTCGATGTCAATGGTGGTAGTAGTGGTTGATTGCATAGAACCCTGAGTAAAATTAGGGGTTACTTGCTGGGCTGCAGCTGGCGAAGCCAATAGCAAAAGGATAAGTAGTTTTTTCATGGGTCTTTTTTCTTAGGTTCGTCTTCAGGCTTAGATCTGTGGTTTGAAGTATTCAATCCAAAAGTGGCTAGTGCGCCAGTAAAGACACTGGCGACAAAGGTTATATCACCACCACTCTGGCCTTTTTTAATCATAGGAATATCTACGTAGTTAAGAGTGATAATAAAACCACTCCAAACAACTACACCAAGGCGAACGAAAGTCCCAAGGATTTCAATGTCCTTTTCTGCATGTTCCTTTACCTTCTTTAAGAAGGGTTTTTTTTCTTCTTTGTTATTTTGCTCCATGCTTGTTTAAGTACGGGCTTCATTACCATTACAAGGTATTTAAAAATAGAAGTAGCAGTAAGGGTGGCAGCAACAGAGATAACTGCTGTTGTAGCTGCTGCAGTCATGATTTCAGTTGACGGCATTGGGACTTCTATGTCTGTAAATGGCACGTCAATCATCTGCACCTCTTTAGGTTGAGGTGGCTTAGTTTTGTTTGGTGATTTGTCTTCGTTCTTTCCTTTTATCCCTGGAGGTGGGCGCAGGTCACTAGGAGGGACTACAAGGGGCTTGTAAGAAGGTATCTTTGCCCTAGGTACTTCTAGGACCGGCGCAGGCATTCCAGGGGCTTCTGGAAGCGCTAGAGAGGGAAATGCTGGAGGGTTAGGCCACTGATCCACCGAACAGTCCGCGTTCGATAAATTTCACTGCTTCATCATCAACAGTGTTATCGGTTTGTTCAGCCAGTTTGGTAAGCAGGTCAACAATCAAACGCTTGACCTTTTCAGAATTAATAAACGAAAAAAGAATTGGACGGATAAGGGTGATCATTATTTAATAGGGGTAGGCCATGCCGTAGCGATGGCAGGGTTAGCAACAGTCTCAATAACGGCAACACCGTTGTCATCAACGATACCTTTACCTTCACTGTCAGTTTTTTGACGATCAATAGTTGCTGCGCCAAACAGGAGTTCTTTCAAAGCAGGTACATCTTTACAAGCGTCGATTTCAGCTTGACGTGCGTTACACACAGTACGAACAGCAGCACGGTAGGTAAGCCACTGCGAAGAAACAGCGTAGTCAGTGACCTCGGCCGCTTTGACTACACGCCAGTCAGACGGTGTAAGCAGGGATGAAGCAATCTCAGCCTGTTTTGCTTTCCACAACGTTTTGAGACCAGTTGATGTTTCTCCAGTTTCTTTGCCATCTTCATCTAGAGCAGGTTCGTCATTAAGCTGTTTGGGTTTATCAACACCCCAATAGAACCGCTGGTCATAAACCCCAACAACGGGGTCTGCGACTTCAACGATACCAATGGCTTGCTTTTCCTTCAAAGAAGTCAAGCGCAGCCAATTAGACGGATATTGCATTCCGTCGTGAACAAATGCCTTGTCGTATTGCAAGGTCTTACCATCAAGTTTAAGCATAGTTAAATGTTTTAATTAGCGTGCGCGGGCAGTTTTGAACGGATGCTCAGCAAATGCCGCATAGACATAGGTGTTGCCACTGCCGTTTCTCGCAATGTGATCAGTCCTTTGTTTAAAGCCATTGCTTAAGAAATCAACTCCGTAATCAGCATGAGTACCTTCCGCATTAACACTATTTGGTTTCAAAGCATCATCAGCCACATTTAATGGACTTCTTGTTGCATCAACTAGCTGCCAGTCATTAGAACCGCCATCTGATCTCTTCGTAAGCAACCATTTCACTTTAAACCCTGTATAAATAAACGGACCATCAGTTGAACCGTTGCCGGTGAACTTGCCAAAGGATGAGTAGCCTTCAACACTACTCCACGCATACATCAAATGACTCTTAGTGTTGATATTAGTATCAGATCCAAGATGAATTAGGCTTGAGGTTGGAAGCTGGCTCCACCTGTTTGTAGCATTGCCACCACCAAAATCCGTTGTTGTAAATTCGCCATAAGCCAATCCCATCGAAGAATGATAGATAGCCCAGTTCTCGCTAGCCACATCAAGTGTTTTGAAAATAATAAAATCTGGAGCTGCATTAAGACCGTGTGCAATACTTCCAGATCCGCCGCTTGAGGTTCCGGTGTAGGTTAAAATCGAGAACCCAGCAGACGTATTGGCTCTCCCGGTTGAAGCAATACTTGCTCCATTAGTTCCAGCACTATTACTAAATGTCGAACCAGCATCCCAAGTCCAAGCTGCATATTCAGCATTGTTTACGTTGACATTGCCGCTACCTGTGTGATCTCCATTTGAAGTATTAATAGTAAATCCGTCGCTATTAAAAGCTGATAAGCCACGCCCGGTTGGCTCAGTCTTTTCAACATTTGTATGGCTTGAACCTATATGCTTATATTGTCCACGCACTTCGTCATACCAAGCATGATGGCCTGGGTCATCCATTCGTTTTATCCAAACTAGGTCTGGACTAAAAGACAAGCCTGAAATAGTATTAGTGTTAGAACCATTGCCATCATAGGTTTTTATATCCATCGCAGTCGAACCATCGGCAATCGGCGGGTTGTCAAGGTTCTTCGTGCAGAGTGACTTGAAGCCTGTTGGGGGCGTGTGTGCAAATGGACGTTGGCCAAAGTTTATAATAACTTTGTTATGCGTTCCAGTATGCAAACCAACAGCAGGGACGAGCCTAGATGCCGATACACTGGAATGAGCAATACCCAGTGATGATCCGTTTTTATAGAAAGTAAGAGTGTTTGCATCACAATCAAGTGCTACGCCAATGACATCATTAGTTGTCACCGTAGAGGTATAACTACTACTTACAGTTGAACCATTATGGTAAGTATTTCCTCCAACGTCCATTGACCAACTCGTACCAGTACCTGACCCAAGCCAAGGAAGACCAGTACCTGAAGTATCACGATTGAACTCATAATCATCTGCATCAGCCACTCCCCAACGGGCAATAGTCCCGTTAATAGTTGGTAGCTTCAGCTCCCAGTACCATTTTCCACTGCTCAATGCAAAGGTGGATCCGCAGCTAGTCCACTGACCACCAGAAGCTGTTCTTTCAATCTCTAGATTTCCGTTCGACAAAGTAGGGGTTGCGTTCGGTGATATAGCAAGAGGGTTCAACGTCGCATAGTTGCCACCGTTATTGCCGGACGCTTCGTAGTTGGTTGGGGAGTCGATCAGGCTGTCATTTCCTGCACCAGATGCAACAGAAAGGTAATTAACCGTCCAAGTATTGCTTTTGCCGCTGCTATCCGTTCCAAGCGCAGCCTTGCTGCTGTTGTCGGAGAAGTCCAGGTGGAAGCCGTTGGTGCCATACGTTCCAGCGTATGCAATCGGCACCCACAGGTTGTCGGTGTTAGTTTCTCCAAAATCTGTTGGCGCTAATGCTTGACCATCGATCAGAATGCACTCAGCTAGGAAACCATTAAAGCAGTCAGCATCGTTTCGCCCAATACGATGATCAACAGTATTATTGATCTGTAAGACTGCATTTGGTGGCGGCCAGTTATTTCCAGCCGTTAATGCTTGATCTACACCATTAACATATACTTTGACCCTGTTTGTTTGAGTAGCTTGTGTTGTGTCAACCGCTATAACAACATGATACCAGGCACTAGGATCTCTAAATACTGCATTAGTGTAGACATAAAAACTATTGCTTCCACCAGCCTCTTCTACTTGAATCTGGTCATTGTTAAATGAAATAGAAAAATAATTACTTCCAGGTCCAACAAACATTAAACGTTGCGTTCCGCCTAGCTCACTGCGTTTAGTCCAACCGCTCCAGGTAAATGTTTTGCGGTTTCCAGCAGCGGATGGGGTACGGTTTAAATTACTTTGGTCGGCATCGTTAAACCGCAAGCTGCGTTCAATCTTGAAACCAGCAGCGCCGCCAGATTGACCGGCGGCACCTGCTAATACGTTATTAAATATTGGCATATATTATCACGCAATATAGTCTTTAGTGAGCGTACAAGTCACAGTTGTGCTGTTAAGCACGATGTAATCAATACGATCAATTTTGCCTGAAGCAGATGACAGGGATCCAAGACCCGCTGCACCACCAACAAATTTCATTGTTGTGGGGAAGCTACCAGAGTGGGTGCCACCATAGACAATAAAGATAGAGCCTGTTTGACCCTCAGCAGCCGTAGCAAGGTTGGCAAGGGTAAAGGAGGTCCAGTTAGCAGTAGTAGTGAACTTAAAGTTATTACCTGCATTCAGATCAAAGCTGGGCGTAGCGCCAGTTGCATCAACGATGTCACCACGTTGTGCCTTGGTGAAGGTTTGAGCAGTATCCAAAGAAGCTTTAGCAGCAAGCTGTGAAGCTGTTGGAATACCACTAACTGTAATTTCTACATCAGAACCACTATTGTCATATACAAGGGTATCTGATTTAATTTTTCCGTAAGCCATGATTAAGTAAGAACGACAAGTTTAGAGTTTGCACCAACAGTCAACGTGACACCAGAAGCGAGTGCCATAGGACCGACACAAGCGGCGTTTACGTTTGCACCGATAGATTTGTTAGCAGAAAGGGTTTGAGTAGTTTCAATAAAGGCTGCATCAATGTTGCCGATTGAATTATCGACATATGTTTTGGTAGCTGCGTCATTACCACTAGTAGGTGCAGCAAGGTTGACAATCTTTTTATTAGTAGCGTCTAGTTGACCACCAAGTTGTGGTGTGGTGTCGTCGCTGAGGTTTTGCATCCCAGCGCCTTGTAGTGCAGAGATACCAACAAATGAGAGGTTACCGCTACCGTCAGTTTTCAAGACTTGATCTTGGGCACCATCAGAAGATGGATAGGTAAGACCGTTTAGTTTGACAGTACCAGTGATGTCTTTACCGTTAACATCTAGGTTAGCTCCCAGTTGAGGGCTTAGATCATTGACAAGTTCAGGCCGATAAGCATCAAGACTGATGTTTACCTGACCAGTACGTTGATCAACTACAAACGTATCTCCAACTTTAAACTTACCGTTGTGGTCGGTGCTTGATTGATAGACCTTACCGTTATTTAGATTCTTAACTTGATTGGCTTCAACAGGAACACCACCGTTAGCAGGGTCTGCACGGTAGTCAGTACCAGAGCCTACATACTCAAAGGTGTGACCACCCGTGGAGATATAGGAACGATAGAAAAAGCTGACAGCATCACCACTTTGAATTGCAGCAGCAAGACCAAGGTTGGTTGCAAGTGCTGTTGGATCAGGGTTCTCAATGTAAACATCCCATCCAGAACCATTTGCCGTAGCAGATTTAACCGGATAAGTATTAGACCCAATCGTCACAAGCATGTTGTCTTGTGGACGAGTAGCTGAACCGTGCCAACTAGAATGTGCTTGTCGAGCACCGATAGTGAAGAACAGGTCTCCAGTAGATGCTGCAGCAGTTGCAGAGGCAGTAAAGATTGCAGTAGAAGATTTACCGTCAGCAATCAGACCGTACCGACCGTAGTCAGTCGTACAGTTGCTGAGGTTGAGCTGACCACCATTGAGCGCCTTTGCGTGGTAGTGACAGAAGGTGCCGAAGAACGACACAAGCTGTGCATAACCGTTGTTGCAGCAAAGGATGCCAGGACCATCAAGCGCAATCTGTGTGAACGAATCCACCACCATCGAACGAAGCGGTGAGTTAGTTGCAACGGCAGAGCCGTCAACCAAAAGACCACCGCCAGTAGGTCCGGAAGTGAGGTCACCACCAAATCCACCTTGGTTTACGTTGTTAGGATCAAAGAAACCACCAAGGCTGTTGTTAGCGTTGTATTCAGCTTGTGTATGGTTGTAGATCCCAGAGTCAGCAAAGTTCGTACAGTTCTGGATATACGGAGACTTATAGATGACTGCGTTAGGATAGAACGCAGCAACAAATGCTTGGTTAGCAGGTAGACCGTAGGTATTGTCGGTATCAATAGCGTGCCCACCACGGGTGCCGCTAGCCTTTAGGCCACCAAAAGAGAAGTTAGCAATCTGTGTACCGCTGTTAACGCGGAACATGTGGTTCTCTTCAGTTGCCGGTGTCGGGTGAATAAAGCAACTACGGAGAGATTGACCAATGATTGATACGTTGTTTTTGGTAACATCAATCGGCAGGGTTTCCCGATAGACACCAGGAGCCACAAGCACAATGTCACCGTGGTCTGCTGAAGCGACAGCAGCTTTAATGGTCTTCATCGAGTCGATAATTCGATGACCATCATTGCTGTCATCACCATTAGCCTGGTCAACCCAGATAACAGTCGGCTGACTGACAAACGTACCGCCAGACGAAATACCTAGCCAGTTAGAACCACTCCAAACAGACAAGGTCTGATCGTTGGCGTGGTCATACCACATTTTGCCAACAGGCCAATCTGTACCTGATGGGGTTCCAGATTGGTAGACAGTGTCGTACCGCCTGTTACTGGCAGCAGTTGTGGCAATCTCGTCGTCATTACCTGCATCAGAAGGGGATGCATTTTGCTCAGCAAGTGTCCTGAAATCAACAGCTAAAATAGATTGAATATCAAGAGTGCCATTAGTAATCTTGGCACCGCTAATAGAGCCATCAGCAATTTGACGGTTAGTAACTGAGTTAGGTGCAAGTTTGGGTTCAGTAACTGCATCTGCAACCAACTCGGCAGTGTCAACAGAGTCATCTTGCATTTTGGCAAGGCTAACTGAGTTGTTTTCAAGCTTAGGATTAGTAACAGCACCATCAACTAGCTCAGGAGTATCTACTGAGTTGTCTTGCATCTTAGCAAGACTAACCGAGTTATTTTCTAGCTTTGGATTGGTAACAGCGCCATCAACCAACTCAGGAGTATCTACAGAGTTATCTTGCATTTTAGCAAGACTAACTGAATTATTATCAAGTTTGGCGTTAGTAACCGCAAGATTTACAAGCTCGTTAGTATCAACCGAGTTGTTCTGCATGTTGCGTAGCGCAACTGCATCGTCAGCTAGCTTGTCATTGTTGATTGCAAGATTAGCAATCTTCTCTCGCGTTACGTTCAGATCACGTATAGCGTCAGTAGTAACAGCATCAGTAGCAATGTTACTAGCATCAATTTTCTCCTCTAGCTTGTAGCGAAGTTGTTTATGATTTTCGTTGAGGTCGTTAGCCTTAATAGAAGCACCCGGAGCAAACGTAGCTTCCGGTGTAGCGATGTCAGTATCACGGAAGACACGGACAATATCACCGTTATTAACGGTAGATGAAATAGTTACAGTACCATTGCCAGAAGGTTGGTAACCGGAAATGGAGTAGTTACTGGTAGAAAGTTCTGCTCCATTAACACTTACCTTGACCTCTGCTTGAGACAACGAAGGAAAAGTAATTGTGTAAGTGGCTGGAGCTGTGTATTGAGATTCAGCCATTAGTTGTTCTGTAGTTGTCTAATACGTTCAATTTGTCCCAAACGAGTTGCTTCTTCAATTTGGTTGTTAGTAAACTCAAGTTCAGCAATTTCAGGAGCTAGTTCAACACGAGACATTGCGTACTTCTGTTCAGCACGAAGTCGTTGTGTAAGCATACGGTGGACGTTTTTGTAGTCAGCAAGCTTTGGATAAATACCGCTACGAGCTGCTTCTTTCCATTGTTCACGGAAGTTTCTACCTTCAGTTGTATTCATGACTTCACGAATAGCCTGTTTAAAGCCACCGTTCTTACCCATTTCGTTTGTGATCTGTGAACGCATTTCAGGGGTAAGTTCAACACCTTTGCCATTTGTACTCAAGGTAGGGCGAGCATCAAATTCAATGTCGATCAAGAACTGCTTTTCATCGCTAAGGCTGTCGCTTTGCTTCATAAATGGTGAATAAGTATTCCAAGCTCTTTGGAAGAAGTTAGAAGGCTCACCGACCTTCCCGCCATCAATCCAATCGTAGACATCAGGCAGTTGGTCCTTGAAGACTGGGTTACGGTTAGCCAGGAGTTGTAAGAAATCCTGCTCCATCTCTTTGAGTTGCGGTGTCATCAGACGTGCAAACTCATTACGGAAACCGCTACCAGGAACAAGACCACTAAGGAAGCTTGCACCCCAGCGTGACAATGAGGCAGGGTTACCAGCCAACACGTCATTCATAGGTTCAAGACCAGCAAGAAATGACTTGTTAGTCAGGTTTGCTGCAAGAATATGACCAGCTTTATTAAGCATCAGCTCCAGTGACGGCTCATCAAGAGTGTCAAAGTGGTCCATGATGTCGGCAGTCAATGCCAACCAATCACTAATAGCACCAAGGTTGTCGTAGCTGTACCATTTACCATCAAGTCCCATGTAGGTCCGAGGTTTCCAATTGGCTTCACGGCGTAGCTTTTGCTTTTCTTTATCGTGCAGACCATTGCCACGTAGGCGGTCACCAGTGAACAAGGTACCAGCGCCAAGAACAGACAAAGTACCGATAGCACGGCGTCCCTTTAACTCAGCACGAATAGTGTTGTACGCGGCTTCTGCAGTTTCAGGGCTATAGGGAACACCACGAGCCTCTAGCAGGTACCGGACATTTTCTTTGCTTTGACGTTGGTATGGGACGCTAAACGTATCAACATCTCGTACAAACTTTCCTAGAGGTGTATGGCTTCTAGTGAATGCAAGGATACTCGTAGCTGTTTTAGGAAACATCATGAACGGTTTAAAAACAGGCGCTCTAGATAGCAGTGCATTGATGCTGCTAAGAAAAGGAGCTTCCAAGTTCATTGCTATCTCACGGCTTGCATAATCAACAGCTTCATCTGTGATCATTCCAGACTCGTCAAACATCTGCCCGTACGTATTACGAGCCATAGCTCGAACACGGTTAGCAGTGACTTTGTCACCAGCATTCATCAGAGTGTCGTAGGCACGACCTCTTGCCTCAATGTTGGCAATAAAAGAACGAGTAAAGCCGTCAAACGCTGTCATAGCGTTGGCACTGAAGCGAAGCATTGGATGTTCAGCCAAGTCATTCATAGCTTCAACCTGCACCATCATTGCTTTAGGTGCCGATTCACCACGCTGTTCTGCAGCTTCTGCAAAAGAATTCAGCAGAGCAATCTTGTCTTCGTTTTTACGTACGATGTCATCACGCATGATGTAGCCAACCGAAGCAGGGTCAGCAGATGCACGTTTAAAAACCTGACTCATGTGGTTAAAGGATCGACCCAAGGTCTCACCAATACCAACGGTGTACATATAGTGGGCTTTACGGAGAATAGCTCCGTCACCAGACATCATTGCGCCAGCGTACGTAGCAATAGGACGCTCAATCATCAGAGCGATGTTGCTGAACGTAGCTTTCAAGGGTGTACTGAGAGAAGAAAGCACAGAGTTATAGATATTTGACCATACACCCTGAAGCCATACAGACTCCAAATCGGGACGGCTGTCAAAGAACATCTTGCTGACAGTACCAGTGGTATTCCGTACGTACTGATTTAGCTTGGACATAGAGCTGACACTGCCATCAGTGATGTCATAAGCAAGCATCAACGGTCCGAGCATTTCAGGACGTTGTTCTTTGACCGCACGAAGGGTGTCAATGGTGTCTGAGGTTTCCTCGGAGATTTCCTTCAGCTTGTCAAGCGTATCTTGTTTAGTATTTTTAACTGCCTCTTTAGCCTTCTTAGGATCCATTTTCCAAAGATTCAGCATGTTTAAAGCACGACCACGTACATAAGACGTCTGTCCTTTGACTTGCATCAAGAACTCAATACGATCAAGTACCTGTTCCTGTGCACGGCTCACAGCAGTCACGCTGTTTGCAAGGCGAGAAGCCTGAGCCATGTCAGAGATCTGACCAGCGGTCGAAGTAGCGACATAGCCTGCAGCACGGAAATGATCCATGTTGGCAAACTCTTTCGTGTACTCCCCAATAGCCTTCATCACACCTGCATAGGCTTCAGAGCCAAGCTCAGTAAGTCCAGTGTCAAAATCTTCGTCAGACAGGTTCCGAAGCGTCCGCTTCATTTCGGAGACATCCATCTCCAACAGGTCGGCAGCAATCTTTTCACCAGATTGCATCACCTCTTTGTGAGAGATATAACGACCACCATCAGTGCGATAGCCATACTCACCAGCTTCAATCAGTGTCTCTTTGAGACCTCTGATAACAGCTTGACCAGCATCACCAGCCTTATTAGAGAACTTGATGGCACCTTCAGTCATCACACTGCCAAGTCGTCCGTAGACGGTGTCAATGTTCTTGTCGATGCGTACGGCGTCTACAGAAGCTCCAAGCACCCCTTTGGGATCAGCACTCCTAGAGCCGCTTTCAACAGCATCGTAGGCTTCGTGAAGGCCGAATATAGGCTGATTAAGCTGACCATCAGAATTGGAATAGTTGTATGCACCTGTTTCATCAAGTGCTTCAGTCCGACGCTTAGCAGAGTTGAGGACAGTATTTTCTACAGGGTCATCAGACAGAAAGTCTTCTGGATCCTCTTTCCAAACCTTGGCATTCTTTGCCTTTTCATTTTCAGGAATCCACTTAGTAACTTCTTTGACGCCTTTCCTTATTTTGAAAAGCTTGGCTGCACCCTGAAGGAAGTCACTAAACAATCCAGCAAAGATGCCTTCGTTAATGTTTTTGTTGCGCTTAACGTCGGGGCTGTCGGAATCAAGCGTAGCCCAGTCGTCAGAGACCCAGCTATAAGTTCTAGGCCAACTCTTCTTAAGAGTGCCAGTTAGGTTGTCGTCAGTACTGGCTTCAGACACATAGTCAACACCAGCACCAACACCAGCGGTAAGACCAGTAGAGGCAAACCATTGGAAAGCTTTATCGCTTCCAAGCTTCCAACCAAGACCTTGACGGCTGATGTTTGCAGCGTTATATGCTCTAGCACCTTGCAAAGCTCTACCAGCAAGGAAGATATTAGGAGCAACAACGGAGGAGATCTCACGTGTAGCTTGTGCTAATTTGCTTTCAAATTTAGGTAGCTTGGGGATATTGACGGCACCTTTCTTGTAGTGAAAATTTCCAGAGTCATCAATAGTGACTCCAGGATCACGAAGAACAATGTTGCCAATTGTGTTAATAGAATCAACAGCGAAGTCAACCACACCGAATGGAATGGCTAACTTCTCCTCTTGATCTTGTTTAATAACTTTGCTTGCTTCGGCAAGGAATTGATCGGACAGCAGTCCTGAGTTTCCTGCCTCTTCAACGGGTTGAGCAGGTTCCGTAGAACCGCTATCTTGTGGAGATTCAGAAGTTTGTACAGCGTTAGCAGCCTCAACTTCATCTGCACCATCTAGTAATTTTGCTTGTTCAGCAGCAGCTAGATCTTGTGCATTTAAAGTTTCGATTGCTCCCTCTACTAACTCCGGCGTACCGTTAAGAATCTCATCCAGAAATTCATTTGCCATTAGTTGTTATCGAAAGGCAGGACGTATCATTGATGGATCGCGGAAGGCATCTTTATATCCATACTTGGCAGCTTTTTTGATGATGCCAGGGTAGTAGTTTCTGTTTTCTTCAGTAGCACCTACGCCGTAGCGTTGGACTGTTCCAGGTCCAGCGTTGTAAGCATAGATTGCCTCACGCAAATCAAACCCATAATTATCCATCAAGTGACGAAGATATTTAGCAGCTCCAGGAATTGCAGATTCAGGATTGAATGGATCAACACCCATTTGTTCTGCAGTGCCAGGCATAAACTGAGCGATACCCATTGCACCAGCAGTGCTTAGACGTTGACCATGGATTACTTCAGGTAGATAACCACTTTCTTGTTCCAGCAAACCAGCCAGGATGGCAGCAGGAATGTCATATTGCTTGGCGGCTTTGCCGACAATATCTCCATAACCACTAGGCACCATCTCAGGACGGTAGTCACCAGGAAGCTGTGACATCACCTGGAGAGATACATTAGGAGTCATCTGTCCCTGACTTCTAAGGAACTTAGCCTTAGCTTGTGGGGGAAGATCATCTCTAATAGCCTCAGCAGCAGGAGACAAAGAAATTAAAGGTATAGGATTACCTTGTGCTTGGTTAGCTAAGTTGTAAGCTTCAATCATTTTATTAGTTGCTGTAATCGGATCTACTTGTAATATCCGGCTAATACGTTGGATCTGAGGATGATGTTTAAATCCCCTTTGTCCAAAGTTGGCAGCGTCGTTGCGGAGAATAGTGGAGTTAACTAGACCCACTTGATCCAAAGAACGAGCGCCGAAGGTACGAATAATGCTGTTAACTCTTTCTTGCTCTACACGTGCGTTAGCTTGCAGATTTTGTGCAGTAGCGGCGTCAGCAAAGATGTTGTAACCGTTAGAGCTAAAGTTTCCAGTTCCTGGAGCAGACCAAGTATTGAACTCTTGAAGAGTGATGCTTAGAGCATCTTGCAGAGCATTGGGGTTATTTGCTTCAAGCTGTTGACGAAGATTCTCGTGGAACTTGGCTTGATAAATAGAGGTAACTACACCAACACTGGGATCTCTTGTACCAAGAGGAGTGACACTAGCCTTTTGCTCAACAGCATCTTTAATAGAATCTTCCTGAACTCTGTAGTTATCACCAGCGACTTTGTCAGTAGCTGCAGCAATAGCTCCATACCGTTGCTGAATTTGCCAAGGAAGTTGTCTAAGACGTTCAGACGTCAGGCTGTTGCTTTCGATCAGACGTTGTGCTGCTCTGTCAGCTTCTTTGAGCTGAATAGCGTCAACAGTTCGATGCAGTTTGAGCTGATTTAGAATTCTACTTTCCTTGCCATATGTATCTCTAAACTGATTTTGACGTTTGTCAACATCGTCATTAGTTAGAGTAGCTAGATCTACATTTCGCAGATACTCCTGTTCTTCTACAATGAAAGCATTATCTCTTGCTTTTTGATTACGACTGAAGTCTGCGTTAATGTCAGCCTCTGCCGTCTCTAGCAACGTATTCATGTCGATCTTTTTTAGGTCGGCATAGGTCTTGCCATTCATGCCAGGCATTTCACTTTTGGCAAACATCTCTTGCACGTCAGTGACGCTGAGAAGGTTTGCTTTGATTGCCTTAGGCAGAACAGTTTCTACGAGATACTTATAAGCTGCAGCAGGACCACGTACGTTGCCTTTAGAGTCAACAGTGGTAGCAAGTGAATTAACTGCGTTGCTAATGTTGCCGTCTACAAGCAATGTGTTGATAGCACGGTCAGACTCTTGTGCACTTGTTTCTTGAGTCCAAGCAAATTCAACCTTTTGTCGTTCTTCATCTCTAGCCTTGTAGAGAATAGGAAGACCGTATTTAGTGATAAAACCAGGGTTAAAGCCGGTAAACCTGTCAAGTACATTCGTCATGTATTGACCAGGCAAAGCCATTCGGTCAGCACGTGACATGGGAGTGCCATACTCCTGCTGATGAGCAGCCATCTGTTCAGCTTGAAAAGCCGGATAGTCTGACCAAGCTGCAGTAGCAGTATCAGCTACTTGGATCTTTTGGATCTCGTCCAGGTGATAGGCATTCAGTTTTTTAATGCCATTGATGACATGAAAAGGTTTGCCATCTCTTGCTGCTTTATCAGCAACACCATCCAACTGTTCTTGAGTCCGCCTCTGTTCAGCTTCGTACTTTTCTTGAGCTTCTAAAAGCTCCTCTTGGTTATAGATGCCTTGAGCAGCAAGAGCCTGACCTTCAGATTGGAACTTTTTGATCCGCTCAGTCTGAATACCACCAAGAACCTTTGCTGCAGCAGCAGAAAGCTCACTGATGGCTCTAGCAGTGTCACCAGCCCGTTTAGCATTAGCCATACGAGCTGCGTCGTTAGCATTGACCGACTGATTAAATTGGTCAATACCCTGTTGTAGTCTTTGATTAGCTTGCTGTTGAGCAGGCAGGAAGTCAGCAGTAGGGTCTGCACCTGCGCTACGGTTGCCAGCTAATCCTTGATAAGAAGATGTCATCCTTGTCCTCCAATACGCTTAGTTTCAGGTGCAAATTGGTTGTATGTAGAAGCGCCAGAAACAGCAGCACTAGCAAGTCCACCAATAAGACCAAGTGGTGAAGGACCTTTAACGAACTCAACATCCTGACTAGGTGCAGGACCCGAACGATATGGATTAGCTACTGACTCATACAAGCTTTGTTTTTGTTTGTTAGCTCTACGTCGAGAGTCATTAAGTCGAATCGTAGAAGCAATACGACCGCGAGCGAGATTAGCGACGTTAGCTCCACGCTGTCTGCCAATAGAAAGCTTGAGGTTTCGACCACGTGTGCGTGAACGACCACCTTCATCTACTTCAGTACCAGCCATTAACTTGACTGCTAGGTCTTGGTCTTGCATTAGGTATTGGTTGATCTCATCATCTTCTCTGAGCTGTTCTTCAGAAGCGGCACGAGAAAATTCCAGACCTACCTCATCTTGTTTGCGCTCAACATCTAATTTTGCAGTATTGTATTCAGCAATCCCTTGGAGAGATTCTAGCTCATACTGCCTATTTCTTTGATTAGCTTTATTAGCAATAGAGCGGTTCTGAGCAGCAGCTTGGGCTGAGGCATCTTGGTGAGAACCAATAGCACTAGCAGCACCAGAAGCAGCAGACAGAACCCCTAACGTTGCACTAACGGGTTCGCACACGGCAAAATTCTATAAAGGTTAAATTGTTAGGTCCATAAGGAAACTCCCGCAGGAATTTAAAACCTAGGAATTTGAGAAGCTTTAAATGGGTAGTGTTTCGCTTATCAACTATGTTCCAAAGAAGCTTTTCAGATCGACCTTCTACATAGCGTTTCGCTTCTCTGGCGAATGTAATTGGATATTTATGTATGGCAGGAGTACAGAGCATCCATATTGCTCCCTGTGGGTTTACTCCTGCACAACCAGCAAGCTCACCGTTCGGTACTGTGAAGTAGACAGAGTCGCCATACTTAGCACCTAGTGGCAGGCTGCGTTTAGGGTCATGTCCATGACCTTCGACAACCTCTTTACGATCTTCTGGAAGTAGGTTACAGGCCACCTCATAGGCAGCCTGCATTGTGATTGGATGAATGTATTTAGACACGCTTATGGTGCATGGGTGTGTAGTCACCCTCCCACGTCATTGAAATAAACTGAGCAGGACCAGGGTGATGAGATTTCAGTACAAGATGACAGTTTTTATTACGCTCATATACAGGAACTGTTTGAGTTTTCTCTGCAACAAAGGTTGCTTCATCTGCATCGTAGAAATCCATAAGTGTAGATTCATACGTTGTTTCGATGTAGGTCTTACCCAAACGTTTTAGCCTTACATGAATCTGTCCTACAGGACCAAAACGAAGATGTACACGCTGAATAGTCAGCGATGCAGTAACGTCTGATGTAGTGATGTCTCCTGCCTTTTGTTTGACATAGATACGAGGAAGTTTGACATTTAGCTCAAAGAGCCAGCCAACAACAACAGCGTCACCAGCAAAATTACCATTGAACTTGTAGGTACTACCGCTCCGTTGGGTCTCGTCTTCAATAAACACTTCACCAGTGGACAGGTTTACTGCACCAAGCTTGGTTCCAGTGCCTGTAAAACTATGTGAGACAGTCGTGTATGTACCGTCGTAAGAACCTGCTGTCAGAGGTACCGACGAGTCAAGGTGTATAGAGTATTGGTCTCCAGAAACGAGAGAGCCAGAAGGACCGTAAAAGTTATCCGTTTCAATTTCACGAGCAGTATCAAGCTTTTGCAAAGCAATCTTCAACAGCTTGTAATCACTACTAATGATGTACAACTCATCATCAAGCACAAACAAATGTGCAATGTTATGAGGTAAGGTCCATCTGAACCAAGCTGACTGAGCACGTTTGTCTCCAGTATTGAAGTAGCGATAACCAAAGATATCTGCTGTACCAGACTTAGAGAAAAATATAGTGTTATTTTCCCTGCTGTTTGTCATGACGTCTAAATCATGAGGCAGTAGTTTAGGTGCAACTTTGGTTTGTTCAACCATGTCAGGTTCACCTTCACGACGGATATCGAAAACTTCAAAGAACCGACCGTTTACTCCAGCACTATCGACGAACCCTAAGGTTGTACCTAAAGAGATGGGATCAGTTTTAGGGCTGTATCTGTAAGTTGAGATGTTAGATAGTTTTCCCGTATCAGGGGTCAACGAATCACTGTCAGTATGCAGCAGGAACTGCTGTGTTTCTGCAAAGATTACAAGACCAGTGTTGGTATCAATAGCAGTTTTAAGCTGCGTAGGCTGAGTAGAGCTTGCTTTAATATCGATAGGATCTGACCCACCAATGACTAAAGCAGATTCTTGGAAGAAGTTACCTGGATCACCAGCTCTGCTTAGGATGACATTGTCTTCACAAAGGAATCCAAGTCTGTTTCTGTGGAAAAATGTTTGGCTAATCTTCTTACAGTCGTTTGAAGTATGATCAGCAATCTGAGCTTTAGAAATAAAAGATGGGAAAGGATTAGTGTCGTCATCACCGACTTTACGGGTATCCCATGTGTATGTACCTACGGTAAAGCTACCATCAGATTGACGTTGGATAATATGAGGCAATGTACTTGCATCTAGCGTTGTAGGAACAAGAGGTCCAATGGTTTCCTCCCAACTACCAGGACCATCTTGATCGTTGTTACCTACAAACTTAAGATAAAAATCATCTTCTGCAGAGTCAGCACTACTAACGACTTTTACGATAAAACCATGTCTACATTGCCGTGGCAACTCTGAAGCATCATTAACCTCCATAGGAGTGATGCGCCAAAGATCAGGCTGAGCTGTTGTTATATTAAATTTTGAATTATGAGTAATGAAGAATCCATTACCAACCTTGTAAACATTTGGTGTAAGATCCCTTTCGGCTTTATCTATATCAAGGATATTATCAGCAGTAATAGTTTGATTTGCATCAAAACTTGTAGGCGTTGGTCGGAAAGTGCCAAGATCTAATTTAGTTTTGACAGGTTGTACTTCTTCAATACGTATTGTATGGGTGACATTTTTCAGCCTAACTGTTACTTCAGTATTAGGAGCGTAGTTATTACCACCATGCAGAAGCTCTACAGTTGTATTGTAAACACCGACATATTCATCACCTTTAATATCTTCACCAGCATATTTAGAAAGGTTGACTTGACCCACTACAGTAAGACGAACAACCATACCTGATCCTGGATTGCTGCCATTATTAATTTCAAATACTCCAGTGCCTTGAAACGGGAGTTCTGGACTTAAACCTTGGTATGTATTATTACCGTTATTTACACTTTCATTCCTATCAATAGTAATTCGTTGACCAGTCACTGAGTCGGTAACAACACCCGTCTTAGTAGGCTGGTAAAAAGGTGAATCGTTAGGATCTTTTAGGCTTATTTTTGTAACAGTGCCACGAGAAGCACTACCACCAACATAAGCATCATTGGCATTAGGACTAGCCACATCAAAGCTATATTCTCTGCCATGAGCTAGCTGACGAAGTTCAACAAATGCTTGAAATTTATCATTGCTGGTATTATTAATTGCACTTTGAGCACGATTAAGAGAAAGATCATTTGTGCGTTTAACTTCTTTGTTGACATTAGTCACAAAAGTAGTATCAGCAATAGTCAGGAATTTGATGTCTTCGTCTTCGGTGTGTGCGAGGTAAGAAATAGCACTGCCACTATGAGCTACATCACCAGCAGAATCAGTTTTATTGCCGCTGCTGTCGTACACATCATTGGCGTGCCAAATCTTAACCGCACCGTTTCTTTGAACCTGACCGATGTAAGCACCTTCACTTTTGTCACGGTAGTAACTAAACCAAGTACCAGCGGCAGCTCCAGACAGAGAGTTAATAAACCTACTACCAGGACGCTTTACCAGACCATCCGTGATGTCAGGGATACCGTTAACTAGATCTTTCACCTGTCCTGGTAGTACCAGCTCATCAGGTTGTTGTGAGATACCACCAGTAAAACTAGGGATAGTCTGAGTAATGCTTGCCATTAGCGACGTAGTGCGTGATGAGGTTTATAAGCGTTGTATGAGGTGCCATCAGGCCAACCCATAAAGGTGTGATCGCCTTGATCACATTCGTATTCCATACAGGCAGCACGTGCCTGGGATTCCTGTGTACCTAAAAGTTGTACAAGCTGAGGGTTACCAACTAGCTGAGCAGCAGCTCTGCCAGCAGCACGGTAAGTAATGTAGCGTTGAAAGACAGAAGGAAGATCGCTGAACTCGTAAAGCGTGACGACGTCCAGACTGAGGTCACCTGTGAATACATCGGTGTGGTTGTACTTGTCATAGAGTCTTCCGTTGCGTTTAACTACATCAGTAGTTTTGATGTTTTGGTTATCGTGCACGTCGAACCTAATTACGTTAGGAGGAATGACAAAATAACCATTGGTGTCAGGTGAGTAAGTTACGTGATATTCAGTGTTAAAAGACCAGCCTTCATTCTGGACATCAACATTGACTTCACGCAGAAGATTATGAATAAAAGAAATCTCAGGGTTAGTAAATTCGAGACTGAGACTGGTAACTGGAGACTGACCGATACTCCCCAGAATAGAGTTAACTGCGGATAGTTCGGTATCGAGTGTAATCGTAGAGGGAGTAGTCATATGGATAAAAAAAAGGGGACCCGAAGGTCCCCCGTAGATCTAATAAATAGATAGGTAATTCAGAAGTTGGCAGCGCCAGAGGTGTTGACCACACCGCTGTTGTCAACAGAAGGAGCGACGTCAACCACGAACTCCACAGCGGCTGCGGGGTTCAGGTAGTCAGCACCCATAGCGAGGCGTCCGACGATCAGGTCGCCCTGATACATCACAGACACGTCGTTACTGGTCACTTGGACTTGAGGTCCGATAGCTTCCACAACACCTGCAGCTTCGCGTTGGAAGATCAATCCGCAGGACTTGCCGAAGACTTGACCACCGTAGTTATTGCGGGAGCCATAGTTGTTGCCAGTCACAGCAGTGTCAGCAGGCATGGTTTCACCAACGAAGTCGCCAGCCAGAGGCAGGCTGGAGTTAGTACCAAACTTACCCAGGAACGGAATGTTCATGGACTTAAAGATCTTGATACCAGCGATTTCGATGATGCCATTGCCGGACTGCAGAGCGGTGCCCTGGACGTCACGGTTCACCAGGCCGTTAGTACCAACAGCTTGGATCAGCTCGTAGTACTGACGGGGGTTGATAACAGCCACACGTCCGTCAGAGCTAACACCCTTCTCGTCGAGAGCAGCAGCAGCGTCATAGAAGCCTGCAATCAGAGAGGTGGGGTTGGTAGCGTCAGAACCGTTGGTAGCAGTACCGAGACGAATCTGGGTACCACCGGGCTCGGTGTAGTTAGTAGCAGAAACAGGGGAAGCAGTACGTGCACCACGAGTGATGCTACGGAAGATCTTCCGGTCATAGGTTTCAGCCAGTGCGTAACCGATCTTGCGAGAGATCTCACCACGCAGCTCGTAATGAGCAAGGGTTTCATCCAGCTCATACAGGAAAGCGGAGCTGACCAGCAGGTCATCGACCGTGATGGTCTTCTCAGCTACCGGGGGAGCCTTGTCGGTGTTACCCAGGATCGGGGTGCCAGGGGTGTGATATTCCGCCTTGGTACGACCCGTGTAGATGAACTGAAGACTCTTGCCGTTCTTCAGCGTGCGCTTCATGACGAGGTCACGAGCGATGGAGTTGTATTGGAAACCCTTGAACACTTCTCCGGAGAAAAGATCCAAGTAAAGATCGCGGTTGTTAGAGGCGTTGCCTGTCAGATTAGCGCGACCAAGGTTTACCTGATTGGTATTAGCCATTGGTAGTAAATAAAGTAATTAGAAATATGTAGCCCTTTCGATCGATCAAAATTTTTGTGGTCTATTCCCACCGTCTAGACGGCGAAGGGTATCTTCCGTAGAAGGCCAACGCCAATAACTGAAGGGAGGAATCGAACCTCCCACTGAGTCACCAGATCAGTTTAGAACAGTTTTTTTGTAAGCAGTTCCGCGATAACAAAGAGCGACTTCCTTCTCTTTACGGATGAAGTTCTTTTGCTCTTTGATAATGTAACGCTTTTCGAGATCAGACATAGTTCGTACATGGGTATAAACCTAAGCCCCGTTCCATGCTTAGGCAGTCATGCGTCTATAGTTGATTCAAGTACCATTTTGGTAAACTGTGTTTCCAAGAACTCAATATCTTGCTGCTCTTGCGGGTGACCACCAGGCCACTGTTTTTTATACAGTCTAAGTGCATCACGTATAACGCGAGCACCTTCATCACAGACTCGAATGTCAAACATAGATGAACGTACGAAGTAATTAGCCGATTGCAGGTGCCTGCAGTGCCACGGGAGTTGAATCCACGGATGCAAGGTCAAGCGGGAAGTTATGTGCATTCCGCTCATGCATCACCTCAAAGCCGAGGTTGGCACGATTGAGAATGTCAGCCCAGGTGTTGATCACGTGGCCTTGACTCTCAGTAATTGATTGATTGAAGTTAAATCCATTCAGGTTAAATGCCATGGTAGATACACCAAGAGCAGCAAACCAGATACCAACAACAGGCCAGGCTGCCAAAAAGAAGTGGAGACTACGGCTGTTGTTAAAAGAAGCGTACTGAAAAATAAGACGACCAAAGTATCCATGAGCGGCTACGATGTTATATGTCTCTTCCTCTTGACCAAACTTGTAACCGTAGTTCAGTGATTCTTTTTCAGTCGTCTCTCGTACGAGCGAAGACGTGACCAAAGAACCATGCATGGCAGAGAACAAAGACCCACCAAATACACCGGCAACACCCAACATATGGAAAGGATGCATAAGGATATTATGTTCAGCCTGAAAGACGAGCATGTAGTTGAACGTACCGGAAATGCCAAGAGGCATGCCGTCTGAAAAACTACCCTGCCCAAACGGGTAGACAAGGAAAACTGCGGATGCAGCAGCGACTGGAGCAGAGTATGCAACACAAATCCACGGCCTCATGCCTAGTCGATAACTAAGTTCCCACTCTCGTCCCATGTAAGCAAAGACGCCAATGAGGAAGTGGAACACGACGAGCTGGTATGGACCCCCGTTGTAGAGCCATTCATCAAGTGAATTAGCTTCCCAAATTGGGTAGAAGTGTAGTCCGATGGCATTGCTGCTCGGTACGACGGCTCCCGATATGATGTTGTTTCCCCACATGAGGGATCCTGAAACTGGTTCTCTAATTCCATCAATGTCTACAGGAGGAGCTGCAATAAATGCAGTGATAAAACAAATGGTTGCAGCCAGCAAGCAAGGGATCATAAGGATTCCAAACCAGCCGACATAAAGTCGATTATTAGTTGAGGTTACCCAGGAGCAAAACTCATCCCAGGTAGACCTCTGTTGTTGAAGTACAGCGGTCATTAAAAGTGCAGGGTTGTGATTGTTAAGGGTATGTATTTGAGCACTTTAATGAAGCCCTCCCAAGGCTCACGTCCAGTGGAGGGCTGTATTAAATATCAGAAACTATACTTAGCACCAATCTTGGTGCCGTATCCGTTGTCATCTTCACCAGTGATAAAGGAGACTTCACCATAAACAGACAGTTCTTCGTTCAAAGAGTACGAAGCACCGGCTTTACCAGACAGTTCAACATCACCGTCTTGACCATCAACTTGGATAAGGGCTGGTCCACCTTGGACATACCAACCTTCACCTTCGTAGCCAACATGAACGTCGGTTACAGAACCGTTAAAATCATCACCAGTGTAACCAGAATTAGATTCAACATTTGCGTAAGGACCAGCGATAGCGCCTTGTGCACAGCCGAGGAGGAAACCGGCAGCAATAATAGATTTCATGATTAAAGAGTTACTTTTTTTTTGCAGTTTTTGCGGAGCGTTTGAAGTTGGCAGCCGTGGGTGCTCCTTTAGACCCAGGCTTTCTCATTTTTTCACCACTGCCAGCAGCAATACGCTTGCGCTTAGCGTGGATGTTTGCGTAAAGACCTTTGCGTGCAGCCATTATTTCTTGCCTCCCTTTTTAGGGGGACGACCTTTCTTTGTTCCGTAAGTTCCTTTACCTTGTGGCATAATCAAGAGAGGGTTGTTACCGACATGTCGTCAGATTCTTCTTTCTTTTTAGCAGGTGCCTTTTTAGTAGGCTTGGATTCAGCAGGACGCTGAGCTTCTTCGTAGGGTCGTACAGTCATTACCAAATACCAGGGATAATTTGTCCAGTTACAAAATAGCTACCACAAGCAGCAATGATGCCAAGCATAGCAAGCCTGCCATTAGTTCTTTCTGCACGCTCGTTGTGGCTTTCGGTGTACTTCTCATCAAATGTCATAGGTGGTTCTTTTGCGTAGATGTTTGTGCGACCGCCGTCTTCAGTAATAGTTGTCATCGGAAGGTCACATCAGATCGTTCAAGTTTTTCAAGGACATCGTTGCGGTAAGCAGGATCACGGTCATACCGTGGATCAGCAATAGCAGAAACAACTTCTTCCTGACTACGGAAGACATCACTACTATTGTTGGCAGCTTTACCAGTCAGCATTCGTCCTTCAAATCCATTACTAGAGTCGTACTGTGCTTTCAATCCATTGACCATCATTTGAATAGCATCAGAATTACCAGTAGCAATGATGTCGTCGTAAGCTTCAATCTGTGATTCGGACATGTTATTACTTGCCCAATCAATGACTTTATTATATTCAGCATCACCACCAACCGAGTTCTTAATAGCATTTACTTCACTATCAGAAAGCTCGACTGGCTCAGCAGCTTCGGGTTGAGGTGCATTGGCTTGCATCTCCATGTATGCCTGGACAAGGTCTTGGCTACTCATCTCTGAGAACTTAGACATCATCTCTTTAGACAACTCACCCTTCTCTGCATACTCAGTAGATGCATCAGTGATTAAAGTTTGAGCAGGGGAAACTTCAGGCTCTTCTGTTTCTTCTTGGGAAGGCTCAGCTTCTCCCTGCTCATCTTCAGAACTTTCTCCAAGTTTCTTTTGGAGTTCAACGTACGCTTTTTCAAGGTCTGCGGCTGACTTATATTTACCAGCCAACAGTTGTTCCTGTTGTTCTTTAAGCTCCTGACCTACCTGAAGTGAGTCCTGTTCTTCATCAGTAAGTACATCAGCTTCAGGGGTGGGATCGTAGGAAAGTGTTTCTGCCATTATTCAGTAGGTTGTTCTTCGGGTTGTCCCATCATGGCTTGTTCAGCCATTGGTGTTTTTGCAAGTTGACCAGCCTGACCAACAAGTGATTGACCAATCTGATCTTGCTGTTGTTGCTGCATTTCTTGTGCCATCTGCTCTTCAGTCTTAATAAGATTGAGAGCTTCAATACCTTGTGCAGCAGCAAGACGCTTGATGACCTCAGAAGGATTGATGTACTTCATCAACGCTTCAGGTCCAAGTGTCTGTGCAATTGTTCCCATAAAGTTTGCAAGACTTTCTCGGTCTTGACCACGACCCAGCGCATTCACACCAGCAACAATCTGTGGTCGAACAAACTCCTTAGGGATCTTGGGTAGCTGTCCATTCCTTTGCAGAACCATCATGATCCTGTTCAGGTATGGGACAAGGAACTCAACGGTCAGCAGACTGAAGAGACCGCCAAGCTGTTGCTCTAGTTCGAGCTGTGTGAGGCGTACCTCTTCTGCTGTGGTTCGTTCTGACTGTCGAATGTTGAGTTGCAGGAAGGCTTCACCAATACGACGTTCGATTTGCTGCGCCATGTTGGCGGCAGTTGCGAAGTCTGCTGTCTTACCAACCTGTACGACAGAAACATCATCAGGTCTTCCCTGAATGATGGCACCGTTACCCGCCTTAGCGAGTGAGCCTGGCTTGGTAGTACTAGATGGTGACACCATAAATACAACCTTTGCAGCGGCTGCACTGCCTTCGATGAGTGCCTGGCTGAGTGAGTCAAGTGCACGGAAGTCACCAAGGAATTCCTCAACACGACCCCTGCCATAGTCCTCACCATCAACAGTGTTGAACCTAAGAGGCAGCCAAGGGCTTGCATTCTTAGGAGCGGTGCTACGGCTACCAGGAATAACCTTGTCAAAGACCTCCTGGTGCCACACCCAGCGGCCATTATCTAGCTTGACATGGGTATAGACATCGCATTCTTTTTCGTTGCTCTGAGAGCCATCTACAACGCTCTTGTCGTCGTAACCAATCTCACCTAGCAACTCTTTGCTGATCATTTCTTTCGTAACGATCTCAAGAACATTGCCATTGCCGTCACGGTTAATAACAAACCGATTCAATGGGAAGTTCTTCAGACCATCTTTGCCCATAAAGACAAGGGCGTTACCAGAGACAATCAAATGCTTGATTGCCTGGTGTACTACAACGCGGTCATTAGAAGCGGCGATGTAATCCATGATGATCCGCTCAATCTTGCTGAACGAAAGGTCCAGTTCACTGCGGATCTCTGGGGAATCCATCTCACCCAACTTATCGTCACGTACCTGTAGCTTGAAGAAGGAAGTCTGGGGTGGTAACAACGCCAGCATCAGTTTGGATGCCAGCGTTACAACAGCTTTAGCTCCTACGGATTGCCAAGGAAGAGGCAACCGCTTGCGGGAGTTAACTGAGGAGGTGTCTTCAGTAAGCAGGTACGGCAACGTCAGCTCAGAACAATCAACAGCAGTACTCAGAAAAGAGTTGCGTTGAGATGAGAGCCGGTCGTAGCACATACGTGCACTAGACATTCAGACCTCCAGTGCTTCCACCACCTTGAGGAGTGTTGAGAGGAATCTTCAGTGAGTCAGTTCCTTTTTTTGAACGAACATCAGTTGATTTCTTCTTACCATACTGAACGTTAGGCTTAGTTTCTTGTTCAACTTTCAGTGCATCTTGTGGTTTTGGAAGTGGCTTAGGAGCTTGTGGTGGTGCTGGAGTTGGAGGAGCTGGAGCAGGTGGTTCGATTTTTGGTGTTGATGGTGTAGAGCGGTTAAAGCACATTAGAATTGCATTCGTTGTTTGAACCATTCGACGACATGACGTTGTCCAGCTCTATACATGAGCTGACTTAGGTCATCGCCAGGAGTGGGGTTAACAGGTGGAAAGATTTCTTCGAGTTCTTCGTAGATCTGCTCAAGGTTTGGTCCGAGGATTGCCTCAAGCGTATTGGGGGAGGTTGACATTTGAGTGCTCAAAGAAAGCTGGCATACGAGCTGCTTTTGTTTCGGAAAGCTCAGGGGCTTTGCCTTCATACATCAAGCGATCACTAGAATCCAGCCAAAATTTTTTACTTAGATATTTATCGGCGTGCTCACCAAGAGGTTGCATTACCCAATTGATAGTTGCCTTCCTGAGTTTATCAAGAGAAGGACTGATGTTATACCCCAGCTCAGTATGAACCAGACTATTGGCAGCCACATGAATTTGTTCCAAGTGTTATCGTAAAGGCTCTTTATCCTTTACTTCTGCATCTTTACCATTGATGCAGGTCAGACTATATCTTCACCAAAAGGTGCTAGGCACTCGTGTCTCCATTACTGTGTTGCCACTCGGGAGTTAGTCGTTGAACCTTCCAGCTTGTGGGCTGGCTTGGCTGCTGATTGTCCAATATAGGAGGAGTTCCAGCAATTCACCTAGTTTTTTATAGTAGGGACCAACAAATCAATCTCTACTTATGTCTGCGGAAACTGTTCTCATACCAGCGTCACCATTAAAGCGAAAGAATGGTAAAAGAACGAAGAAGATCGCACGCTCGGCAACAAGTGCTTTGGTGATCGTGTGATCTGGATGTGCCTCCCAAGCGGCTTTAAGCCTAAGGGCTTCTGCCTCAGCTTTTTCATCAACGCCGTAAGCATTGGCGATGTAACCAAGTGCGAGGTCGTGATTCTCTTCGTCCTTGACATTGGACAGTAGGAGTTCCCTTGCATTACTCGGTACGTCAGAGGAGAGAGCATTAGTAATAAAATCTCCCACAGGTAGTTCCATATGCCTCAATGCAAGTGCACGGAAGATCGTTGCTTCCGCACCTTCTTTGCATGTACCGGCAGTTGTCTGGACAGGAGTCCATTTTCTTTTTCGATTGATTAGTTTTTGATACGGGTTCATTCTTGACAGTCACAGGTAGGTTCAACCTCAGGTTCGAGGAGTCCTTCCAAGTAAGCTTCAACGTCTTCTTCATCCAATGCAGCATATGCACTTGACTTATCTTGTACGTCCCCCATTACTTGCAAGGAGTAGTAAAGGGAGGTTTGAGGAGATTCCAACCACTCTTCGATAAAGGCGTTGTCATAGTTGACAACATCACTCCAACTGTTGAAGCTATACCCGTGAAGAAGTCCCGTGCGGTCGAGTAAAACCATGATGCCATCAGCAACACGCTTGTAGTTTTCCCAACCGACTTCACTAGCGATCTCTACATCGCCATAGTTATATGTTTGTACCCCGAACGTACCGCTGTCGCGGTCTACCGTCCGGCTGATAGGCGGAGCGATTTCTGGTGTTGCAGTAAAGCCATCCAGATCCTTGCTTCGATAACTGCAGGAGGCAGTGGGTGCGATAGCAAAGGCTCGAACCATATCATTAGAACGAGCAATCTGGGCGGCAGAATCAACGCCAGAGGCAAGGGCAGAAACCAGTTCATAGGCTGGTGTGCGTACCACTTCTCCTGCATTGAAATTGACCAGAGCAACTCCGAACTGCTCATAAGTTATGCCGTACCGCCGTAGGAGATTGGCAAGTCCGAGCATTCCGAGTCCGACTTGTCGGTCAGTTTTGCTTGGCAAATACTCTCCTGAATCGCCAACCCCAGTTCGACCATGGAGTTCGCACAGTTGGGACATCCCTTCAGTAAAAGCTCGCGGAATGTCGGCATATTCACAGGCAGAGAGATTAACGTGCTGTAGTAAGCAGGTTCCCCTAGACGGCAAGTACACTTCAAGACAAACGTTTCCTCGAATTCGGTTTCCATCATTGTCATACTTAACTTTGTTTAGCCAAATGTCACCTGACTTGATTCCATGTAAAAGTTCCTCCTTAAACGTACACTTCTCCCACCATTCTTTGGTGATGTTGATGCATCGTTTGACCCAAGGTAGTTCGGATCGAGGAGCAAGAATAAAGTCACGAGCATCAGGGTGGGATAAATCAAGGTGGCAAACAATCGCACCATTGCGATAGGTTCCACCACGCCTGAGGATCTCATTTAATGTCGAATAGATTTTTGCAAAGGAGACGGGTCCGCTAGCAATGAGCTTGTCATTTCCCTTTGTTGATTCCGTTCCCTTGGGTCGTAGTTTCGACAGGTGAATCGCGCAACCTGCTCCATTTCGTAGAGCATGACTAGCAAATTTCCAGCTTGCTTCAATTCCATTGGGACCCTCCATTGAGTCTTCAACAGTGAACACCGTGCACGACACCGGCAGCCTGGACGTTGGATTATCCATCCAAGATTGGACACGTCCCGTGCGAGAAATATATGAGGTGGTCATGGGTTAACTAGATCGTTCAATACAGGTGGTTTGTAGTTAGGTCCCTTCAGGACTTTGCCGTCAGCTCGGCGGATAGGTGTACCGTCCAAACCAAGCTTTGACATGTTTGATTTATGGACACGGTCTAGTGCTTCCTCTAGATCCCATTCCATATTTTCTGCGTACTGAAAGCAGACATAGACAAGATCTGCCAGCTCTTTCAGTTCAGCTTCGTAAGGTTCATTGTAAAATGCACTGCGGAACTCTTGGTATTCCTCAGCGATCAAAGCCAGTTGCATAGTCCGGTTCTCCGAACTGTTCTGAATCCCATAGGCTGAGCGGAATTGTATTGCTTGATCGCTCGGACTCTTCGAGGTGCAGTGTTGTGTTGTGGAGTTCATTCTCAAGGTAGTGGATAGCCTTTTTAAGATCTTCGATCTCTGTTTGAGGACTCTTGAAACCGGCTCGGCAAATATATTTAATAGCATTGCCTCGAAAGTAATTTAGTCCTTGATCTCTAATGAAGTCCCAGACTTCGATGGATCCGCGGGTGTAGTGGGTGGGTGATTCGGCCACTTAGTAACTAGATTGGATACGGTGTTGGAAAGACAGAAGTTTTGCTTCTGTAATGCAAGGAAGACTGTGATGATGTCTTCCTTATCTGCTTCAGGTAGAAGATCCTCAAGCCTTCTTAGCTTGAAGCTCTGCTCCATCGTCAGTTCTGTCACTGGCATCGGTAGGACACCAGGGGATGACTGTTCGTCTAGTGGAGTCATACTCTTTATTGGTAAGGATCTTTGCAAGGCGTGCATTCACTAAGGCATCCTCTTCAGTCAAGTCTTTGTCTGTAAACGCCTTTAAAACGGTGTCCCAGGTATAACCACACTCATCAAA
>Ga0208158_1000145_pt1 | contig 31003 bp, 50 predicted proteins | sample 8_EtaG_FD_184081 | JGI IMG/M metagenome (GOLD analysis project Ga0208158, IMG submission 184081) | Marine viral communities from the Subarctic Pacific Ocean - 8_ETSP_OMZ_AT15162 metaG (SPAdes) (version 2) | ecosystem: Environmental > Aquatic > Marine > Oceanic | place: Pacific Ocean | collected...
TAAACGGACAAGACCAGGATATTATGGTAAAGCTATATAACAAAGTATTTAACGCTAATAAGAAAAGGTCAAGCTGTACACCTTGTGTTAAAGAAACATTAGCTAAATTAGAAAAAGTATATAAGAACAGTTGTAAAATAAATGACAATGGAACAGATATTTAGATTCTGCCTTAGATGTGTTAGGGTATGCCCTATTGAAAAAGGTAAGTGCCACTATTGTAATGGCAACTTTATATTATCATCATTAAAAGATGAGTTATATTTAATAAATAAAAAAGAAAAAGTTGAAGAAACATACTAAGGTATATATGGACTTTTTTGATTATGGAGAACAGGACTTTGTAATGTGTGAAATGTGTCAGCAAGATAGAGCTGTTGATATTCATCATCTTAATAGTCGTAAAATGGGAGGTGTAGGAGCTAACAAAATTAGAGGAACTAAAAATACCGACCTGGATTTTATAGAGAATTTAATGGGACTGTGTAGAGATTGCCACAATAAAGCAGAAGCAGATTCTTCATTTAATATGTATTGCAGAATAAAACATTTAGAATTAGTATGCAACCAAGTGTACGCCTTAATAGAATATGAAAAACGATATGAAAATAGAAAGTAAATTAGTTAAAGACTTAAACCCTGCATCATATAATCCTAGACAGATTAGCAGTAAACAATATAAGGACTTAAAAGAATCAGTTAAAAAATTTGGTTTAGTAGACCCTATAATAGTAAACAAAGATAATACTGTAATTGGTGGACATCAACGATTGAAAGTTTGTAAGGAACTTAAATATGTAGAGGTTGAGTGTGTAATGCTAGACCTATCAAAAGAAGAAGAAAGAGAATTAAACATTAGATTAAATAAAAATACAGGAGACTTTGATATGGATATATTGGCTAACGAGTTTGATATAGAAGAGCTTACGGATTGGGGATTTAAGCATATTGACCTTGATATTAATATAGATAAAATTACAGAAGGCAATACAGAAGATGACCACATACCAGAAGTAAAAGAAAGTAGAGTAAAACTTGGTGATGTTTGGCAATTAGGAAAGCATAGAATAATGTGTGGTGATAGCACAAAAGAAAGTGATGTTAAAAAGTTAATGAATGGAGAAAAAGCAGATATGGTGTTTACAGACCCACCTTATGGTGTAGATTATAAAGGAATAAATAATGACAATAAAGAAGGTTTAGAGAATTTATTATATATGGCTTTTAAAAATAAAGAAAATAACTGTAAAGAGGGTGCTGCTTTTTATTGTTTTCATTCTGATAGATGTGCAGATATTTTTCATTCTATTTATAGACAATTTTGTCATTTTTCATCTATGTTAATTTGGGTAAAAGAAAGCATAGTTTTATCACAAACTGATTATCAAGGCAAACACGAAAACTGTATATATGGTTGGTTTAAAAATGGAACACACAAATGGTATGGAGATAGAAAACAACAAAGTGTTTATATTACAAAAAGAGAAAGAATAAATGGACACACTACTCCAAAACCTATTGAATTTATTACAATGACTTTAAATAATAGTAGTAAAACAAAAGATATTATTTTAGATTTGTTTCTTGGTAGTGGTTCAACATTAATAGCTTGTGAAAAAACAAATAGAGTATGTTATGGAATGGAATTAGACACTAAATACTGTGATGTAATTATTGAAAGATGGGAACAATTTACAGGACAAAAAGCAAATAAATTATGAAATACTATAAAAGATGGCACGAATACTGTGATTCTAAAAAACCTAAAAACAACTCTAAATTTGTTGCAGGTTGGGTTAGAACACCTAAAGATTTAAAAAAATTGATTAATAAATTAAATAATAAAAAGACAAATAAAATAACGGAATAAAAACGGAATCAATGAATAAATTTCCAAATAAAGCAACACAGTTTAGTTCTACTAATCAACCAAAGAAGAATGGTAGACCAAAAGGTAGAAGAAACGTAGCAACAGTATTAAAAGAATTACTATCTACACAGGATACTAATATGGGTGGAGAGGGCGACTTTGGAAGTCCTATAGCTAAGATGTTAATACAAATAGCTTTCCATAAGGATAGTAACAATAACGAAAAGCTAAAAGCAATTAAAGAAATCTTAGATAGGATAGAGGGATTGCCAGACCAGAATGTTAATGTAAGTGCAGCACCCCCATCTTGGATTAATGATGATGACGAAACAAGCTAAACCATATTATGATCTAAAACAATCTACTAAAAGAATCTGTGTTTTACAAGGAGGTACAAGAAGTGGTAAGACGTATTCTATTCTATTAGGATTAATTGAATTTGCTTATAAGAACAAGGGCAAAGGATTATATATTACAATAGCACGTAAAACTTTTCCTGCATTAAGAGGTACTAGTATGCGTGATTTCTTTGAGATACTAAAGAAAGAAAATTTGTATGATGAAAGGTTACATAATAAATCTAACTCTTTATATCATCTATACGGTAATAATGTAGAGTTTATCTCAGTAGACCAACCACAAAGAGTAAGAGGTCGTAAAAGAGATGTGTTATTCCTTAATGAGTGTAACGAGTTCGGATTTGAAGAATATACACAATTAGCACTTAGAACAACATACAAGATTATTATTGACTTTAATCCATCAGAGCAGTATCACTGGTTATACACACAAATTATAGATGCAGATAGAGATGATGTGGACTTTCATATTTCAACATATAAAGACAATCCATTTTTAGAACAATCAACAATAGCAGAAATAGAAAGATTAAAAGAAGTAGATGAAAATTTATACCGGGTCTTTGGCGAAGGGCAACGCGGGGTAGCTTCCGAAACCATTTTCCCGGTATTTAATATAGTAGATAATATTCCTGAAAATGCTAAAGAGATTGCATTAGGATTAGACTTTGGATTCTCAGCAGACCCTACATCATTAGTAAAAGTATATAAGCACGATTTAGATTTATATATTGATGAACTAATCTATGAGAAAGGATTAACCAATCAAGACATAGCACACAAGATTAAGCAATTAGGAATAGATAGAAGTATTGAAATATATGCTGATAGTGCAGAACCTAAATCTATAGAAGAAATATACAGGATGGGTGGCATTAATATAAAACCTGCTAAGAAAGGTGCAGACAGTATTCGTATTGGAATAGACGTTCTAAAAAGACACAAGCTAAATATAACTAAGCGAAGCGTTAATGCAATTAAAGAATTTAGGAATTATAAGTGGATAAAGAACAAGAATAGTGAAATAACAAACAAGCCAATAGATGCTTTTAACCATGCTGTAGATGCAGTAAGATATGTAGCATTAAATAAGTTAATGGTGTCCTATTCAGGCAAATACTATATAGCATGAAAATTTTAATAGCTTGTGAAGAATCACAAACAATAACGAAAGAATATAGAAAATTAGGATTGGAAGCATATAGTTGTGATTTATTAGAATGTAGTGGTGGATATCCAGAATGGCATATAAAGAATGATGCGATAGAAGAATCTTATAGTGGTAAATATGATTTAATGATAGCACATCCCCCTTGTACTTATTTGGCTGTTAGTGGAAATAGGTGGCTATATAATAAAGATGGAAGTAAAAATGTAGATAGATGGAACAATAGAGAACTAGCTTTGGATTTTGTTAGAAAATTAATAAATGCACCAATAAACAAAATAGCAATAGAAAACCCTGTTAGTTGTATAAGTTCACAAATAAGAAAACCTGACCAAATCATTCAGCCCTATATGTTTGGAGATGAAGCTACAAAAACAACTTGTTTATGGTTAAAAAATTTACCACGATTAATTCCAACAAATATAGTAGGCAAGGGTAGAAGGACTTATTTTAAAAGTGGCAAGTCACATCCTGAATGGTATGCAGATTGTTTTAATAAAACCAAAGAAGAAAGACAACGATTAAGAAGTAAAACATTTAAAGGAATTGCAAAAGCAATAGCAGAACAATGGCAATGAAAAACGAATTATAACATTTTATATTTATTAGTAATGAAAGAGGTTAAATTAACAATACCTGATAATTGGTCTGACATAACAATAGACACTTATCAAAAGTATGTAAAAATACAAGAGGGTAAAGGAACTGAAAAAAACAAAGTTATTAAGAGCTTGGCTCTATTATGTAACACCACACCCTTTGTAGTTAAGAAAATGGCTTACAGCGATTTATTAGAGATAATGGGGATAATTAAAAAGATGATAGACACAGAGCCAAAAGAAGAAGATTTTAAAAAGGTATTTAAATTTAACAAGATAGAATATGGCTTTGTGCCTAACCTTAGTAAGTTAAGCACAGGGGAATATATTGATTTAGAAGCATACTGTAAAAACCCTATAGAGAATCTTCATATTATTATGAGCATATTATATAGGGTAATTACTTTTAAACGTGGAGAGCGCTATGCTATAGAAAGTTATGATCCTGACCAATTCAAGGAAGAACTGTTTAAAGAATGTCCTATGAATATAGCATTAAGTTCGCTAGGTTTTTTTTTGACTTTAGGAAGCGTATTAGCGAGGACTTCGCAGCGTTATTTGAAAGCACAGGAAAAGAGAGTGCAAAAGGCGTAAGTATGCAGAGCAAATGGGGATGGTATAATGTTCTCTACAGCTTATCTAATTCAATACTAGACATAGAAAAGATTACACAGCTACCTATATTAGAGGTGCTGACTTATTTGGCTTTTAGTCAAGATTATAATAATAAACAAAGAAGCAACTATGATAACTTTTAGAAACGTAGTAGGATATTTAGAAACAATAGCAACGAAGCATTTTATGTTAAATAGCTTCCATTCAGGTATAATGGATGAAGTAGATATTAATAAATTAGGTGCAGTAGATTATGCTATACTATATGCAGAGCCAGGACAAGCAGTTATAGAACAAGGTGTATTGACATATAACTTTACTATATATGTTATGGATATGATAAATGATGAGATAGACGAAACCACAGGAAGTACGGCATCAGGTACAAGAACTAAAGAAAGAATAGGTAGATTAGATACTTATTCTGAAACCTTACAAATACTACAAGACGTTTTAAATGAATTTAAACATAGCTTAGTAACGGCATCTTGGGTAGATGGTGAAGTAGTATTAAATCTTCCTGTAACAGCAGACCCTTTTACAGCACGTTTTAATAATCTTTTGACAGGATGGTCTGCTAATTTAAGTGTTCAAGTAAATAATACTAATAATCTGTGTATTGCACCGATATCACCTAATTCATAATGGAATTTAAAAACACCATACAATCATTACAAAAACTTGGTGGCAATGTCGTTAAGGAAGGACGTGGTATATTAAAAAGATTTAAACCTTATCCTAAAACTACAAGCTCTAATACTTTATATAATGATTTTGATTATTTAGTAACTGCATCTAAGGATTCTGTTACATTAGAATTTGAGTTTGGACGTGCTGATGATTATTGGCAATTTATAGATGAAGGTGTAAGAGGTGCTAAACCTGAAAAGCATCCTGGTTTTAAAAGAGCAACTAAATCTCCATTTAAGTATTCTACTAAAATGCCGCCTAGAAGGGCTATTGATAGATGGGTAGTTTCTAAGCCCTTAAAAGCAGCAAGAGATAAGTCAGGTAGGTTTATAAGTAGAAAGAGTTTAGTTTATGCTATACAAAAAACAGTATTTGAAAAAGGGATACATAGAACACAATTTTTTAGCAGACCATTTACACAACAATTAAAAAAACAAACAGACAATATAGTAAAATCTTTTGCTGATGATTTAGAATTAGCATTAGAGCAAACATTAAAAGATTAGAATATGGCATTAGGCAGTATATCATTTGTACAGAAACCAGTAAACACAACTTCTAAAGTTCCTGTTATTACTAACTGGACACCATTAATAGGATATATGGTATATCAAGATGACATTAGTGGTCTATTCTATTTTAAGTTTATTTTAGAAGTAAGATTAGATGATGCTTCAGGAACATTACTAGGGAAGGTAAAACAAAGAAGAAACGGATATAGTCCTGATGTTGCTGCTAATGAAGCTAGAGCTTTTTTTGATTTAAGAGATATTGCTAATAGCGTTTTAGTAGATACGGTGTTCGACCAAAATGATACAGGACAACCATTTAGAACAATACATAAAGTAGGTGCTAATACAGCATCTAAACCTTATAGTAAAAATGGAGATAATACTACTGATGGCACACAGATACAAACTATTTATGTAAAAGCATATCAACAATATAGCTCTACTGCTTCTGCTGTTCCTGCTGAAGATACAACGCCTAGCGTAAATGATACTCTATATTACTTACAAGCATCACTTCCCTTAATGACTGCTAGAAGCACGGATTCTGATTATGTTCAAGGAACTGAATTTAATGTTTTTAATTGTAATAGTAGTACAGATAGATTTTTAAGTGATGTAGAAACAAGTGCAGGAGATTATAATGTTAGTGGATATATTAACTACATACAAGAAGCTGACTATCACACAGTAGCTTTTTTAAATGATAATACTAATTTTGACAGCCAACTATATAGAATGTATATTAAATACTATGATAGTTCAGGAAGTGAAATAGCTTACGGTGGTGTGGCAGGAACTAACTATATAGAAAATATAAATAATAATGGTGGGTGGGCTCCTGATGCAGGAGGGATGCAAGATGACAAAAGATTATTGTATTTTGGTGCAGGTCCAGGTAATTTACAAGGACAATCTGACAATACATTTTTAAGACCTTCAGCATTTAGTAATTGGGCGTATTACACTATACAAGGATTTGATGAGGCAGGAACACCCGTAGCAAGAACAGCAGTATATACCTTTATAAAACAAGACGGAAGCTGTAAAGGTTTTAAAGTAAGAAGATTAGCTTGGCGTAATTCTGTAGGGGGTTATGATTATTTTAATTTTAAAAAGAAATCTACACAAACTGTAGAAGTGCAGCAAGATAATTATAGCACAATGTTAGGAACATTCAATAAAAGTAGATGGAGATACAACAATACACAAAGAGGCAAAAAGACAAGACAAACTACAGCTATGTTAAAAGAAACTCTTAATACTGATTGGATTACAGAACAAGATGCTAATTTATTAGAAAAGCTAATAATGTCTACAGATGTTTATATAGTAGAAAATGCAGACACTACATATACTCAAGCTGTAATGATTACTGACAGCAGTTTTGTTAGAAAGACAGTAGCTAACGATAGAAAAATACAATACACTATAAATATAGAATACGCTAATCCACTAAATACAAATAGCTAATGAATGTAAGATTAGTAGCATATAGAAAAGCCACAAGTGGAGCATCTTCTACTACGGCTTATAATTTAGACCTACAAGAAGCACCGAATATATCGCTTAATTATCAGTTTAGTGATGTTAAAGAACCTGAAACCAGAAAAGGTAGCTTTAGCCAAACATTTAAATTACCATTCACAGACAACAATAATCAGTTTTTTCAGGATTGGTATAATGTAAACTTAGACACATTAGTATTTAACACAAGAACTAAATTTGATGCAGTTTTATATATAGGAACTGTGCCACAATTTGAAGGAGCATTACAACTAAAATCTGTATATAAAAAAGCACAATGCTATGAGGTAGTATTAATGTCTAGTAGTGCTTCACTATTTAGCACAATAGGAGAGCAAAGACTAAAAGATGTATTTAAAGAAGATAATGGTAGCTATAGTGCTGATCTTAACCACGTTTATAATAATACAAATATAGAAGCATCTTGGAATGGTGGCAGTAGTTCTTTTCAAAATGCAGCAGGAACAGCTTTAAGAGATACTGATTTTGATGTTCAAAAGGTAATGTATCCTATTTCTGTAACTAGAGAAAAATTCTATTATGGTAGTCAGGCACGATATTTAAACCTAGACCAAACTTCAGCTAACACCTTAGTTACTAATGGAGGTGTAGAAGCAGCTTGGGATTATTCTGTAGATATAAACCAATTTAGACCTGCTATTCAAATTAAATATCTATTTGATAGAATAATGGCTAAAGCGGGATTCTCTTATACTTCTAATTTTATAAGTGGTACAGGTTCTTATTCTTCTGATAAGTATTTTGGCAAGATATTTATGACAACAGGAACAGCATTAGAACAAAGTGCTTTACCTACTACTAATACAAACGCTTCTCCTAGTGGTGTTATGCAAGTATCTAATAATGCACAATGGGGTGCTAACACAATATCAGCAGGAACTTCAGGATATCAATCTTTTCAAGAAATAGTACCTGCTAATACTACTTCAGCTTCAGGAGCTTGTACTACTCCTACTGATACTGATAGTGTTTGGAATACTACTTACAATTATTTTACAAAAAAAGATACTACAATGGAGCAGATTTCTGTTTCCTTTCTTCCTACTTGGACTAATTTTGAAGCTTTTTCAGGTAGCACAATGACATTTAGAGTTCTTTTAAGAGAATGGGATACTGCTACTAATTCGCTTACTGATGTTATATATGGCGACCCTTTTGAATATCAAATAAGCAATCCTGCTAGTTGGTGGGCTTCGCTTCCTATATCTTGCTCTTTGTCTTTAGAAGAAATGCCACCAGGAAAATCTGCACAAATTATTATTCAATGTTTTGGAATACAACAAGATAATGCTGCTAGTCCAAGTACCTTGACTTTTGGATATGGCTCTATAGATGCTTTAAGTTGTGGTACGTATTATAATGCTATAAGAATAGATTGGGTGGGATATAGCACAAATGTATTTGGTGCTACTGTAGATGTTCCTGCTTGTATAGATGCTGATATCACACAGAGAGCATTTTTAAAAGACATCATTCAACGATTTAATCTAGTTATATTAACAGATCCTAATGATGACACTAACTTAATAGTAGAACCTTATGATGACTTTATAGCAAGTGGAGAAATAAAACAATGGACAGATAAACTAGATACATCTAAAGAGATAGTAGTAAAAGACACTACAGAGTTACAGAAAAAAACAATACACTTTACAGACCAAGAAGATGAAGATTTATATAATAAATCATTTAAAGAAAGATATCCTGAAGTAAATGTATTTGGACATCTTAAAATAAATGAATTTAACAATGAGTTTGCAACAGGAGAATTAAAGAATGAATCTATATTTTCTCCTTATATAAATAGTCAAGTATTTGTTACTGATGACGAGCAGTTTGGAACATTACTACCTAATATGGCAGTACAATATGAATTTAGCTATGAAACTAATGACGGTGTAGATGTAAATAAAATTAAAAAAACAAAACCAAAATTATATTGGTATAATGGAACAGCTACAAATACTTTAAATACAACAGGCACACAAGTTAATTATTATATGCACAGGTCTACATCTACAGCAGTTACAGCTTATACATTTAATACTTATCCTGTTTGTACACCTTTTGATATAACACCTAGTAGTAATGTATATACACTTTCAGAAGACAATCGTTCTTTATATTGGAACGCCACCCCACCAATAGTAGGTAATTTAACTGTATTTAATTATCAAGGATATATTGGCAACTGGTTTAATAAAACATTATATGGCGAGTGGTGGAAACCATACTTAGACAATATATATAGTTCTGAAGCTAGAATAATGGAATGTTATTTAAATCTTAATGAAGTAGATATATTTGATTTTAGCTTTGCTGATGAAATCTTTATAAAAGACACATATTGGAGAATACTTAAAATACAGAATTATCAAGTAGGTGCTAAAGCATCTACAAAGGTTACATTAATAAAATCTTTAGACACTAAATCTAATTGTAATGGTTGCGATTATGTTCTTGGAACTTTAGGGAATAGTAATTTATTAGAAAACTATTATTATTTATGGTGTCCTGATGATAATCCTGGATGCACACCATCACTTCCTGCTAGTGTTTATACATCTCCTGAATGTTGTACTTGTAATGGTGGAATAGTTGCTTGGAATTATATATCACAAGCATCTAATGGCTTATATCCTTGTATTGCTAATGCCAGTAGCTTACCGTTAAAAATAAAAAGTATTTTATCATCTACTAACATAATGAGTCAAGGACAGCTTAAAACTCTTATATATGATAAATTAGGTGGTAGAGATAGACCATTAATAAGAGGTGTCAATAACACCAAATACAGTCAGAATATATTACCTACTTATGGCGATGATATTATCATAAAATACAAAAGTAAAAATAGAAAGACACCACAGTATTCAGGAGAGAATCATAGAATTACTTTAAGTGGTTATACGGTAGGAAATAGTACAGGATATGCTTATCCTCAAGGCGACCCATACGGCAAACCATTATTAATCCCTGACAATGTAAATCTGCTTGTTAGAGTAAATACTTTAGCTACTGTAGTAGGTGGCACAAGTGCTAGTTATCCATTAGGAAGAACAGAGGCATTAGCTTATTATGCTGCTTTTAGAATATCTGAAGGAGCTGTGGTTAGAGTAGGTACGGCAGGAGGTGTTCAAGAATTTAGTATAGTTGAAACAGGTTCAGCAGGTTGCACAATGAGTATACAAATACAAGCAAATTCTGATGGACAAAATGTATTAACATTTGGCTTATTAGATAGTCAAACAGATACTAAAAGATTATGGAATCTTAAAGCAGATATAAGTGTAAATAGAATTAATAATATGAATTTAGAATATGATGGTAATTGGGCATTGTTCCAAAATGGCGATAACATCTTATTCCAAAATGGAGATTATATGTTATGGAATTAAAAAAGTATATAGAATCAATGGCAAAATTAGTAATACCTACTATAGACCACATACAGCTAGTAGAATATACTGATAAAGAATTAGATTTTGCTTATGGTATGGAAGAATACCACACAAGTTTCAGAAGAATGTTTAAACAATTAATCAGGATAATATGCAGGTAAAAAAAGTAAAAATAGAAGTAGATGCAGAAAAAGCAATATCACAAGTAGATGAATTAAAAACAGGTGTTAAAGAAACAGACGAAGCTACTATAGGTGCTGAATCAGGTTTTAAAAAATTAACTGGTGGCATAGGAGCAGCAGGTTTAGCATTTAAAGCATTAGGTATTGGTTTGATTGTTTCAGCTTTTGTTAAGTTGAAAGATTTACTAGGTCAAAACCAAGTAGTGATGGATACAGTAACACAAGCAACTGAATCATTAAATTTTATTTTTCAACAAGTTATTCAAAAAGCTGTAGAACTAGGTCAATCAATGACAAAAGCATTTACAGATCCTAAACAAGCTATTTTAAATTTATGGCAATCTATTAAACAAAATATAGCTGACAGAGTAGAGGGACTTATTGATACTTTTGGTGCTTTAGGTAAAGTTATTAAATCTGCATTTAGTAGAGATTTAGAAGGATTAAAAGAAGGTCTTGCAGATGCTAAAACAGGATTTGTACAATTAGCTACAGGAATGACAGAAGTAGAGCAAACTAATTTTGTAGAAAATTTAAAAGAACAGACAGAGCAATTAAAAGAAAATATACAAAGTGCTAAAGATTATGGAAAAGCAGTTACAGCTCTTAGAAATCAAGTTAAAATAGCTGAAGCAACTCAAAGGGGTTTAATTTTAGAATATCAAAGAGAAGCAGAATTACAAAGACAAGTTAGAGATGATATAAGTTTAACTATAGAAGAAAGGATAGAAGCTAATAATAAACTAGCAGAAATTTTAGATGAACAATTTATAAAAGAGCAAGAACTAGCACACAAAAAAGTTGCTTTGGCAGAATTAGAATTATCATCTAATCAAGACAATGTAGATTTACAAGTTGCTTTAATTAATGCTAAAAATGAGTTGGCAGACCTAGATGAAAGAATAACAGGACAGCGTTCTGAACAATTAACTAATTTAAACGCTTTACAAGCAGAATATAATGATAGTATAAAAGAAACTGCCGTAGTTGCTAAAAAAACAGGAGAGGCAGAAGTTAAAATAGCTAAATTAACAAATGAAGAAAAGGTAGATATTGTTTCAGGAGCTTTAGGAAATATAGCAGGTGCATTAGGCGAGAATAGTAAATCAGCTAAAGGTTTAGCTGTAGCACAAGCATTAATAGATACTTATGCAGGTGCAACAAAAGCTCTAGCACAGGGTGGTATTTTTGGTACTGTAGCAGCAGCAGGAATAGTAGCAGCAGGATTAGGAAATGTAAAAAAAATAGTATCTACTAAATTACCTGGTGTTAGTGATAGTAGCACTCCATCTACACCTGATGCAGATATACCTACAACATCAGTAGGGGGAATAGGTGGATTAGTTCCTAACGTAGAAGCTATATCTCCACCTGACATATCACAGCAACCTGTACAAGCATTTGTAGTAGAAAACGATATTAGTAATAGTCAGGCATTACAAGAAGAACTAGAAATACAGGCAACATTATAAACAAAAAACAACAATTTATATTTATTAGTATTATGGCAAAGAAAAAGAAAAAACTTATAGAACTTATTATAGACGAGGCAGCGGATATGTTTGGCGTAGATGCTATTTCAGTTGTTAAATTTCCTGCAATAGAAGAAAACTTTGTATTCTTTAACAATGACTTTTTATCACTTGCTAAAGTAGATGAAGAGAAAAAGCAATTAGTGGGGGCAATTTTAATACCTGATAAAAAGATTCCTAGATTAGACAAAGACACTAACGAAGAATATGATGTATTCTTTACTAAGGAAACTATTAAACAAGCACAAAAGCTATTTATGTCAAGTTTAAACAATAATAATCACACGTTTGAACACAAAGAACCTGTGCAGGGTTTAACTGTCGTAGAATCGTGGATTAAAGAAGATAAGAAATACGATAAATCTAATATGTATGGTTTTAATAATTTGCCTATTGGTACTTGGTTTGTTCAAGTAAGTGCTGAAAATAATCCTGAAATATGGGAAGCTATTAAGAATAAAGAAGTTAGAGGATTTAGCATAGAAGGATATTTTACAGACAAGCTAATAGAAGCATCTAAAGAAATAGATATTTTAGACGAGGTTTGTGAAGATTGTCCTGATGAGTTTATGTTAGGTAAAATAAAAGACATTATTCTACAAAATGAATTAAGACCTGTAGGTGCTTTAGATGGAGAGCCTTTATTTAGAACAAAAGAAGAAGCAGAACTATATTCTGAAATGTTTAAAAGCTGTTCAGGTAGCCATGCTCATACTGTTGATGGTATTAAGTTATGGATGCCTTGTGATACTCACGCTAACGCTACAATGAGAGAAGAACACGCAGAAACAGGAAAAAAGAAACGCAAAAGAAAATACAAGATGCTAGAATATGTTGCTTATGCTAAGAAAAAAGCTATGCTAAAGTATTCTTGGGATGATTGTATGAGGGATCAGATTAAACAATACGGCAATAAAGAAACTGCTGCTAAAGTTTGTGCAGCCATCAAAAATAGGACAGTAAAACGCTAAAGAAATAAACAATTTAAACACCTTTATATTTATTAATGTTATGGGAACAATAGAAAAAATTTTAAATATCTTGAAAATGAAAAATGAACCTAAATCTTATAGCGTAAAAATGTACGCTGAAATGAAATTAGATGATGGTCGTGTAGTTGCTACAGAAGATGAGCAATTCATGATTGGCTCTAAAGTATTTGCTATCTCTGATGATGGCGAAGCATCTGCGTTAGAAGCAGGTAGCTACACAATGGAAAATGGAAATAAATTAACTATTGGCGAGAACTCTGAAATCCTTGACTTAGGCGAAGAAAAAGAAGCTGAAGATGTTGAAGCATCTGAGGAAGAACTTTCTGAAGAAGTAGCTGAGGAATCTAAAGAAGAAGAATTGGCTGAAGAAGCTGATGTCGCTGACTGGAAAGGAATGGAAATTAGAATTAAAAATTTAGAAGATGCTGTAGCTGATCTGAAAGCTGATAAAGTAGAAGCATCTGCTGAATTATCTAAAGAAGAATCTGTAGAAGAAACTAATGAAGAAGTAAAAGAAGATTCTGAAGAAGATAAAACAGAAATGAGTTCAGAAGTTATAGGGGAACTTATGACACAAATAGAAGAACTTAAAGGTAAGATAGTAGAATTAAGTGGCGAACCTGCTACGGAAGGTATTTCATACAATCCTGAAGGACAAAACTTTAGTGCTACTGTCGATTTAAAGAAACTGTCACCAATGGAGAGGACAGCATATTACATTAACAATAAATAATAAATAAAATGGCAAATAAAATTCAATTATCAAAAAGACGTGAGTTTGACATATCTGTAACGGGTGATACGTATGCAGGTGTTCACGCAATGCCTTATGTGACTGCTGCCTTGAGAAGTCCTGACACAGTTGCTAAAGGTTATGTTAGAATCTTAGATGGTTTAACAAAAAGTGCAGTAATTAACAATATCGCTTGTGCAAATCCTATTGTTGCAGGTGGCACAAGTAATTGTGGTTTCAATAGTGGAAACGATACATCAACTACTGAGCAAGTTCTTTCATTAACTGACCTTAAAGTAAACGAAGAAATATGTAGAGGAACAATCTTCCCTACTTGGATGGGTCAAGGAATGGATAGAAATGGTAACTTACCACAAGCATTTTCTGACTTCTTATTACAAGTTGTTGCAGGAAAAGCTGCTGCTCAATTAGAAATCGGAATATGGCAAGGAGCTTCTCCATTCGGAGTTGGTTTCTTATCTGATGATGGTACTCAAGATGAGGCAGGTGCAGACGCTTCTGCTTGTAAAGACTTTAGCGAAGTAGATTTCGCTGATGCTTTAGCTGCTTCAGACATCTTAACTGATATGGCTGCTGTTTATGACAAAGCTGCTTCTGATATTTCAGGAATACTTACTAAGCCAGGTGTTGGTTTCTATATGAACAACAAAACTTATGGTTTTTACATTCAAGCATTAGCTTCAGCAGGTTCTAATCAAGGACAAATCTCAGGATTAGGTTTTGATGCAAAATCTGACACAGCTACTTACTTTGGCTACCCAATCTACAGATGTCCAGGTATGTTCAACGATACTATCCTTTTCACTTACCCTGAAAACTTAGTATTTGGAACTAACCTTGCTACTGATTGGACAGAAGCTCGATTGATTCCTACTTACGAGTATGATGGTTCTGACAACGTAAGAATTACAATGAACTTTGCTGTAGGAGTACAAACTGCTGTAGCAACAGATGGTGTTTACGGTTCAACTGTTTGGACTTAATAGATACTTTAAATGGGGAGTTGTAATAGACTCCCCTTTTATTAACCTTTTAATAATATAATAATATGGCTTGTAATATAACAAGAGGACGATTGATAGATTGCAAAGATAGTATAGGTGGTTTAAAAGCTATTTATATTGCTAAATCATACAGCAATAATGTTTCTGCTGCTGCTACAATCAATACTACTGAAATGACAACAGCAGGTTTTGCTACTTGGTCTTGTTGCGGTGGTACGGTTGAAGTATTTAAATATGATTTAGTACAGAATCTTTCTAGTCTTACGGTTAATATAAATTCTGATAATGCTAATGGTACTACTTTCTTTGAGCAAACACTTTCTGTAGTTTTACAAAAAATAGACCACGATATGACTAATGAATTAAGACTTATGGCTTATTCAAGAAGTCAAATCTTTGTTCAAGATTCTAACGACAATGTTTATTTATTAGGAATAGACGGTGGTTGTTATGTAACAGGTGGTACTGTAGTAACTGGAACTGCTAAAGGAGATATGAGTGGATATACCATAGAATGGGGAGCAGAAGAAAAGAACGCTTTAATACAGCTTCCTGCTAGTGCAGGTGCTGCTACAGCGAAATATCCATTTGATGGATTAGCTGATGAAGCCAACTTGACTATTACTGTAGGAACTTAATCGTTACTCTAAATAGATAAAGAAAGGGGATTTATTCCCCTTTTTTTGTACATTAAAAAACAATATGCTAACTTTTATATTTATAATAAAATACTATGGCTTGGAAACTTAAAAAAGAATGGGAAGGCAAAAGCGTTGATAATATCAATATCCCATTAGATGAATTAACACAAAAGCAAATACAAGGATTAAACGAGAGCGTTAGAAATAGTTTATTTATAGAAGAAAAACCTAAAAAGAAAAAGAATAGTGGCTTGGATAGTTAAATCAGAATACGAAGATAAAATTATAGGAGATATAAATAGTTTTGATAGTGATGCTTTAAAAGTATTTGCAGAAAAGAATCCTGAATTTATTAATAAATACTTTATAGAAGAATGATTCAAACCTATGTCACAAATACTGAACCTGTTTTTGCAGCTTATGTTAATATATATGATATAGTAAGCACATATACTTATACTCCTTTATGGGTTTTAACAAGCCAATTAACAGGAAAAGAAAAAGCATTTATTCCTACTGTTTTCTTTGAAACAGGTAAACCAAGAGCAGCTTTGTTTTTGTATCAAACCGCTTCTGTTGTAGCAAATGAGAATTTAACAGGTGGTAAAATATTTATAGGAAATACAGATTATCCTTTAGGATTCTATGATTTAGAAATATATAATAATTCTTCTGCTTCTAATCTTGACAAGTCAGGATTAACAAAATTATTTACAGGATTATTTAATGTAAGAGGTGGAACAAATAGAGAAGCAGTAACATACTCAGAATACACAACTAATGACGCAGACACAGATAGCGTTTATGTAACAATATAATTATGAATTTAGATTTAGTAAAATTAAGCCACTATAATATCCCTCATTTAGTAGAAGATACTAAGAATGACTGGGTAAATTTTGGACAAGATAACCTCTACCCTAACTACCTACTAGACCTATTCTTAGGAAGTGCTATTAATGGTGCTTTAGTTAAGTCAATAGGTGCGATGATATATGGCGAAGGATTAGCTGCTACTAATGCAGATGACAACACAGACACAAAAGAGTCTTATTTGCGACTTACAGAGCTTTTACATAATTCTGATGATGATGTATTAAAAGACCTAGCAATGGATTTAAAACTATTTGGGGGTTGTTATGTTAATGTTATTTGGTCTAGGGATAGAAGTAAGATAGCTAAAATGTTACATATACCTGCTCAATATATCCGTAGTGGTAAAATGATAGATGGAGAAATAAGACACTACTACTACTCTGCTGATTGGTCTAAAACAAGAAAAGCTGAATACAAGCCAAGAGCATATCCTGCATTTAACACAGATGATAGAACACAAGCTAGTCAGATTCTAATGATTAGAGATAAAAATCCTGCTTTATTTTATGGCTTTGCTCCTGATTATGTAGCTGCTACTGACTGGATTCAAATGGAACTAGAGATTGCTCAGTTTCATTTATCTAATATAACGTCAGGAATGACTCCCTCGATGCATGTCGGCTTCTCGAATGGAATTCCATCGGATGAGGAGAGAAGAACTATAGAAAGACAATTAAACGCTAAATTTGCAGGTAGTGGTAATGCAGGTAAAATACTTATTACTTTTAATGATGGTAAAGAAACTGCTCCTGTCATAGAGCCGATCCAAATGAATGATGCACAATCAGCTTGGGAGGGTATGTCAAAACAAGCTGTAAATCAAATTTTAGCAGGACACAGGGTTACATCTCCTATATTATTTGGTATTCGTTCAGAAGGCGGTGGTTTAGGTAATAATGCTGATGAATTACGAGATGCTTACAGTTTATTTAACAATACTGTAGTAATTCCCTTCCAAAACACGCTTTTAAAGGGTTTAGAGAAGATATTTAAAGTAAATGACATAAGCCTTGATTTATACTTTAAATCGCTTAAACCTGCTGATTTTATTGATTTAGATGTAACAGAAACACAATCAGAGGAAGACCAAGAAAAAGAAGGAGTTACAAAAGAAGATATATCTGATGACTTTGTAGAAATGTCTGATGATGATTTAAATGGACTTTTGGAAGATTTAAAAGGCGAACAAATTGATTTAGATGAATGGGAAATAGTAGATGAGCAAGAAGAAGGTGTTATAGAAGATTATGAAGGATGGGCAGATGACCTTATTAAAAAAATAGATAAAAAAGAATTTGCAGATGAAATATCAGCAAAACCTGACGGCTTTAGCTATTTAGATAAATCATATTATAAAATAAGATTTAAGTATTTTAAAAAGAGTAAAAGAAAAACTAAGACAGGAGAATCAAGAACATTCTGCAAAAATATGATGCGATTATCAGGTCAAGGAACTGTATATAGATTAGAAGATATTGATAAAGCAAGTAGAGAAGGTGTTAATAGACAGCTAGGGCATAAAGGTAGAAAGTATGACCTTTTCAAGTACAAAGGAGGTGTGTGGTGTACCCACGCCTGGAAGGTAGTTTTATATCGCCTTAAATCAGGTAGTGAGCTTAAAGAAGGACAGGGATTAGATGACTATAAAAAAACATCATCAATACCTAAAACTTACGAGCCAAACCCAAGAGGAATTAAGGACGCAGTTCAAGCAGCAAACGCAAGTAATAATTGGTGGAAATATCCAGGTAGAAAATAAATTAAATTATGGCATTACAAATAGCATATACAAGTTCACACGGTGTAGAATCTAAAGAAGCATACCACCGTATTTATAAAATAGTTTATAACGTAAGAAAAACAACCTCAGCTACTGCTTATGCAGAAGTTTATTATAATAATAAAGCTAGGATTTCAGGATTTGATCCTATTGATACAGTAGAGTTTGACTTTGCTATGGATGTATCAAAATTAGCACCAGAGCCAGTAACACAAGCATATAATTCTTTAAAAACTAAGGCAGTAGTTACAGACAATAGAGGTAAGACCAAATCACTAGATTATTCAAAAGCTAAAGACGTTTAAATATGGCAATACAACATACATTATTTATATCAGCAACAAGATTAAAAAAAGATACGGCTTTAGGTGGCTCAGTAGATGATAACCTTATAATGCCTTATATATTATTGGCACAGGATATGAACATATTGCCTGTTCTTGGAACTGATTTATATGAAGCTCTTAAAACTAAAATAAATGCAGGAAGTCTTACAGGCGATTATAAGACCTTAATGGAAACATATATACAACCTGCATTAGTGCAGTTTTCATTTTCACAACTAGCACCTTATTTACGATTGCGTTTTGTTAATAATGCAGTTGTAGTAATGGGTGCAACAGAACAATCTTCTAGTGCTACTTATGATGACATAAAACCTTTAATGGATACAGCTACAGATGCTGCTGAATTTTATAGGCAAAGAATGATTGATTATTTAAGAAATAACTCTAGTTTATTTCCTGAATATACTAGCAATACAGGGTCAGACCTTGACCCAACTACACGCAACTACTATTCAGGTATAAATTTAGATGAAGCACCAATAAGTAATAGAATGAAGAACTTTTTACAAGGAGCAAATATTACTACTTATGACTGTTAAAAGAAGAACATATCCAAGTAGCTTGGAGAATTTTAAAAAGTTAAAAAATTATATTAAAAAATTAAATAATGGCAGGACAAAGATTAACGGACAAGTCAGCACTAGCACAGCAACCAGCAAGTGACGATTTATTAATGGTTGTAGATGCATCAGACACTACAGGGTCAGCACAAGGAACAAGTAAAAAAATAGAAGCTAAAAATGTATTTACTGTAAAATCAGTTTCTCTATCTTCTGCACAAATTCAAGCATTACATACTACGCCTATAGAGTTAATAGCTGCTCCTGGTAGTGGTTATTCTATTATGATTCACAGCATTTTAGTTGATGGCATCTATGGTACTACTACAGAAGCTAATAAAAGAACCCTTATATTTGCTTATGGTACACCTTCTTTTTTCCCTCCACCTTCTAACGATTCTTATAATATTACTAATTGGATGTTTAATGCAGCAGCTAGTAGAAGTGTTTATGCGACACCATTTGCTTCAAGTGCAAGTGTTGCAGAGAATCAACCCTGGAAAGTAATAACATCTGCCTCAATAACTGCTGATTTTACTGCTGTTATTCATATAGCTCATACAATTATAAAACTATGATAAAATATCTATTCTTATTATTACCTTTTTTAACCTTTAGTCAAGGTGGCTTTTTTAAGTATTCTACATTTTATACTTCTATGAGTATGAATACTTCTATGATAGAAGCAGAAGATTATCAGGCAATCGCTAAAGGGTATCAAGATATAACACAAGTAAATCCTTACGACTATAACCTAACTATTGGTATTCGTAAGATTGCTAGATTTGATTATGAGTATAAAGTAAAAACGTGGTATTATGGAACTGAAAAAGCTGTTGCAGATAACGTTACTATTGGTAATTCTAATGGTTGGGAGTATCTGCTTAATTATTCATTTATACGTAATCGTTCCGATAAGTTTACTGAGCAGAACTTTTGGCTTAGATATCTTGGAAACAGATGCGTAACTAAAATACAATATACTGACAATCAACGAGTAGATTTAAGATACAATTCAATAGATTCTAGATATAGAATAAAAAAGGGCAATTTTGACTTTACTATTGGTGCTAATTTTAGGATGCACGATCCTTATGGCATAAATCCTATAGAAGATTTTTGGATTCCTGGACAAACCTCCTTTCAGCAATTAGCTTCTGACTTTGGATATTCTAGCCAATTTGTTAATGGCAGATGGCATTGGTATAAAGAGGGCGAAGTGATAGCAACGTCAAATGATGAGTTCTACAAGCATTATTTTGGTCAAGCTATAGCAGAGTTCAACGAAAGGGAGTTAGACGCTCTAGGGTCACAAAATGAGCTTTCTGCTGTATTTGGGGTGGCTTACTATAGCTATAATCCTAAGTTTTGGCTACATATATGGGCAAATGTAATGCCTTTTCACTATGGATTAGATGATTATTCCTTTGAGTATGGCGATGGCTTAGATAAGCTAGATTGGGATTCAGGAATGATATTAGGTTATAGAATCACAAAACATTTAGGAGTATTTATAGAAGGGACTCATCAAAGATATTGGAATAAGCCATTATACGAGTCCAAATTTGGCTTTAATTATTTAGTATTTTAAGTATGAAAAAATTAGTATTATTATTTTTATTATTATCAAGTTATGCGTTTAGTCAATCAAATTGTGAATTATGTGCCGAGCAAGGTGGTTTCTATTGTGGAGATGATGAAAGCAACTGGACTTCGTACAGTCCACTTGGTTGCGTCCCTAATGGTCTTAATAATGTATTTTACCTTAATGACGGTTGGAGTGATTGTGTTGATGGTTCAGATGAAAATGGCTCAGATGCTACAACGCTAGGAGATTGTAATGCTTATGGAGAAACTTGTGATACTGTATTTATAGAGATTCCTATAATACAATATGAAATAATTTTTGATACAATAATACAGACAGAATATCTAACTCAAATCGTAATAGATACGCTAGAGATAGAAACACTTGTGCCTGAATATATATATATAACTGATACGGTATATGCAGAAGTGCTAGACACTATGTATATAGATGTAATAGAATATGTTGATACTATTGTCTATGATACAGTAGTTGAAATAGAATACGTTGAGTTTATAATAACCGAGTATTTGGATTGCCTTACAGGGTTGCCATGCAATACAGCTATTATGGAACTTGACAAGAGTAAATTAAATAATAACCTATATAATCTTATGGGTGATGAAATTAGAAAACCCAATGGAATTTATATAGAAAATGGTGAAATCAAATTTAAAATAAATTAAATATGGAAATTATAAAAAAAATCACAGCAAGTAAGAAATTTTGGTATGCTTTTGGAGCATTAGCTTTATTGCTTTTTTCTGATAGCATAGGAATAAACGACCAAGAAGTTAATAATATAATTGTATTAGCTTTAGGTCTTATAGTAGCTCAAGGATTAGCAGACCGTAAAGATTGTAAGAGATGAAATTGAGCGAAAAGTCGGAACTAACTTTAGATTTAAAAACCATCGGTATAGTAATTGCTATGGCAGTATCAGTATCAGGTAGCTATTTTACCCTTAAAGCAGATATTGAAGAAAACAAAAAAGCTCTTGAAAAGGGCAACTGGGTAAATGCTAAAGAATACGAACTGAAAGACGAATTGGTGCGAACTACTATAATGGGCAATAGTAAAAAGTTAGACGCTATAGAGGATAAATTAAACACTATAGACAGCCGACTTTACAACTTAAAAAAGTAACTATGAATTTAGGTTATATATTACACGTCTTATTAGCATTATTCTTTTTTGCTGTAGGTTTGTGTATGTCCCAAGTGTCTGTGATTCATTTCAATAGTGAATGGAACTCAGATAACAGCTTTAATATAAACGAGCTAAATGACTGTGAAAAATCAGACGTGGTTATATGCGACAGTCCTGAACTAAAAGACAAACACAAAATCCTTTCTGTTCCTACTGTTATTATATTTGACAACGGCAACGAAATTGCTAGATTTGAAGCTAATATAATGATGCAATTAGAGGCAACAAGAAAGGAAATACAAAAAGAGATAGAGAAGATTCACTTAGCTAAATTTGAATGAAATTATCAAAAAACTTTACACTACAAGAGCTAACACAATCTAACACAGCATTAAGATTAGGAATAGATAATACGCCCTCTAAAGAGGGAATAATGAAACTGACTATATTAGCCACTTCAGTCCTCCAGTTACTGCGTGACCGCATTGGAGCTTTGAGGATTACAAGTGGCTATAGGTCACCAGAACTTAACAAAGCTATAGGGGGAAGTTTTAGTGTTGATGATAAAGGCAATTATATTCCTAAATCACAACATTGTAAATGCGAAGCAGTAGACATTCAATACGTTAAACGTGGACGGATGGATAACCTTTTAATATACCAAGCATTAATAGATTTAGATATTGACTTTGACCAATGTATATTGGAATTTGGGGATAGCACAAAAACAAGCGATCCTACAAGTCCTGCTTGGATTCATTTAAGCTATAAAATAACTGACAATAGAAGGCAAGTATTAGTAGCTTATAAAGATGATAATAACAAAACAAAATACAGACCTTTAATTAAATACAATTCTATATGAAATTTTTAAGTAAACTATTTGGCAATATGTCTTTGGATGTTAATAAACTTGTTGATAATGTTGTAACTACTGACGAAGAACGTAAAGAATTAAAAATTAAATTTGAACAAATCTTCCTTGAAGCTAGAGCAAATGCAGAAGAACAAATAACTAGAAGATGGGAAGCAGATTCAAAAGCAGGGTGGCTACCTGCAAACATCAGACCTTTAACACTAGCTTTTTTAGTAGTATCTACTGTACTGCTAATTTTTATTGAAGGTGGGGTTATAGATTTTCAAGTCAAAGATACTTGGATAGACCTACTTCAATTAACATTAATAACGGTGATAGGAGCATACTTTGGAGGACGAAGTATAGAGAAGGTTAAAAAATAATACTATAAAAGAATTAAAAGAATATCGGCTTAGATTAACCAAGTCAGAGCATGACTTGATAAAAGAGCAAAGAAATGGCTCTGATGAAATAATTTTAATTATTTCGGATTTACATATTCCATATCACCACGAAGACAGTATAAATTTTCTTAGAGCTGTTAAAGAACATTATAATATAGAAGATAAAAACCCAGATCATCATATTTGGAACATTGGAGATGAAGCAGATTTTCACGGAATTTCTATGCACGATTCTGAAACATCATTGCCAACACAACACAATGAAACAATCAAAGCACGTAAAGTTTTTGAAGAATTAGAGGATTTGTTTCCTGAAATGACATTAGTTCATTCTAATCACGGAAGTATGCTGTATAGACGTGGAAAAAAACACGGAATACCTAACTATATGCTAAAAGATTATAACGAAGTTATTGGTGTTGGAAAAGGTTGGAAGTGGTATCCTGATTATAAGTTTCAAATGAATAATGGACAATGGGTATTTATGACACACGGCATGAAAAAAAATGGCTTAACTTTAGCAAAAGAAATGGGAATGTCTGTAATTCAAGGTCATTATCACACAGAATTTAATATATCTTATACTAGCAATCCTATGTCTTTACATTGGTCGATGATGTGCGGTTGTCTTATAGACGACCATAGTTTAGCATTTTCGTACAATAAGGTTAATAGTGCTAGAGTGATTCTAGGTTGTGGAATCATAATAAATGGACAACCAAAGCTTTTACCTATGGTGTTAGAAAAGGGTGGACGTTGGAATGGTAAAGTTAATTAACTATATTTGTAAATTAAATTGTATATATGGCAAAACATATTTACCAAGAAAAAATTGAACTCGGAGCTTATTATACTTACAATGATAAACAAAAGAAAGTTTATGATATTAAAAGTATGAGAGAACAGTTCAAAGAGTTGATAAAGAAATTAAAATAATAGAGGGGGACATAGGAGGGGTTTTAATATATGGTCATCACCTTCCCTCATTTAGTTCTCTATGTCCCTTTTTATTATCTAGTTCTTTCTATCTTTTCTCTTAAAGTGGATACCGTTCCTGCGTCAATACCACTACCAGACCACGTTCCACTATGGGTTTCTTGATGCCTATTTTTTATATCTTCTATCCCTGCTTCTGGCATTGGTGTCTTTAAAAACTCTTGCCAATCCTTTTGTTCTTCATCCGTCTTTAGATTATATGTGTCAACATTACATCCCACTTTACTAAGAGCATATTCCTTTATATGAGCATACTTAGTGCTACCGTCCTTTTTAGAGTACCTTGTAGGGACTTTCTTGTCTGTGGTTTCTATATATACTCCTGCCTTCTTTAAATCCCTTATAACTCCCTGTAAGTCCCCTATTCCAAGATCAATCATAGCATCTCTAGTTGTAATTGTGTTTCCTGCATTTAGGTAATCATACAAAATCTGTTTATGAGTACCCCATTTAAAATTAAAATTATTCATAGTATTATTCATTTATAGTTTTTTCATATATCCAAGTTAATGCCAAGCTGTCTGTAATCCTTTTCCATCCTGGATTATTGGCTTCAAATTCTACAGCTTTTTGTAAGCCTTTTTCGGTTTCAGTATTTATATACTTAAAGTAAAGATTTTTATTCATTGCTATATAATTTAATTACGTTAGGTGTTTCTATTTCATCTAATTCTTTTTGATGCTCTATAACTTCTTCTAATAATTTAGAAGTTAAATCATCATAACCTTTATTTCTATCATCTATTCTTTGTTTCATTAAAGAAACCTTTAGAGATTGTAAAGCTAACTGTATAATATCTTTATTCATTTTTATATGTTTTTTAAAATTAATACAACAAATATATGTAAAATAATCTTTATATTAAATTAACTATTCTTTTTATTTATTAACAATACGAATGTTAATAACTATTGTAATAAATTTAATTTGATATTAAAAAGATTTGTTATTATTGTGCTATAATTTTAAATGTATAATTATGAATAAAAAACGTAAAGAAGCTATAGAGTTTGCTATGTTTAGCCATAAGGTTAATAAGATAGAACTCGCTGAAGCTATGGGTATGAGTTACCCTACAATGTTGTCAAAACTTAAAAATGTCGGATCATTTAGATTAGATGAATACGATAGATTAAGTGATATATTAAACTTAAATGATAAATAGGATGAATAAAAAAGATATTTTAAATAGATTATTTGTAGAAAATAATTTAACAGAAGAAGATGTATTTAAGCATCAACATTACACTATAATTACAAGAAGCGGTATTGAAAAGATTCAAGCTAATTTAAAAATTTATTGTTCATATCAAGTTATTAAATGTGAACCTCATTTTGCAGTAGTTAAAGCAGACGGTGAAATAACAGATGAAAAATTTGTACAAACATTTGGTAGTGCTTTAAAAGGTAATACATTTAAAGACGGAAACACTAATTCCTGGTATGTAATAGAGATGGCAGAAAAAAGAGCTATGAGCCGAGCAGTACTTAAATTAGCAGGGCTTTATGAGCTTGGAGTATTTGGTGAAGATGAAAGCGAAAGTTTTAAAAGAAATAATAATTAATAAATAAATAGATATGTATAAAATAAGAGGTAAAATTTTAAAGAAAGAAACTGAAGAAATAAAAACTAAAAATGGAGAAACATTTGAGAAAATGTTAATAACTATAGAAGAACTAGATAGTGGTTTTAACCACAAACATCAGTTTGAGATTTTTGGAGAAACAAAAATAAATTTGCATAAAGATAAAGTTAAGGTAGATAGATTTGTTACAATAGAATTTTATATCAAATCAAATGAGTGGAAAAATAAATTTTTTAATACTTTAAATGTAAAGGACATTATAGTTGAGCAAGAAATTGCTAATTTAGTAGATAATCCCCCATTTTAATTAATTCCGATAGGGCTTGTGTTTTTCTTTCTTGTTTTATATGTTTATATTCCTTTTGCACAAGTCCTATCTTTTTAAAACTTAACTTATGAAAAAAACTTATTTCAATCACGACTCAATAGCAAGATTTGACTACAGGATCATTAAGATGCGTTCTAAACTAGGATATGAAGGATACGGCATATTTTGGGCAGTATTAGAGCTTTTATTTGTAGAGGAGAATAAACTATGCGTAAATGACTACGAGCCGTTAGCTTATGGCTTACAATGTGATGAGCATATATTAAAACAAGTTATAGAAGATTTTGATTTATTTGTATTAGAAGATGATTGTTTTTATTCTAGAAGATTAAACGACCATATACAAGAGATAAACAGTAAGTCAAATAAAGCTAAAGAGAATGCTTCTAAAAGGTGGAGTAATGCAGTCGCAATGCAGTCGCATAGCAATGGCAATGCTAGTAAAGTAAATAAGAGTATAAGTAATAGTAAAAGTAAAGTAAATAAAACAATAGAATATAGATTAGCGGAATTTAAAAATTCCGTACAATCAATAGAGGATGTTAGTAATGAAGATAAAAAAGCATTTATAGATTTTTGGACTGAGCCAAATAAGTCAGGAACTAAGATGAGGTTTGAGTTAGAAAGAACTTGGCATCTATCCAGACGTTTATCAAGATGGGTAAATTCATCATTTAATAAAACGGCTAAGAGTAAGTTCCCTGATTTCTATGATGCTTATATATACAAAAAGCTAGATACAGAAAAACAAAAGGAATACGAAAATCATTTAAAAAGCTTAGGGTGGACATCTAAATATACACCTACAGCAGGAATAGTTTGGAATAAGAAAAGATGATAGAAGTTTTAAAGCACATATTAGGAATTTGTGGAGAACCACATATTAACATATTTACAATACTAATGACTACTCCTATTGTATCTTATTTAATATATAAATTTTACAGATGAAATATATTTATATAGATAATGAAGAATACTATGAAGATAGATTTTCAGACTGTTGTGATTTGCCTATTTTTTTTCAAACAGATATATGTATTGGATGCCAAAAACATACAACTTATAAAATAATAAATATGAACATAGATATAACAAAACAAAGTTTGCTTTTTTTAGAAGACCTTTTGATTGGTCAATTAGAATTATTTGAAAAAGAAAAAGACGAATTTTCAGAAAATTATTGTAAAAAAATAAATAAGGTATTAACAGAAATAAAAGAACAATTATGAAAGTATTAGAATTATTTGCAGGATCAAGAAGTTTTAGTAAGGTTGCTGAACAAATGGGAATAGAAACATTTACAAGTGATTATAAAGATTTTGACAAAATAGATTATGTATGTGATATATTACAATTTGATGTTTCTAAAATTCCATTTAATCCAGATATTATTTGGGCAAGTCCACCTTGTACATATTTTAGTGTTGCTAGTATTGGTCATCATTGGAATAAAGACCATACACCAAAAACAGAACAAGCTAAATTAGGCGTGAAGATTGTGCAAAAAACATTAGACATAATTAATTATTTTAAACCTGATTATTTTTTTATAGAAAACCCAAGAGGAAAATTAAGAAAATTAGAAGTAGTTAAAAACATTCCAAAAACTACTGTATGTTATTGCCAATATGGAGAGGACAGAATGAAGCCAACAGACATTTGGAGTAATTTTATTTTTGAGGAACACACCCTATTAAGCGAAGACAATAGTCTGCAAGGATGGAAGCCAAGAAAAATGTGTTTTAATGGAAACAAAAATTGTCATCATCAACCAGCTCCAAGAGGTTCTCAAACAGGAACACAAGGATTAAAAGGAAATTATTTAAGGTCACTAGTGCCTTATGAATTATGCAAAGAAATTTTAGAAAGTTGTATATGAAAGAATATCAATTACAAAAAGCAGTATGTAAATACTTAGATTTACAGAACGTGTTATACTGTGGCTCTATGGGTGGACAGTATCAAGTCCATATGTCACAAAGAATAAAAGCTAAAAAGAGTGGATATAAACGTGGATTCCCTGATTTGTTTATATATGAGCCAAGAGGAGAATATCACGGATTAGCAATAGAATTAAAGACAGGATACAATAAAGCAAGTAAGCCACAGCTTCATTGGCAAAAGGAATTAAATAAAAGAGGATATAAAGCAAAGATATGTACAGGGATAGATGAAGCATTAGAAGTAATTAATACTTATTTAAATGAAAGTTAAACCTACATTTTTTAATACAAGATCAGAAAGATTGCATTGGGATTACACAGATACTAACAACTGGGTGTTTATAATTTTATTTAATAGTGGTGCTGAACTTAGTTTTATATTACGAGATTTGAAAAAAGATAAAAATATATTAAAATATATTTATAAGAAACTACAGCAAAGATTTGCAAATATAGCGGAGATAGAAATATCTAAATTAAATGTTACAGAATATAACTTAATGAAGCAGATGAATATACCCTCAGTCATCAAAGTATGTTAGACAAGTATCTTATTGAGAATTACCATAAGCTAAAAGATATGGCTTATAATATCACTAGTGGTAAAGGTAATGATGACTTGTTTAGTTTTGTAGTAGAAGAGCTTTATAAATGCGACCAAGAACGAATTGACGAAATAATAAAAAAGAATCAAATGACGTTCTATGTAGTTAGAGTTATGATTAATCAATACCACTCTAAGACAAGCAGATATTATTATAAGTATAAAAAATACTACGAATACCATACTACTACAACAATAGAATGTTTATCTGCTGACAATACACAATACACTATAAAAGACAAAGAGCTAGTAGAAGAACGGTTAGAGTGGATAGAAGAAAAGCTAAAAAACCTATATTGGTTTGATGCAGAAGTATTTAAAATATATTATAGAGAGGGTTTTAGTTTAAACCAAATGCAGAAAGAAACTAAGATCAATAGAAACACTTTACATAAAGCAATAACTAACGTAAAAAAGTATTTATTAAATGAAAAAAACTAGGATATTAAGAGCATTAAAAAATTGTAAAACTGAACAATTTAAAGCAGATAGTGTATTATCTTTTAAAGATGAAAAAGGCAAAGAGTATTTTTTAGCAGAGCAACCACACTATATGAACATTATTACTAACTCTATAAATGTTATATTGAACAAGACATTTAATATAATTGATGATGTTAAATTAAGAGATAAAATTTTAAAAGGATTAAATGATGACAAAAAGTAAAGGACTCGGAGATTCTATAGAAAAAGCATTAAAGGTTACTGGAATAGACAAAGTAGCTAAGAAGATATTAGGAGATGATTGTGGATGTGAAGAACGTAAGAAGAAACTAAATCAAATGTTTCCTTATAATAATGTTAGGCAATTTACAGAAGATGAATTATCTATATATGAATCGGTACTGCCTAGAATACAGGGTGGTAGAATAAACGGACAAGACCAGGATATTATGGTAAAGCTATATAACAAAGTATTTAATGCTAATAAGAAAAGGTCAAGCTGTACGCCTTGTGTTAAAGAAACACTAGATAAATTAGAAAAAGTATATAAGAACAGTTGTAAAATAAATGACAATGGAACAGATGTTTAGATTCTGCCTTAGATGTGTTAGGGTATGTCCTATTGAAAAAGGTAAGTGCCACTATTGTAATGGTACTTTTATAGTATCATCATTAAAAGATGAGTTATATTTAATAAATAAAAAAGAAAAAGTTGAAGAAGCATACTAAGGTATATATGGACTTTTTTGATTATGGAGAACAGGACTTCGTAATGTGTGAAATGTGTCAGCAAGATAGAGCTGTTGATATACATCATTTAGAAAGTAGAGGAATGGGTGGCTCAAAGAATAAAGATTACATAGAGAATCTAATGGGACTGTGTAGAGATTGCCACAATAAAGCAGAAGCAGATAGTATGTTTAATATGTTCTGCAAAATAAAACATTTAGAATTAGTATGTCATCAAATATATGCTATGATAGAATACAATAAAACAATGAAGCGATATGAAAATAGAAAGTAAATTAGTAAAAGACCTAAACCCTGCATCATACAATCCTAGACAGATTAGCAGTAAACAATATAAGGACTTAAAAGAATCAATTAAAAAGTTTGGTCTTGTTGATCCTATAATAGTAAACAAAGATAATACTGTAATAGGTGGACATCAAAGATTAAAGATATGTAAAGACCTTAAATATGTAGAGGTTGAGTGTGTAATGCTAGACCTATCAAAAGAAGAAGAAAGAGAATTAAACATTAGATTGAATAAAAACACAGGGGACTTTGATATGGATATATTGGCTAACGAGTTTGATATAGAAGAACTTACGGATTGGGGTTTTAAGCATATTGACCTTGATATTAATATAGATAAAATCACAGAAGGCAATACAGAAGATGACCATATACCTGAAGTAAAAGAAAGCAGAGTAAAACTTGGTGATGTTTGGCAATTAGGAAATCACAGATTGATGTGTGGTGATAGCACAAAAGAAAGTGATGTTAATAAGCTAATGAATGGAGAGAAAGCTGATATGGTATTCACAGACCCACCTTATGGTGTAGATTATAAAGGAATAAATAATGACAATAAAGAAGGTTTAGAGAATTTATTATATATGGCTTTTAAAAATAAAGAAAATAACTGTAAAGAGGGTGCTGCTTTTTATT
>Ga0208158_1000147_pt1 | contig 30867 bp, 30 predicted proteins | sample 8_EtaG_FD_184081 | JGI IMG/M metagenome (GOLD analysis project Ga0208158, IMG submission 184081) | Marine viral communities from the Subarctic Pacific Ocean - 8_ETSP_OMZ_AT15162 metaG (SPAdes) (version 2) | ecosystem: Environmental > Aquatic > Marine > Oceanic | place: Pacific Ocean | collected...
CGAGAAGGTCAGTTTTTGAGGTACCATTTTGGATAGCGGTTGTTGGTGTTGATTGATGGTGTAAGGTCCTGAAATTTTAACACTTTCAGCCGCTTTCTTTTATCCCCTCATGAGAAATTCGGGCTAGAGCCACGCCACCTGCAACCGCACCTTGGACAAGTATCTCAGAGCCAATCAGAAGAGTAAGAATTCCAACAATCAACATCAGTCCCGACGTTGCTGCACCTACCTCTTCCTCGTCAGGTTCCTCAATATCCAGCTTGTGGGCTTTGTATTGGTATAGGATATAAAGGACGATCGCTACCACCATGACAAAACCGCCCCATCGCGGCAGTAGCCCGGACAAAATAGCGACCACCATCGCTGCGGTCGCACCGATCATAACAATCGTATCCACGCGCACGTCTTTACGGTTAAAAGCCAAAGGGGCGATCATTGCGGATACCGCTATCACCAATAGGATATTCGCTATGTTCGAACCAATTACATTGCCTACAGAAATCCCAGGATAACCCGAAATATTGGCATTGACAGACGTAAACAATTCAGGTGCTGAAGTTCCAAAAGCTACAACTGTGGCAGCGATAAAGTACTTGGACAGTCCTGCTCGCTCAGCGACAATCACTGCATTATCGACAGTCCAATCACCCCCTTTAACAAGCAAATAAATACCAAAAGCAATTGCACCAACTGCTATAACAGTCAGCTGATAAGTTTCAAGTTCTTGCATTAAAGACTTTCCCGTTGGATCTTTAAATCAAAAAGCATGCAAGCCTTTTGATCCAATCAAATACTTGTTAAAAGTTCGCGAACCTATAGATCAAAATCTTCAGGATTCAGTCCAAGTTCTCGCGCAATTTCAACCACTACGGCTTTTTCCTGTGCATCAAAATCGCCATCGGCTGCGCCAATTGCGCTGACTACTCGCACCAGCAGACGCGCTTGATCGTCATTGCCTTTAATCTTGCCGATTGCTTTCAGTGCCGATGCCTTGCCTATCCCATGATCAAATTCGAAATCACTTGCGGTCTTCTGGAAGACCTCAATAACCTGGCGCATGTCAAAGTGCTTCAGTTCGTCGGCCCGCTCAATAAAGCCGGCCATCTTTTGCTTCTCAGACGAGTCAATATCGCCATCCGCTGCAGCGACCAAAGCACAGCCGCTCACTACGGCTTCCATGAAGGAGCGATTCTTAAACTTAGAGGCTTCCGCAGTTAGTTTAGAGCGAGCCTGTTCCGCATTTTGTTTTAACCAGTTAAGCATATCTTTATCCTTAAGTTGCAACGACTGTAGAATTGGAAAAATCTATTTCAATGCCATCATTCATCTGGATGACCGCGAACTCTAGATCACTGAATTCACGTAACTTTTACGCTATTATCGATTATCACTTCTATTTTTAACACCCATCACATTAGAACAAAATTTTCAAACCCGAACTAGCCGAGATGCCTCATCGGGGTATAAAAATCGGACCTTTAACCACGTGCCGGATTCGCTTGCTGATTCATCTCTTCTCGTCCGGCTCTTTCCGAACATTTTCACAAGCGTGCTGTTCATTAAAGGTCAGTTCTATCGGCGATCATCAGTATTCAGAAAAGTACTAATTTCATCTTGATTTTTTCTTTCAGTTTCTCGACGAGAATCTGCCGCCGCTTGCTCTTCACGCGATGCTGCGGCTTCACGAGCTGTACGCTTCGCGTCCATAGATCGTCGCTTCTCCTCCAATGATTTAAATACGCGACGAATGTATCGAACCAAAATGAAGATGAGATACCCTACAATCGTCAGAACAACTATGTTGAACCATGGGATATGCCGATACCCCTCTTCGACAGGCCAAGCTTTGACGGCATTCGGGAATGTCGAAAATAATTTTATTCGCCAACCATAATGACGCAGTGCAACTAGCTGTTTATCTGCCGAAAATGATTGGATTTCCGTCTGTAAGTCAGCAGAGTCAAATTTACCATAAAGAAAATTATCCTCGTTACGATAAACCCTAGGATCTCCGCTGGGCGCCTCCATCTGAAGCTGATAGACATCGCGCGTGCGGCTCGACCCTTTATCGCCCTCAGTAGTGATATCAACGCGCTTTATTTCAACGCCGACAGCGCGCACAACATCAACCTGTGGCAGTGAATAATGGAGTGCTGCTATCAGGATAACAATGGAAAGTGCGATCAGGGTATTTCGAACAGTCAGTATTTTTTTCACCTAAATTTTCTCGCATTTTTTCGTAAACTGGAAAAGTTGGCCGTAACCTTAGGGAACACTCTAAACCATTTGCAGATAAAACAATCGACTACTGTGCAACTTTCCAGTGAGTAGCTGCAGCCCGTCCTCCAGCTCCACCTTCCCGCCGATGGGTATCACCTCACCCGACTTGGCATTCTTTAAATCAGGCATTTTTTCGTTCACCAGAAACCAGCGGTTCTGGTGTAAAACGAAATATCCCACTCTCGATTTATGCTCATCACCAAGGCGCTCGTTAGGCATGATCGTGCGATCGACGTGCCATGGGAAGACGCTCTGATTTGAATACACCATTAAGCGATGATTATCCGGGCGATAACGGTCACCTCGTGAAGAGTAGAGGTTAATCACCGGCAATTTGCCATTATAACGCGTACTACAGAAGGGGCAGCGCGGTGCTGTGGTGTTGTCGAACACAAACCAGCCTTGTTGGCAGTCTGCATTTTGGCAGGGCTGAATTAGATCAACCGTCTTGATCAGCGCGACTTCCCACTCGTCAGCGCTGGGGCGGCTGCGGGGATCATGCAACCCTTTTATAAAGGCTCGCTCAAATAACGCTTTTAGGTATGGGCCTGTCACTGTGTAAGGAAGTTTTATGGGGTCTTTCCAGGGTAGCTCTGTCGGCTTGGTTGCTTCGGAGGGACTGATACGATTACTGGCATCTGTTGGGTGCTCTACGAACAGTGCGTTTTTACCCATCGCAAGCCGCTCGTCTTCACTGGGATCTTCCGCATGCACTTTCTGACCGCGCAATGGGTGGCGCAATAACAACAGTGAGTACATCATAACGGATAGGGCATGGCGATCGGTTAATATGCTTGGCAACACCCGCAACGGGTCCGTTTTGGGTAGGTGGCTAGTCGCAACGCACTCAGGAGCAATAAAATCGGGGGTACCAACCACCTCTGGTGGAAACCGGTCGGGCACCACTAGGCCATCCATGTCGATTATACAAACGTTACCGGTCGTAGGTGCTAACAAGACATTTTTGTAGCTTAAATCACTGTGTGCTAATCCTGCAGCATGAAGCCGTCGAATCGCTCGTGACAATCGTAAGCAAAGCTGCAGATAATTGAGCCAGTTGCCCCGCTCTCGTTCGTCCAGGAATTTAAATTGGTTATTCGGCGACGCGAACCACTTTCCTTCTTTGTCCCTTCCTTGAATTTTGAGCATGTCGTTATTGAACGAACCATGTTCAAAAAAGAAGTGATCACGATAGAACGGTGACACTACCCCGATACGGCCATTGTGCTCCACGGTAGCCGTGGGCCAACAAAACAGTTGATCCCAGTATGCTCCCTGCTCATTATCGAAGATACGCTCACGGTAGGCGCCGGTGATCATCTCTAGGCGTTGACGGGCTGCGTCGTCCAGCTGGCTGCGATAAAAGGCAACGACATAGCGCTTGTCTGGGCTGGCATAGACATCTTTCATACCGCCAGTGGCGATGATCTTGTCACGAAACTGGACTTGCTCACCGTTGGAGGCTGTCAGCGTAACAACAGGCGCACTCATGTAGACGCTTCCGAGTTACACTGTATTGGCTCACTGGTGTCGCGGTAAAGCACTGCCAGTGTTCGGTCGTCATGATGGCGCTCAACAAAAAAGTTCAGGTAATCTAGTAACGGGTCTTGTTCAGTCTGTTCGTCTGGTGCGGCCAAAGCAGGTGCCAGCTCATCGTACAGTGACCACCAACTCTCTGCGTTGTGCATATCGTTATCAGAGCTGAATTTCGGGTCAGTAATACCATCGGTTGCCAAAACCAAGGCATCTAGAGCTTCGTACACCTTGACGGTCACCCGTTGATACAACCCTTGTTGCTCTTGGAAAAGCGGCGCATCAAGAAAGCGGGTTTGGCCGGCATGTTCTCCCGAATCTGCCGTATTTAGCATCTGGGCTTGTCGTCCCCCTGTGAGGGCTGCAATTCCACCATCACCGATCCCAAACGTCACGACTAAGTGGCCCTCAGGGGTCTCTTTATGAAGGGCAAGTAATAGCGTTGTCGAAAACGACTTCATGGAATGGCCCGAGGCTCTTGATTCCTCTGAAATCGAGCAATGTGCCGCATGAACGGCAGTAATTACGGTGTTTTTTAGCCGCAGCAATAATTCTTGAGGCATGCGTGAATAATCACCACCCTTCCACCATGTAAGCGCTGCGGCTTCTAATGATACCCCTTCGTCGCCCTTCAGAGAGCTCAACAATGCATCGCGTGCTACGGTTGTGGCCAGCAGGCTACCATGGCGAGAAAACTCACATGATCCGGCACCATCTCCCACAATTAACACGTTCCAACCTGATGCCGTCTGAGCGATAACCCCATGATCGTCACGCTGGCCACCCCGGTGGGCATGCGAGCGCCCACGCTGCGATCCCATAGCCATGTGCCATCCATTGCCAACAAGCAACCGATCAACATCGTCATTTGGCTTGGCATAGGGCGCGTCAGGATCTGAAGGCTGATCTTTCCAGAGCTCACGTGAGCTGGGGATTAACGCCAACTTGAGTTGTAACTGTAGTGTCGGACGGTTTTGGTCATCAAGGCCCACAACGGTGAGCTGAAATGATCCATTGACGGTAGGCGTGCCCTGCAATCGACGACCATCAGTTAACGATAGCCCACTCTCGGCGTCACTCTCAAGCTGCAGCTGTGGCGGCAGGTCATGCAGTAACTCATCAAGGCTAACGTCATAAGGTTGCCCTGAACGGCCATTGGGCAGATTTTCTGTCCGAGACATCATTGCCGGGAGGGAAGATTCAACGGATGCGGATGCCGGTATCTCACCCGGCTGCAGAGTATGGGCGTCAAGGGTGTCTAACGCTTTGTTGTCAACATCATTGGCATTTACATTATTTTGCTCTGGCACTGCTTGTCCCTCGCTATCCCTAACAGTAGCGTCTGACGCCAAAATGGCAGGATCCATTTCTGTTTTTCTTTCACTCACTCCAGCCTGTTGAAGTTGCTCCCTCATGGTTTCCTCAAAACGCTCCCTAAATTCATCAATCAAGGTTGGCCCATCAGTCTCTTCCATGACACGATTAAATTGCTTATCGGGAAGGCGCTGACCCCGCGATTCAAACAGTAAACTGTCGAGGACTTGCTTGTAATATTCTTTTGAGCGCTTCACCCCTGCCCCCTACCAACATCAAAGCTGCTGCTGCCGCTGCCTTCACCGAACTCAATGTCGGTGTCGCACCAGGGGCAAGTCTGCACTCCTGGCCCGTTACAACACATCAGCTTGCCGCATCGGCACAACGCAAACGACGACAGTGCACTGCAATGAGGACATGGTGGTACGCCTTCCAGTTGATCACTACTAATCGACGCTTTCGTGCTATCCATAGAGGACCACTCGAAATACTCTTCGCTGAGCGAATAGGCACCTTCTAGCCCATAGATACCCTGGGAGGTTATTCCGGCAAGGCCACCAGGAACCGGGATAGCATTGTATTTGAGCAGGTAGGGCTTTTTATTGCGATGGCAACGACCGGTAAAGACAACCACTTGATCATCCACCGGTGTCGAATCACCTGTCTTGACTAGGCTAATACCAACGTCACTGGCCTTGGAAAGTGAAATGCCAGGTGCGTTCTTACCCGTATCCAGTGCCTGACTCTGGGCGGCGACCGACGCCGATACCCATTGGGCAAAGCGGCTCAAATCCTCGCCTGAACCGGTATCCAGCGATACCACATCATCAGTGAGCTGCTTTAGCACTTGCACATCTGCAGCACCCCCAAGGGTAGCGGCAATTAAGTGTGCGCGACTGGCATAGTGCTGGCGCCAACGCTTGATAGCGGCCTCAGTGCGATCCGTTGGGCGACCGTCCGTCAACAAGTAGATAACGGGCTCCCAATCTCCGCGCTGATTCGGCGTGGTTTTTTTAACGTCCACCTCGATGCGAGTCATTAGCTCGTCTAGGGCTTCGCCCAGTGCCGTTCCTCCACCAAGTGGCAAACGCGGAGGATAGAAGCTCATGAGGTCGACCATTGGCACCACGGTTCCCGCCTTGCCAGCGAAGGCAATCACCGAAACATGAACGGTCTCAAGTGCATTAGGGTCTTGACGTAACTGCTCAACTATCGATTCCATTGCACGCTGCAGTTGTGCGAGCGGCTCACCAGCCATGGATTCTGATACATCGAGCATAAAGAAAATGGGTAAACGTCTCATTAATACCTCTACTACAGGACAACCTGCACTTCATCGGGTGGCGGCGGCAAACTGATATCGTCTTCCGCACCGTTTTGTTGGCCACTAGCGTTGGCTGCGATGGACGCTGAAACCCACTGAAAGTAAGTCGCAAAGCCCGCGCTATCCATGGTTTCTAGACTTACAGTTTTGGTCGCAAACTTTTTAAGATGCTCTTGCTTCGCTTTAGGGCCAGCCGCGCACGCGATAATCTCGGAAAATCTCATCTTTTTTATGCGCTGTACTGCGGCCTCAAAATCCATCAGATCCGACGGCGAGCCATCGGTCATGACAAACAACATGGGCCGGAAATCGCCTTTCTGATCAGACGTGGACGTTAGGATGTCTCGCTCAACACAGTCGCAAATCTTATTGAGACCTTCCCCCATGTGGGTCGCCCCCGAGCGTGGCAACTCAATGTCATTCACCTGAGCACTTTCCAGGGCCTGCAGCGGGAGAAGCTCTTTGACTTCATGATCAAACGTAATAATTGATAAATAAACCGTTTCGAGCGCATAGGGATCTTGGCGTAGCGCCGATAGCATGGCGGACAAGCCAACGTTGACGGATTGAATGGGCTCGCCTCGCATTGATCCCGACGAGTCGATGAGTAGATATATGGGTAAACGACGATCCATGGTAGCTCCTAGCTCAGGCCTTGCTCAGATTAATAACGCTGATTTCATTGGGCGGTGGCGGCAATTCAGCACTACTCTCATTGCCTCCGGACTCAACCGATTGGCTGGTCATCGAGACACTGGCAGAAACCCAAGCAAAGAAAGCACGAATAGACTCGGCATCGTTACTGTTGAGGCGCACAACGTCGGTGGAGAAACGCTGCAAATCGGCAATATCAGCATCAGCGCCAGCAGCACAACCGACCAGCTTGGCGACGCTGACGCTTTTCATGGCCTCAATGCCTGAGTCAAGGTTGTCGTTCGCCACCCCGTCCGTGAAGACAAATACCAAGGGGCGCCAATCACCTTTCGCGTTAGGGGAAGACGACTGCACTTCCTCACGGATACGCTCAGCGGTAAGGGTGAGTGCAGCTCCCAGCGCCGTCATTCCATCGGGAATCAGAGTGGGCGGCTGGAAGGTCATCAGGTCACACAAGGGAACGGTGTGCGTGGCTTCAGAGCTGAACTCAATAACCGATAAGTAGACGGTTTCGAGGGCAAAGGGGTCTTGGCGCAGCATGTCAACCAACGCTTGCAAGCCTTGATTTACAGCATTAATCGGTTCACCGGCCATAGAATAAGATTTATCTAACACGAGATATACAGGGAGTCGCCTCATGATTTCCTCAGTTCATTAATAAAACGGCACAAGGGCAACGTCACCAAACTAGTGGCACTACCCGAGAACTACATGTCGTCACTTACTGCCCGCTTTCCACTGAAAGCCAAAGCCATAATGCTCATCCGCAGGCTTATGACTCCCGAAGTAGTTCACCTCTTTGGAGATATTCAAGGCGCCGTTGCGATTGTCCAGCATCGCAATAACACAGAAATTTTGGTCTTTACCACTAGCATCCATACGAATTTCGATTTCAGGCTGATCAGGTGCCTTAATCGAAACACGACCATTGGTCTGCGCCCAGTTAGCGACCCCTTCATAAATGAAGGCAAAGATCATAACGCGCTTGATGTCGCTCCAGTGCTTGCCATTAATGTACAGGTTCTCGCCCTGATTCACTGACCCTGTCCGGTCATCGCCGTCGAGAAAGATATACGGCGTTCTTTCCAGGCTACCGAAGTTTTTACCTAATGCTTGAACAATCCCCTTAGAGCCATTTTTAAACTCAACCATACACCCTAAATCAAGGTCGATGCCGCCCTGATTACTGCCAAGAAGCGAGCTAAGCAGGCCTTTTTTCCCGGCGCCTGTTGTCTGATCCCAGTTCAGGTTTACGTGAATTTTGCCGAAAGTGTCGGATTTCTTTTCAAGCGAGATGGTGTCGCCCTTTTTTTCAAGGGTAACCTTGCTGAGATTTATTGGCGGTTTATCTTGGGATTTTGAGGGTGCTGACGCAGGAGCGGGTGTCGCCGACGGCCCTTGCTTGGAATCCCTATCAACCTCTACGCCGAAGTGTTCGGCTAACGGCGCCATGCCACCAGCAAACCCTTGGTCAACGACTTTTACTTTCCAGTCACTGTTGCGGCGATACAGTTCGCAAACGATGAGTGATTTCTCTGGACGACCAGTGCCCCGCCCACTGAAGTCAAACTGATCAGCGTTGCCCGACAGCTCAAAGCGGTAGCCGCTCGTCAGTGCAGACAAGCCCGGCACAACAGAAAGCACAAACGCGACTTTCTCAAGGTGGTCAGGCACCTTGCTCAGGTCGATCGCAAAGGTGGACCCATCTTTCTGCTCTATTGCGCCGGTTGGATGTCGAGGCTGATTGAAGAAAACAAAGTCGTCATCAGTCGACACTTTCCCTGTTGCAGATAGCATAATGGCCGATGCATCGAGACTAGCCCCTTGGCTATCAGGGACGAGGAGGCGAAAAGTGAATTGCGAATTACTTAGCTTGGCATTCTGCCCGGCAATTAGCGTGGTAGCCATGTATTACGTATCCTCAAGAATGAAATAACCATCCAACTAAACGTTATTAGGTTGTTACTTTAGTGACTTCCCGACACCCATCTATAAAGTGCCTTCTTGAATTTTCGTTGTCAGTACTCCAAAAACCACAAACAGTCGAGCTTATTTGAGTCGGGAAGCAATAAATTTAGCCGCTTACTACGCCCAAAAAAAAGGGTTTGATAATGGCTGCCGACGAGGGGAAAATCGCATATGTGGCCGCGCAAATAAAAAAATCTAAAACGCTATTGCATTCAATTTTAATTAAGATAATCTGCGCTTTACGCGTTAAAGCGTACGCTAACACCCGAGGTGTTTACGCTCAACTCAATTATTGCAAAAACACGTTAATCATTAGCGGCACTGCCTGGAAAGTGCCGTGACCTTGCTGCTGGCCTTTATTGTTTCGACGCCAGCGAGCCATACTAGGCATTTACAGCGTTGATCATCAGGTCAGTACCATTATAGTGTCAGTTCTCATTTTAGGCAGGCCCTTGGCAAACCTTACTTTCCCTGCCACGGAAGAATGCGTTAGCGTAAATGAGTCGCCTGCCCCAAGGGAGGTACCGGCAAGTGCCTGAAGGGTATTTTCCAGTGCCTATTCCGAGGCACTTAAAAGCATGACCTAACTAAGGAGAGTTGCATGATCGATCTGAGTAAAGGCAGCCGTATCAATTTATCCAAAGAGGCCCCTGGTGCCACTAAATTCACGCTAGGCATGGGCTGGGACACCCGCATTACCGATGGCGCAAGCTTCGATCTTGACGCGTCTGCTTTATTGCTGGATACCAATGAGAAGCCAGTAGGCGACACTGCTTCTCTGGTGTTCTACAGTCAGCTTTCCTCTCCTTGCGGTGGTGTCGAGTCATCCGGCGACAACCGCACTGGCGAAGGTGAAGGCGACGATGAAACAATCACTGTCGATCTCGAAAAACTCAACGCTGATGTCGCAAAAATTATTCTCGTTGTCACCATTCATGAAGCTGACGCCCGAGGCCAGAATTTCGGCATGGTCAACAACGCATTTGTGCGTGTGCTGAAAGATGGCAGCAACGATCCAGTAGCTCGTTATGACCTCTCTGAAGATTACTCCACCGAAACTGCGGTGATCTTTGGTGAAATTTACAAAAAGGATGACACCTGGCGCTTCGCGGCAAAAGGCGACGGCTTTGCCGGTGGCTTAGCGGCATTTCTAACTGGTTACGGCTTGAACTAAGGCCCTTCTCTGGCCAGGCAATGCCTTGGCTACTTAACGTTACTCACAAACTGACGATGAGGTTTAAAGCATGTCTATTTCCCTTTCTAAAGGCGGCAACATTTCGCTGAGCAAAGAATCACCGGGTATCAAACAAATTCGTATCGGTTTGGGCTGGGATCCCCGTGTTACGACCGGTAATGACTTTGATCTAGATGCCAGCGTCTTCCTAGTCAATAGCGAGGGCAAGTGCCGCAATGATAAGGATTTCATTTTCTACAACAACTTGAAGTCTGCCGAAGGCTCTGTTGAGCACACTGGTGACAACCTGACCGGTGAGGGCGAAGGCGATGATGAGGTCATCAAAGTGGACCTTTCCAAAGTGCCTGCCGACGTCGACAAAATTGCCGTTACGGTAACCATCCACGATTCCGCCGCTCGTGGCCAAAACTTCGGTCAGGTTGAGAACGCTTTTGCCCGTGTCATCAACGAAGACAACAATCAAGAAGTCGTACGTTACGACCTCTCGGAAGATTACTCGATTGAAGACGCCATGATTTTCTGTGAACTCTACCGGAACAACGGTGAATGGAAATTCCGTGCAATCGGTCAAGGCTTTAGCGGTGGCTTGGGTGATCTCGCCTCTAAATATGGCCTAAACGCTTCGTAATCGGCGTAAAGAGTGGGAGCTACAACTCCCACTCCTAAACTACTCGCCCTCCACCCCTTATATGGTCAATAGCACCGACGCACGGTGCTAAGCTTTGTTAGTTCTGAAAACCACTTTAGTAGTGGCCAATTTGTTCGTCAGAGCTTTCAGCCTTCATGGAACCACGGCTATGAGCACGCAAAGATTGATTAAAGACATCCAGGCCGGTCGCCTAACAATTGCACTGACCGAAAACGGCCACCGCCTCGACGAATTGATTGCCTTTGCGTCGCGGCTCAATCCTCGCCGTGGCTATCTGTTTGTCTCCCGCGTGCTAGGCAAACACATTCCGGTTCGCCCATCGAAGATGGACGAAATTCACGCCGAACTAGCTAACGCAATTAACCTGCATGGCGACTCAGCTTATGTCGTCGGCATGGCTGAAACAGCAGTGGGCTTGGGCGCTGGGGTCGCACGCCACTTGGGCAGACTCCACGAATACAGCGTGTTTCAGCACACGACACGCTTTCTGGTACCTAATCCCTGGCTTCGCATTCAGGAGGCGCATTCACACGCAGATACTATGCACATGGCCCACCTTCAGGGCGATGCGGGTCTTGCTGTCCAGACCACCGAAGACCTTGTATTGGTCGACGATGAGATATCAACAGGACGCACTTTGGCGCAGCTGGCACACGCATTAGTCGCGCAACCTGAGCTTTCCCGTATTAGGCGACTACACATAGTATCGCTAGTAAGCTGGCTGGACGACGAAGCACGAGCGCAGTTATTGGCCTTGCTACCTCAACACATCGAGGTGGAATTTGTTCAACTGATGGCTGGAACTTTCACCTTTACGGCCGCCCAAGCCTACCAGGCCGTCTTGCCCGATAACGTCGATACTAATTTCTGCGATGCGCTTACAGCACAACGCGATCGAGAGACCGGACCTCTCCCAGTGGAACTCCATGGCCTTTATGGCACGGTATTTGGTATCCATGAAAATTTACCACCCGGCGAACTACTTTCACGCCCTTTCAACACCAACATGCCACATGTTGTGTATGGTATGGGAGAGTTTCTGGATCCCCCCTTCCGGATTGCGCTTGCACTGGAAACTGCCGGGATGGATGTGTTGTTTCAGAGTTCGACCCGATCACCTATCGCACTGGGTGATGCGATGGTGAATCGCCTCACCCATCCAGCGCCGGGCGACAGCAGTAAGACCCACTTTCTCTATAACCCACCACTGCAACGTGTGCCCTTGGCTTTTGATGGTATTGGCTTGCCTCACTTAAGCCAAGCTCTTGAAGCTTCACATCATCAACATGCAGACGAAGAGCAGGAGCAAGTGACGTGAGCCGTGGCCGACTGATTCTTCTAACGGATCTTGACGATACCTTGTTCGCGAGCGAACGGTCACTACCTAATGAAGCAACCCGTGTAAAGCTAGCTGCCGTGGATGGCCATGGTGCACCACTCTCCTTTCAAACACACCAGCAACGCACCTTATGGGAATTATTCAGTGGCGCGGCGGATCTCATTATCCCTGTGACGGGAAGAACCAGCTATGCCCTAGATCGCGTATCACTGTCCTTCCCTAGTGGTTATGCCGTGGTGAGTCATGGCGCACTGGTTACCTATCAAGGACAAGTACTGTCCGTGTGGCAGTCGCGACTGGCACCTCAGCTGGCTGAAGCTCACCTAGCGATTGGTCGCGCCCATGCCGATCTCTGCGAGGCATTGCCACGTGAATATCCGCACCTGCGGTTCACGCTGCGCCAGCTAGAAGATCTATCAGTGCCGGTATATTTATCCATCAAAGCAGCTGAAACGCTACCGTTAGAGGTACACGGACTGCTGTCACGCATTGCCCATACTCATGGGTTAACGCTACATGCCAACACTCGAAATGCCGCTTTGCGCCCAGCCTATACCAGCAAAGCCGAGGCCTGCCAATTCTTGCTCGATGAGGTGATCCAACGCCAGCCCGAGGATACATTAATCGCACTTGGGGACAGCTTATCTGATCTTCCTTTCATGGCCGCAAGTGACATGGCCGTCATACCCACTCGCAGCCAACTTTGGAACTCTTTGATGGACCACGCCCAATGACCGTTTTGGCTTCACTTACTCCCCTGCACGGCTCTTACCAGCCCGAGGATTGCCAATTCCTTCTCACCCCCATAGAGGCTGAATATTTCTCGATTGAGGAGAAAGAGCGCCAAATACAAGCAGGTTTAGCACATTACAGTGAAATGATTCATCGTGAGGCAGCGCCAAGCTCAGGCTATCTCGCGCTGTTCGAGACTCTCTGCGATCGCTACGCGCCAAGGCTTGCTCGAGAAACACGTCTGCTCGCTCAGCAGTTGGTGACCGATCTAGGTTATAACGCCTCACCCATTACCCTGGTCAGTTTGGTGCGTGCCGGCACCCCCGCTGGCGTGTTACTTCGACGCGCCTTGGTGGGTCATGAAGGCCAACCGTGCCACCACTACAGCATATCAATTATTCGTGATCGTGGAATCGACACCGCAGCATTGGACTATCTACTAGATCAGGTAGGCGTTGATGCTAAGCGCATCGTCTTTGTCGATGCCTGGACGGCAAAGGGCGTCATTACCCGCGAATTGCGCTCAGACATGGCACGTTACAACATGAACCGCCACGCTAAGGGCAAGAGCACCATCCCGCCGCGCTTGGCGGTTATTTCTGATATTGGCGGGACAGCTGATTACGCCGCCACCTGCGAGGATTATGCAATACCTTCAGGAATACTCAACGCTACCGTATCAGGCCTCGTGTCGCGCTCGGTACTGAATCACCAAGTACCTACTGGTGCTTTTCATGGCTGCGTCCTATACAGCGATTTGGCAAAGTACGACCAAACGCAGGCGTTTATTGAACGCGTTGCCCAACACTTAGGCCAGCCCACGAAAAACACCACGCTGCCCTCAGGAGAAGAGCTCGCACGTCAACGGTTACTAATGCAAGAAATGCTCAGCCACATTCAGTGCGTTTATGACATCAGCGATATCAATCACATAAAGCCTGGCATCGCCGAGGCCACGCGAGTCATGCTGCGCCGCGTTCCCGCCCTCTTGATGGTGCGTGATGCTGACCACCCGGATGTTAAACACTTAATGCTATTGGCTGAAGAAAAAAGCGTGCCTGTAGACGTATGTCCCGACATGCCCTTCCATGCGTGCTCGTTAATCAAAGCGCTTACGCGTGCGGAGGCTCACTAATGGCTAATCCACGCTATGGCGATTTGGGGGCATCGTTATATGTGCCCGCCACGCACAAGTCTCTGGAGCAAATTCTGGCTCTTGGCTGCCATGATGCCCGGTCAATCATCCTGTGCACGGAAGATGCAGTGGCACCGGATGCCGTCGCCTGGGCCGTGCATCGATTGACAAAAGCCTTAAAGGCCGCGCCAACAGAGGTGCCGTTTCTACGTTTTTTAAGGCCCCGCAACCCCTTTGTACTGCAACAGCTCTTAGAGTCGCCTGACGCGGTGGCGCACATTGATGGCCTTGTCATTCCAAAGTTTGATGACACTTCGATGCCCGCGTGGCGTGAAACGCTTGATCGCCACCCAACCTTACCCGTCATGCCAACCCTGGAAACCCCATCATTGTTTCGTGAAGATACTGCAATAGCCACCCTTAAAGCGGTGGAAGCTCTATGTAATCCGGTCATCGCGCTACGTATTGGCGCTAACGATCTTTTGGGTGCTATAGGGCTTAAGCGCCAGCCAGGGCAAACGATCTATGACACGCCTTTACGCTCTACTATTGAGCGGCTTATCACTATTTTTCGCCCGGCCGGATTTGAACTATCGGCCCCTGTGTGTGATTTAATTGGTGAGCCCGACACGTTGTCTCGAGAGGTGGCACAGGACATTAGCTGGGGATTTTACGCCAAAACCTGCGTTCATCCGGCGCAGCTGGCGTTAGTAGAAGAACACTTTGCCCAAGCAATAGCCCGACAGCAGCAGCAGGCCCATGCCCTGCTCAACAGCGATGACGCCGTATTTAAAGACAATGGCCAAATGTTTGAGGCGACTTGTCACACCCACTGGGCTAAACGCATTGCCTCATTACAAGCCACGACTTAATCACCCGACGACGGAGAATCGCCATAATTAAACGAATTAAGTTAGCATCCTTTACCGTTTTAAAAATGCACTCGCAACTACGAAGAATTTTTGACAACATTTTCGGCTAACATTTGTGTGGCTAGCGTCTTTACGTTAACCATTATTAACCTCAGCGCCGGTACCCCCGGCATTAATGCTTACATGGAGTAACTTATATGTCTATTGATCTCGCAAAAGGTCAGCGCATCAGTCTTGAAAAAGAAGGTGGCGGCGCCTTGGATTACATCGAAATCGGTGTCAATTGGGGCGCGATTGAAAAGAAAGGCTTTTTTGGCGGCAAGAAGAATGTCGCTGTCGATCTGGACGCGTCAGTTGGCATGTTTAATGCCGAAGGCAATTTGGTCGATGCAGTATGGTATGGCCAATTAAAATCCAAGTGTAGATCAATCTTACATAGCGGTGATGACCGCGTAGGTGACACTGGTGGAGATGATGGCGAGGACAACGAGGTTGTCCAAATTAGCTTGAATAAAGTGCCTAAAAACGTCACCACATTAGCCTTGGTGTTGAATTCTTACTCACAACAAAATTTCGGCGTGATTCCCTTTGCCGGTATTCGCATCCACAACGGCAAAGCTGGCACCGGCAGCGTATTTGCAACATTTGACGTAGCCAACGACCCGACGTTTTCAGGAAAAGTTAGCATGATTATGGGTAGCGTGTATCGCCACGACAACAGCTGGAAGTTCCGCAGCATCGGCGCGGCAATTACCGAAAAAGACTTGAAGGAGTCACTGACTGCTTTCTCGCGTGATTACACCAATTGAAGTTTTAACTAAGAAATCTCACGCTCACCGCGCCCACCACGCGGTGAGCAGTGCCATCTAAATTTGGCCGTTATATAATTGGTTCGATGATGAACAAGTAGTCAGGATGCAACTCAAATTATCCCCGCATCCAAGCTGGCAGCCATCGCGAGTCCAAGCTCTTCACATTGGGCGATAAATTCTGATTGAAAATCACCTTTGCAGATGAGTGGCTCTTGAGCCAAGCGCCAGCGCAACCCCGTTGTAATAGACTCAATCGCTCTACGAGTGCCGGTGCCGTCAAGCCCGGCTCGAATGTAGAAGGCAAATGGCAGCCCTTCTGTTTTTTCCAGGCAGGGGTAATAACTGCGATCAAAAGCGCTTTATACGAATATGAAATATGCGATTTACGTTGCTGAGTGAGTTGATTTGATATAAGGGAACTTAGAAAGTTAAGTCGACAAAATAATCCCAACAACAAATTTCTCAGGGTTGCTGCTTGAGAAATCCCGGCCAGCCAGCAACATTTTTTGGATCTAGCAGCGCCTTCCGATTGCCTATTAGCGATGGACACTGAAGCCCGCCACCAATGGTAATGACATCATAAGTTGGCCGCTCCGGTCGCAAAGCGAACCTTCAGGAAGGTTCATGAGTTTTGGTCCAAGTGGTTTGGTCGAGTCTTCGGGCATTTTGAAGGGAACTTTCTGGTGCTATCCAAAATGCCCGAAGACTTGACCATTGAATTACCTCTTTAATTTAACGCATTGATAGTACGCACCGGTATCAGGGCTTCGTACCCGGCCGAGGCACCATATAGATCACGGATCACCCCAGCTCGACGGAGTTTGGCCCCAGTAAGCTGTCTTGCGCTATTTATCGCGTCCTCCAGTCTGCCAGTGCCACTGGCCAGCTCGTTCAGACTGGCTTCCCAGTGCGCGCGCTGGTTTGGCAAGTGTCGCTCGTTGAGGATGTTCAGTCGACCATGGCCGGCCTCAACGCTTGCCCTCAGTTTAGCTATCGAGGCCCGCCATTCCCGCTGGGCCTGAGTGGCCAGCCATCGTTTTTGTGATGCTTCGGCAGTCGCCTTTCGAACGGCGCTGTGCTGGCGCTGCCCACTAAATGGGATCCGAACGCCAATGCCGACGACCCAACGTTTTCTCTCGTCAGCCCACAGGCTGTTATAGCCGGCATTAGCTGTGAACGTAGGTCGACGATCGACTTCGGCAACATCCAGCCGCGCGCGCCTCGGCTTCCCTCGCCTCGGCTGCACGAATCAGCGGATGATCTGGTTCCAACTGTCCATCGGCGAACAGAAGCGTTTCAGATGGCGCCATCAGTTGCAAACTGGCCCCCGTCGGACGACGCCCAAGCAGAGGAATCAGGTCGCTGGCTAGCCCGGCCTTTTCCGCTTGCAGCTCTACTAGTCTGGCATCTAGGAGTCTGCGCGGCAGAAACGTTTTGAGCCCTCGTTTCCGCCAGACCGGATCATTGTCTGGCCGGAAGGAGTGTTCGCGATATCGGATCGGCTCCATCATCGCTTTCGATCCAGCCAGTTAACCGGTTAAAAGGGGCATCGCAGGGCCCCAGCTGTACCTACCGTGAGCCAAAGGCTGCCTCAGCGACTTATGCCAGCCTCATCAGTGAACTCATGCGCCTGAGATTGAGCGACAGACAGACAAGATCCCATTCACCCTGCACCGCCTGAAGGCCCCGCAAGCCGAACTGCCGGAAGCCCAGGACATTCTTGATCCAGCCATTCACCGCCTCAACCATGTGCTTGCGCTGAGCGTAGACTGCTCGCCCCTCCGCCGTGGTAAGCTTCTCCTCCATGCGGGCCGTCGCCGGGTACCGGCTCGCGTTTATATCTCCGGTTTTTTTGCCTTCCCGGCGCAGCGAGACGTAGCCATCTATGCCTTTTGTCTCCAATGCCTGCAAGTCTTCCTCTTTGCGATAACCCGCATCAGCCAGACATTGGCCCGGGTAACTTCCCAGAGTTTCTTTTACCTCGCCCAGCAGCGGCACCAGACAGCCGTTATCACTGGGGTTGTTACCCTGGCGGTTGCCCACGATGATCTGGAACTCGCCATCCACGGCCAGTTGGCCGTTATAGCATTGCTGGAACCCATCATTCGTTTTCATGATCCGGCTTTGGGGGTCGGTAAAGTTACTCTGAGCCTTGTCCTCCGGAACTCCATAATCTCTCTTGAAGTTCCGGCCACCCTTGGGTGAGCGGCGATCATCGTCTGGATGCCGGCCTTTGGCCTCATCTTGCGTTTTTTGATCCGCTTCCAGTTTCTCCTTCGCTGCCCGGATCTTGTCCAGCCGCCCCTGACGGTGCTGAAGCTCTTCGGGTAACTCGTCGCCCCGCTGATCCGGGCCAAACTGTTGGTCTTCCGATTCATCCACACGGCGAGCCTGGCCACAAAGCTCATCAACCTCTTTTGACAGACGGGCTTCTTCCTCCCGCATGCGGTCATAGCTCATGGCCTTGTGCTTACTGGCGTTGGCCCGGACCTTGGTGCCATCAATCGCCAGCGTACCGAGAGTAACCAATTCCGCTTCCTGGGCGATCCGGACCACCTGAATAAATACGGCCTTGAACGCAGCCAGGTGTTGCTTGCGAAAATCGCAGATAGTGCGGTGTCTGGGGAAATTGCCAGCCGCCAGGACCCGAAGGGCGACATCTTCTTCCAACTTCCGGGCGATCTTTCGTGATGAAAACACGCCGGTCGCGTACGCATAGATCAACACCTTCAACATCATCCGCGGATCGAAAGGCGAGTTGCGCCGACCGCTCCCTTCATACCGGGCGTAGAAGGCACTCAGATCCAGTTCCTCGACCACGTCACTGATGAAATAGGCCAGATGCCCTTCGGGCAGCCACTCGTTCAGGCTCGGGGGAAGAAGCAGTTCCTGATCAGGTGAATAGGGGCGGAAGGTGGTTCCCATCGGATTCTCCGGTGCTGAAGAATTTTTACGTATTATGCCAGAAGGTGGCTCCTGCCGCGCAGACTCCTAGCATAGGCCGGTAACAAACTGTCGAAACCGGCAAGAAGTCCCATTGTGGCAGCTCCTTGTATAAGGCGGCGCCTGGACACACCTGCATAGAAATGTCTATCGCTCATAGGTTGCTCCTAAAACCATGTATATACAGCTTCTCGCGTTCGTGGCTCGATTGTTGACGCTACCCGGTGCAACTGAAATCAAACTGAAAAGTCGACCGGTAACCCCCCATTTTTAACGGGTTGCTGTTTTTCTGGGGAGTTGCCGTTACTGGTACAATCCATGGCAGACTGGCGAAACTTTCCCACCACGAAAAACGGCGCTTACAAATGAAAATTCTGATTGTTGAAGACAATGCTGTACTTGCCAAAAAAATATCGGACTGGCTTGCGCAGGCGCACTACACAGTAGATATCGCCAAAACCGGCAAAGAAGCGGACTCGTTGATTGAAACAAGCTCCTACCAGGCCGTTATTCTCGATATCGGACTGCCCGATGAAAATGGACTTTCTTTAATGCAAAGATGGAGAAAAAACGGGAAAAAAGAGGCCATCCTTATTCTGACCGCACGCTCCAACTGGACTGAGAGAGTAGAAGGGTTGAACGCGGGTGCCGACGATTACCTTCCCAAACCGTTTGAGTTTGATGAACTGAAAGCCCGGCTCAGTGCGATTATCCGCAGAAAGGACGGCAGAACGACAGACCAGATCAGCGTCGACGGATTTCATCTCAACGCCACCTACCGAACGCTTACCACGCCCGACCAGAAAGAGTTCAGACTGACAGCTACGGAATTCCGCCTTTTACAGTGTTTCCTCCGTTCACCGGACCGAGTGTTTTCCCAGGACGAACTGGTTGAATCCCTCTACAACATAGAAAGATGCCCCACCAGAAATGTCGTTCAGGTTTACATAACCCGGCTTAGAAAAATAATAGGGGTCAATAAAATAAAAACATTGCGTGGCCAGGGCTACTACTTCGAAAAAGATCCTAACCGCTGAACGCCCGAGTGAACCAACCAGGTTAAAATATGTCTGCTCCGAAAAGTATCCGCAGAACAGCCATTCAGTATGGTGCTGTTTTCAGCCTCGTATATTTTACTCTGATATTCTTTTCACACACCTACGTGATAAAGCAACTATCGGACGAGTCCAGGAAGCAACACCTGAACAAAGAGCTGGGAAACTTTCAGGCAATCATTGAGGCTGAATCCCCCACAACCGACGACCTCAGCAACATGATCAATCAGTTTGAAATGCTTCTGGGGCATGCCATCGTCATCGAAACGGCTAGCGGAAGCGTCCTGGCGAGCCCGAACTTTGACCAGAGCCAACTGCAGGGCGCTGCAGAGAAGCCCGAGGGTTTCATCCACATAGCGCAGGGTGCGAACACGCTTTTCGGGCTCAAACGCATTTTCTCCGCCAGTGAAAAACTGGCCTCAATCAGCGTTCTTGAAACCGAGGGGGCGCTCTCTGAACGACCGCTGAAGGCTCACCTGACATTGCTCGGCGCCTCGGCCGTTCTTCTCGCGATACTGCTGGCCCTGATTGGAACCACTACACATCTGACGTTAAAGCCCATCAGTAAGATAAAAGAGGACCTGAGACGGCTCCAATCCGGGAAACAAAGTCGCCTGAACCCTCACGTACCGGAAGAGTTTCGTCCGCTGATCCGGCAGCTCAATGATTTGCTCGAGCTGTCAAACCGGCGGCTGGACCGCCACCGCCGCCTGAATTCCGATCTCTCTCACCTGGTCAAAACCTCTATTTCTGCCAATCTTGCCATTTTGTCGGATATCGATACCTTGCCTCCGTCCCGGGAGGATGTTGTGTTTATGGCCTCTAACTTGCGGGAGCTTGACAAATCCCTGAAATACCGGATGAGCAAAGCAGACATATCAGGCAGACAGATGGGACGGACGTGCATGCCGGTTGAAATCACGGCAAGTGTCATCACCGTTATGGAAAAAATCTTCCCTGACACGGTTTTTCGCCTCCACACCAACTTACCTGAAAACTTCAGCTGGCCAATGGAGCGACAGGATCTTTCAGAGCTGCTTGGCAATTTACTCGAAAATGGCGGGAAGTGGTGCCAGACAACCGTCGACGTTACAATCGCCCGCACGTCATCAGGACTCTCCATAGAAGTAGCGGACGATGGCCCCGGAATTTCTCCCGAGGCGGCAGCCACTGTCATGAACAGGGGTACCAGGCTGGATGAAACGGTCGCCGGTTTTGGGCTCGGATTGTCCATCGTGTCCGAGATTGTCGAAGACAACCTCGGACACCTGGAAATCGGATCCTCGAAAAACGGAGGAGCCAGGATTCTGATTTTACTGCCATTTCCGGACTAGATCACTGCCAAAAGGCCAGCCATCTTGAAAATCCGGCCTTCAAAGACTCAGTTTTAGCAGTAATCAGCTGCGTCATTAATCATTCTTCGAGTTTAATTCAGAATCAACGGGGTCATTCTGGCTGTCTGTTGGCGGAAGATCGATCGAGAATAGCTGGTACCGTTTGTTCTCCCCCAACTTCTGAGCGTCAGTGGCCCGCGGACCAAGAACCTTATCTACCGCATCGTTTGGAATTGCGGCAAAGACCCTGGCGTACCCGTCAGCGTCCAGCAGACTGTCGAATTCTGTGGAGGTGATTTCGACAGCGTCGCCCAACGAATAAAAACGTGCGGAAAATGGCATCTTGCCAATGTAAAAGATTGGACCGTCTCCCGCTTGCTGAATGCTCTCATACCGGCCTATCAATTGCTTCTCGGTTTTTAGTGGTTTTACTCCGCTCACACCTATGAACACAAAAAGGGTAATGAGAACGGGTGCAAGTAATACAGCACCCGACCTGATTCTGGACCAGGGACGTAAATTGAGCTGCGACACCCATCCGGCAATCAGAATGGCCGAGAACGGAAGAGAAGGAAGTATGTAAGTCCAGAGCGTGTTGCCTGCCAGGGTAAAGAACAGCATTGGCGTTATCGCACAAAACAACAGATACAGCGTTGAGGCGTCTTGAACAGCACCAGTGAATATATCCTTTGTTTTGCCTCGCGCCGCCGCAAGGCCAAAGCCAACCAAGCCAATGATACCCCAGGGGAATGAAGCCCAAAGCCAGAATATCCAGATCATGCCCTTGGGCCGGTCATGGGCACTACCGTACAAATCGCCAGCCCACTCGGGGTACAGAAACCGGCTAAAGTGTTCGCCAATGATGAAATAGTTGAGGAACCCGGGCGTTTTCAATTCAGCGAGCACGTACCATGGCACGGCAATCGCCAGTGTCAGAAGTGAGCCAAGAAGCCAGGGTAATTTTTTTAACGGTTGTAACTGCTGCCTGAAAATAGCAGCCCATAGCACCAGGGGGGTAACGGTCAATACAACAGCCAACGGTCCCTTTGACAACAAGCCGATAGCCAGGCCCACGAAAAACCACCAGCGCCAATAGTCAGACCGGCCCGAAAGCACGAACCACATGCTCACCAGAGAGAGGGTCGTTCCAAATACCAGGAACGTATCCGTCATGACTGCGCCGGCACTGATATAGGTGAGTACCATCGTGGAAAGCACAAGAGTAGACCATCGAGCGACCGCAGCACCGCGCGCATGATTTGCAAGGCACCACGTCAGCCATACGATTCCAATCGTGGCGAACCATGCCGGTAGCCGCAGAGAAAATTCAGACAGTCCAAATATTTTTATAGAGGCAGCCTGAGCCCAGAACGACAGTGGAGGTTTCCCCCAGAACGGAACGCCGGGTTCAAACCAGGGCGTTATCCAGTCCCCGGTTTCAGCCATTAACCGAGCGATTTCAGCGTATCGGGGCTCCGTTGTATCCACGAAGGGAAACAGCGTCATTCCGATAAAGCGACTGAACAATACGGCAGCCAGTACCCAGAACCAGGGCTCAAATCGCTTTAGCATTCTTGACGCCTCTGAAGTTGCTGATTTGGTCTCGGCTTGATACCTCTTTGTTCTCGACCACTTCTTCGGTCAGATACAGTGGTCGCTGTTTCGATTCGATGTAGGTTTTGCCCACATACTCACCAACGATACCAACGCTCACCAGTTGTATGCCGCCCAGAAAACTGATGAGGGCGATTAACGATGGGTAGCCGTCAGTCGGATCGCCGAGCATTATTGCCTTCGCTACAATCCAGACACCGAACAATCCACCAACGGAGGCGGCCAGCAAGCCGACAAGCGTTGCCCATCTGAGAGGTGACACTGAGAAGGAAGTCAGGCCTTCAAGGGCCAGGCCGACCAGGCCCGGGTAGTCCCACTTACTCTCGCCAGCCACTCTCAATGCCCGGTCGTATTCGATGATCGTCGTTGGCATACCAACCCAGGCAAAGAGTCCCTTCATGTAGCGGTTGCGCTCTCCTAACCGGAGAAGGGCATCAACTGCCCGCCTGCTCATCAATCGGAAATCACCCGTGTCGACCGGGATTTCAGTGCGACTGGTCTTATTCAGCAAGCGATAGAAAAGGTGCGCACTCCAGCGCTTGAGAAAACTCTCGCCTACACGTGATCGACGTTGCATCAGAACGACATCAAAGCCGGACTTCCAACTCCTGACCATCTCGGGAATGTATTCAGGTGGATCCTGAAGGTCCGCATCCAGAACGATCACCGCATCCCCCTTGGCATGCTCCAGCCCTGCTGTTACCGCTGCCTCTTTGCCAAAGTTGCGGCTTAGCTTGACGAGACGGATGCTCGATTTCCTTTTAATGAAAGTCCTAACAAATTCGGCACTGCCATCCTCGCTACCATCGTCCACAACCACGATCTCCGAGCGAATATCGAGGCTCGCAAGGATCGGCAATACATGCTCAAAGAATAGGGGAAGCATCGAACGCTCATTGAACACCGGAACCACCAGGGAAAGCAGCTCTGATTCATTCGGCGCACGGGAAGTCTCAAGAGGTTTGTTCATGAAACACCAGCCTTTGGTAGACAACATAGTTAAATACAGCGACAGCCGCAGTGGTTAGAAGCTGAGCAGGCACAACAGAGATTTCAAACAGTTGATGCAGGACTAAAAAGATCAGAACGTTCAGGAGAGCTGCGAGTGAACAGGAAAAGGCATATCGCCAGATGGCCTGGATGTGTGGGCGTGCGTTTGGAAAGGCCAAAGTTCGCTGCAACCAGTAGTTGGTAACCGCTCCTACAACGCTTCCAGAAAAGGTGGCTGCTACGGGGGCCATGCCAAGCAGAACCAGGCCGGACATGGCCGCCCAATGGAAAAGGGTTGCCATTCCTCCGGCGGCAATAAATCCACTTATTCTTTTAAAGGGAACCTTCTTCATCCTGGCCGACACACCCGTGGCTAACCATCGTGCCCGATGTTTCAACAACAATTCCGGAAATGGTGAACATTGACTCTTCAGAAACATCGGGCACCAGAATCACAGTCACAGCCTTCTTTCTAGGAGCAAAGTTCAACAGCAAGACCCTCGTCTCCGTTAAAACGGGCGGAATTACACTTCCATGCATGTAACCGCAACTATGCATTTCCGCCTCACATCTACCGCTGAATATCACCCACCTTGGCTCTCGAAAAGCGACCGAACAGAACCGGCAAAACAAACAGCGTCAGGAAAGTTGCGGTGATAAGGCCACCAACAATCACGCTGGCCAGTGGCTTCTGGATTTCCGCTCCCACGCCCGTCGACAACAGCATCGGTATCAAGCCGAGCGCCGAGGTTATTGCTGTCATCAAGACAGGACGTAAACGGGAGACGGCACCTTCAAACACCGCGGTATCCACGTTCAACCCATCCTGTATTCGCTGATTGATGCTTTCGACCATAACGACCCCGTTAAGCACCGCCACACCAAACAGTGTGATAAATCCAACGGAACTGGGCACTGAAAGATACTGGCCGGAGACCCAGAGCGAAAAGACACCACCAATTACGGCAAGCGGCACGTTGACCAGAATCAACAGCGCTTGACCAACCGAACTGAAAGCGAAGTAGAGCAACAGCGCAATCAGCCCCAGAGATACAGGTACCACAATGGTCAATCGTTTCTGAGCTCGCTGCTGGTTTTCGAACTGACCACCAATATCCACCGAATAGCCGGGGGGAAGGTTCACTTCTGACGCGATGGTATCCTGAATATCGGCAACCACACTGCCCATGTCACGACCCTGCACATTGGACTGAATGACCACACGGCGCTGAACGTCGTCGCGGCGCACCTGGGGCGGGCCGGACTCAATAGACACATCGGCCACATCGCCGAGTCTCACCCAGGCTCCGGACGGTGCCTGTAACCTGAGATCAGCAATGGCATCCCGGTCTTCGCGGAAACGTTTGGCCAGGCGCACATAGATATCGTACCGCTCATTTCCGTTGATGATCTGGCCCGCGGCGGCACCACCCAGTCCGTCCCGGACGACACTCATCACATCCGACACGGCGAGTCCGTACCGGGAGAGTGCCTGACGGTCTGGCTGAACCACCAACTGCGCTTCACCGGCAATCTGCTCCATGGCCACGTCCCGGGTTCCCTGAACTGTTCGGACCGCCGCTTCGATCTGCTGGCCTTTCTCCGCCAGCACCTTGAGATCCGGGCCAAAGAGTTTGATGGCCAACTGCGCGCGGACACCTGACAACAGTTCATCAACCCGGGTCCCGATAGGCTGAGAAAAGTTAAACAGTAGCCCCGGGTGCTGTTCGAGCTTCTCCTCAAACAGGGCCTGCAATGCATAGCGGTTACTGGCGCTGGTCCACTCGGCTGTTGGCTTAAGGCCGATATAGATCTCGATGTTGTTCACAGGCTCCGGATCGCCGCCTATTTCCGCCCGCCCCGCCCGGGACAGCGCGTAGGTCACTTCTGGAAATTCCATCAGCATGGCTTCCAGTTTTGGCGCCACTTCAAGCGCCGTATCAAGGCTTGATGAAGGGGCCAGGGTCACCCGGAGGTTAATCGTTCCCTCTTCCAGTTCAGGCACGAACTCCGTGCCGAGTCGTGGCACAACCAGCGCCGCCAGCACAACAAGAACAGCCGCCGCGCCAACAACCACGCGGCTATGCTTCAGTGACCAGGCAAGCCCCATGCGATAGAGCTTTTCCAGGGGTTTTAGAATGAAGCTTTCCCGCTCCCGGATACCCTTACGGAACATGTATGACGCCAGCGCGGGTACAACCACCAGAGCGACGATCACCGCCGACACGATAGCCAGCATGATGCTGATTGCCATTGGCTGGAACAGCTTGGCTTCCACACCTTCAAAGCTGAACAGAGGCATGAAAACGACCAGGATAATCGCCGTCGCGAAAAAAATCGGCCGCGCCACTTCCCGGCCGGCTTCCTGGAGACGAAGGGCAATGCCATGATCATCGTGTGACGCGTCCAATGGATCGGGGTCATCTCCAGCCAACTCATCCCGATGGGCGTCATGCTCAGCATCAGGATGGGTCAGATGCTTGAACATGTTCTCAACCATAACAACAGAGCCATCCACCAGCATGCCGATTGCCACAGCAATACCGCCCAGAGACATCAGGTTGGCCGAGAGACCGAACCAGGCCATGATCATCAGGGCAATCCCGATGGAAATCGGTATTGAAAGCAGCACCAGCGTTGTTGCCCGCAGATTCATCAGGAACAGGGCAAGCACGATCGCAATAAACACAAAAGCCAACAGAAGCGCATTGGTCACCGTCTCTACGGCCTTGGTCACCAGATCCGCCTGGTTGTAATAGGGCTCAAAACGAACCCCACTCGGAAGCGCCTGATTTATGCGATCAATGCGGGCCTCGATGCCGTCGATGGTGGCTTTTGTGTTGGCCCCCATTCGTTTGAGTACAATGCCAGAAACCACTTCACCCAGTTGTTCAACCTGACCGGCTTCATCCTTCCGGGTCATGGTTACCGCACCCTGGCGAATTTCAGTGCCCAGCGCTACCTCGGCGACATCGTTCACTGTCACTGTAATGCCATCACTGGTTTTAACGGGCACCTGACGGATCTGCTCGAGCCCCTGCTCGCCATTACCCAGCCAGCCCATACCGCGAATAACCAACTGCTCCTGCCCGCGGCCCATATACCAGCCCCCAACATTGGAGTTGTTGTTCTCCAGGGCTTCCATGACATCGTTCTGTGATAAGTCATAGGACAGCATTCGCGCCGGGTTCAGGTTAACCTGGTACTGGCGGACCTCTCCGCCAAACGACAGGATTTCCGTAACCCCTTCAGCCGGTATCAGCAACAGTTTGACCAGCCAGTCGTGCAAGCTGCGCAATTCCATTGCGTCGTACCCCGAATCCGGGTCCGCTATCAGCAAGTACTGGTAGACCTGGCCAAGACCGGACGTATTCGGCCCCATTTCAGGCACCCCGACCCCGTCCGGAATCAGCTCCCGCGCGGCCTGCAACCGCTCGAAAACCAGTTGGCGCGCGAAATAGATATCCGTGCCCTCTTTAAAGACCACGGTGACACCAGACAACCCGGTTTTGGAGATGGACCGAACCTCCTCAACATCCGGCAACGCATACATCACCGCTTCAATGGGATAGGTGATCAGCTGCTCGACTTCCTCAGCCGCAAGTCCGGGCGCCTCTGTATTAACAGCGACCTGGACGTTTGTAACGTCGGGGAAAGCATCAAGATTCAGTTTTGGTATCTGAAACGCGGCCGTGGCGATAAGCACTGCAAGCGCAATAAGAACCAACAGGCGGTTCTGAACCGCCCAGTCGACAACTCGGTTGAACATAATGGCTCCCGGAATCAGTGGTTGTGCGGATCAAAGCCGCCTTTGGCAATCTCAGAGGCCACAAAAAATGCGCCCCGCAAAACGACTCGTTGGCCCGCAGCCAGGCCGGAAACCTCACGGAGCCCGCCAATTGAGCGGCCCAGTTCCACTTCCACGGGTTCATACTCGCCTTCGGCCTCTTCCACATAGACCGTCCAGTCGCCGTCCGCGCCACGCATCAATGCAGTCTCCGGCACGGCAAGCACCGGCTCGCTGGTCTTAAAACGAAAATACACATCTGCGAACATTCCTGGATGAAAACGATCTTCAGGATTGTCCAGCTCCAGCCTGACAATCCGCGTGCGGGTCACAGGATCAATGGTGTGGGCTTCCTGGGACACCGTTGCCACGCCCACACGACCCGCTGCCCTGACTTCGGCTTCCGCGCCCTTCTCTAGAACAATGTCGGAGCTTGCTGGCAGATGGGCTTCTACCCAAAGCTCACTCTCATCAGCAAGAGTCACCAGCGGCTGGCCAGCCTCAACTCTTTGTCCTTGCTCAAACTCATCGGTCAGTACTGCACCATCCACGCGAGCCCTGAGCATGTATTCACCGAGACTATCCACCCCGCTGGCCTTCAACGCACCAATGTCATCATCGTTCAGCCCGTAAGCAAGCAGAGTCGCCCTTGCTGCTTCAATGTTGGCTTTCGCTGTATTGAACCGCTGATCGCCAACCACGGAACGACCCAGCCCGCTGATTCGCTTCCATTCAGGAAAAGCTTTCCTGTAATCCGCCTGCGCCTGTGCCACCGTCTCACTGAACAGGGTTACCAGCGGCTGGCCCTTGGTTACGTGCTCACCCAGTTCCACGTGACGCCGCAGCACCACTGAGGCAACCCGGGGGGACACGTGATAGCTGGTATAGCCGTTGGTCAGCAGCTCACCGGGCGCGTAAATTTCATAGTCAACGCGCTTGCTTTCGAGGGTTGCTACTTCAATGCCGGCCAGATCTTTCTGTTTGGCATTGATGCTTGCGGTGGCCGCTTCTTCATGGCCACCGTTCTCGTCTTCGTGGCCGTGCCCCCCTTCCTCTTCATGATCACCTTCCTCCTCATGCTCACCTTCTTCACCATGATCTTCCTTATGCTCGCCCTCCTCACCGGTGACTTCCTGATGATCGTCGCCACTGGCAGCATGATCATGACCGGCTTCCTGATGAGCATCTTCCTCTGCCTGTACAAAAGAAAGTGGGGCTGTAAGCAACGTCAATGCGAATACTGAAATCAGAGCTTTTTTCATAATGAATATCCAGTTTCCAGACTATTGTTGGAAGGGGGTGATCAGTTCGCCAGACTGACTCAAGAGCTCAATCAGACCCAGCTGCGCCTGCTTTTCCAGTTCAATACCGGTTTTCAGGCTCTCCGCGCGCTGGCCCAGCGCCTGGAGATACTCAGAGGTGGAGAGGTCGCCGACCTGCCACTGCTTCTCAAGCAAATCAGCACTTCGCTGTACACGCCCCTGGGAGAGTTCTGTCCATCGGCTGAGTTGGGTGTCGTATCGCTTCCAGGCAGCTCGGGCGCCCGCCAGACCATACTGCTGCTTCCGATAAAGTGCCTGAAACCGAGCTTCGGCCTCTAATGATCGTCGGTTGGCAGCCTGGATTTCGGCACCGTAGTTATTACGGACATTCAGAGGGATCGAGAACGTCAGGCCAACCAGGTTCTCACCGCCATCACGCCCTCCGCTCAGCCCGACCGTGGGAGATGCCGCCGCTCTGCGACTGACCACCTCGGCTTCGCTCCGCAGCACCTGCCACCTCGCGCGGGCAGCAGCAATTGACGGATGATCCAGCAAATTGTCGTTATCGACCCTGGAAGCAAGAGCCGGCCAAATGTGCCCGGGGATCCCCCCATCCTGAGGCCGCCAATCCGGCAGAAGCTCTCTGACCCGGGCTTGCGCCTGATCAACCGCAGCCTTTGCCTGGGCGAGTTCACTGAGCTGCTGAGAAAGGCTTAAAAAAAGCAACTCTGCATCGGTACTCCCCAGGTCGCCCGCCTGCTGGCGTTGCTCAACCTGCTCCAGCAAGGCATCCAGACGGTGTTGCTGGGATTCCGCAATTTCTTCGGCACGCGTCGCCGCGCGCCACTCGACAAGCGCAAACAGCGACTCGGACGTTTGTGCCAAAACCGCCTCGTTCAAATCAGCTTCAGCGGAAAGCCTGATCAGCTTTGCCTTGTCCTTTAGCGCACCCTGTTGATCAGACCAATCGATCGTTTGTGATAGCCCTGCCTCAAAGTTGTTTTCACTGCCCGTTCTGTCTGCTCCAACAGACAGCTCCGGGTTATACAGCGGTTGTTCGCTTGCCTCAGCATCCGCATCCCGGGCTGCCGCCTGCTCTGTCGCCGCCATGACATCCGGATGCTTGCTTATCTGGCCAGTGAGCCAATTTGTCCAATTCACAGTCTCCGCTTGACCGAACAGAGGAATAGACAATAGTACTGAACACAGCAACGCCCTGGGCGAGTGCTTGCTTGCCTTCATCGACTTTCTCCCGAAGGGGTTGTTAGCCACAATTCATGGGGGCGAGACGCCCATGACAAGGTAGATAGAGGTGGAGATAGTAACTGAAAAGGTTGAAATGAACTTGAATTTGGAAGGCATTAGCTCAGGGAACTTGAAAGTGCTCCTCAATAAGGGCGGGGAGAAGCGGCATCGCGACTCATGGCCACGATGCCGCCATCCAATCTAGGAAAAGCGCTGGTTTGATGCCGGTTGAAGTGCGCTCTCGTCGGTCGCACCATCGTCGATACGAACAGCCCGAACCAGGCGGGATACAAGCACCTTACCGTCACCCGGGTGCCCTTCCTGGGTTCTGCCCGTTCTGACAATGAGTTCCACAACTTCACCAGCGACATCATCGGTCGCTACGTCTATTTCCAGCTTGACCATCTTCACTTTCTCCAGAGGCGACTCATCGCCGACCAGATGACCAAATTCGCCGAGAGACACGACAGCAATACTTGCCACCCCCTTAACTTTGGCCAGAGCATCAACCACATGCTCTGCCATCACTTCTCTGACATACGCTTTTATTTCATACATAAACCGTCTCCTGACTATCAGACTGAAACGTCACGACGTTCAGATGCAAACCACTGGTACACACTGGGCAACACCACCAGCGTCAGCAGCGTTGAAGTGATCAGACCGCCAACCACAACCGTTGCCAGTGGCCGTTGGACATTAGCCCGGATTTCTCATGAGGGGATAAAAGAAAGCGGCTGAAAGTGCTATAGTTTCAGGACCTTACACCGTTCACCAAGCACCAACAGCCGCTATCCAAAATGGTACCTGAAAAACTGACCTTCTCGCCA
>Ga0208158_1000151_pt1 | contig 30388 bp, 11 predicted proteins | sample 8_EtaG_FD_184081 | JGI IMG/M metagenome (GOLD analysis project Ga0208158, IMG submission 184081) | Marine viral communities from the Subarctic Pacific Ocean - 8_ETSP_OMZ_AT15162 metaG (SPAdes) (version 2) | ecosystem: Environmental > Aquatic > Marine > Oceanic | place: Pacific Ocean | collected...
TTATTAATTATTATTATATTATATTATGGAAGAAAAATTAGAAGAAGTAGTTGAAGAAACTACATTAAAAGTAAATCAAGGTGATCCAGGTGATGAAAACGTGGTGAAAGTTGATGAAAGTAAATTTAAATCTGCTGGCGACGACAGCGTTATTAAAGTAGATTTAAGTAAACCACAAAAACCAGAAGAAAATGAAACTAAAGAAGATAACGCTAACGACAGCGGAGTGGTTGCAGGCACTGAAGATGCCGAGTCCACAGAAAAACAAGAAGAAGTACAACCGGAAGCAGAAGCACAAGAAACCCCAGTCTTAGAAGAAATTACTGAGGAAAAGGTTGAAGCAGTTGAAGAACAAATCGAAGAAGCGATTGCTGAAGCCGAGGCTACTGGAAAACCAATACCAGATAATATCCAAAAGTTAATGGACTTTATGGAGGAAACTGGTGGGGATTTAAATGATTACGTAAAGCTTAATCAAGATTATAGTAAACTAGAAGATCAAGATTTATTATATGAGTATTATAAGCAGACAAAACCCCATTTAAATGCGGAAGAAATTAACTTCCTTATGGAAGATTCGTTCTCTTACGACGAAGAAGTCGATGAAGATAGAGATATACGAAGAAAGAAATTAGCGCTAAAAGAGCAAGTTGCCAGCGCTAAAGCCCATCTGGACGGGCAAAAGTCCAAATACTATGATGAAATCAAAGCCGGGTCAAAGTTGACTCAAGAACAACAAAAAGCTGTAGATTTCTTTAATAGATACAACAAAGAATCAGAAGCAACTCAAAAAATAGTTAAAAAGAATTCTGATATTTTTACACAGAAAACTGAGCAAGTTTTTAACGACAAGTTCAAAGGTTTTGAATATAACGTCGGTGATAAAAAATACAGGTTTAATGTAAGCAACGCTGAAGAGGTTAAAAATATCCAAAGTGATTCAAGTAATTTTATGACAAAGTTTGTCGATAAAAATTCTACTTTAACAGATGCTAAGGGATATCATAAATCTTTATTTACAGCAATGAATGCAGATGCTGTTGCAAAACACTTTTACGAACAAGGAAAGGCTGACGCTATGAAAAATAGTATTGCCAAATCCAAAAACGTTGACATGAATCCAAGACAAAGTCATGGAAAAATTGAAGCGGGTGGTTTAAAGTTTAAAGTGTTAGGTGATAATGCTGCTGGTTTTAAGTTTAAAAATAAAAACAAAAAATAACAATTTAAAACAAATTAAAAAATGGCAATTACAAGTGCAAGTGGACCAGATGCGGCTCCACGTAAACAAACGTTAGCCTCAAACTATGTAGACTTTTTATCAAGTGCTACTGAGGGATGGGCTCAACAATACTTACCAGACCTTATGGAAAAAGAAGCTGAGGTTTATGGTAAAAGAACAATCGCAGCATTTTTAGCTCAAGTAGGAGCTGAAGAAGCGTCTGCGTCTGACCGAGTTGTTTGGTCTGAACAAGGTAGATTACATTTAGGATATCAATGTGCATACAAAGATTCTAACAATGTATATACAATTACTCACGATATGGATGGGAACGCTGTTGCTGCTGGTGAAGCAGGTGTAAGAGTTGGTGATATAGTTCTTATGTCTAACGCTTCTGCTACAGCTAGAGGTTATGTATCTGCTGTGTCTAGTGATGATGTTACGGTTTTGGCTTATGCTGACGGTAATATGGTTGATGCTGATGCGTTAAATTCAACAGCTACAACAGCTCAAGCTCACAGAATGTTAGTTATTGGTTCTGAATTTGAAAAAGGATCTGATCCTCGTTCAGCTGCCAACGCACCAAAATTCAAATCTTACCAACAAAAGCACATGATCTTAAGAGATTACTATGAAATTTCTGGATCTGACGCTTCTGCAATTGGTTGGGTTGAAGTTTCTGGTGAAGAAGGTCAAAATGGTTACCTATGGTATTTAAAAGCTGAAGGTGATACTAGAGCTCGTTTCGCTGATTACTTAGAAATGACCATGTTAGAAGCTGAAACTGCTCATGCTGATGCTGGTGCAATTGGTGGTACCGACGGTGGTGCTCTTCAAGATGGTATGCAAGGTTTATTCCAAGCTATTACATCTAGAGGTCATTCTACTACTGGTATTACTGGCGTTAACGCTGCCACTGATTTAGCTGAATTTGACGCTATCTTAGCTGTGTTTGATCAAAACGGTTCTATTGAAGAAAACATGATGTTTGTTGATAGATCTACATCTTTAGCAATCGATGACATGTTAGCTTCAATGAATTCTTACGGAGCTGGTGGTACTTCTTACGGAGTGTTTGACAATTCTGAAGACATGGCTTTAAACTTAGGTTTCTCAGGGTTCCGAAGAGGTTCTTATGACTTCTACAAATCTGATTGGAAATACCTAAACGACAAAGGTACTAGAGGAGGTTTAAATGATACAGTTAACGCTATTAGAGGTGCTGTTATTCCTGCTGGAACATCTTCTGTTTATGACGAGCAATTAGGTAAAAATATGAAACGTCCATTCTTACACGTAAGATATAGAGCTTCTGAAACTGAGTCTAGAAAAATGAAGACTTGGGTTACAGGTTCTGTTGGAGCAACTACATCTGGTGTTGACGCTATGGAGGTACACTATTTATCTGAAAGATGTCTAGTTACTCAAGGTGCTAATAACTTCATGTTATTAAACTAAACAATTTTTAAAAGGAGAGGGCGGCATGCATGTAAACGCTCTCTGCCCTCTCTTTTTATTTTATTAATTTTATTATATATTATATTATGGCAAAAAAACAAGAAACAAAAACAAAAGTGGTAACTGAAGAGGTTACTCAGGTTGTAGAACAACCAAAAGCTGAAGCAAAGGTTATGGAAAAACCATTACCTAAAAAAGTTGAAACAAAATCAACAAACCCAGAGGATAATTGGGAGATAAAAGATAGAATGTACTATTTAACAGGTAACAAATCCCCTTTAACCTATTTAATGAGAGGTAGTAATGTTTTTTATTTTGATGAGGAAAAAGGTTATGAGAGAGAGTTAAAGTACACATCTAATCAAAGAACTTCTTTTGTTGATGAAATGCAGGGAGAACAAAGATTAGAGCATATTATATTTAGAAATGGATCATTAATGGTTCCTAAAAATAAAACTGTTTTACAAAAATTATTATCTTTGTACCATCCACATAGAGACAAGGTGTATAAAGAACACAAGCCTCAAGCTATAGCGGCTAATGAAGTTCAAATTATCGAGATGGAGATTGAAGCGTTAAATGCCGCTAAAAATCTAGATATAGATATGGCTGAAGCTGTTATGCGCGTGGAAGTTGGTTCTAAAGTATCAGAGATGAGTTCTAAAGAACTTAAAAGAGACTTACTGTTGTACGCTAAAAGAAATCCTGGTTTGTTCTTAGAACTAGTGAACGATGAAAATGTTGTGCTTAGAAACTTTGGTATTAAAGCAACTGAAATGGGGATATTAAAACTATCTTCTGATCAAAGAACTTTCTCATGGGGTTCTAATGATAGAAAACTAATGAATGTTCCTTTCGATGAACATCCATATTCAGCTTTAGCCGCTTGGTTTAAAACTGACGAGGGAATGGAGATTTACTCCAATATTGAAAAAAGATTAAATTAATCTAACTGTAGATGCAGTCGCTCTACGGGGCGATTGCAAATACAAACTAAAAAGAAATTATGGCGATAAGTATAGATACAGTGTACCAAAAAGTATTAGCTTTAGCAAATAAAGAACAAAGAGGTTATATAACACCACAAGAGTTTAATTTATTTGCTGACATGGCTCAGATGGAAATATTTGAACAATATTTTTATGATAAAAATCAATATTTAAGAACGCCGGGTAATAATACTATGTCTTCAGATATGGTAGATTTATTACAAGAAAAAATAAAAATATTTGAAACTTATACCCCAACTCGAGTAGAAGTAGTTAATACCTCTGGTTGGGTTTGGCTGAGTGATCATTGTCCACAGAGATTTGCGGATGGTAAAGATGAAATTAGAGCTGGAAGTGATCTATATAGAATACAAAGAATACTTATTAATTACAAAGACGTCAAGACTCATTCTGTCGCTAAATTAGTAGATAGAAAAGAAGAATCCCTATATATTAGATCAATACTATCTACTGGTTTGAGATCGGGTACAAAATTACACCCTACCTACACGTTATTTAGTGTTCCGGTAGATCACGGTAGATACGACGCTAACCTATCACCTGGGGTAATACAAATATCACCCTCGCCAGAAAAGTGGACAAGAGATGAGAATAATAATATTGTATTTACGGATAAAATTCAAATATTTTATATAAGAAAACCTAGAAAACCAAACTGGGCTTATGTAAAAGTTCAAGATAAACCTTTTTACAACTCAACAAACTCAACGCATTTTGAACTACATGCGTCTGAAGAAATAGAATTAATATATAGAATATTAGCGTTATCTGGTATATCTATAGAGAAACCGCAATTAACACAGGTAGCAGCTGGACTTCAAGGCTCACAAATTCAACAAGAAAAACAATAAATAAATGGGATTATTAGATGGAAACATTCATGTAGATTACTACACTGGTAATGACTTAGGTGATTATCAATTCACTCCTTTAAACAGGATAGTGGCTCAATTCGAAATCGCTTATGTTGGTGAAGGTAAAATAATACCTAAAGTAAAAAGACAAGATATTGCTTTTCATGCAATGCGCGCTTTGCAGGAATTATCTTTTGATACTTTTAAATCTATAAAAGCACATCAAATAGATGTTCCAGCTTCTTTAACAATGCCACTCCCACATGACTATGTTAATTACACTAAATTATCTTGGGTAGATAGCTCCGGCGTCAAACATCCTTTATACCCGACTAAGCACACTAGCAATCCATTTCAAATACTACAAGAAGATGATGGTAGATATTCTTTTCCAGAAGATGCTGATGAGGTTTTTAATGGAGCTACTTTTGGTACTCCTGGTTTTCTTAATGGTTGGAGTAGAAATCCAAAAGCGGTTGATTCTGGAACTACTGTTGCTGGATATGGTAATGCTGATAGTAGATTAAACTTTTTTCACGGAACTAGATCAACTCACAACGCGACTAATTGGGGACATGCTTTAGCTGTTTGGCAGGAATTAGACGTTTCTGATAAAGATTTCGTAGATGTTAGAGGTACTGGGCAAGCTGTTAATTTAACTGGAGGTGTTGGAGTTTTAAGATTAGGCGTTAGCACGAATCCTCCTGATAGCGAATCTAGAAACCCCAACGACACGAACTCAACGTCTCCACAAACAACAAATGTAGATGAAGAAATATTTAATCTTACCGATGTAGATGGTGATCCTAGTTATGTGCAATGGGCTTCTGCAGATGGAGAGGTAGAAAAAGAGGTAACTAAAGTAGATGTTAGTGCGATTGATAAGATTTATGTAATAATAATTTCTTATCATGATTTTACAGCATCACAAACAATGGCTACAAGTAACCATATAGAAGAAGTAAAAGTTGTAAATGCTTTTACTAGTAAAAATTTAGCATCTCCAGAGGGTAATGAAAAAGAATCATCTACTTGGCAAAACTATAAATCAACAACTCCATCAGAGAATAATAATGATAATTACGAAGATGATACTTACTGGCCGTTAGACGGGCGAAGATATGGATCAGAACCTTCTCACGCACAAGTAAATGGATCTTTTTATATAGATCAAAGGTTTGGAAAAATACATTTTAGTTCTAATATTTCTGGAAAAACTGTGATCTTAGATTATATAAGCGATAGTCTTGGTACTGATGGTGAGATGTACGTTCACAAGTTCGCAGAAGACGCGATGTATAAATGGATAGCTCACGCGATAATATCTACATCGTCGTATGGCCAAGCCTTAGTTCCTAGATTTACTAAAGAAAAATTTGCAGCTGTAAGAAAAGCAAAATTAAGATTATCAAATATTAAACTAGAAGAACTCACTCAAATTTTAAGAGGTAAATCAAAACAAATTAAACACTAGTATATGCCAGAGATTAAACACCAGTTTACCGGTGGTAAAATGAATAAAGATCTCGATGAGAGACTTATTCCAAACGGACAATATAGAGACGCTTTTAATGTACAAGTATCGACTTCGGAAGGATCTGACGTTGGTACTGTTCAAAATTTACTAAGTAATAATTTAGTAACTGGGCAAGCTTTTGTAAAGGAAAATACCGTTTGTGTTGGGGCTGTCGCTAACGAAAGAAATGATAAATTATATTGGTTTATTAGTCCTCCAGTTTTTGCCCAAGGAATAAACTTGAACGGTTTAGGTGGTTTTGAACTTAATAATACGAGTTCTGGTTTTGGTAAAGATGGATGGCTTTTTATTGATAATAAAGCTGTCGCTGCTACCCCTGATTCTGTTGCATCTACCCACGCCTATAAAATTAATAAAAATAATATTGAGGCCGTAGGCCCACTTAAAGAGGGGCAAAGATTTGAAATTAATTTTACGCTTAGTGATTACGTTAAAGGTAGTCTTGAGTTTAAGATGTTTAGTAGTGATGGGTTACAACAAGCCACGTTTGGTTCAGCGTGGATGTCTCAGCACTTTTCAAAAGCCACGTCTAGTAAAGATTTTACATTTGGAACAAAGATAAAAACAAGAAATAACGCTATAGGCTCGTCATTCCGAAATAGAGCTTGGTTATCAATTAGTGATACCCAAGGTAATGATAATTTTATTGGTAAGATTAGCGACTATACTATCTCTGGTGGTAGTAGTATGATTTTAGAATATAATACTACAACGAATGTAGTAAAACCAGTGTTAATCGATATAAACAATGATGTTTTAAAGCTTAGTCCAACACGACTTATTACAGGGATAAATATCATTGATGATATGTTATTTTGGACTGATGGATTTAGTGAACCAAAAAAAATAAATATTACTAATTGTATAAAAGGAACAAGACAATCTATACAACAACTAAAAGATAGCGCTGATAATCTTGCTTCTTCAGATTTACTTGTAAATCTATATGACCTTAATGTTCATACTCTTTTTATTAATGAAAAAACAAATATACAGGTACCTATAAAAGAGGAGCACATTACTGTTCTAAAAAAATCCCCACAAAAAGCTCTTTCCGTAGATTTAATATCAAAGACAGATATTGATATTGATTATAGTGGTGCGCTTCAAACGGTCAACTCTGGTATAATGAAAATAACAGCTCCTCCGGTTCCAAAACCAACACCTGGAGCGAGTAACTTTCAAAATATAAATTCTTCGTTTTGGAAAGATCCAGCTAGTGTGAGTAGTGCTTTAACTTATAATCATCATTATGATTGGAGTCAACTCAATGTTGGTGATAAATTTAGAACAAGAATAGAAACAGATGTTAATGGTAATAGTGGTTTTCAGTTAAGTTGGAAAGAGGGAGATGTAATCTTGTTTAAAGAGTTTCTAGGTGCAACACATGATGAGGCCCCACCTCTTCCACTAACCCAATACGCTATTAAAGCCGCGGTTATGAGTAGCTCATCGAATAATTTTAGTGATGAAGTAGTTGAGTTAGCGCCAGATATGTCAATACCAAACTCGACGGGTGATTTACCTATGAGTTGGGAGCGTCATGCTAATTCGAACGCTAACCAAGTATTTTGGAACAGCGGTAATTTAAGTTTTGTTTGGGATACCAACACCCAATGGAGACAAATTAGAGGTTTTACTAGCGAACAAATAGCGATTGGTGGAAGATATAGATTAACATACACTGTAGAGGCAGCGCCTAGTGGAGCTATACAAGACGCGCTTGGTGTAACGGACACAATGGTAGGTAGTGTTTATTGTAGTTTAATGGTTAAATCAGATAGATTTAACGCTACTTATGGTACTAATTACGCTTCAAACATATTCCATAGGTTTTATCCCATGGATAGTTATGTTTTTGCCCCTGGAACATATTCAGAGGAATTTGATATTACACCATATCATATGGATACTTTTTACCCAGCAGGCGATCATACCAACACTTGGTTTGACCAGCATGGTGGTCAGGATAGCCAGATTTTCCTTTCAAATAACTCTAATAGTGCTGATCCTGACGGAGTTAATTGTGTTGTTAAAGATATTTCTGTAGAGCGATTAGACGTAGATGATGCTTATGTTAAGCTTAGGGTTTTAGCAAAAAACGAAAATATTCCAGCGGTACCTGTCTATTTACAACCACAAGAAATTAAATTCGTTGCTGACTTACAGCAAACTGACGAAAAAATATTTAAATTTAAATTCCCTAGATTCGCTTATAGATATAAATATCAAGATGGAGAATATTCAGCTATATCACCATTTACTCCAGCGGCGTTCTTAGCTGGCGCTTTTGATTATCATCCTACTAAAGGTTATAATCTAGCTATGTCAAATAGAATTCAAAAAATTAAACTTGGAGAATTTAATAGAACCACTCCAGATGGAGTCGTTGAAATAGATCTAATATATAAAGAGGATAAGTCCCCAATGTTATATGTTGTTGATACTTTTACGCCTAATGGTGTTAATGTTGGTTCTGGAATAGATGGAGCTAGTCCATGGGCTGCAAATCAATACATAATAGATTCAGAGCAAATTAACAATGCTATAGAATCAAATCAGCTTTTAAGACCTCATGATAATGTTCCAAAAAGAGCTTTAGCACAAGAAGTTACTGGTAGTAGAATAGTTTACGGTAATTATACACAAGGTTTTGATTTAAAAACTGGAAATCAATCTTTAGTTGATTATAAACCTAATTTTGAATTTGATATTTTATCTTTTGACAATACGTTAAATAGCGTTCCCTCCGTTAAATCACTTAGAGAGTATCAGATTGGGGTGGTTTTTGTTGATAAATATGGAAGAGAAACTCCTGTTGTTTCTAACACAACTGGTACTTCAAAACTAAACAAAGAAGAAGCAGCAAAACAAAATAAGGTGTTAGTTAGTTTCAAAGATAATTTTTCTCCACAAAATTACCATATGCAAGGCTCGGTTACTCCTTTGTATGGTATGAAATTTTTCATAAAAGAAACCTCCGGAGGATATTACAACATGGCTATGGATCGTTTTTATGATGCTGAAGATGGTCAGATATGGTTATCTTTTCCTTCTTCCGATAGAAATAAAGTTACTATAGATGATTTTCTAATATTAAAAAAGGGAGTTGAAAGTAATGATTTAGTTACAGAAGAGGCAAAATATAAGGTTTTGGATATTGTTGGTGAAGCTCCAGAATTTATTAAAATTGAAAAATCTTTTATTCAAAATATAACACATAGAACAACATCTGGCTTGTCTGGAGGGACGGTTGATGTTTTTGGAGCGACAGGTGATGGACCTTTAGTCGGAAGAAGAGAGTTTAAATTAAACTACGAACCTTTTACAAAAAGTACAGGAGGAAACTTACACGAAATAGAAGAAAAACTTTTTTGTGAATTTATAGAACCTTCTAGCGGTACTTCTTCTAAAAGATATAAAATCAATAGTATTACTACAAATAGAGACGTTGATGGTGTTGATATAGGTGACGCGGTTTACACCGTGTTTTTAGATGAAACTCTAGGTGATGATATTAGTTTTATAACAAATGACCCAACTGGTGTTTATTCTACCGCGTATATAGAAGGTATAGAATTTAGAGTTTATAAAGCGCTTCCTGAAAACTCCGCTAGATTTGATGGGAGATTTTTTGTAAAGATAAATAATGATTCAACTGTAAACCAGCAAATATCTGCTAGCGCGTTAATAAAAGCAGAATCAGTAGTGCAATATAGAGTTGTTGAAGAAAGAAGAATATATTCTATGCGTCCTGAGTTTAAAGATCAACATAACGCGTATATCACAGGACAGAAACATGGCGTGTATAAATATGATTTTGGAAGATTTGCTCCTTTTTTTAGAAATTACAACGAAGAACCAGACACATTTCAATGGTTTGAAACTCAAAAAAGCCACGACCCTAGCTTTAGTCCTACAGCCTCAATTTCATATAGTATTAATTCACCAGCAGGAGGGGCCTTCGTGTATCAAGATTATTCAAACTTTAATAATACAGCAGTTGCTTCTAGCGTCGATAATATTTATGCTTCTGACGGAACAGGTCAACCAATCTCACCAACTGAACCAGACGTTGGTCAACCTGGAGGGATAGATGTAGGTCAATATGCTTATGCTAGTAGAAAATCTGATGATACAAATCCTATTACTGGTATTGCACCTTACTATATTCAAAAAAGTACTAATAATCAATGGTTAGATGAATTCACGTGGATAACGGGTGGGACATGTAAAAGATTTATGTTTAATGTAGGGGCCTCTACTGTAACATATGCGAGCGCGGTGCAGGATGTTGCTACTATAGGTAGTGCGGCTAATCTTTTTGTAGCAAGTGCGTGGGAGTCAAAAATAGAAATAACCGGTGACCACGAGAAATCGCATGGTAGACCAGTATTATCTGGCGCGTTAGTGGCTGGTGGAGTTACGCCTGAGAATAGTAGTTACTACCAAGGGACAGCACCACTTGCTATAGGTGGGGGCGCCTTGGGTACGTGGAGTTTTGATAATACACTGTATACTGGTTCTTTGGGTGATCCAAGCGGAATAGATTACGCTGGAAATCCAATATATAGAGAAGCAATTAGGACTTGGAATGCTTTAGGGGAAGATGCTATTGAATGGTATAGAGGCCCAGGAGGGGATATATCCTCTAATTCTTTACCGTTTTTAGCAGATGATCACGCTTGGAATGTAGGGCAAAGAGAAAGAAACACCGTTTGGTTTATTGACCATGGACCATACAAAGGTAGAAAATCAAGTGTGATAGGTGATGCTGATTTAGATTTTAATCATTGTAGTGGAGAATATTCACCTGCTGGATATAAAACTAGTAATAATTATTGGGGCGCTGATATGTTTCATACAAATCAAGGTAGTGGTTCTACTGTAGATATTGATGCGTTTCGTTATGATGAAGATACTTCTGGAAATAGCGATCCTACAAGTACTAACTATAATCCTAATCACGGAATGTGGGATATTTCACCAGTTAAAGCAAATGGATTTACTGTAGGACCACAAAATGTACATAAAAAGAATGGTGATGGAATAAAGTACTCTTCAGATGATATTAGTATAGACATTGGTATTGGTGGCGTATACACTTCTGGTCAAATAGGGGGAAGTAACTCGCGATTTAATGGATTTTGGGCTACTGGATTTAATGATGGCGATGGTAATACCAATGAATCTTACTCAAGTCATGTAGATATAATAAAGAAATTTTACCCAAGTCAAAAGTTTAGATGGAGAGAAGATCCAACCGGCTCTATTTACACAATCCAAAGCGTTTCTCCCACGGGAAGAATAAGAGCTGATCTTGGGGAAGGCATGAAAATGTCCCCTGCTTTACAAAAAAGAAATCATAATTCTCCGAATCCATTGAGAGGTATGAGTATTAGTAGCGGGGATTATGATGATAAAGTACCTGCTTACGCTAGATTTAGTGATAACGCAAGTGCTAATATAGTTCATACAGACAACACGAGCATCGGTTCAAGTTACACTGGGGCGGAAAATTATACTGTTAATGTTAGTGATGAGTATCACAACGAAGACTATTCTTATGCGGCGGCGCAGCTTAGTCCAAACTTCACGACAAATCTTGATACTAAAATTGTTAATGACGATGGTAGTGCTGATATGCCTTGGGCACCTTTTGATAACTCAACCTGTGGCGCTATCTCAAGTGGAATGAAATTAAGCATAACACACTCTAGTACAGCATCTAACGATGCTACTAATTTTCAAAGTACAGGATATAGTCCTTATGTTGTAGTTGATAGTTTAACCGCTACAGATGAAAACTATGGCGGTATATCAAGACAAATAACAGTGGGCTTAATATTAACTAATTATACTTCAACTAGTGATGATTCAGCTAGAACGCTCTCAACACAAGGTGGTGGTCATGTTCATGATGCCACAGAGCATGGGGACCCACTTTTAATATGGAAAATTGAAGATTTAGATCAAAACCCAGAGGGTGGACCATATCGTATATATCTTTGTGGTTATACGGGAATGCTACTTGGTGCTCCTACTAATTATGCTGCTCAAATTTTACCAACAGTATATCATGACAGTGGTAGTGTGACTGTTAGAGCAAATGATGAGGTTTATAGAGCACAACACCCAATATACGATGGTCACAAACCAAAAGTTAGTACTACTATGGTTTTCCAACAACCATTAATGAATGGTTATAGTCAATACTCTTGTAATAGAATAAATGCTCAACATGTTAATAGGCAAGTTTATGATCCAGAAGGTGGTGTTGTTGATGGTACCCCTTGTGTTATGCCTGTTTATTACACAATGGAATTTTTAGAAGAAATAGGTAAAGATGAATTCGAAATGCCTTCAAACCCAGCTATATGGGAAACAGAACCAATTGAATCAACTCCTTTAGATGTTTATTATGAAGCAAGTAGTGTTAGTCCATTAGTATTAACGTTAGAAACCGCTAGCGTCGCACTACCAATAGCGTCGGAAGTTAGACACCATGAGAATCCTTCTACCACAATGGGTATAGATGATTGCGTAATTGAGGGTTATGGTGAGCACTTAAACGAAGACGATCAAATAGCGGCTGATCCTGATGGTGCTGGAGGCACTCTTGCTGTTGGTCTTCCTGGTGTTTATATAGTGGTAGGAAACAAACAAATAGGTCAATCACCGCTTGTTGGTGGTCAGTTTATAGGTATAGGTAGTAATTTAGATATAACAAAACCTGATGGTTCTATTGTTAGGGTATTAGTAACGGGTTACTGGGGGGAAAGTAGCGGTAGAACTACAAACATTTATATATCAAAAGAATTATATGGTCCTGATACTTCTTATGTTTTAAATTGGCATAATTGTTATTCGTTTGGTAATGGGGTAGAATCTAATAGAATTAGAGACGGGTTTAATCTACCATTTATAACAAATGGAGTTAAAGCATCTACTACAGTAGAGTTCTCTAATTATAAAGAAGAACATCGAAAATATGGATTAATATATTCTGGATTATATAACTCTAATAGTGGTGTTAATAATTTAAATCAATTTATAGCTGCTGAAAAAATAACTAAAGATATAAATCCTATATATGGTAGCGTTCAAAAACTTTACTCCAGAGATTCTGATTTAGTTGCTTTGTGTGAAGATAGAATATTACAAATATTAGCTAATAAAGATGCTGTTTTTAACGCTGATAACAACCCGCAGTTAGTCGCAACCGACAGGGTATTAGGTACAGTTAGGCCTTTTGTTGGTGATTATGGTATATCTAAAAATCCAGAATCATTTGCCTCTGAATCTTATAGAGTTTATTTTACAGATAAAAGTAGGGGTGCTGTAATAAGATTATCAAAAGATGGGTTAACTCCAATATCAGAAGCTGGTATGTCTGATTGGTTTAAAGATAATTTAAAGTTAAATAAAAAAATTATTGGAAGTTATGATGATAGAAAAAAAGAATACAATGTAACTCTTACAAATTCAGAGATAAACAAGAGTAGTGATATTACTACTGAGTCTCCAGTTATTGAGTTAGTTACTAATGGGGATTTTGACTCAAATATTAGTGGTTGGGGTGGTACAGGTGCAGCGTGGTCAACTTCCAACGCGTCTGCGAAAGCTACGGTTAACGATTCGGGTGATTTTGCTTCTATAGAGCAAAATATAGCTAATTTCACACAGCCGTTTGTGGTTAACAAAGCGTATACGGTTACTTTTAAAGCAAAATCAACTATCTTAGGTTCACTCATAAGAGTACAAGATAACACTAATAATACCGGTGGATTAACGAGTTCATTTACACAGACTACACTAACCGAAAGTTGGAAAACATACGTGTATAATTTTGTGGCTAACGCTGACTCCAACACGATAGCATTCGCTAGAGATGCTGCTACCGCTGCAACGAGCGGTAACACGTGGACTTTTTATATAGATGACGTTTCGATAAAAGAACTTTCTTGGCAAAACACAACCTCAAGTTCATTGGCCCCAAGTTCAACAACAGTTTCTTTTAAAGAAGACGTGGGTGGTTGGGTTAGTTTCAAATCATTTGCACCTGAAAATGCTATCAGCTGTGCAAATAATTATTTCACTTTTAACAATGGTCAAGTATATCAACATCACTATGAGAACGTAGGAAAAACACAATACAATAGAAATATTTTTTATAGTAAACAACTTGTTGTGAAAGCTGTTAATGGTATAACTCCAGGTTTTGATTATTTAGGAGATACAAAACCAAAACATTATTTTTACTTTGATATCGAGGACTTTTTAGCAGCTATACCGCGATTTGTACTAGACAGCTTGCCCCAAGTAGAAGATAGCAATGGTGATGAGATTGGGGCTGTTACTATTGACTTGCAAACATTAAAGTTTAATGTTTATAGAGATCATAAAAGAATCCATCGTAATATAGACATAACTTTCTTCGAACGACATCCTGGTGGTACCCCTGGTTTTATAACAGGTGGATTAAACGCTGGACGTATAGAGCCTAATGTTTATGATGGAGGACCAAGGTGGGAGGTAGGAGATGTTTTAGTTTGTACTGAAATAGGTGATGATGCTGATGTGCCACAAAGTGTTCCTACTCGGTTTTATAATAACTCTTCTTTAAATGTATTTTTAAATGATATTCCAAGTAGTGTTAAATCTTTTCACGCTATAGATTACGAGGGTAGTCAAGCTAGAGTCGAGGGTATTAAAACGGTTGAAGTTATTGGCGTTCCTCCGTTTTATGACGTTAACGGTAATGAGCATTACGCAGACCTGCCTGGTTATTATTTTGAATATGATGCTACGGAAATGATAAAAAATATTTATCCAGAATTTGATCATGCGGCTGGAAATCACACGATAGGAATAAACCAATATCGTAATGGTGTTTTAGTGTTTAGTGGAGAGGTTTATTTAGGTGGTATTTGGAGTCATCCAAATCCTCATGGTAGAAAAGCAACTGGCGCGGCAATCGGCGATTGGCAAGTTGGAGACATTATAACAAATGCTGTTCCTGATTTATTTAATTCCACACCAGCAGATGGTTGGTTTGTTAGCGGTGTTGAAACAGACAAACAGCAAGGTCAAATATTAGATTTTATAGAGAAAGAAGGAAAATGGTTTAATTATATAAAAGGCGCTAGTGACGTTGACATTCAAAATGCAGAAATATTTAATCCTAAAGACGTTAAAGCTAGAAACATACAAGGCCTTGGGATATTAAAACAAACAATATTTACGGAAGCACAAGCTGAAAAAGTTTGGGAAGATAATGATGAAAGTGGATCTGTATCTACTTACTTAAAAAAAGGTTGGGATTATTATCGTAATATATTAGAATTTGATAATGGGGTAAACACTTCTTGTCAAATTGGAGATAGAATATATCATAGAATTAGTGCTCCAGATGAAAAAGCAGGTCAATTAAGATTATTTGGTATTGTTGAAAGTTTAACATCTAATACCGTTACTGTCAATGAAAATGTTATTTTAAATTTTGATGGAAGTTTTTATAACCTACTTGATCCAGACGCTGGAGACTTTATATTCTTTGAAAAAAGTAGTTCAATCAATTCTTCAAACTTACTAGGTTATTATGCAGATTTAAAATTTGAAAATAATTCTCTTGAAAGAGCTGAAATATTTTCAGTTAGTGCTGAAATTACAGAAAGTAGCAAATAAAAAATAAGATATGGCAAACGGATATGGAACATCTACAACATCTACGACGTCTACGACATCTAGACCAATACCAGGACTAAAGGGTGTTAGAAAGCAAAGACAAAACGCACCAATTGGATTTCATTATACAGCAGGTGGCGCGTTAATATCTGATGCTGAGCATTTGCGTAGATTTGGTGGGGTTAGTTACAAGACTATAAATGGGATTGAAATGGATTTTACAAATATATCTAAAAATGGTGGTATAAGAGATTTTATTATAAAAGCTACAAAAGATTCTGTTTTTAATTTAGAAGTAAAAGATGGTGATGGAAAATATTATAATTTTACCACAAAGAAGTTTCAAGCTGGAGAGACAAAACTTAGTAGAGTGTTAATGACTAAAGACGAATACGTGGGTAATATTATTTTCCCTATTAGAAGCACTGCCACTCAATATGATATTTATTTAATAGCAGACGAGCCTTCTGCTACAAAACATGCTAGATATAGAGAGGTTAGAGATGAAGATGGTTCTGTAAATATAAACGCTTCTTCTGGTTCAGATTGTTTAATGTTAAGAAAAGTATTATTCCAAACATTAGACGCTGTTTTAACGATTACGCCTTATGCGCCAAACAATACGGGTGGATTCGCGAGTATGTCGGCTGTATCAGACACTATAACATCTTCTATTGGAGTAAATATAGGTAAAGTTCCATTTAAAATTTCTTTTACATCCGCGAACGGGAAGGCCTTTTCTATAAATCAAAAAGTACAACCCAGCATGTTTGCCGCTTATATTTCGAGAACAATAGGGAGTGGGATTCTTATTCCTGGAGAAGATAAATGGGGTGGAGCAGCTAGAAGCTCAGATAAAGTTGTTAATGGAGCTGTTAGTAGCGGAACAAACGTAACTATGGATGATGATGTTGGGGTGTTGTGGGCCGTGGGGGATAGAATTACAGGTAACACCGCTTTAGATGCTAAAACTGGTGATTTAGCCGTAACAGTAACAGCTATAAATGTTGGTAGTAACGCTAAGGTGTTTACAATGTCAGAAGCAATAGCTATTGATGACGATGAAACGTTAACTTTTACATCTCCTTACTATCACAAGTGGTCAATATCAAATAGCGAAGGAATTGTTCCTGGTATTGGACTTGTTCCTGGAGCAACTAATATAACTGGTGAGCCTTTTATTACTACAGAAGCAGATTTAAATTTAGATAGTGGCGGCGATTCTAGACGTCGTACTAAAGTAGAAAAAACAGCGCCTCCAGTATTCACGAGAGATGGAACAACAAAAATAGTAACAAAAACACAAAGTGGTAATATTGTTTTTAGCGAACAACAAGTTGATGCTTTAAAAGATGATACTATAAAATTTTTCGGCTATGGAAAAAATAATATAAAAAGTTTACTTGGATGGGATGTTAAAATAAGTAATTTACAAGCAACATTAACAGTGCCTACTACCAATACCGCCGCTGCTGTAGATAACAGCACAACGGTTACTGTAGACAGTGGTCACGGCATCATGGATGACGTTACTACTATTAGTAGTGTAAATATAGATTCCAGTGTAGTTGATCCTACCGTAACAAATATAGCTAGTTATAACGTGTCTTCCGCGGCAACAGCGACGCTAACACTAAGCGCTGCTCAAACATTAGAAGATAACGAGCTTTTAACTTTAAATGGTGCTGGACAAACAATTACTGTGACTGGTGATATTATAGTGAGAAACGCACAAGCATCAGCAACACTTAGGTTAGATGTTGAAAAATTTATTACAGCAACCACAGAAACAGCTTGATAAAGTAAAAAAACAGCAAAAACTGTGATTATATTAGTTATAAATTAAATTCAATTAAAATGACTGATATAAATTTTAGAACTTTCAAGGAGGGCGATTACGAAACATGTGTTGAGTGGTGGAAATGGTGGTGGGGCCAATATGATGCAGAGCCAATTAGAAGAGGTTTTTTACCAAAAGATGAAAGATGTTTTATAATAGAAAAAAACAATACACCTGTTGCTGCTACTTTTTTGATACTTTCGTACGATATACCAGCTGTGGCTTGGACTACATATTTAGTTTCAAATCCAAAATATAAAGAAAAAGATAGAAGAGAGTTAATAGAAACATTAATTACAAGTGTAGAGAAAGAAGCTGAAAAATATGGAGTATTACAGTTGTTTACTGTTTGTGGTAATAAACATATATCAGATATACATAAGAACTTAGGGTGGGATATGTCACCTGCTAGATATGAAGCTTTTAAATATCTAACAAACAATTTGAAAAAAATAGATAAAAATTATGGGTAAAAGTGCTAAAAATAAACAAGCTGCATTAAGCGGTAAAATGTTTAAGGCTTCTGAAAAGCAGTTAAAAAGATATAATGATGAGCAGAGGGTTCAACGTAAGCTATTAGAAAAACAAAAAGAAAAGTATAGAGATTTTGATTTTAAAAATCCATACGCTGGAATGCGAAACGCGTTTGGTGGTTTACAAACTGAATTTGAAAATGTTTATGAAGACTTAACAGTTGATATGCGTGCTGCTGAATTTCAAGCGCAACAAGGACAACAGCAAAGAGCGAATATTCTAGCGGCGTTAAGGGGTGCTGCCGGTGGCTCTGGTGTGGCTGGCTTAGCTCAAGCTATGGCAAACCAAGGGCAATTACAAACACAACAAATAGCGGCTAGTGTAGGCATGCAAGAAAGACAAAACCAAATGATGAGAGCGCAGGGTGCTGCGCGGGTACAATCTATGGAGATGACAAGGGAGCAGATGATTGCTCAGGGCGCTGCACAAGCAGACATGACAGTAAGAGGTGGTGAAGCTATGGTGCAATCTGCTGAGATGGGTAGACAGTCTACGTTATTAGGTATAGAATATGGTGGTATGGCAGGCGCTAATGCTGGTGTACAATCTGCCTATGCAAATCAAATGGCTGGATTTGGTGCTCAAGCAAGCATGCTTAATTCACAAGTTGGAATGTGGGGTCAAATTGGTGGTGGTCTTGCATCAGGTCTTGGCGCGGGTATTGGTGGTAAATTGATTCCCTAATAAATCTAAAACAAGACAGTTAAAATTTAAATAAAAAATATGGCAAAAGGAGGAATAAATTTAAACCCAGGAGCAGATTCAAAGTTGGTAAGTGTAGCTTACGCTGCAGCTATGGCAAACGTGCCTAAAGATCTTAGTGGCACATTTGAAGCGATGGCTGAAAACTACGCTGAAACAATGAAAAGTGTTGGAGAATCTTGGGCTGGAGTCGCTAAAACGATTGGTGAGGCGGGTGGCCAACTAGCTGGTAAGGCAATTAAAGAAATTCGGGATGTACACGCGAACATGGGTAATCTGTATGAAAAAGAGATAGAAGTGGAGATGGAAAGCGAGGACGACTATAAAATAGCTAAGGGTGATAAAACCGACTTCATGGATTATGAAACTTGGAAAAAAGAAACACAAAAAACAAAAACAGTAACACAGACAATGTCACTAGGACAGGACTTAAGAAACATTAGAAAAGAATTGTTTAGTTTATTTCTTAAAACAGATAAAGAAAGCAGTGCTAGGAAAATAGAACTTAGACGTCAAAAAGACAAATGGTATTCTAATATAGCTATTTTAGAGCAAGAGAACGAAGCCAACAACCAGTTATTAACCAATGAAAATGTAAATCTAAATGCCACTGGTAGTTTAAATTTAGCTCTTAATTTAGCAATAAAAGATTACAGAACAAAAAGTGGTAAAATAAAAGAAGGCCCCTATGCTGGTTATTCCGCTGTGTTAAGTAAAGACGAAGAGGGGGATTTAACTTGGATGTTAAAAGACCCAAACGGAAAATTTGTTACTGGAATGGATGGGGATCAAAACTTGTTAACGACAGGTGACGAACCATATAGGGTTCCTCTTTCTGAAATGTCTAAAACGTTGACACCTAAAATGGATCAAACGGTTATAGATGATGCTAATAAGATTTTTGAAAACGCGTTTAATCAAGGTAAAACCGGGGCTGACTATCTAGGTAACCAACTTGTGAGTAAATTTAGACCGTTGTTAGAAAACGAAACATCTTTACATCAGTTGGCTGACGTAAGACTTGGTGATAGTGAAACTACTTTAAGAGAACAGTTTAATAGCGAAAGCGTTTATTCAGCTGAAATATTTGCTGGTATAAGTAGCGCTGAACTTAAATCGATGGGTGTTGTAGACGCTGATAATGACAACGATGTTGATAAAGACGACGTGTTTCCAAAAGGTGGAACTGCTAATAATGCTAATGCAATTGCCAACTTCAAAGCTGTAAGAGGCGCTATTTTTGATAAAAACAATGATAATTATAACGGCGGAAAACATCTTAGAAGTGTAACTGAAAAACATATATATAACACTGGTGAAGTAATGCATGGTGTTGGTGAAAAGGCAAGTGGAACCACACCCGCTTGGAAAGCAGCTGGATATAGTAATATTGGAGAATATGAAGCATATCTTAGAGGTCTTAGAAACCCTGGTAAAGCAGTAATAAAAGACTATGAGAATATTAAGTTTGGTAACCAAAGCTTCAAAGGTCCAACTGCAACAAAAGTATTAGAGGATATTTCAACTGGGACAGTTACAGATCCTAGGGACGGGTCAACATATACTTGGAATAATGATGGGTGGTACGATAAGGATAATAAAAATGTAGCCAAGGATAATGACACGCTCGTTAAAGACGTACTTCAGTTAATGGATCCAAGATTTTATGGGATAGCTAACCCAACTGGTGGTGGTGATGGTGACATGACAGTCACTGATAACACTAAAAAGAAATATGGTTGGGGTGAGGGTACTCAAAGTATCGCTCCAGAGGACTTATTGAAAACTTTGACTCAGAAATATTTTAGTTATTATAATAAATCATATCCTACAAAAATAAAAACAAAAGAAGACTTGATAGCTCTAGCGGATAGTATTGATAAAGGTGAGGCTGATTTGGGTCGTCACATCCCAGATGGAATTTCCTATCAAGATGGTGCAGAGGGTTTTATAGAAATGATCAACAAAGAACTCAAAACTAACATTGACGCGAAATATCTTAGTCAGATGATTCGTGACTTGGTAGAAAATATGGGAGGTAAATACGATTAAATAAATTAAAATAAATATGCTAGAACAATTATATCAAGGACTATTTAGTGATGGTCATTTTACTGGTTCTTTTCAAGATTTTCAAAGTAAAATGGAAGATCCGGAATATAGAAAAAAACTACATGCTGGAATTGTAGACGATGGTGACTTTACTGGTGACTATTCCACTTTTGAAAATAAATTCATGGGAAAGACAAACGGCTCTGCGGATGCGACTCCGACCGGAGAGTCAGACGATATGGATTTAGGGTCGGTAGATTTTTCATCGGAATTACCAGAGATAACATCTGAGATAACAGCGCTTGGAGAAAAGCAAGGCGTAGCTCGTCTTAACAAAATGTTTAAAGGTTTAGGATGGAATTTTGAAGAAGATGACAGTGTTGAATTAAAACCAGGCACAGGAATTGCCCCTATAATAACTAAATGGGGCCTTGGTATTGATAGAGTGATAGCTATTGCGCCACCCGACAAAGATGGTAATAGAGAAAGAATGGCATTTGAGTTTGATTTAGACTTTGGAATACCTGCTATTGGGAAATCAAAAAATTCACAAGGTGATAACGAAATAAGTGGGGATTTTTGGGAATCTTCTGCAGCTTGGAGTACAGATATCGGTGCTGGTAAAGTTGCTGAACAAATGAATAAGTTTATAAGGGATAATACAAACTTAGAAGGCGTAAATGAACAGACATATAATCAAGCTTGGAATTACGCAGAATCTTTAGATATTAAAACTAAAGATTTGTCTAGTGAAGAATTGCAAGGTAAAGTTGAAGAGGTATACACCAATCTAATATTTGGTGAAAAAAAGTTGCCAGGAGTAGACAGAATATTTAAAGAAATAAATACTAGTTTAGATGAGTTTTCAGTAAAAGAAATAAATCGTATTAAAAATAAATATGATACTAGCACGACTGATGGATTAGCAAAAGCAAATAAAGAGTTAAAAGAGGTTGTTGGTAAAGAACAACAAAGATTATTTTTAAATTCAACTGAATTAGTTAATTTTAGTCAAGGTATAGAAAAAGCTTTAGAAAGTAGATACGGAACCGTAATTAGTGATAAAAAAAGAAGAGAAGCCGAAGAGATACATTTACCATCTTGGGTGATAGATGCTCCAATTATAGGTGATTCTGACATGTTTAGACAAGCTTATGTTACTGGAACAATAAAACTACCAAAGGCATGGCAAGAAACTCAAATACTACATCGTGGTATGGAGTTAAAAAAAATGCAAGATGAACTTGCTAGTATAAAAGATTTAGATCCAAACGCAAGGAACACAAGTAGGACTAAAGATCTAACTTATGGCGACGCTCCAACCGTAGTGGAAACTAATGCTGAGAGGATAGAAACGTTACAAAGAAGAGTTTATGGTTTAAACAAAAAACTTGTAGCAGATTTTGCGTCGCAACAAGGTTATCAAAAAAAATTAGAAGATATTAAAGTCCCTACAGCTTTTGGAAAAACTATATCCGATCCTGATTTAACAATAGATGAATGGCAAGGCATGCTTGGAGATCAAATTGTTCAAATGATCTCAAGTGTTGTTTCCGTTGGTGGATCTACATACGTGCAAGAAGCTGGTGGAGCTGCTTTAGACATTATAGAAATAGAAGCGGCAATGAAAGCTTTTCCTGTTGGAAGTCTTGATTTTTCAATGGAAGATGTTTTTGGAATAGAAGAATCACAATCAGAACTTGCAATAGAAGGGCGGCAGCCTGTTGATTTTGAATATCCAGAAAATTGGGATAAAATGACCGATAACGAGCAAAAAGAATGGGTTAAAAATTACAAAGAAAAAACTATTAAACCTAAAGCAAGTGATTATGAAGCCTCTTTAAAAGCGTTTAGGCAATTACCAGAAGATGATTATGTTGACGATAACGGTAATAAGCAATTAGGTAGAAAATCTCTAATGTTAGATATTCTAAACAATGGTGAGGCTAATTTAACACCCGCTGTGGTCGTTGGTAGTATCAATGCTGGTCTTGATTTTGGTAGTTCTGTGATTGGGCTTAAAGCTGCTGGAGTTATAGGTAAAGCAAGTGGAAAAGCGTTCTCTCCAACGTCTTTTATGCGAAATATATTGGCAGCGGACATGAAAGGTATTATAAGAACAGGCTCGCCTTTAGCCCTTGCTACCGCAGTTGAAACTGGTACTGAGGTAGGCCAAGAAGTAACAAGTGTTTTAGGCGTTGGTGTTTCAACTGGTTATTTTGGAAATGATCAGAAAAATCTTAAAAGAATATTTGAAGCTGGAGCTCAAGCGTTTTTATCTACAGGTCCTATAACTGGTGGTAGTGCGGTTATAAACAAAAAGATCAATGACATAAGAGCTATGAAAGGCGATAGAGCTACAACTAGACAAGCTATAAACGAACTTAAGCAAGGTATTAATAATGCTTTTAAAAATGATAATTTAAATATAACAGAGAGAAATGATTTCTTAGAACAGTTGGAAGAAGAAGAAAATGTAATCAACAAGTACAAGGAGTATAAAGAGATGGATGTTGATCAAAAAACAACTGTTATAAATGAAAATATAAAAATAAGGCAATATACAGAAGAAATAACAACCTTAAAAAAAGAAAACGAAAAACTTAAAAAAGAAACAATAGGAGGTTTAAACGCAACTGTAGTTAAAAATAAACTAAAAATAGAAGCGCTTGAGAAAAAAACCGGAGACGCTAATATTAAAATACTTCAAGAAAGAAGAATTATTAATGACGAAGAAACTAGAAAGTATTTTGTACAGCATATAAAAGAAAATCCAGGCTTATACAACGGCGCGATTGTAATGGATTTAGGAACAGAACAGAAAGCAAGAGAGTATTTTGAAAAAATGGGTATGATGGACATGTTACCTGTTCAAAGATTATTAAAAGGAGAGGTTAACGCTTTTCAGCTTGGTAAAAACGTTTATTCTATTAAAGAGTTAAGGCATAAAACTATTAAAAAAAGTGCTACTTCAGGTTATGGAACTTCCAACGCGTTTCACCACGACGTGTTACACGTTATACAGGAAAGTATGACAATGCAAGAGTTAAAAGAAATGTGGGAAGCTATATCAAAAGAACTAGAGAGCACTAAAGACCCAAAACTTCAAAAAATATGGATTAATCATTTAAAATCATTTGATATAAGGTATGGTGAAACCGCGGCACAAATAGCTAAAAAACTAGGGAAAGATGTTAAAAAGATAAATAAAACCATGAGAAAATATTACATGGAACAAATGAGTAATCTTTCTGACGCCATGAATGAGTATTCATTAAAAGATTTGACAGAGGTTAGCGCTATGGATTTTGGACGTATAGCTAATTATCTTAGTAACGTGTTCCATCTTAAAACAAAAGTTGGTAAAAATTGGGCTAATTTTGGTCCTGAAAACGCTTTAGAGCATATAAAAGAATATACTAATTTTTACGGTAAAGCAGCGCGTTTAACTCTACCTAAAGTAAGAGGTAAAAAAGACGTCGACTTACTTGAGAAAGATAAGCCAACAAAAGAAAAACCAAGATATAGTGACAATAAAGTTCCTGTTAAAAGAGAAACTTTTACTCAAAATATGGATGATGGAACAAAAATAAAATATAGAGCTATTACCCGTTTAGATGGTTCTGTATATTTTCAAGTGATGATAGAGGGAGATAGTCAGTTTTCAGCAGCTTCTAAAAAGCTAAATATAAAAGCTGGTGAAAATATTACTCCAAAACAAGTATTAGAAGCTATAGATAAAGACGCTACTATTACACTTGATAAAACTGAGGGTTACAAAAGTGTAATGCAGGATAAGAAGTGGGATAGATTAACTTCTGAGCAGCAACAAAGAGTAGATCCTAAAAGAGCAAAACAAACTGAAGCTCTTGAATCTGTTACTATGTATGATGATAGAAGTTTATTTACTCCAGAATCTTTAGTTGATGTTATAAAATCACCTAGCTCAACACCAACTCAAAAACAACTTGCTGAAAAATCTTTATTAAAAGATTATGATTTATTAGCTTTAAATGCTTTAGGTTATGATACAAGGGCTGGGGATATAGCTAGAGAAAACGTGTTAGCAGAAGCTAGAGCGTTTTTTAAAGGTATTGTTGACAGGTATGACCCTATGACATCTAAGTTTTCAACATTTGTTGATGTAAACTTGCGACCAAAAAGACAGCAGGTTTATGAAATAGCTAAAACAAAAGATAAATTAGATACAGTAAGCTTAGATGTTAAAGAAGTAAAAGAAGCTGTTGATACTACAACAGAAGAAACAACTACTACTGAAGATACTTTTGTGCAGAAGATAGATGTACTTGAAGATTTTGCTATTACAGATAGAGCTATTAAAGATATATTGAAAATAGTAGATGTAGAAAAAAATGATACAGCTAAAGATATAATAGATAAATTCGCTGGTCCTGTTGGTGAAATTGTATTTGAAATACCTGCTAAAAAAATTATGGAAGGCGGTGCAAATTTAACTGCTGTTACAAAGTACACTAAAGGTATGCCAGTACCTGCTGAAGCTCAGAATATACAAAGGTTTTTTAATGCAAGAGAAAACTCTTCAAAATTTCTTAAGTCATCACCGATGTATAATGTGATGGATAAAACCGCTGATATAGATAAAATTGGTGAAAATATAGAAGTATCAAGAAATGTGCATGGTGTAGCTATTGGTTTAAAAGGATTACCATTAGATTATCTTATGGAGAACTTTACAGATCCAAGATCTTTAAGTGAAAATAAAGAAACTAGAGCAAAATCAATTACATCACCTAGTGGTAGAAGTAAAGGTTTAACATCTCAAACGCAAGTTAAAAAGAAAAAACCAGAATTCCAAAAAGCTGATAAAAAAACAGTAGATAAATTTAAAAAAGATATAGGTATAACACCTAAGAATCAGCCAAATATTTACAATAGGGACATTGGTCAACTACAAAAAGGTTTTGCTAAGATGTATTCTATAAACGCCGCTTTATCTGCTGCTCAAAGAAATTTAGCTAAAAAACTAGCAAAACTAGATAAAGAAGCTGTTAAAGAAAGAAAAGCTATAAAACAACAAATAGCTGATATTACAACAGCGCAAAGTAAGGCTGCTTTTAGTGAAGTTGTTGACGGTTATATAGATGGATATGGAAACGTTGAACTTAATTTTGAAATAGAACAAAAAATTATTAATGCGGTTTTAAATTATCATTTAGGTGAAAAAATACACGGTTTTAAAGACCAAAAGGAAATTGACAACCATATCGCAGATATTAAAAAGAATATTATACCAGTATTACCTGGAAACGTTTTAACCTATAATACTTTTTATAATAGCGATAGACATATTGGTAAAACCAAAAACGATATTATAGTTGTTGATGGTAAAGAAATGAAAATTAAAGACTATTATAAGCGGGAGATCAAAAAACTTACTTATGATGGTAATAAAATAGGTAGAGGTAAGGCTTTTACTGGCGCAGGCGCTAAATATCAACAAGGAAAAACATACGCTACTTTATTTGGAGAAACAGCAAAAGATATAAAACAAACTATTAACAAAGGTAGAAAAATAGCGGGCACAAAGAAAAACCCCATCATCATGACCGTTCAAGAAATAAATGAAATGAACATGAGTATGCATGAGCAATTATGGGAAAGAGTAAATAAATCCATAAAAGATACCAATGGAAAATCTGCTAAGGTTTGGGCTAATTGGTTTTCTACTGTATCACAAAATACTGAGCACCCGCACCGAATGGGGGCTGAGTTGGTTGGATACTCAACAAAGCCAAAAGGCTATACTGATCCTAAAAGTGGCAAGTTTAAATTATACGAATGGGAGCACGCTATGCCAGCGTCAAGGGCTTATGTTTATTTAATGCACTCTATTTTAGGTGGTTTAAAAGAAAGTAATAACTTTAAAAATTATAATTTTGAAGGTGCATATGTTTTAATACAAAACAATTACAAGCTAATAGCTCTAGACAAGTATGATGATGCTGTTAAATTAAAAGGAGCTGGTAGAACTACTAGTATGGGTGTTGGTTGGACGCTAGCAGATATGTGGTTTGATAGGTATTTTGACACACCGGTTTCTGAAATAGAAGGTGGTATAGATCCTGAAAGCATACAACATATAAATGGAAAAACCTTTGGAAAAGTTTACAACGTAAGTGCTAGGGGAAAAATATCCTCAAAAGTAAAACAAAACACTGGTCAAAGTATTAGACTTAACGACGCTATTAAAAAGGCTAGAACAAGTAATTATTCTGAAGTATCTAGAGGTATTACGGTTTTAGATTTTGATGATACGCTAGCTACAACTAAATCACTAGTTAAATATACTACACCGGATGGTAAAACTGGTACTTTAAACGCAGAACAATATGCTAAAACATATGAAGATTTGTTAGACAAAGGCTATGTATTTGATTTTTCAGATTTTAACAAAGTTGTAAAAGGTAAACTAGCACCGTTATTTAATAAAGCTATAAAGTTACAAGGTAAGTTTGGGCCTGAAAATATGTTCGTGTTAACAGCTAGACCACCAGCAGCACAAAAAGCTATATTTGATTTCTTAAAAGCTAATGGTTTAAATATACCTTTAAAAAACATAACTGGTCTTGGCAACTCCACAGCTGAAGCAAAAGCGTTGTGGATAGCTGATAAGGTTAGTGAGGGTTACAATGATTTCTATTTCGCTGATGATGCTTTACAAAATGTACAAGCGGTCAAAAATATGTTGGATCAATTTGATGTTAAATCTAAAGTTCAGCAAGCTAAGGTTAATTTTAGTGAAAGAATAAACGATCAATTTAACGATATATTAGAAAACGTAACTGGTATTGAATCTAAGAAAAGATTTTCAGCTATTAAAGCTAGAAAGCGTGGGGAAAAGAAAGGTAGATTTAGATTCTTTATACCGCCATCTCACGAAGATTTTGTAGGGTTATTATATAATTTTATAGGAAAAGGTAGAGAAGGTAATAAACATAGAGACTTCTTTGAAAAAGCTTTAATACGACCATTAAATAGAGCTTATAGAGAATTAAACGCAGCTAAACAATCTATAGCTAATGATTATAAAGCATTAAACAAACAGTTTGAAAATATTAAAAAGAAATTAACAAAGAAAACTCCAGATGGAGACTTTACATATCAAGATGCTATTAGAGTGTATCTATGGAATAAACATGGTCACGATATTTCTGGGTTAAGCGAAACTGATAAGCAAAGCTTAGTTGATTTAGTTATGAATGACACCGAGTTAAGACAGTACGCTGAAACCTTAAATATTATATCTAAACAAGATAAATATGTTGCGCCTACTGAAAGCTGGGAGGCTGGGGATATAAGAACAGATTTAGATGATGCCACTGGTAGAGTTGGTAGAGAACAATTCTTTAATGAATTTAACGAAAACACTGATATAATATTTTCTCAAGAAAATTTAAATAAAATAGAGGCCGCTTACGGAGCCGACGTTGTTAGCGCTATCAAGGATATGTTATATAGAATTAAAACTGGGCAGAATAGACCTAGTGGGCAAAACGCTCTAGTCAATAAGTTCTTAAACTATTTAAACGGGTCTGTTGCTTCTACAATGTTCTTTAATATTAGATCCGCTGTATTACAGCAAATGTCTATGGTTAACTTTATAAACTTTGCTGATAACAATATAATAGCAGCAGCCAAAGCTTTTGCTAATCAAAAACAATATTGGGCTGATTGGGCAACTATATTTAACTCTGACTTCATGAAGCAAAGACGTAAAGGAATTCAAACAGATGTTAATGGGGCTGAATTAGCAGCGTCAGTTAAAAACGCTAAAAACCCAATTCAAGCGGTAATAAAGAAATTATTAGAATTAGGTTTCTTACCAACACAGATTGGGGATAATATAGCAATCGCTACTGGTGGAGCCACGTTTTTAAGAAATAGAATCAATACATATTTAAAACAAGGATTAAGTCAAAAAGAAGCCGAAGCAAAAGCTTTTGTTGATTTTGAAATACTAGCAGAAGCCACGCAACAGTCAGCAAGACCCGACATGGTCTCGCAACAGCAAGCGTCACCTTTGGGCAAGGTTATATTAGCTTTCCAAAACGTAACGTCTCAATTCAATAGATTAGGTAAGAAAGCGTTTTTAGATTTTAAAAATAGAAGAATAACACCTGGTAACCAAACGCAATTACAAAGTGATATGTCTAACTTATCTAGGATAGCTTATTATTTTGCAATACAAAATCTAATATTCTATTCTTTACAATCAGCATTATTTATGGCTATGTTTGACGATGACGAAGAGGATGAAAGATGGTTAAAGAAAAAAGAAAGAATGATTAATGGTAGTATAGATTCTGTTTTAAGAGGTACTGGTGTTTGGGGAGCGGTTGTAGCTACTTTAAAAAATATGGCTATTAAATGGCACGAGCAAAGAGAGAAAGGTTATAACGCTGATGAAAGCGCTGTGTTAATGGAAATGTTAAACGTATCACCTCCACTTGGTATTAAAGCTAGAAAATTAGTTAATGCTGAAAAAGAGCTTAACTATAATAAGAAGGTTATAGACGAAATGGAAACGTTTGATATTGACAATCCTCAATGGTCAGCTTATACTAATTATATAGAAAGCGCAACAAACATACCTCTTAATAGATTATATAATAAAACTCAAAACGTAAGAGAGTCTTTGGATAATCAACATAGTGCTCTTGAAAGAGCTCTTATGTTTAGCGGTTGGAGTAAATGGAATCTTGGAATTGGGGATAGTGAAAAAATAAAAAAGATTAAAGAGAATACTAGAAAAAAGAAAAAGAAAAAGGGTTTTGGTGAAAAAACATTTCAGGAAAAAACCTTTCAGCGGAAAAGCTTTAATTAGGTAAAGAATTAAAAAAATAAGTGACTATATAACAATGGTAAAAAGACTAATAATACTGCTACTACTTATATCTAATATATTGGTAGCACAGACATTTGGAAAAGAAGAACTTAAAGGGCTATTAAAGTTCTCTACATTTTATGTTGCTGCTAATGGTGGTACGTCGCTTTCTGACGTTGATGTGTTCTCTGTAGATAATGGTTTATCTACTCAGACCATCTCAACTCCTTATGATTATAATTTTACCGTAGGTTTGCGTAAAATAGCTAGGTTTGGATATGAAAACAAAGCTCAGACTTTTTACGATGGAACTGAATCTAATTACAGTGATGCGGCCACTGTTGGTAAAGTCAAAGGAGTTGAATACTTATTTGAAGTAGATTACAAAAGACAAGAAGGTAGAGATTATATAGATCAACATCACTTTGTTAGATTTAGTTCTGACGAGGGTTGTGGAGATGAAATATGTGTAAACTTTTTTGCTTTAAAATTAGAATACTTAGAAGATGGTTTTGCAGACATTAAATATTTTGAGGCATCAGAGAGATATAGACATCGTAAAGGTAAAAACTTATCTTGGAATATTGGACTAGTGCATAGGTTGGCTGAGCCATATGGTTATGATC
>Ga0208158_1000152_pt1 | contig 29846 bp, 41 predicted proteins | sample 8_EtaG_FD_184081 | JGI IMG/M metagenome (GOLD analysis project Ga0208158, IMG submission 184081) | Marine viral communities from the Subarctic Pacific Ocean - 8_ETSP_OMZ_AT15162 metaG (SPAdes) (version 2) | ecosystem: Environmental > Aquatic > Marine > Oceanic | place: Pacific Ocean | collected...
ACAGAGGAGAACCTAGTGGTATTGCAGCAACCGAAGCTAAATATGTAGCATATATTTTGGTAGACGAAGAACAAAACGATAACGCAGTTATATTTCTAAAGACAGAAATCATTAAGGCAATCTGTCGTCAATACCTTGGCCATCCCAAGCGTGATATAAAAGGTGGGGATGACAATGCGTCTAGTTTAATTCTATTACCTATTGAAGAACTGCTGAACCCTAAGTTTGTATTTGGTGTTGAAAGAGAAGAACCCGATGTACACTACGGAGACACTCAGAATGATAAAAATTCTTGGGTATATATATGTACTGAATGTAGTTTTATGCACAGGGCCGGAGTAAAGAACCTCCACAAGAATTGTCCTAAGTGTATGGAGAAAGACGCTGTAAATAAAATGGTGATACAATGAAATCAAAAAGAAATAAATTAAGTAACAGAGAGAGAGACGACCAACTTAACTACTTGTTTAAATCGGTATACGAATTAAGTCAAGAGTTAAGAATGACTCGTTCATTATTTGAAAACTATATCATATGGAAAAAAGATGTCAAAAAATTCACAAAGCACCTCCAGTACGAAGAAGCGAAAAGAAAATCAGAGGCGAGGAAAGCGGAACAGACAACGGGGAGCGGAGCTCCAGAGACAGACAGTTAATACTGCTAAACATTTTAAACTAGAAGCTTTCAACAGAGATAGAGGTGGAGCCCAACATGAAATGGGTGATGTAGAGATTGAAGGAAATTATTACGGATGTAAAAGAAGAAAGACGATTGCAACTTGGGTCAAACCAGAAAAGCAAGAAGTCGGTGTGGTAATCAGGGAAGATAGGGGTGAGCCTTTTATGGTCGTACCTCTTGAACATTATTGTTTACTACTTTCATTAGTAAAAGATTCTGTTTAGCAAGGGCAAAAATGGTTGGCGCCAAAAACTTAACAAAAATTAAGTTTGCTTTTAAACTTGCTAAAAATTTAATAAAACAAAGGAGCCTATAATGGCATTCGAACATAAAGAAAATACTGCGACAGTATTTAATAACGATAAGAAGACTGCGGACAATCAACCTGATTTTACTGGTAAAGGTAAAGTGGGTGATGAGCTTATGGATTTTGCTATGTGGAAACGCGAATCAAAAGCTGGAAATAGCTACTATTACATGAGTTTTAAGAAACCAGACGAGAAATTTAAGAATAGTGGGTCAAACAAGCCAGCATTCTAAAATATCTTACGAATAGGAGAATAGCGGGGGTGTATCTCTCGCTTCTCCTGTTAGCCATACATTGTATCAAAAAGTTTATTATATCGCCGTATCGAGGCAATTAGAGGCACTTTTTGGAGCCAAGTCGTACCTTAAATTATAAAATGAAGTCTATGTTTAAAATCTGCCCTAAAATAGAAAAACAGTGTGCATTCTGCGGAGAATCCAATTGGAATCCTATGACCGATAGCAAATCTGACAATATATATTTATTTTGTGGAGCGACATCAGGTTATGAAACTAGGGTTGAACCTTTGCCAGAGTGTTGGTTAAAAATGACACCGGCTATGCGAACAAAATATAGGAAGCAAAAGAAAGCAGAGTACGAAGCGTTGAACCCAAAGACATTAAATTATGAAACAGTTAGAAATAAAAAATATAATAAAAGCTATTAAGGACTCATCTCTTTCTTATATATAGTCATTAATCTTTTGTTAATAGCATCAACATCAATATCATCATAGGTCAATGGCCTTTCTGGAAAAGAATTGTTCCATTCCCTTACCAACCGATTAGCCATTCTATCATTACCTTCTATTAGATAATCTAATATCCTAGGTCTAATTTTTGTTAATCTATATTTAACGTAATTTTTTCTTTGGCCTTCTGTTTCAAGTCTGCTTAATAATCTACGACCAACACTACCAAAGACAGGCGCTACATTTCTTGCCGCTCTCTGTCCCGTAACCCACGTTGGGCCAAATGTTCCTGTATCAGCAACAAGTCGTTGAAGTGCTGAGTACGCTTTGCTTGCATCTTGAATCAGTACAGGCTTTGCCGCAAACTCTAAAGCTCTCCATTTACTCTCGGATGCTATAATATCAGAAACAATACCAAAACCTCCAACAGCTGCCATTGAATCAATAAAGTCATTTAACCCGTATTCCTCACCTTCAATAGAATGCTTATAACTTTCATCATAAATATCTTTACCAGCAAATAAATCACTCAAGCCATTTCTGGCCCATTGAACAAAAGTTCCACCAGCCATACCGGCTGCACCAAGTCTTAATAAAAACACTGGGTTCTTATTATCGTACACTTCTTTTTTCATTTCCCCATATAACCATTCTGCCTGCCTGTATCCAAAACGCTTAAATAAAACAAAGGGTTGAAACCTTGGGTCATTAAAGAAAGCAGGTTCTCTAAATACATTCTTTTGTAGTTGGGTATCCCTTGAGAACTCAAGCATAGCCCTAGACATATTCTTTTGTGTAAGTTTTTTATTAATATTCTCGACACCCATACCTTTTAAATTAGATATCGCCCACTCTTTTCGTGCTTTTATATTCGTAGTCTTTGCTATTCTTTGCCATCTCAAAGCAGCTTCGTAACCAGTATAAGCAGCAACAAACTTGTTTATTTTATTAATTCCTTGGAAGCCAGAATACTTTGTTATCTTGTCAGCAACACGTGCAGTAAGACTAGCATTTGCAGGATTAAAACCAGCTATAATGGCGTGAAGCTCAAGAGAACCAGCACCAGAGTATTCTTTAATAGCTTCTCGATATTTTTTATCAGTAGCCATTTTATAAGTTCCTTTAAAGAAAGGAGAATACCCTGCTTTTAAAATACTAGAAATAAGAGACTGTGTTAAGTTTGGAACAGTAGCAAAACCTAAACCTATTTTGGTAGCTACTTGGAAATTAACTAAATCATTTAAAACACTTTTAGATTTAGGGCTCCAGTTGTAACGCCTATCAACTTCAATTGTTCCCGTAAAAGAATTAATAGCCTTAGATAAAAGTTCTGCTTCATTCTTGCCACCCATATCACGAATAGCTTTTATCTTGTTAAAAAGTTTTGCACCATCAGCGCCAGCTGTTTCAGCAAACGCAACAGACTTTCCGACTTCTCCTATGTAGTTTGTAAGCAAAGTTCCTGCATCTCTTTCATAAAACATATTGTCTAGCTTGTCGCTAGTTCTAGCTTTTGTTAAAGATTTACTTGTTGGGGCAATTTCGCTAAATAACTCTCCTCTAATTCTTTCAAAAGACTCTGACAAAGAAACATCATTAACTCTTCTTTTGGTAGACTGAGCAATTTTTTCTCTCATTCGCTCTATTTGCTGAATTGTTTCAGGTCTTAATACTTTTGTGTTTAAAGCTTGCTTTAAAGTGGCTTCAAAGTTTTCTCTGTTTTTAAGCTCAAGGCTCATGGTTCTTGGGTCAATCTTTAAATACTTTTCAAAGTCTTCTCTTAAAATTCTTTTTAGTTTTGCATTGTATTTTCTAGGTAAATAATTATCTACTACTGGAGCTAACTCTATCCCCGATTTTTCTGCTACTTTCCAAGCCGTTTCTAAAACTTTTCTATATTCAAGCGTTCTTTGAACCGAATCAGGATTCTTTGACTCAAGGTCGTTTGAAAGCTCTTCTCTGTCTTTTTTAGATTTAATTTTTTTAAGTCCCTTTATTACTCTGCCGTCTTTTGTAGTATAGGTTGCTTGATTTAAAGCATACCAAAGTTGTTGAGTTAACCCGTCTTGTCTAGCAGACATTGTAAAATAATCAGCTTTTACTTCATTAGATAATGGTTGGAATCTGGGGTCATTAACTCGACGGTCAAGAGGTTTGAGGGCTGTTAAAGAATCGTAGACAGCAGGGGGCAACCATTTCTTAAAAAAAGATTCTCCTGACGCTTCGTAAATAGGAATACCCTCTTTTTTATAACCATCAATTTCTTTTTGAATTGCTTTTTTTGTTTCTAGCTGTCTTAATAATTTTTCTCTAGCTTCATAGTTATTAGAAAGCTCATCGTAGTTAGTGCTTTTTTTACCTTTTTTTGTTTTACTTGGTTTTTCCGCAAAAGTTTCACCTGCTACACTATTAATCATACGCCTATATTCAGCGTCACTTATTTTCAATTCCCCTTTAAGAGCAAAAGATTTATTTTGAATAAGCTTGTCTACGTCTTGACCTTTTTTAGTTGTCTTTAATCTATAGCCACCATCTTGTGTTGATTTAAAAAAATCTTTCTTAGGTACAGCAAAAGACTTTCCATCTGTTCCGTCTTTGTTAACTTCTCTAACTTTTAATATAGTTTCTTTTCTTTCGGTGTTAACCCAGTCAGTTAGTATCTTAACATTCTTAGTTCCGTCTGTGTATATTTCTTGTTGTCGTATTGCCGCTTGCTCTCTGCTCTGCTTGGCCTCTGCATTCTCTCTGTAAATTGCTTCAAGTTCTTTACCCTCTAAAGCTCTACCTTTAGGTTTAAAAACTTTATTGCTAACTGCTTTGCGTAATGTAAGTCCGCCAATGACACCAGCGGCGTGTATGTAAGAATCAAGGCTAGGCAATTCACCTTCTAATAATGGAGAAGCTGTACCAAACAAAGCTGTCTCTGCACCTTTTTCAACAAGGGTAGCTTTTCGTGAACTTAATCCTCTTTGTAAAGCAGCGCTTTTAGATACTACACCTAACGCACCTGTTCCCGCACCTAGGCCAGCCCCTATAGCTGCATCCTTTAATGTTGTTGTAAAGCTAATATCTTCATCAGTTACCTGTTGTCCTAGTGCTGATTGCAAACCAGAATAAAAACCTAATCCAGTTGCTCCAGTAACCGCCTTTGCCCTAGCTTGATTTAACACTTTAGTAGACGCCTTAGCAACTTGCGCCTCTGCTACTTCTTTTTTTAATCCAGATTTAACCAGCTGAGAAACAGCTTTTTGAGAAGAAGCTTTTAAAGCCAAGCCTCCTACCCCTCCCCCTAAAACCATAGCACCAAAGTCTGTAGGTGTTAAGAAGCTAACAACAGTTGCTCCAATATCTTCTATCATACTTGGGTTGTAGTTTTGGTCTAATTTAAATACAGGGTCACCTTTGACTACTTGTTGCGCTAACCCCTCTATGCTTTGATTATAGCCTTGCTTTACCCAGTTAGGAAGCCAACCTCCCGGAATAAAACCATATAAAGACTCTTCTTTGTTAGATTGACCAGAGCCAAGCGATTGTAAAAAATCTATCTCTTCTTTTGTTATATTATATTGAGGCATTTAAAAACGTTAACAAAAACACTAAAGTGCAGAAAGTTTAGTAGCCGTAGGAGAAGTATAAAAAGGCTTTGTCTCTTTTCTTGCTTGTTTTAAACGACTTCTTTGTTTCTTAATTTCATCTTTTGTTGCTTTAATAGCTGCATTAATTTGTTCTAATTCTTTAGCTTGAACTTCCGTTAAGTTTCTTAGCTTACCTGTCCTGTCTAATATGTTTTTTCTGTTTTCTAACGTAGATAAAGAACTTTGTAGTGTTCCAATGTTAATATCAGATGAAACTTCTACTTGGGTTGCTATTTGCTTGACACTTTCTTCTGCTTGTGGGCCTAAGTCTAATGAATCTTCTGGTTTAAACAATATATCAGAGACCAATCGTTCAGCTTGCTCGTCTATTGACAAGTCCTGAGTATCTACTTGAGCGGTGGTACCACCTGCACCAACTACACCTGTTTCTCCAAATTTTTCTTTTTGAAATCTACCTAGCATTAAATTCATTTGTTCAAAAATTCCTTGAACATCAGCATTAGGCATTTTAAGCATATTTTCATATGTTTCGTATTGAAGTTTATAGTATGGATTTGTCAACATATCTCGATAGGGGTTTTTAATTTCTTTAAAAGCACTGTCTCGTCTAGTCACTACCTGTCCGTAAGCAGCGGAGGTAGGGTCTAAACCTTCAAGAGCCTTGTTGCCTTCTGACACTATCTCTTGAGGAGAGCTTACTGCATAGAAACTTTTTAATGAAGTTTTCTGGTCTTCTTCTTTATCGCCCTGAACGCGCATTTGGTCAGCCATATCATACATTCCGTATTTACTATATATAGCTTGTCTTTGATAAGGCTCTGTAACAGAGCGTAATAAAGTATTCATTTCTGATTTTTTATCTTGCTCGGCTTTATATGCTTGCGCTTCAATTCTATTTTGTTGATTAATTCTTGCTTGCTGCCTTCTAAACTCTCTATCTTTTTCTTGTCCTTCTGCAATTAAATCTAACCTTCTGTTTTCCGCTTTTATTCGAGCATCATCTCTTTTAGAAGCGCGCCATTGTTGCAACATCTGAGGTGTTTCTAAAACTTTTTGATTTAAAAATTCAAGAAGTATGTCTCCACGTTTATATCTTTCAGCCATTATCTCTTACCTTTAGTTTTAATTAGTGTATAACAATATCGGTTCATTATTATAAACTCTTGCTCTTTGTTTACTTGTTGGATATACTTTTTCTTCATAAAATAAGTTAGGATAAACTTTTTTTAATTTTTCTTTTTTGTTTAAAAGTACACCATTTTTAATTATTTTATCTCCATACATAAGCTTGCCTACTAGCGTTTTATTTACTTCACCAGTACAATAATTAAGAGGCTTTCTATTCCAGTGTTGAATATCTACAAACATATTGTACTTATCTAAACCAATCTTAATACCTTCTTTCATTAACTGTACTAACTCAGCATAATTAGGTTGTCCATTTAACACTATATCTACATCCATTGTACTCCATCCTTCAAGAAAGCCACTAGCAAGCCATACTTTATATTTTTCAACGTTAGGTAGCTTAATAAAATCATCAAACCAACTAAAGAACTTACTTAAAGTAGGGGCTTTAGGCGCTTGTGAAAATTTCATATTGCCGTATTGATAGCTCATTAACTTCGAGTACCTCCAGAGCCACCTTGCATATCTTGAAAAATTTGTCTTTCTGCTTCTTCTTGTGTATAGCCTTGGTCAACTAAAGCTTGTATTTCTGCGTCTTGTTGTGTTGTTCCGCCTTCTCCTTGGCCAAAAGTAAATTGACCCTTCTCTTCAATGTCTCTAATACTGCTAAGTAAGTCTGACTGAAATCCTTCAACAACACCTCTGCGTTTACGAGCCTGTTCTCCTAATAATCCACTATATTGCTGACCAAACGCTTGTGAGCCTGCACCAGCACCCGCAAATCCACCACCCATGTTTCTTTGTGCATTGTACATTTGTAATAATGCTTGTCTACCGCCTGATTGAATATCGCCAAACTTTTGTTGATATCCCATACTAAATTGCGGTAAATCTTTTAAATATTTTTCTAATCTTGGGTCATTAGCAATATAATCCATTCCCATTTGTCCTAGTGCTGCCATTGGGTCTATAGCTGTTCCATACCCACCATAAGCTCCCGGAGCAGAGCCACCTGTACCAGTCCCAGTCCCTGTACCCATCCCTGTACCAGTTCCTGTACCAGTTCCCGTTACTGCACTAGTTCCTGTTCCCGGCGTAAAACCCATATCAGTACCAACACCAAGGTCAACTCCAGAGCCATCCCCTAAAACAGAACCGCCTAAAAAATCACCCATATTAAAACCACTAGCAGATAGTTGACTTAAAGCCTCAGTATCAATACCTCCCATTGTTTTTGGAGTTTGTGTAGACATAGGAGACTTAGCTGTACCAGCATAATCAGTAACAGTGCTAGTTTGTTGAGCCGCTTTTCTTGCTTCTTCTGTAGACATATTTGCTAACGCTTCTGCTGACATATTTGTATGAACTGGCCCTCCATGTGGATATTTAGGTATCATTCCACCTTGTTTATTCATAATAAGTCCGGGATATCTACTTCCAGACTGTAACGGGCCTTGCGTTCTAGTGCCATAATTTATTAAACTTTCATAAGAAGTTGGAGAATAATCGTAAGTTGGCATAAAACTAGAAATAGAAGCTTGCGGAGAAACAGTATTCATATCTTGAAAAGCCCAATCAGGTATGTCACTTGACAGCACATTAGAAGACATGGCATTTCTTCTCCTAAAATCTTGTCTAATATTATCAGAGCTTGGGAATTGAAAAGGTTCGTCAACGTCTAGTATTTCTTCTGGTGTTCCAGCATCTGGCAGTGAACCTGCATCGCCAAACTTAGCATCTAAATAATTTAAACCTCCACGTGTAATAAAATCATCCCAACCAGTATCTAGCCCTTGAATAAAAGCTCGTTCTTTTCTACTCTTACTAAAATCATCTGAAGCGCCTTGCAAGTCTTCTTTTGTTTGTAATGCATATTTTCCACCCTCAAATTCGGTTGGTGTATATCCTGAAACTTTTTCACCGAAAAAACGACCTAACCCAGAGCCTAATCCTTTTCCAATAGACTTTCCAACAAACTGACCTACTCCGGGAATAGGAATAAAACTACCTGCAAGTTCTCCAGCTTTACTAAAAAGATTACCTAAAAGATTTGCTTTTCCCATCTTTTCTGCATCTCTATCTTTTTTTCTTTGTAAATCAGCTAGTTCAGCTTGATACTCTCTCCCTCTTCTTGAGCGAGCTATTTGTCCACCTAACTGGTAATTGTTTGACTTGCCTACCATACCGCCACCATATAATTCCATTAAACTATTTGCCATTTTATATTCCTGTAAATTCCATGTACCAAAGTTTGCCGAACTCTTTACGGTACACCCTTAATGTTTGACCACCTGCCAATACGACACGCTCATCTCCATCGCTCATCTCATTAATAGACGGTTGTTGTGTGGACGCAGAAACCTGTGTCCTTTTAGTTTGTTCAAGTCTTCTAAGTCTTACATCTACTTCGCTCATGTGACTCTCTTATTAATTGTTCTGTATTCTATTGAAATATCGTTAATATCAATTCTAGCACCAGCTGTAGGATTAGAAATTTTAATTTGCATACTTTGGCACTCTACTGGAGAAGAAGGATATGCATACAACACATCCCAAGCACTACTTGTATCTAAAAAATTACCTGTAAAATTAGAAAAAGATGTGCTTCCATTTATTGCATAAGAAATAGGTGTTGTTTGCGCTGAACTAGACTGATAAGTAATGCGCAATCCATATACTTTTTTAATTCTTGCAGGGTCTCCAAAATCTATATCTTTAGTTTTTACTATAAATTTACCTGTAGAAACTGTAGAACCTTCTTCAGCACTATCAATACCTCTTTGAGAAGCACTAGAAGAACTAGTTAGGGTGCTCATGCTATTAAAAATAACATCTCCAGAATTATCATCAATCAGATTGCTAAAGAAATAATCATCATCATCTTTAACTGCTTTTGCCCATCCTCTTGCATCAAAATTATATACAAAAAAATCACCTATTCCAGCAGTGGTTAAAGATAAATCATTTTGACCGACATATAAGCTGTTGGTCTCTTCGTGAAAAGCAACCAGTGGGTGACTGTTGTCAGTAGCATTAACTGTCCAATCTTTTTTAGGTATCTTTCCTTTTATTAAATTTTTAATACCTGTGCCATCAAAAAAGAAAGCACCAAATCTATTTGCCCAAAAAATACCATCTTGACTGTAAAAAACACCACCTGTAGAAGCTACTCCTTTGTTTCTTTCTGTTGACTCTAAAAACCAGTTAGCAGGTGAAGGTGAGCCAATATTAATAACATATAAAGTTTTTCTTTTAAACGCAAACAGTCTATCGCCATAAGTAGCTAGAGCAGTGTATTCATCAGAATCACCTTTAACTACATCTATAAAAAAACTACGAGGAAACGTTTCGTATTTATTAGGAGGCGTATACATAATGCGGTCACGCATTCTTTTCATAATGTTTCCAAAAGTAAGTGTACCATTTGTTACACTACCACCAGTAGTAGAAGCAGATAGCTCAAATGTAGTCGCATTAGTTATAGAAGATACAAAAGCTCCGCTTGGAATACCCGTACCGCTAACACTCATACCAATTCGTATACTATCTGTACTATCCATTGTTATAGTAGGGTCATTATTATAATCACAAGTAGCGTCAGTAAATGGGTCTGCATTTTCATCTACCATTTGAACATTGCAAACAAATACACGCCGGTTTGCTATAATGGAATCTTTATAAGATTCACCGAACTCTGATAAACTAATAGAAAACTCGTCAGGATTAAACCCGTTTAAAATAGTATAGGTCTCAAGGTTTTCAGATGTCAATATTAGTGTGTCTACACCAGCCTCTGTAGCATCACTACCTACGGCCCATGCTTTATACTCGTCATCCATTCCAGTCCTACAGCCGTCCTTTAAGTCCATGTCTATCATTAAAGACCAAGGTTCATTTGTACCGTTTGGACGTATATAAACACGCGCACCTGTAATCCTCTCATCGTATGCTGGCGAAGCGTTTACATCTATATCTACATAATCACCAGAAGCTGTCGTAAATGTATTGTTAGCGGTAGGTATGTATAATTTAGATTCTTGATTACCTCTATAAATAAACGAACCTGCTATTTGATATGTTTTTGCACCAAACTGTCCAATAGTATCGCTATCTGTAGCCGGATGTGTAACGTTTAAATGAAATCCCGTGCCTGCACTTGGATACGAAGACCCATGAATTAACAAAGCAGTAGGCGGTGATAAGTCACAATCATTTGCATACCAATTATCATAAACGTCTTTCGCTACACCCGCATCTTCAAAATGAATTTGTTTAATATAACCGTATTGTTTTCTTTTCATCCCCGAATTAAATGCACCATCTGCTATCCTAAGAGTATCGTCAGAAGCAAAAAATATTCCCTTTGCTAAAACAGTAAAGACAGTAGCCCCTGCTTCAGAAGCTTCAGTTGTAAAAGTTGGTGCCCCAAAACTAAGGTCTTTTGAACCAACTATCTTTTTTACCCGAACCACTCTATTATTAGCCGCGACGTCTGTACATCCGGTAATTCTTATTACATCAGCTTCTTTAAATTTTTCTTCAAAATTTTCAGAATCATTCGCGTCAACTATAGTCGTTGATTGAAATTGAAGCTCATTAGCTGCAAAAGAAAAAGATGAAGGTGTCCCCATGTCTACAACAACAGCCTCAGCCGTGCTACTTCCGTTTAATGAGACTTCTCCTGTTATAGAATTAAGGGCAGCTACCCAAGTTTCTCCAATATCTTTTGCCGCAGCAGAACCTTCTCTATCTGTTTCAAAAGGAAAAATTCCACCACCGGGATATACATATATATCTGGAATACTGCTAGTGTCTCCATCATCTCCTCTTACTAAATTAGCTGTCATTAGCCTTCCTGCTTTTTTTAAATTAGCATTATCTGCTTGCGCCAACTCATTCATAGCAATATCTCTTGGGTCTTGAATTAAATTTAATCCACCGCGAAAATCATTTAACTTTAAAAACTGTTTAGGCATTTATCCCTTTATCTCAAAGTGTACCAAGTCGTCAAACTTATTATCTTTGGTATGTGTGTCTTGATTCCAGTCTCCGCCCCAACGAATGTTCATACCCATTTCTTTCGCCACTCCGAGAACAAAGCCACCAAAGTAATGGAACCTATCACGGTCACTCCAATCAATAGGATAAGGAGCCACGTCAACAGCAATAGAGGGATTTTGATTATGTTTACCATTCGGATACTTAACTTTACTCTTGCCGTCAGCAAAGGCTTTATTTTGGCGCTCCTCTCCTCTGTGCCCCTCGATAATGGAACAATCGAAATGCTTAACTACCTCGTAAAACAGTTCTTGTAATTTTTGGTCGCACGTCTTAAGTCTGCTAATGGAGCGCTTTCCAAAGCGAGGCATTATTTAAAACTCTCTAACAAAAGTTTTACTTCTTCCCACACTTCGTCATCTTTTTTAGACTTAGTAGCACCTACTGCATAGTCACCTATCATCATTAACAGGCCAACCATTCCTAGTTTTTTAACCAGTCGTTGTATTATTCTTTTTAACATCATTCTTCCTTGTTATTTATTATTTGAAGCCTTACCAAAATTAGCACCTAAAAAATTAACAACATCTAAAATCATTTGTACAATTCTATCGTCACTTTTGTTAGGTGTCATAGATGCTATTACAGCAAATCCACCAACAATACTTGCAGCTGCTGATAAGATAGCTACATAGTTATTTGAAATTACACTTACAATATCGCTCATTCTAACTCCTTATGTTAAAAAGCCAGCCAATAAAACCAGAAAAGATTACGGCAATTGCAGAACCCACCGCTTTAATTGCTGATGTCTGCTGTTCTAAAACACGTACCCTTCCATTCTGTTCTTTAACCAAGCCTTTGATTTCATCTACAGATTCTTTAATGTGGGCCAACTCACTGTTCTGTTTAGCTCCCATTACTGTTAGTTCTTCTAGTCGAGAATCTACGCCAACTCTCCAATGTTCTACTTCTACTTTGTTCATTTTCCGTTTATCCTACCTTTTAAATATGCCAAATCATCAGTAACATCGTTTAATTCCTTTACAATATCTTCTCTATGTCTTTGTCCAACCTCATCGCTTCTATTCCATCGGTCTAACATCTTTAAAATAATTCCTTCAACATTAATCATTTTAGTTTCAGCTTTGACGATAGACTGCCTAATGATATCTAGGTCTTCATTTTGCAGCTTTTGACTTTTAATTAAGTTCATTATCATCATAACAAACAAAACAACTATTATACCAACAGCTCCGTATTCGGCATACAAACTAAAGACCTTAGAATCAATCATTCTTATTTTTTTGAATCTTCTTTATCTATGGAAGTTTTTAACGCATCTACAAATGCTTGCCTTCCAAAGCGTAATTGAATCAAATTAAATTCACTTGAATTTAGCTTTTTGTCAAGGTCAGCTATGTGATTTATCATTGATTTTTGTTCGTCGTTCATTGATTCAATATCATATTCTTTATCGTCTATCTTAAGTATCGGCTTTTCTTTTTCTGTTTTAGCCATTGTAACTCCTTTGTTTGTTTGTTTTATTTTTGTCTTGAATACCAATCAATAGATTTTTTAACATCATCTGTGGTCAATTCAAGCTTTCCATCAAAATTTGCTTTCCAAGCTTTTACTTTTTTACCATCTTTAAATAAAACTACACTTGGAAAATTTCTTAATCTTAATTTTCTAACAGTTTGACTTACATTCTTTGCAGGTAATATCATCATCTGTGTTCCTAAATAAGCACTATCACCAGTTACGATAAACTTGCCTTGATAAAAATTTTGTTTACTATCTTCTGACCATTCAGCGGTATACCGAACTAACCACATTCCTTTATAAATAGCGCCATAAAAATTTGCATCATTCACGACTTGTTGTGCTGGTTTACTAAATACCAACGATAATAATAGTAGCCACCTCATTGTACTGCAATCCTCAAGTCAATAACTTGTTGTTTTAGTTTTTCAATTTCTTCTTGTAATTCTTCAACCATTTCAAAAATCTCGTCTTGGTTTTCACCTAAGTCTCCAACCTGTTGTTTATATTGTTCGTATGATGGACTCCAATTATAATCGCTAATGCCTTTACTTGGATATTCTTGAGAGAATAAAGATACAGGAACAGGTAATTCTTTAGCTTCTTGTATGTCTGCCTGAAGGGCAAACCACATTCCGATGAGGCTACTAAGGCCCATTCCTCCAGCAATCATTGTTTGAAGACTAAGGGTAAACTTTGACCCTAATATTTTTTCTTCGCTTATTTCTTTACTCACTTTTTTAAACCTATTTTTTGTAATAAACTTTTTTGTTCTTTTACTGTAGCTTCTAATTCTTCAATTTGTTCCTGTTCCATTCCTTCTACCGATGCAGTTAAAACAGTAACTTTACTTTGCAAATCATTCAACGTTGAATCTATACTTGCAAATTTCATTTGTATTTGATAATATGATGCAATTAATAAGCTAATACCTACCATCGCTTTTATTAAAAAAGCTATTGATATATGTATTTGACTATCTGCACTAATACCCTTCTGCATTTAAAGAATCCAATTCCATTTCTATTCTCATTAATAATGAGTCAACTTCAAATATTTGCTGATTAATCTCTTCAAAATCTTTATTGTATCCAGCTATATAAATATTATCATCACAAGACGACACAATCATAAACACATAAGCTATAGCTACCATACCAGTCATCTTAAGTAGTGTATTTAAAAAAGTTTCTATTTTATCTTTTTTCATTAGTTTTTAGTACCCCAACTATCCTGTCTTTCTTGTGCGGTATGATTAAAAGTTTGAGTCTGTGTATTTACTCTACTTTCTCCACTACCATTAGAAGATTGTCTTTGAGGTCTTTGATTATTAAAAGTATCAGGTTGCATTCTGTAATGGTAGTAATGACTTGGAAATGGTCGATAGATATATCTTACCATATACTGGTCATTAGTATAGTAATTAACCCTCTTAGCTGGTTTACCATCTGTAAGTTCGACAACTGCCAAACCTAAACAGAATCCTACAAATGTCCACATAAATGCCTTACCCATATTAAAGAGCTTTTAAATCTTTTTCTAGTTCTTCCCAATTAGATTGTTCATCTTGTTTGCCTGCAACTATAGATTTACAATCTTCTATTTCCCAAGCAACTTGAGTTAAACTATAACTTTTAACTACATCATCTAATTCTTCTCCTGTTGAAGAGTTATAAGATTTTAATGTTAATTGTAGTTCTTCATGAGATTCTTCAGCCACAGCTTTAGTAGTTACATTTCCATCACTATCTTTAACTTCATCAACCTTTGCCGTAGTAATTACTTTTGCTTTTGCAACAGAAGCTTTACCTGCTGATTTTAATGCTTTATAATTTTTCATATTATTCCTATTTATTAATTTGTTATGCGTTTTCTAACGCTTTTACTTTTGCTGATAATTCTTGAACTGCTTTTATTAATGGAACTACAAATTTGTCATACTGTAACATTTGTCTTTGTGATGTGTCACTCTCATCACCTTGCCACCCACTAAATGTAGTTCCTAAGTCATCTGCTATTTTTTTAACTTCTTGAGCTACAAATCCATCTTGCACAGCATTACTTGATTCTGTAGTAATTGCCTCAGATTTCATTCCACTTTTTAATTCATCTGACCATTCTGACGAAGGCTTATCTTTGTATTTTATAGTCCTTAATTTATTAACAAAATCTAAACCCAAGTCTCCATCAACAATATCTTTTTTAATTCTAATATCAGAAGTATTAGCCCAGCTATTTCCCGATGCACTAAAGTTTAGTTCTGTAAAATTAGTACCATTTCCAAGTCTTGCGTGACTATTAGCTGCTGAAGTAATGTCTTTACCAATACAAATAGTATCATTTCTATCCGCAGCTGCAACATCATTATTATATCCAATCAGTGTGTTATTATTACCTGAAGTAATTGAGTCTCCACACTTTGAACCAAACAAAGCATTTTCTGCTCCACTTGTCATAGCTTTTCCTGCTTCAAAGCCTACAACAGTATTATGATTTGAAGAATTACCTTCTAATCCTTTACCAGCATCATGTCCAATAATAACATTGTAATCTCCTGTCCAAGCTGTGCTATCATTACCATGTGCAGCTTGAAATCCTATAACAACATTTTGACCAGCTTGCGATGCGTTTGTAGCAGCTTCATGTCCTATATAAACGTTACCACTACCACCAGTTAAGTCTACACCAGCTTGAGAACCAACAAGAGTATTATTAGCACCATCTGTAATATAATATCCAGCTTGGTGTCCAATCATAACGTTATTACTATGACTATTACCAACTCCACTGCCAAATCCAGCTTCATAACCAAGAAATGTATTATTTTGTCCAGTTACATTATAATACCCAGCATAACCACCAACTGCTGTATTGCCACTTACTGTATTATCGCCATGAGTAGCCATAGTTTGCTTATTTAAAGCTGAATGACCAATAGCAACTGAATGATTTCCTACAGTTTCTACTATTAAGGCATCCTTTCCAATAACAGTATTATTAGCGCCTACTGTCATAGCATCACCAGCAGATACTCCCATAATGGTATTGTTACTACCAGTAGTTAGTTGCACACCAGCTTGACTTCCTAATACTGTGTTATTATCACCACTTGTTAAATTAGTTAAATCATTATATCCAATACCAATATTATTAGTAGCATCATTCATTGTAGCATTAGATACATTCTCGCCTATGAATATATTATAATTAGAACCAGCATCTATGTTTGTTCCAGCATTCTTTCCAAATACTGTATTGGATGTTCCACTATCATTATTTGAAAGACTGACTTTTGAGTTAGTGTCAAGAGCAACCATAGTACCTGTACCAATAGCTGTTGTACCAATCTTAAATTTATCAGAATCACCATCATCCACACCCATTGTAAATTTTGATGTACCGCTTAATTGAAATGATAAAAATGCATCTCCGTCAGTTGCAGAGTTATCAATTTGTATTTCTGTACCATTTGCATGGCTACCATCTACAGCCAAAACGGCTTTACCAGTAGACGCATCTGTCATAGATATACAAAATGTAGTACCATTATCTCCATCTTTTACAGATACTAGACTTGCTCCATTACCCCCACCATCAGTATCTACGTGTAGTAGTTGTTCATAACTACTTGCTATTGTTTGTGAACCTAAAGCTGCCATAATATTTTCCTATTCATAATTTTTATCCTGTATGCTCATCCCATTTAACGTTAATTTCATTAAAATCTAATTGAACCTTATTCCAAATAACGTCATATATTGACCTTAAAAAGTTTAGACCTGTTCTTTTCCATCCTAAAGGCATATTAAGCTTTCAAGGCTACTATGTTTGTAGCTGTTGTGTTTGTAGCATTTACAACCGTAGCTCTTACTGGTAATAATTGACCGCTAGCTAAGTTTTTAAATACTATATTAGAACCGCTTGTTGCACAATCTAAACTAACATCTCCACCAACGCCTATAAAAAAAGCTTCATAAGTAGCACCCAATGAATGGTCTGAACCTCCGTGAACAGCTGTAACAGCAAGTGCTGTTCCATATAACATTTTTTCTAAAGCTGCTTGAGACGCTTCGGTTGCAACTTCTATTTCAGCAAGGTCAACAACCATAGCATCTAATACTGCGTTGTCAGTAGAACCAAGGTCAACTACCCCTATAGTATTTGAACCAGCTGGTAAAGAAGCAACTACATCTACTTGCATTTCTGAACCACTAATAGCGTTATCTAATAATTCTACCGCAGTTTCTATTGCTTCAGTATCTACTTTAATTGTATCTAATACTGCATCTATCTCAGTATTCTTTGTAAGTATATTATCTAATACAGCATCAAATGTATCTATCTTTGAATTAGTAGATGTTATTAAAGTTTCGATTCCATCTACGTGACCGATTATTGTAGATTGATTTGCTGCCGTTGCTCCACCGGAAGGTAAAGCAGATGATACAATATCTATTTGTAAGTTGCCAGCTGCGTCAACCAATGGAACGGTACTATCACCACTACCATCTGCTGCTGTGTTAGCATATATAGTAACACTGTCGTTAGCCTTATCTAAAGCAACGTCTATTGCTACGTCGCCACCTTCAGTGGTCAGTGTTACGTTATCTATATCTACATTTAACGCATCCTCACCTGAGTTTAAAACTTTGTTTAATACTTCGTGTGATTGATATTTAATTCCGTTAGCCATAATCTATTCCTAATTTTTATGTAAAGTCTGGCATAGAAATACGTCTATCGCCACCAGTCTTATCTCGTTTTTGCATTCCATGCTTTTTAACTGCTTCGTTCCATTTACCTTCATGTATTGTTGCTAAATTTATACTGACACCAGCTACGCCACCGTCACCTGTAGAACCTGCCTTGTCTTGATATAATCGCGCTTTAACATAGTCTATAATACAAGTATGAAATACATTATCTACGTCAGGTGTATCGGTTATTGCAGACACTGCATTTGGCTCTGCATAATAATGAATTAATACACCATTAGTTACTGCTTCATCTATCGGTTTATATTGACCGTATTTTGAATGTGTTGTGTTAGCATCGTTTCCTTTTAATGTAACAACTGCTAAATGATTTCCTTTGATAAACCAAGATATATAATTCTCTGGGTATTTGTATGTGCTTGCCATTAGTCTATGTCCATAGTTGGTATTTCGTTATCTACTAATCTAGGTATCTTAACATAAGTACCGTCTGCATCCATAAAGTCTACTCTAAATACTTTATTAATTTCTACGCCTGCATTGGTATCGCTTAATGTATACCACTGCTGGTCTGCTACCATATTTGTTTTTGCGTATTCTACTTTTGTAGCATACTTTCCAAGTTCAACAATAGCTTCATTTATAAGGTTCATAATATAAGCTTCGGGTGCATTTGGAAAAGCTTGCCTTACCCTAGATATAATTTTTTTTACAGTTAGGCTATGTACCGCCATTAATCAGAATCCTTTCCTAGCAATCCAATTTGTTGCCATGTTCTAGTTTCATCTTCCCAGTTATTAACTGTCATATCAGGCCAACTGCCGGGTAGTTTCCAAGTTGATGTAGTTGGTAAAGATACCCCAGTAAAAGATGGAGAGGTATTTAAACCTACCCCAGTCCAAGTCGGGGATGTGTTTAAGGTTACTCCAGTCCAACTAGGAGATGTATTTAAAGTTACTAGTGTAAAAGAAGGTGAGGTATTTAATGTTACTAAAGTCTTAGCCATTACCCACCCCTTACAATTTGAATACCTTTATCGTAGTCAGCTTGTAGTTTTGCTTGTTGTTCTTGATACCACTTATATTCAGCCATAAATTGTTGCATTTCACTACTTAAAGAACCTACAATACTAGAAGCTAATTCTATATCTTCCGAGTTCTCTAATAAATGTCTTACCTTTTCATAACCTTGTGAGCTAGATGAAGCGGTTGTAAATGTTCCGTCTTGGTCAGAGTTTCTAGGAATCTCGTCCATCATACTAGCCATTTTATTTTGTAATGTTTTAATAGCTCCATATAAAGGAATTAAATATTCAGCTTCATCTGGGAATCTAGCAACAGAACTATCGCCAAAAGCAACAGCTGGATATGCTAATGCTTGAACGTGAGCATTATTAGAGTTAGAAGGTTCTGGGACTACAGATAATAAATTATTACTTACATAATATACGGGGTCAGTAGCGCTAGCCGCCATCATGTCGTCAGAATCTCTTACTCTTCCACTTAATCTTGCTGGTATTTTACGACATGGCTGGTTTATAGTACCATCATCTCTAGTAACAGCAAACACCTCAGAGCCGGCAACTGTATAATTAACTGAACTACCATTTAACTCGTTAGATGTAGTAAACAATTGTTTTTTAGAGTCTGGTAAAGAAGTAAGAATTTCTTTTGCACCGTCAGTTAAAAACTGCGTTAATTCAGTTTGTGTTGGCGCACTACTCCCATCTATAGATAAGCTAGTTAATCCCTCTACTTGCGCTTCAAACGTTGCCACGTATCTCGCCTCCTTTTGATTCTATGTCCTCACCCATAGTTGTTACCTGAAAATCAATCTGGTCTTTCCTTATAGCTGTAGCAAACCCCGCTTCTCTTATTATGATAGCAGGGCTAAACAAAGGTTTATTGGCTCTCTTGCCACAACTGCGACAGTAGAACCAGCCTTCTGAATTATCTTTTTTGCAATGTTGACAGGACATTAAGCCCCACCAACCACCATCGTAAGTATTCTGTCACCATTTAATTGAGTGTGAGTAATAGATAAAACTTTATTATTTGTTGAATCTAATGTGTCAATAAAGTCTTTTATATCTCTTGCCATTGTTCCAGCAGCACCTGTTTCAATTCCGGGATTACCGGGGTGAATAAATACTTTTACTTTTACATTTGAGTATACAGCCATAATTTCTCCAATTTTTAAATTATTAGGATATTCGGGGGTTGCCTTTTATTGACAGCCCCCACAGAATCCAAATCTGTTTACCCTTATTTATTTGGGTTATGAAGTAGTAACAGCGTCATCAATACTAGATAAACACTCTGCAACCCACTCATCGCCAGCAGCCATTATATTAATATAATCGCCTTTTTGTGCACTTGTTCCAATAACAATATTAGAAACTTGAGTACCTGCGGTTGAGTTGGAAGCATTGCCTCCAGCATCTTTCATTACCAAACTAACGATAGCGCTACCAGCTGCTATTGTAATAGCACCAGTTGGCGTTTCTTCACTAACTACGAATTTCCAATATACTCCATCTTCCAAAGCTGTTGGAAGAGTAATGGAATAAGCTCCGCCAGCGGAATCAAGCATAAATACTTTTCCACTTTCATCGTTTGTTAATGTTCTAGCTACGGTAACATTTTCTACTTTTTTCTTGACTCCAGCGGTTACACCGCTATTCTGTTCTAAGAAAGCACTTCTCATTATTCATACCTCCTATTAATTAGACTCAAAGTTAAATAGAGCATGAGCTTCAGGAAGAGAAACTTCAAGACCTGCTTCAGTTAGAACCATGTCTTTACGTAAATCTTCATCTGCTGACTGTACATTCGTTTGAATGTGTGTGTCTCTATTTACCCCATTGCCAACTAGAGGACGATAAGCTACATTATCAAGGTCAACTAAACACATATATGGCGCTGCATGGCCTCTAAATAGAGGTTCTTTTACGAGCGTCAAATCACCATGGATAGTTTCAACCTTCATTACTTTATGACCATAAGAACCACTCGCTTGCGACATCATTGGATTCGCAGCAGAATAAGCACTTGATAGAAAAGTATTAGAGCTTGCCATCTTGTTAAAGAATGAAATAACAGGAAGTGAACAAAGCGCAAGCTTTGATGAACTACCACCACGAGCCGGGTCAAAAATCACTTCAAGGTCTTTTAAGATAACATCGTAAGTTGTTTCAGCATCTGTACGAGTTGTAAAATAACCTTTGTCTTCAGTATATGATACTTGAGTTGATGCTCCAGTAATCTGAGACTGTGAGTTTTTAATAATGTGACCAACGATACCATCAGTATAGTTGATTCCATTTTGACTTGCGGAGTTTCCAAAAAGCATAGCTCTTTCAATGTCCACTTTATGTTCACGAAGTTTTAGATTCCATATTCTGTCCCACTCACTAGCATAGCCACGGTAAACCGTTGCTCTTGCAGTATTAGTAAGTTCACAGGCTGTCTTAAATATTTGACAATACCCATTACCATTTTCTAATTCACGAGACCAAGAATCAGGAGAACCTGAACCTTCTTCGAATGCACTTCCAATAACTGTACACTTTTGACCATCAACAACGGCAGTTGTACTACCAGTTGCTGCGGAAATTGTACGACCAGTAAAGGTAGTTTCAGTGCTACCAGCGACAGGAGCAGACTCAACACGGACAATAGCTGTCTCGGGTTCATTTGTGCTCGCATTTGTTTCGCCAATTGCAAATACCATACCTTTAATAATCCAATCAGGAGCTGCACCTGCACCGTCATCAACGGTGTAAGTAAGTGTGCTACCTGCGGCTGGAACAGTATGAGATGCATCTAGTGCAAATGTTCTGTCCGCCATTTGGATTTTATTACGGTCTTTTAACCATCGGAACTGCGGGTCGTCCGTTGGAACTTTAGCAACTTTGGATAAGTAAACGAAAAATGGAGACTCATCAGGGGCTAAATCAGCGATTCTATCACTGAAATTATACAGCCGCCTTGATGGTATCACACTATCAATTACTGCACCGGGGTCACCAAACTTTAACGGGCCGGGATTATTATAACTTGGCATTATATATATCCTTCCTCAGTTTATTGTTTAAAGTACGCTATTACGGCTACCAGCATTTACAATACCATCCCACATTTTGTTTTCTTCAGACTTAGGTGAGCTTGGTGCTCCACCTTGAAGAACTCCAGCTGTGCGAGGTTGCTGTTGAGCTGCTTGTACTGCTTGTGCCGTTTCAGGGACGTTACTTTTTTTATTAACGTCTCTATATAGCTTTACCAGATTCGATAAACCAACTTGCTCTTTGGGTTGCGAAACAAACCCCATAAACTCTTGAACATCTTTGTCCGAAAACTTATAAGTGTTACGTAACTCATTCACAGTATTGTTGTATGTTATCTCTTCTGTCATCTGTCGTTTTTGCTCATTCAATGCATTGTTCACTACATTATTCATCATGCCAACCTCTTGGTTAACACGAAACTTAAATGATGGTGATTCTGAATTGTAATAAGCATCCCAAGGGTTAAAGTCCTCAGCGGATAATCCTTGCTGAGGTTCTTGCTGTGCTTGTTGTGGTTGTCCATTTATGTTCTTCTGTAATACGTCAACAAGGTCAGGTCGTGATTCTAATAAATCCCCCAATGGCTCAAGCCTTTTAAGCTTATCATTCTCCGCTTGGGTTCTATCATACATTGACTGGAATTTACGGGCTTCAACTTCCCACTCATTCTCAGGAATTGTTTCCTGTTTTACTTCAACTTCTGGAGCTGAAAAGTCTACTTGCTCATTTTGAGCAGCAGGCTCTGTGTATTGTTCTTCTGCTTCCGTTCTTACTTCACTAACGATATTTGGGCCATTATCAACCAAGCCATCAGCTACGGGTTGGGCCTCTGTCTGTGCATTGTCCATATTGTCTCCTTAAGATGTCCCGAAGGTTTCTGGAGCCGAACTAGCATCTGCTCTAACATTTGCTAATTTCTCCGCTTCGAGCTTCACCTTTGTTTGTAGATTGTTTAACTGAACTCTTCTGTCAGCTTTGGCGTCTGATGCAACATCCGCTAATCGAGATTTAAATTTCTCAACCTCGACACGCTTTCTGTCGCTAACAGACTCCCTTTGGGCAGTCTGGAGGTCTCCCTCCAAATTCTTTATTTGCTCACCCATCGCCTGAACTTGTTGCATGAGTTGATTCTTCTCATCAGTCCGACGAAGGATAGCTTCTTTATCAAATATTTCTGGATTCTTCTTTAACACTTCTACCTTATCTACGATACCCATTTGATAGGCTTCCATATACACACCTAACTCTGCCCACTTATTGGTTGGCAAAGTAGAGCCCGGTTCAATACGTATATCGTGTTGTCCTAAATTATGTCTTTCTTTTTTAATGTCTAAGATAGCGCCTACTTTATCATCATATGTATTTACTGTAACCTCAGTTATATCGTTGTTTGCGCTATTTAAACGGAAAATCTTTTTGTAAGTATAGTGACCTTTAGATAGGTTATATAAGACTTGACCTAAACGATTAACACTAAACTCAATATCTCTTAGTTTTGATTTAGGCCTATCGGTTCCTAGTGCTATCATCCGCTCTGTACCTTTTACAGTATCCGGTGCTTTCTCTGCGAAACCATGCATCATTTCAGGTAAACCAAATGTAAAGTCAATATAAAACTCACATTGTTGGATTAGTTTATAAAATTCACCTGCTAATGGTTGAGGTGCAGGAAAGTGTGGTTCACCTTGAGTGCTGTCTACTTCTATGACTGCATTCGGATTAGCCCAATCTCTTTCTAATTGACCTAAGTCTTCTACACTACCTAGTGGTACTAATAGTTTTAATCCACCAGAAGCCTGAGCGTGGGATAAAGCAAGTGACCATAACTTATTAAGTAATCGTTGCATTGGACGAGCGCGAGATACATCTGACTTAGGATAAGGGGTTTCTGTAAATACATTTGGTATAGGTACTATTGGATAATGGTCTGTGTTTAAAATAGTTTCATATAATACAACTTGGCCAATAGAAGCACATACTTTAACTCGTGTTTGTTTAACCGGTATAATTTGATATTGACTTGCTTCTATCTGCTCTCGATTGTTATCGATAAATTCTTCATACTCCTGCTCACTAAAGATAGCTTCTTCACCTGACTGCATATCAATAACACGGTAAAAACTAACCTTTACTTTATAGAAACGCTCTAAGACTTGATATTTATTTCTTTCAAAGTAATCTAAATCTTTTGCTTCTGCTGGTGTAAATACCTTTTTACCATTATTATTCATTGCATCTGGGTAATCTTCTTCCATATAGGTATCAAGGTCTTGAATGATACCTTCTTCCATCTCACCCGTTTCTGGGTTTTCTTGTTCACCTAATTCTGGGTAGAGGCTGACAACTTGTTCACCCGTGAGGATAGTAGAGAGGATAACACCTTCAGCGTCATCGAACCATCGGTTGCGAGTATTTGGAGAGACATATACCCTGAATGGGTTGACATAAGTGAACTTGACATCGCCCCTACCAAAATCTGATTCGGGGTCTACATATGAATATAGATATCCCATTCCGGTAGTAGCATAATCATGGATAGCTTGTTTTAACTGCCAGTCTCCATTGGAGTTACCCCACACATAACCCATGATAGTTCTCCATACAGAAGCAACCTTAACATCGGAATCTTCTCTAGGGGTCATGGTAAACGCTGGGGCTCTGGAAGTTAATACAGCTTTAAATTTTTCTACAGCTGGCCCAATCCTGTCCATAGGTACATCAGCTTGATTACGAGACTGTAGTTCATCTACTTCATCACTACTAAAGTGATTACCATGATAAAAGTCTACATCATATCTTGCTTCTGTATCCCAATCAGAACGTGCGTTGCGCCAACGACGATAAAGGTCTTGGTTATAATCGGCGCGTTTATCTTTATCTAATGTCACTATATAGGCTCGTTAGCTAAACGTTGAACTAAAACCCTTCCAAGTAAACTTTGTACTTGTGGGTTTAATGTTTCAGGTGCAATTGCTTTACGCTGCAATAGACTTCGTTGTCTTCTGGATAGCGGTGTTTCTATTCCCATTGACTGCATATAAGCAGAAGAAAGTTTCGGAACTGTTAATTTTACTTTTGGATTTTTTGCAAATTCATAGTTATCAGCAGGACGAATTCTTTTATCTTCGCTTATATTGCCCATAAGAGAATCAAGGCTTTGAGGTTTTATTAAACCTTGTGCTATTGCTTCTTCTATTGTTCCTGTACTAGTAGGTGCATCCGTTCCTCTTTGCCCATACTGCATCGCTGCTTCAAACTCGGGGTTAGACATAGGAGCATCAAAGTTTGGAAAACGATTCTCTAAACTCTCTAAGCCAACCATCTTATATTTTACTTTTCCACCTTTTTGCATACTCTTGCGACCAGTTCGAGGCATCTTAGACTTTTTCATTCTTTGTAATAATCGTAAAGAATCTAATTGCGGGTCAATCGTATCACCAGTAAGGGCGTTTAATTTATTTCTTCTGTCGCTCTCCATATAATAATTTAACAAATCATCTAAATTACCCATGGTTGTATCAGGCCCCATTAAGCTATCAGGTGGGCCATACATTTGTGGGTTGCGAATCTCTTGCTGTTTACGAGGCTGCATCTGTCCACCCTGCTGGTATTGTTTAATCATGCCGCCTTGTTCTTTAGATGGAATAAGTTCAGCGGTACGCATATTTTCCATTTGTTGTCTTAAACTAGCAACATCAATCTGAGGGTTAATTCCCGGATTTTTTCTAACACTACCGCTATATCCTACAGGAATAAGACCAAATAAATCTCTACCTGCTTTTGACTGTGCTACATTATACGGGTCAATACTTTTGTATTTATTATCGTCATCAGATACTTGATATCCTATGTCGCTACCTTGTATAAATTGGTCAGCCATAGTATCATCCATACTCTCAGCATTCATTCGATATGAAAAATTTCTTGGGTTTTCAGCCGCAACATTTAACATTCCTGTCATAAACATATCTTTTACCGTCTGGTCGTTTACCTCGGATTGTTCTCTTAAAGCTCTTCCAGATACATTAACTCCTCGTTCTAGTTCTGCTTCTCTTTTCATTAATGCTTCGGGGTTATTAAAAACTTGTTCGCGATAATCACTAGCTCTCTGATACGCTCTTTTACCGCCGACACCCGGAATTATATCTAAAATCTTTTGTAACGCATTAGGGCTATACTTGTATGATTCTGCACGTTCTAGCCCAACATCTCCACCTCCATACTTGTCTCCAAAGTACTCTCTATAAGCATCATTATATTCATCTTTAGAGTAAGAGCGACCTGATTTTATGTAGTCATCTATTTTTACCTTACCACCATCTTGATACTGGGGCATCATGCCACCCATTTCGTAGCCATATTTTTTTTTATCTTTTTGATTATACATTCTGCGACTATGAAGTTGACCACCACCTTCATACTCATCCATCATACCACCACCCATAAACATGGGTGATTTAGGTTGAGCTAGTCCAGTTTCCATAGAAGCGGACGCAATTAAAGCATCCATAGCCGAATTGCCATTCTGCATTTGCTGCATGGCACGACCTTCATTAGTGATTTGTTTTAAAACGGGTAGGTAATCAGGGACAGCTTCTTTGGGTATTATCCATTCGCCGCCCTCTAATTCAACAGGCTGTTCACCGGCAACCATGCCAGCAACTCCGCCTTGTTCATGTGATGGCCCCCTAACTAAGCCGTAGCTGGGGAACCTGCTTTTTTGTTTAGCCATATGGTATGTGGATTAATAGCTTTATTTAAAATGTTTATAAACAGGTGTGTGAAGTTACACTCCACAGCATTTAAATATAAGAAGGACAATGACAATAAACCAAGAAATAAATAATTAATTTCTAGCACCCGTTATCCAGTTGTATTTACGCAGTTTAGGTAAGAGTTTACTTTTACGTTTACTACTAGCAAATCCTTCTTTAGTGGTGGCTTGTGATTTCGGCGCTCTAGCAAAGTAGTCTGCATAGTATAGCGCATCCATAATATCATCGTTTCGAGGTTTGGGGTGTTCAAAGAACTCATCTATTATCTCTGTCATCTCTCTTCTGATATATAATTTCTTAGAATTAACAATAGGGCCTAGTGTGGTTTCTAGCCTATCTTGCTTTTTTATTCTATTGGGTGGCTTAACACCCTTAAAGATACCGGGCATCAGTCTTTTTTCATTAGCACTCATACGGGTTACCATATCTCTAACCATCTCTTGGGCTGCAACGGTCTCAATCGTTACCCGCCTAACAGGACTATACTTCTTTGCCATCTCTATAATCTTAGCTGGGACATCAAAAGTAGGGATACGTTCTCTAAAATACTCTAAAACATACCGATTACTCTTAGAATCTATCGCCATTACCAGTATGACTTGATAGTCAGAGTTCTCTGTAGCTGTAGCTGCAAGGTCAACACCCATGTAAATATTGATAGGAATTACTTCATCACCCTCTACTAAGTAGTTAAAACCGTTCATAAGCTTACGCTCACCATTGTAATGCTGGATTCTATCTATCTTAAACGATGCATTGGTAATATCTCTCGCATCATTCATGTATTCTTGAGCAAACTTATTAACTAAGCCTGCTTCTATAAATTCTTGTTTCTTATGATTTAACTTAGAAAGCGGGAACTGCTCAGGCCATAATGCTTTACCTTCTTCAATCGCCCTGTGAAAGAACACATCCCATGGATAACTTCTATCATCTTTTTGTGCTTTACGGAATCCATCATAGGTCATCTGTAAAAAGCTATCAAAGTGTACAATAGTACCGGCTAACCATATCCAACCCTCATTACCGGGTGATTCTTCTAAAGCAGGATAGATTGTAGATACCACCCACCTTTTAATCTCATTACGTCGCTCAGGAGTCTTTGTATTTAGCTCTGATTCAAAGTCATCCAAGATAATACCCGTATAACGGACATCTACCTCTGCACGCCCCCTAAGCCTTTGAGAAGTACCTTTAGCTATAATTCTATCTCCTTTAGGAATAACAAGGTCTTTTTCTGTCCAACGCTTTCCTACGCTACCCCCATCCATATTACCAAAGTAATACTTGATGGTCTTGTTGGTCTCTAAGTGATATCGAAGATACTTTAAGTGGTCAATCGCCTGACCTTGCTCTTCCGATACCCATGCAATAAAGTTTTGGTCGTCCTCACTAGCAAAGCATAACTTATGTAAAATAGCTGATTTAGATAGAATAGATTTACCAAAGCCCCTAGGAAGTATAATACATATACGTTCCCCGGGTTTAGTTGATATTAGTCTTTTAGAAACGGTGTAGTGACAGGAAGGGGATGCACTCTTATGCATAAAGTCTTTGGGAAGAAAGGCTCTTCCAAAGAATAGTAGGTCTTTATAAGACTTGGCTAATATCTCGTCCCGACGAATCATCTCTTCAGGAGGAGGTATAACGTTAAATGTCTCTATTGGCTTCTTTTTTGGCAAGTTTTCTCGCTCTTCTGCGTTTAGCTCGATACTCAGCAATCTTTTTGGTAGCAAGCATTCTACCTCTTTTTCTTAATTTAGCCCCCTTGTTAGGCACTACCACTTGACCCGATTTGCCCAGTAAGCTGCGGACATCTTACCCTTTGCAATATTCTTTCTGTGTCTTGCCTTAAACGATTTACGTCTCATCTTTTGTTTACGAGACTCACCCGCTTTAGGCTTACCAGCGGTCTTGACCCCCTGTTGGCCAAATCGAATGGTCTTAATCTGTGTTCCTTGTTTAGCAACAACGATATGACTTTTCTTTGGATGACCCGGAGTTCTCTTTGGCTTGTTATATCCCGACACACCTGCTCGGGCTAATCTTGAATCTTTTTTCTTTGGCATTATGCTCTTCTCACTTTACCTGCTATTCGTTTACTATACTTTGCTTTTCCTTTGCCAGCTTTGCTCGCTGCTCGTTTACGTCTATTAGTAGCAGCTTTTTGGGATTTACTAAGACTTTTCCTAACTTTTTTAGGTAGGTAACGTCCTCGTTTTTTTCTTGGTTTCTTTTCATCGCCTTTGGTTGTATACCCCCACTCTTGCTTTGTCCATTTAGACAAACGGTTACTACTTGATTTTGCACCTTTGTAGCCACCACCTGCCTTTTTATAACGAGCGGTAGCTAATTGTGCTTTACGTGCTGACCATTTTCCTTTGGGGCCACCCTTGCTGCCCGCTTTTACACTAGCAACAATTCGTTTCCACATTGCTGGCTTGGTCTTGACAGCTGAAGCCATTACTTGCCCCAGCTCTTCTTAGCCACACTTTTGGCTTGTTTACTTAATTCACCAAAGTGAAACAACCGTTTACTGTTTGGGCCATGTGTTTTACCACTATGTAGTTGCCCATTAGGCATCTTATGCAGACCGCCCTTATGTTCTTTACCACTTTTAAAGTAGTGTTTAACTCCCATTCCCATGGTAACTCCTATTTCTTTTTCTTAACGCGTCCACCTTTACGCATCTTTTTAACAACTCCACCACCCATCATCTTCTTTTTCTTCTTCTTCTTTGGTGGTCTTCCCTTTTTTGAACCGTAAGTTCCTTTTCCGTATGGCATCTTATTTCCTTATTATTTTAATGTTGTAATGTATCTTACCCCACTGAACATATACAGGATATGCCCAATTGGGTCTATTGAGACGCATTCTCTTCTATTAGCCCCGTCTCAAAGGCTTTTAATCTATCCTTAGAGAAACCAGTAAACTCTTGTATCAAGGCTACAGAGTCTGTTTTCTTTTCGGTAGACAATAATCCTGATATCTTCATCAAGGTCTCTAATGCACGTAACTTATCACCATCCCGTACATCTGCTTTATCTACTACTGACTTTGCATTCTCTAATAAATAAGTCTTAGTAATCCCCAAGTCATCCATTAACTCTTCTACTTCTTTGTTAATCAATGTTCGTATCCTCTTTTGTCTTAATAAAATCTTAGAACGAGTCAAAGCATACCGACGGTTCTTGGTCTTATAGACCGTTAAGTAAGCATCCGTTGCATCACGACCCATGGCTACCATCTTAGCAAACAGCTTTTCTCTAGCAGTAATGTACTTGCTGTTCTTACGGCGTGTAAATGTATAAATATCTTTGGGAGGCTCTCCCTCTAGCTTGGCATTC
>Ga0208158_1000153_pt1 | contig 29845 bp, 52 predicted proteins | sample 8_EtaG_FD_184081 | JGI IMG/M metagenome (GOLD analysis project Ga0208158, IMG submission 184081) | Marine viral communities from the Subarctic Pacific Ocean - 8_ETSP_OMZ_AT15162 metaG (SPAdes) (version 2) | ecosystem: Environmental > Aquatic > Marine > Oceanic | place: Pacific Ocean | collected...
GCTTTACTATAGTCAGTCGGCCTAATCGCAAAAAAGTCAGTGTGAGTGTGACCCCCAGTAAGATGATAGAACCAATCAAGATTCGCTGCTGCGTCCTTGTCATAGTGGAAAAATCTTCTTTTGTCTGAGTAACCCAATTCTTGTAGTTTTTCATTTGTTCTTTTTCTTACAAATTGTTTTAAGTCATATGACTTTAGGTTTTCAATATCACCCATTTCAAACATTTTATCTATATATTTTTCTTCTAATTCCATCATTATTTTTGCTGCTTTATAAATATCCTCTTTGCAGTCTTCTAATAAATTAGGAACTTCATCACACATGTGTCTAAATAGTTGGCAACCCATTCTACTATGTAAAGATTCATCTCTTACAGACCATTTCATTTGTTGCCCAACACCCTTAAGCATATTACGTAATTGAAAACTATATAACACAGCGAAAGCACTGTATAAGCTAACACCTTCTGCAAAGGCACTAAAAATAGCGAGACTACGACCAATCCCAACAGGGTCATTACCATTGTAGCTAACCAAATTTTCGAATCGTTCTGCAGTCGCTGGTTCGTGTAAGAAGGCTTCAAAGTCTTCGAGTCCAAGTGTTTCATTTAAATAACTATAGGCTACAGCGTGAATTGTTTCTTGTGAGCCGAATATCATAGCCATCTGCTGTACCTCGTGTTTAGGAAACCATGATACGACTTTCTGTGTCCAGTAATCTGATACTGCACATTCAGTCTGAGCAAAACCTAGTAAAATATTTCCTACTAGATTCTTTTCTGCTGGAGTTAGTTTTTCGTTCCAATCCTTTACATCACCTGACATTGGTATCTCAGTATGCAACCAGAAAGCCTGAGCTTGTTTAAGCCAACCCTCTGTGTAGTATATAGGATACTCAAATGGTTTGTAAGGTATTCTTTCTTTAAATAAACTCATATTATCCTTTATAAAAAGTTATACAAAAATCTATAAGAGGAATATATCCTACAAAAGAAATTTGTTCTGGTTCATCATAAGTTCTTATACCAAATAAAATTCCAGGATAAAATCCTATTTCTATTGAATATGTTGGTTTTTCTTTCATTTTAATAACATTTAATATTATATTGTTTGTGTTTTTCTAATAATTCTCTATATTTAATTTTTCCTCTTTGTCTCCAACTCCATTTGACCCATTTATCAATTTGTCTTTCTGCGTATTTTTTTCTCGCTATTAATTTTGAGAGTTTAGGATTAGTTCTACGGTTTTGTCGCATTCTTTTTGATTCTGTGGTTTATATATAGTTACATGAGGAAGTTCAATACTTACATGTTTTTTAAACATTTTCCAACGTAAAGGGAAACTTTCATTAGCTCTTCCTTTACATTCAATTATAAAATCATCTCCTATAAAATCTGGAGTATATTTAATTGGTAGTATTTTCTTTTCTCCTCTGTTCTTGTATTCTCCTTTTCCATTAGCACATCTTTCTATAGATATATTTGGAAATTCAAATTCAGGAAATACAATATATGTCTTACCTTCGTAAACTGCAGATATGTCTGCATTCTTCAAAGCTTGATACATATATTTCTCAAGACCTGATGCAAAGGTTATCCCGTCAACAGTAATTTTCTTACTGTTAACAGGACCTCTTTTTTTCTTATAACGTTTCTTCATCTTGTACTTCTATTCTACGTAGTATTGCTTCTTCTCTCTCATTAGCTAAGCATTCTCTTGCAGCTTGTATATATAATAATGCATCCATTATTTCTTCTTGTACATCCATTAAGAAGTCGTTAAGATCTTTGTCTTTACCTTCAACTTCTTCCATCATCATTGCTCCGTACTTAGCTTGACCAACCAGACTACGGTGATCTATCTTTTCGATAACTTTCTGTACGATTCTATCGTCTGTTTTTACTGTATATTTATTCATCTTTTACAAATGTTCCGTTAATCATTTTACCTGTACGCTTATTGATTACATTATAAGCAAATGCTATACACCTTTCTATGCTCACACCTTGTATATGAGCAAGATTAGTTAATACCACTACCATATCACCAATAGCATCTATTACTTCTAATTCATCTTCTTTTAATAATGCTTTTGCTAGTTCACCAGCTTCTTCTTGTAATTTAATATATTGAGTTCTAGTATCTCCTTTATCAAACAACCCTCTAGTTTTAGCCCAGTATCTTATCTTGTCAAATATTTCTAATCTTTCTATATCATCAGCGTGATCTATTAAAGATTCTAAATTATTTTTTTGATTAAACCATTCTGATAATGCTTTATTATATATATAAGACCTTTCATTATTATACATAGATACTCTTATATTATTTGTTATCCATGTTACCATTTCTTTGTCTAATAAAAATTTACCATGGTCTGTTTGCCATGTCATACCTATGTTATCCATTAATCGTCCTTTTAATTTATTAATAGGACAAGGAAATGTAGTTGTTTGTTCCGTTATATTTATATTCATTTTCTTTTTATTGTTATTAACTAATTCTTTATATGAGTTTTTATCTATTCTATAACCATATTCATCTTGTAGTTTTAATTCTCTAGTTGAAACATAATCTATATCTTCATGTTTTTCTAGAACCTCGTATTCTCCTTTTTTATAACCTTGCATTAATGTAACGCGGTTCTTTAAATTACGAGTAACACCTATTTTTTTTCCTGGTATATGATATATATAGTACATTATAATTTGTTATTATATAAGTGTAAATTGTGAGCGAAATGATAATAAGTACCCACGTTAATAGACAGTCTCTCTGCAATCATTTGTTGTAATCTACTGAACTGATACTGATCATTACAGAAGCCGTACCAGAGATCATTAGAACGCATTACAACACACATGTTTAATACATCATGTAATATATAAAATTGAACTGCGTAAGTACAAGGAGTGTCTTTACTATATTGACGCCACTCCTTAGCGTCGTAAATTGAAATTGCTGCATGTCTTGTTGGTTTGTTGGTTTGTATTTGGTTTTTAAGTTTTGCTACTACATAATCTATTTGGTCATTACGTTGCCATTGCCAACCGTAATTAGATCTTACTAATCCTTTACTATCAGCCATATGACACCAGATCTTAGGCACTTTACCATATATTTCTTCTAGTCTATAAATACTAGGATCTCCAGATAAGTACCATTCCCATTCTGCTTCTGCGTATCTTAATTTCCAATTACGTTCTTCATTTACAATATAATTTTCTTCAGGTTTTTCTAATGTAAAACCTATATTAAATAAAGCTTTAGTATCTCCAAATGGAATACCGTCTTGAATTATTTTATCTAAAAAATAATTATAAGCTTTATCTGCATTTCTAAATTTTGTGCGCATATTTATTATAATAGTATTTGTAAAATTCGTAGAGCTTTATCCATATAGTTACTCCACCATATGTATCAGGAGATCTACTCACTTTATTATTTAATTTAATATCTATATACCAAGCTCCTTCTCCATTAGCAAACGGTGATATATATATCCCGTTATTTATACACCACCTATAAGCTATTGTTTCTTCTGTGGTAGGCATATAATAACCCATTTTGTTTTTCTTTATTCTTGGCATTTATTCCCAAGGCATTGGTTCTTCATTAATAATATCTGTTAACTGAGGAATAAAGCTACCCGAACTTGGTTCCCACGTAAAATAAGCTTCAGCTCCATTTTCTCCGAGATTTTGAAACTTAACTTTGAGTACTTTGACTTTAGTATTTTTGAGTTCATAGTCGCGGTGTACGAGAAGGCCATGATAAGACGCGTCATACCATTCGCCTCCCCCTTTAATATTGTACATCGTAGGTTCTTCAATTTTTCCATCTTTATCTTTATACATTTTAGTTGGATGCGCTACAATAAAAACTAACACATCATATTTTTTAGCAAATGTTTCTATTTTAGTAAGATACTCCATTGTATAAATATTGACATCTATTGATGAGGCATTTCTATCTCTTACTTTATTAAAAGGATCTATAACTAAACATTTAATTCCTTTACGTTTAACTAACTCTGCTCCTTTTCTTAATACTGATTCAAGTGTATACTTTTCCATATCAATGAAAAAGAAATTATCATTTACGTGATCCGCTACTTCATTCCATTTTGCTCCTCCAATATCATCTCTTCTAGGCATATCACCCCATACTTTTCTCATCAACTTATGAGCATGTAAATAATTCGGTGCATTCTCTGGTGAAGCAAATGCAGTCTTCCAATTATAATTTGCATTATAACCTACGACCATTTGATCCACAAAATCAGACTTACCACTACTAGGTATACCAGTAACAGTGATAAACTGGCCGGTATATGTGGAAAAAATCTTGTCAAAATTTTCAAGACCCACTTGGAAACCCGGTTTGAAACCGTTTTTAACAAAGTCTGAGACGTCTCCTTCGATGTCTTTGAACGTTGTAACATTTTCGAGTGGATACGCACGCGATTTTTTAATACACTCTTGTAATTTTTCTTTACCATGTTTTATTAAGTATTCATTAGCGTCTTTACAATCTTTAAAATCTACTAAGAAACAAACTTCAGCTCCTAATCTTCTGACTAGCTCTCTTCTTAAAGCAAGTCCTGGTTCATCTGTATCTACTGCTAATATTATTTTCTCTTTATCTTCAAAATAATCTATACAATTATCTAAATAATCTAAATTATTATGATGTAACGTAGCACCGTTAGGTACTGATATAACGTTAGTGATTCCAGCTTCATGTAATGCTAACACATCCATTTCACCTTCAGTTATAATGCAATTGTCATATCCTACAATACTATTAATATTGTAAAATATTTTTTCTGCACCTTTATATAATTTAAAATTCTTTCTTCCGTCTCTATATTTAATATTAATAAGTTGATCACCTATTATATAGTTAAATTGAATAGTGTTCTCTTGCTTGCCAGTTTGTGGCATATACTCAAGACCTTGACCAATTTTAAGTTCGTCCAAAGTCTCTTGAGTTATACCTCTATCATTAAACCATTGCTCAACATTATCCTTAACTGGTAAGTATTTAGTTATTGCTGGTCTAACATAATCTTTATCACTAGCTCCTTTACGTTGATACGTGTGAAGCTGAAATGTAGAATTACAATTATGACAAGTACCGAGACCCCGTTCCCAATCATAAGAAGCACACTTTGCTTTCTTATTTTTAGGTTTCCTATCATGAGAACATAAAGGACAAATTCCTTGTTTTTTCCCAGTTTCTAGGTTATGTTGATTGAAACTATCAATAACAAATCCATTAATCTCTGTTGTCTGCATTTAATTTAATTTAAAATGGTAAATCGCTTTCTACTTCTTTTTTAACCTGTGGTTGTCTAGATTGAGATTGATTATCTCTTGGTGCGACTTCTACATTATTACCATTAGTCCAGACCACTTGTACATTTCCTAAATAAGTCTTAGCTTCTTTAGCTTCTCTTTCTTCTTTACTCTGTGCTATGATGATAGGACCATTGTTTCCAAATTGATCTACTTCATCATTTAATGTAACTGTAATTGGTAAATATTTACCTTTTTTACCTGTTATAATTTTTGATTTATCAACGTTTGTAAGGTTGATACTAGCTCTAATTATTGATGCCATATTATAATGTTTTGTTAATAAAATACTGATCTGGATCGAAACCTTTTGTTTCAAAAAACAGACTGTATTGTTCTACTGCTCTTTCTACTTTATCTTTACCACGTTCTAAAAATTCGGGTGAACAGTCAAATAACCCTATTTGATACGTGTTTTTATCTACTACTATAAATACAAATTCATAGCCGAATAACAAATTATATATGTAAGCTTGAGAATCATAATTATATAACCAAGCTGATTTAGAAAACTTAGTAATATCATTAGTTGTTTTTAAATCTATTATTAATTTCTCATCATGATTAATTATATCTGCTTTTCCTTTCCACATTTTACCATGTATTTTTGCTACACTTGGTTGTTCATAATCTACATTCTTACTTCTAATTAAATCATTACATATTTTATTTGCTAAAACTTTATCTATCATTAACTCTAATGAATCTACTTCGTGTTGAAGTAAACACATCTCACCACCTGACATTTCTTTATAAACTTTAGTATTCCTAGTTGACGAAGGTATTATTCGGTACTTCTTCAACTTATTAGGTTCAAGTATAGCGGTATGAAAGTATCCGCCTACTAGGAATGCGGGTCTCTGTACAGATTCCTCTCCTAAAGCTAAGGGGTTAGTTAATAATGTTTTAATGTCTGAATTACTCAAATATTGTTTACCGAAATCACCATAATAGTGTTCATCGTTTTTAAGTTTTTCTATTATTTTTTTTATATTTTTCAATATTTATAGTGTTTTAAGTTCTTTCTCTTGTGAAGAAGTTAATTTATACTTAGCTTTAATAGCTTCTATTTTTCCACCAGATTTAACATAGTCTTTAGCTTGAGCTAATTGTCTACCTGTTATATCAGATTTATCATGAGTGTTTGTTGCATCACTATCTTGAGTGTCATCAATTAGGAATAAGTTTCCTAATGCATATTTCTTACCATAACTAGATGCACTACCAAATCTTTGAGGCATTTGCATACCTTTCTGATTTAGATCTACTCCAACTACTGCTGTAGCATTAATTGTTTCTTTTCCATCAGTTACAGTGGCTGTAGTTTTAATAACTGCAGAATCTACTAATTCTTCATTTATTACTACTGTTACACCAAGCTCCTTAATAAAGGGTTTTATTGCTTCGAGAATATCTTCGGCAGAGCGAAAGTAATATTTGCCAAAGGAATTAAATCTACTCTTCTTCGATTTAAATCTTGTTTGAATTGTCGCTAATTTTTCGTTTATTGTCATTCGTTTTTGTGTTAAGCGTTATTATTATAATTACATGTTTTATTTGATATTTACATACCTAACTTACAGATAATCAAGTACTTGCGAGTGATCTACATTATCTATAAGTTTTTGTACCGCTTGCTTTTTTAGCTCTGAAACTCTAACATAAGCACTCGGTCCTACTATTTTTAATTTTTCTGCTATTTCTTTAGCTGAGTATTTATCACAGTCTAAACCATAACTTAATCTTAATACTTCATATTCAGTTTCATTTAAATGTTTTAACATTAAGCTTTTTAAATATACATTCATTAATTGTATATTATATGGTTCAGATTTATCTGGAATTTGATACATCATGTTTTCATCTACATTAGTATTCTTATCTATTGATAAAAATATACTATTAAAAAACATAGCTACCATTTTTTTATCTTTAGGATTGCTACGCATTTCATTCATCTTGTGTTCAGGAATACGCATTGTACCCCTTAACATATCTATTCTTCTTCTTATTGCTCCTTTTATTCTTTTAGAGAAAAAAGATTTTAATGTTTTTTCTATATCTTCTGACTCACTTAATAATATCCAATCAAGTTTATCAACAGCTTTAACTAATCCAATACTTCCTTCTTGCATTAAATCCATTATTGTTAATATTCCACATGCTCTACTATCTGTAGAGAATTTTCTAGCCATTGCCTCAACTAAAGGTAAAAACTTTATAATAAGTTCATCTCTTGTATAAGAATCATAGAACTTATCTTCAGGTATAGATCTTTTTAGATCTTCTTTATACCTAACGTAATTAGATATGTTGTATTTCTTCATTTAATCTTTCTTTTTCTTTTTTCAATTCTTTATTCATGTTTCTATATATTGTTCTAGTAGAACAATTTAATAGTTCAGCTATTTTACTTATTGTTATCTTTTCAGCAGTTACAAAGTTTGTATCAGAAATACATATCATAGCATCATAAATATCTTCTTTAGATATTTTCTTTCTACCTATTAATTGTCCTACAATTGATAACTTTTCCCTAGTAGATAACCCTGTAGACATCTTAAATATTATCTTTCTTGGCTTATTTTTTGGAGGTTCTCCACCTTGATGTAATACATCTCCAATAATATCTTCTAATAGTTTATTTTTAATAAAGAACGTAACAAAACCATTTTCTTTATTTGCTATAAACTTAAATATATATCTCATATCATCTTCAAGTGACACAATGTCACCTTCAATACCATCTTGGTTTAAATAGTATAATACAAAGAAATGCCACTTTAATGATTTATATGTAGTGATCTTAGCTTTACTATTAAATAGATGATAACACTCATATGTCCCATTCTCATAATACTTATACTGATGGGTTTCAATTGTAGGTTTATCTGTAATAGGATCTTGTCTAAATATAACGCGACGTTTAATTAACCAATTTATATTACGATTATTCATAATGCTTCATTATGCTATACACATTACCATGCGTACTACAATTTAAATTTCTTTTTAAGTTCTTCAACTTTATTATAAGTTTGTTGAGCTTCTTTATATAGTTCATCAGCGATTTGATTTGACATTAATTCTTCTAATCCTTCTATCTCTTGTTTAATTAGTTCTTCTTGCGTGATAGTACCTATTTCTAAATTAGGATTAAGAGCTTGCATCTCAGCCAACTCTTGTTTAAACTCAGCATCACTTTGTTGTTGAGCTCCTAATAATTTTTCTACTATTAAATTAGCTAATCTATTTATTTCTTTTTCTGTCATTACCTTTCTTTTTAAATTGTTTAATTCTAGTTCTAATCCCAAATACATCAGTATAAAGGAAATGATTATATAATTTTCTTCTCATGTATATTATCTAAAGTTATTTATATTAAGTCCGTGGGTTAATTTTCTTAATTTATTAAGAGCATATCTATGTCTACCTAAAGCTGTATTAATACTTACATTTGTTTTTTTAGCTATCTGCTTAAACGTCATATCTTTATAATACTTATATATTATAATATCTTTTTGTTCTGGTAATAAAGAATCAATTAATCTTTTGATTAATTTATTATTACTGTTCAGTATTATAACGTCTTCAATTGATAGATTATTATCCACTATGTCTAAAATATTTTCATTTAGATTTTTTCTTCTAGTTTTAAGGGATTTATAATGGTCTAATAATGTAGTACCTGCAGCTACTATCACATATGATACTAGCTTGGTATCTTTAGGTTTAGATTTACTATTTAATAATTTAAAGAAAGTTCTTTGAACTATTTCATCGGCTAAATGTTTGTTCTTTGTTTTATTATATATTATAGCAAATATATCTTTATAATTATTTTTAAATATTTCTCCTAATCTTTTATGCATATAATTTAGTTATCATTAATTGATATAATAAAACTAATCCTATTATTATAAGCATAGGTATAATTTTAATTATAAAATCTATTAGGTGATAGATAAAGTTATTCTTTTTCTTCATAATAATTTTCTGAGTCTAATAGTTCATCTTTTTTCTCTTGAAATAATTCCATATATATATCTTCCCACCAATGTTCTAATTCATGGTTAAAATCATATTCCATGTCTGACCATATATTAGGTTCTATCCATACCTCACCGCCTGATGTGAGTTCATCTAGCGCTCGCGAAGACCAATTTCCATAATCTTCATAGTAATAACCATCTTGTGACACATAAGGTCTTTCATCATGAGTACACCAATATATATCATAGCAATCATATGTTGCTTCACTGTATATTTTTAAACTGTGTCTATTATCCACCCAGTCACTTGTATGATCTAGTTTACCACCATATTGTTCTGCAATATATTCAAGTAACCAAGGTCCATCAGGTTCCATCATGTAACCATCTTTTTTTAAATGTTCTTCGACGATCTCGTCTGTTAATAATTCTGCCATTGTTTTAAATTTAGTAATTTTCAATTATTTTTAAGTTAAGTTCTTTTGCTACATAGTTAATATGTTTTTGAGTTGTTACACTCCACCAACCATGTTGTATTAATTTTCCTCCTTCTATTGAAGCTACGTTAGTATAATAAGAATATACTTCATCACCAATTAATAATAAGTTTTCTTTATATTTATCTAACTTTCTTACATATAAATCTTTAAATATATCTTTGTTAAACTTAGATATTATTTCTCCATCTTCTACCATCTCTTCATATTTTTTCTTTGAATCCATTTCTTATATCTTTTAAATGTGTTAATAATTCTTTTGAACCTGCTTTTGTAGCAGCTTTAGTATAACCACCAATATGCCAGAATAATGTCTCGTCTAGATCATAGTGTCTATATTCTTTCCAATCATATACTGTAAATATTATTCCTTCTTCAGTTTCAAAGTTAAAATCAAATTGTGACTTATCACTTATAGCTCCATAGTTATCCCAGTATTCACAGTTATTATTTTTTGCTACTGCTTTCATTTCATTAGCAGTAGCTTCAAGAGTTACATCATGAAACCAAGTACCATTACCGCCTTCTTTAATATTCTTTAATTTACCCATTAGTATATATTTTTTTCTGCCCACTGTTGATATTCTTTCCAAGATTGCTCTTGGTTTAAGTAACCGTTGTAGACTCTACGATCACCTAAAAATTTAATTCCATTAAAGTTTTCTAAAAATTCCATATTTATCTATTTAAAATTAGTAACTAGAAGAGGAATCGAACCTCTTTACTCGTCAGTAGTTATTGGGATAATCAGCGCTCTAAGGAATACTCTGTAATTAGACTTATCCTTCTGAGTCTTACGCCTTCTCCAATATCCAAACCTAGTTATCGGTTGTAGTAACCAGCTCGTAAAAACGTTTACTGGTTCAACTACAACCTACCAACCTCGAGTCGCTCATAACTTTAATACCATAGTAGGTAGTTAGCGGTGCGCTTCCGGTTGTGCTAGCTATTCACTTACGTGTCTCGCGGAGTTCATAACGATCCCTCACCCGTCCGACCTATTAAGTTACTCGTCTAGCTACTAACATGCGTTATTATAACTATGAAAAACACTATCGCATGCTAGCTTTCCAACAATCATCACTGCAAAACATTTTATCTGAGTATAATGGTTGCTCACATACAGAGCATTTATACTCTGGTTCATCATGAGGATTCATATAATCGTACCATTCCATAATTATTTCTTTATATCTGGTTGTTTTGTTTTCTCATTCATATAATATATAGCTCTTGACATTATGTGGTCATGAGTTTTCATATATTCATCTCCTTCACCTGAGCTTTCAGGCATAGACCAATGTATATTCTCATACATTTGTTCTAACATATCTTCAGCAACTACTTTTGCTATCCGATCTAATTCTTTCATTTTTGCCATAGTTATTTTATTTTATTACATTAATATTATCTATAGTATAATTTATCAAGTCCGTGTAGATATTATTCACCTTCTTTTAGTTTTTCTTCTAATAAAGGACAGTCTTCATAATGCCAAGCTATTAAATCTTCATAATAGCCACAAATTTCACATTTATTCACCATAAACTATCAATTCTATATCTGAACGAGTATAACATTCTTGCTCAGGAAAATTCATTTCTCTATTTTGTATTAGTAAATGCTCATCAAGTGGTTGTTTATAGCAGAAATACATTGCGGTAAATATACCTACAAAATATACTACTGCAAATCCTAATAGTTTACTAATTAAATCTATTGATTTATCTATTTTCATATTGTCTTTTAATAGTTATAGTATTAGTATTAAACGCCATTTTATATTCTTCACGAAGAAAGATTGCTTCTTTTCTATCATCTGCTTCATCTACTATCTCTTCTTGAACACTACCTTGTACCAAATAACGGTATATTATATTATACTTCATATTATTTATTTTAACCAGTTTCTTTTATAATATTCTAACATATAGTGCATCATTGCCATCATACCCCATATTTTTTCTCTATCTATACACGTAGTTTTATGAGTAAATAGTTTACCTGTACCATCCATTAGAGTTCTTCTATACTCTCTTTTATATTGTTTATTTAGTTGATATGGTGAGTGAGTATCATTTTGTTTTCTTACATAACCAGATTTAAAGCAAGCTAGTCTTAATAATTGTCTAGTATATTTAGTTCTTACAGGAAATTCAAATTCCCTTGTACCATTTTTAGCTTGTCTTTGCGTAGTTACTTCACGAATATTATACTCGATCAGTAAACGTCTTGCGTAAGCATCTTCAAATGCTTGTTTTTCTTGTCTCCAATTCATAGTTTATTTATTATTTATTCTAATGTTTCTTTCTTTAATATAAGATTTTAGAGTTAATTTATCTATCTTATAAAGTAAATCTTTACATACTTGAGTATAATAACCCGGTGCTATCATACTTCTTTTTCCAGCTTCGTCTAATTTTTTAACTTCTTCTTCAGCTGTTTCTTTATAATAATTTACCGCTTCGGTAATTATATAGTTTTCAAATCCATTTAGTTTCATAATTTATTTATTTAATTTAGTTGCGCGAGTAGGATTCGAACCTACGACCTCAAGGTTATGAGCCTTGCGAGCTGACCATCTGCTCCATCGCGCTATATTTTACCGGCTGTCACTACGACTGGCTTTGTACAACTGATACCTTAAAGAAGCCAAGGCGTCGATTTACTGTTAAGCCGGTATTTAGTGGACGTGGCAGGAATCGAACCTGCGTTTGCTACTGGATGTCTCGTAGAGATCACAGCTTGCACTAACCATTTCACGCCCAGACGAGACAGTGTTTCGGAACAGGTAGTTACCTAGTATTATCATTTATACCGTTTTCTGTTTTATTGAAAGGTATGACTGAGATGCTCTAAGGAATACTCCCGCTGAGTCTTACACTCCATTTCGTCTAAACCCTTTCAATTAACGTGACCTGTATGCCACTGTCTCTATTGAGAGCATAGCGGGAGTCGAACCCGCACCTTAGTACCGTAGTATGCTCTGTTGCCTCGAGAGGCCTTATATTTTAAGAGTGTAACGGAATTTTACCGTACTTGGTTTGAACCACCTTGCTAAACTTGCTCACTCTTTTAGCTAATCAATCTGCGCCGTGTTATCACTACTTTAATAAGTGCACCTCGTCTTACGTCTTTCACTAATATTATCCATATATACCAAAACTAGTTGGTATTTGTGCTTCACCAGTAATTAAAGCAAAGATTAATGATAGCGTTCCAACTATAGTTAGACCTGCTAAACTATATATCCAAGCTTGAATTATTAAATCTGTTACTTTTACTATTGTTTTATGATTCTTTTTCATCTGCTTCAAATAGTTTTTCACCCCATTTCCAGTCATAACTTGTCCAATCATGAACTAATACTTCTGAAAAACAGGCTAAAGTTTTTACATCGTCTATTGTCATTTCATTATAACGAGTGTAGACGTGTAACCTCGCTATAATATAATTTACTGAGTTTTTGTATTTACCTTTGTTTTGTTTAAGTTTAAACTTAACATTAGGTAATAATTTGTTATATAAATTATCCATATTAATATTATCTGTAGTATTTATTTATAAGTCCGTGTAGATATTATTCAAATCTATCTATTAAGTTAATACATTCATCTATTTCTTCATCACTTAAAGTATATACATACTCATATAAATATTCATCAAGTGACATCTTTTCCTCTTTAAGTTGATATTTCTCATCTAGTTTCTCCATGAGTTCTATCGCTTGTTGGTGTAAATCCATATCTAAAACATTTTTGGTGGTGCAACCAACCAAGTTAAACCTTTGAAGTTAAACCACTCGTATTTACCTTCTTTAATTATCTCGTAACCATCTTCATCATATCCATTAAATTTATACTTAAATCCAAATGAGTTTGGTAACTCACCAACTGGATAACCTTTATATTCTATTCTAATCCCATTTTGATTAGTAATAAACATAGTTGTTTTGTTCTTTATTTTAAAAGTTCTTGCCATAATTTATAATTTAGTTATTTTTAATGCAGTTATATTATCAAAGTCAATGTCTATATCAATTAAGAATAATAATAATTCTTCGTCAATATAAGGTGTGTGATGAGTAATATAGAATGGATCGGAATTGTTAAATAAGAATTCTAATTCATACTTATCATCTTTATTGTAATTCATAGTTTAAAGGTGTTAATTTGTTTAGTTATTAAATTTAGTTTGTAGGTATAGTGCACTAACTCATTATGTGCAACTTGTATATATATTATCTCGAGAATTATATCACAAGTCCGTGAGGAAAATAAAAATGAGATAATAAAATGACAAAAGGGTATTAGTAATATAATAGTAATACCCTAATGTCATAGTTAAATTATACTAATTTATCTAAGTCTCTAACAAACTTCGGAAGGTTATTAGTGTTAGTATAATTACCATACTTATTGAAGCAGGGCATAGTATCAAACTTCTTTTTTAGTTGATTATATACTATGTCATGATTATAAGTGCATTCTTCATTTTTCTTATTAGTAAATGTTATTACTGTGTTTTTACCAATTAGACTTTTTCTAATAACAAACCTTTTAGTTGCTAATTTAGTTGTTTTTACTTGTGTGTTTTTCATATTATAATTTTTAGTATTAATAAATAAATTTAAAATGTTCAACTATATTATCTAATTCAATTAATCACAAGTCCGTGAGAGTCGTAACAAAATGTTAAAAAAAAAGGGTTCCGAAGAACCCTAATTTTAGGTTATTATTATTTTGAGTATAAAGGATGATGTTCAGTATATTCAATAAATACTATCTTATCACTTCTATCAATATAAAGAAATTCAACTTCATCAAATTCTATATTATTAGATTTTAATATATTAATTGATTTCTTTCGGTGAAGTGAGTTTGGATTTAATACGAATTTATAATTTAAATGGTATAAAGGTGTATCGATTAAATCTTCCATTAAATGGATTTCGTCAGGTAATAATTTTAATAATTGATTATAATTCATAGTTATTATTTTAAAGGTTATTTAATTGTTTTAAAAGGTATAGAGTTATTAATTAATAGTTTATTTATATTAATATTAAAAGGGTTTTTAATTATAGTTATTATATTATTATTAGTTTTAATATTAATGTGTTTATTAGTTAATAAATTAATAGTTGATTTTTTAGTTGATAAATAAATTTTATATTTAGACATAGTTATAAATTTTAATTAATAAATATTTTAAATTTCTATATATATTATCAACTATTATTAGTCACAAGTCCGTGAGAGAAAGTTGCAGAGGCAAAAAAGAAAGCTCCCGAAGGAGCTCTCTGATTAATGTTACACAATCACATCTAATTCTCTAACGAACTTAGGTAGATTTTTAGAGTTAGTATAACTTCCGTATTTCTCGAAACAAGGCATTGAATCAAACTTAACTTTTAGTTGACTGTATACTTTGTCATGGTTATACTTACATTCTTCGTTCTTGTGATTGATGAATACGATTACAGTATTCTTGCCGATTAGGCTTTTACGTATCACAAATCTTTTAGTTTGTAGAGTTGTGACTGTTTTTGGTTTGTGTTTCATAGTTAAATAAATTTTAATTAATATTAATTTTAAAGTTCAATTATATTATCAATATTAAATTAGTACAAGTCCGTGAGGATTCTAATATATAAATATAACTCACAAGTCCGTGACTCGCGAGCACAATAGCAAAAGGCAGAAAACCCTATGGTATTACAAGCTAAAGCTTAAACCTTCATTCCGAAATCCTGAAAACAAGGGCAACCCGGCAAAAACAAAACGATTTTCCTTTTTAAAATCAATTCTTAAAAATTAGTAGTAACCCCATATCCCTCTATAAGCAACCTCCCTTATGATATTATACAAAGTATAATATCTATATTTAGTATAATTAGTAACTAGCTGTGTCACACTGTGTAAATTTCTCGATTAACCTGTAAGGATATATATAGGTATTAAACATTAAAAAGTTATGAAATCACATCCACTTAAACAAGACGCTAAGTTTATGACTACAGCGTACGACAAGAACATACAAGGCTTAACAAAAGAGCAAAGAAATATTTTTAGATCTTCTCAAGCTAAAGCAGCTGGAGTTGCAGCTTCACTACTACCTATTGGTAGAGGAATAAAATTAGGTGCTAGTTTGTTATCTGGAGGATTCTTTGGAGGAAGAGGTGCTGGTCAGATTATAAACTTTGGTATTAAAAATAGAGCAAAATATCCTAGTTATTTACCAAAAGGTTGGAATAGAGGTGGTAGTAAAAAAGCCTTTGAACATCTGATGAACCCTAAAACTCCAATGGGACCAACCAAAGAAACCGTAAACTCAATTTTGAATTACTCTAAAGATTTCGGTCCAATACTTAAAAACATGAAAAAATGAGCAAACATCCACTAAAACAAAAACAAGTCAACGTAGATTCGTTAGCAAACGCAGCATATGAGAAATGGTATGCAAAAAACGTAAAACCAAAGCAAGACGCTTTAGCGGATGCAGCAGAAGTAAAAAAATTTGATGATACTTATTTAAAAAGAGACGAATCATTACCAGTTTATAATACAACATGGCCCGCAAAACCTACTTTTGTACAAAAAGTTAAGAATTTTGGTGCAAATGTAAAAAACTTTTTATCTGCTCATAAAGATAGATACAAGAAACAGAGTGAAATTCCTATGCCTAGGTGGAATAATAATGATTCTAACTAATGCCACAAAAATTAAGTCCTAAAGCAGCAAAAGCTAAGGCACAAAGAGATCTTACCGCAGCTAAAACTCCAGATAGAAGACGTAAAAAAGCCGAAAATCAGCGAAAAAGACGTAAAGCTGCAAAAAAACACGGAGCAAATTGGCTAATCGACAAAGATTACGATCATACAAAGAAAAGATTCGTAAAAACATCACAGAACAGAGGTGGGTATGGTACAGGAACTAAACCTCGTAGTAAAAATAAATAAAAACTAACATATATGTCAAATATAATCACTTATCCTACGGGTACACCCTCTGCAAGTGACTTAGTATTAGGAACAAAATTGGCAGATCCTAATATTGAAGGAGATACAAACAAAACTAGAAACTTTACTGTAAAGCAAATAGCTGCATTCGCTAATGTTACTGCAGCATATACAGTTTATACAGCACTTGTGACGCAAACAGGAGGTACTGCCCCAACAGCAACGGTTTTACAGAATACAACTGGAGATACATTAACTTGGGCTCGAACAGGAGCAGGAACATATACTGTTACTAGTGGTACCGCGTTATTTACTCCCAACAAAACTGCAGTATTTTGCAATGTTGGTAATGGAGAACCAAATCAAATGTTAATGTGGACTAGAACTAGTACTTCAGTTCTCACATTGACTACAAACGGATCTGATGGTAGAATAACAAGTGGTGCTTTTGAAGTAAGAATATACTCATAAAAATTAACACATGGCAAGAATAAGTTCATATCCGTATGATAGTACAGTTACTGATAAAGATGCATGGATAGGAACCGAGTCATCTAATAGAAGAACAAAACAGTTCACAGCTAAAGCAGTTGCAGATTATTTAAATCTAAATGCTAAAGTAAACATTGGAGGACAAATGTCTTTTACATGGGATGATGTTGAAAAAGGAGGTACAGGTACTATATCTAAAGTAGGTGGAGCTGGTTCAGGAGGTGCATTCAATACATTAACAGAAGTATATTTATCTAAAAATGAAGTAAACGGTCAAGATGTAGTAAAGTTTTTAGAGTATATAACAACAAAAGATATTTTATTAGGACAAGGTGATCAAATTAGTCAATTTGGTCATTATACATTAGATACTTATGCAGTAGATACTAATCCTAATTTTTATAAAGCAACATTAACATATTTAGGTGGTAATGGAACTATAGTAAATTCACAACAATATACATTAATTCACTTTGATATATCAGATTCTGAAGATGTAACATATATATTTACGCAAGGAGTTCCAGCTGCTACTTGGACAATAACACACAATTTAAATAAATTTCCATCAGTTTCAGTAGTAGATACTGCTAATTCTAATGGATTTGGTGATGTAACTTACAACAGTGCAAATCAACTAACAATAACATTTTCTGGCGCATTTGCTGGAAAAGCATTCTTAAACTAACTAAAAGATGGCAATAAATTTTTTAAACTCGGTTAATTTTAACCAAAACCAAATAATAGCACCAGCAATAGAATCGCTGGCTACCGCCCCAGGAACCCCTGTAGAAGGGCAAATGTATTTTGATAGTACTGGTGGTGATAAAACAATGTATTATTACAACGGAACAACTTGGAAATCAATGGATGGTTCTGCTGGTACTATGTCTAACTGGGTTATACGTGATGATGATAATGACGATAAAACAGTATCTGATGGTCAATATGTAAAAGTTACCATGGCTAATGGAACTGCAGGTACTAATTTATCTGGTTCTGGTACAACAGGAGATCCTTATATATTAGCATTAACCTCTCCAGGAGATACAACATATAGTAAAGCAACTGCTACTTCTTTAGGATTAGTAAAACTAGAAGACGCAACAGTACAAACAGAAGCTGCACAAAGTATAACTACTACTGCATCTAGAACATACGGTGTTCAATTCAATGCTTCAGATCAATTAGTTGTTAACGTCCCTTGGACTGATACAACTGGTGCTGTAACTTCAGTAGATGAGACCACAGCGGGTACTTCTACAGGAACTCCTATAGTTGTTAATCCAACAACAGGAGCAGTATTAGTTCAACCAATGGCTTACGATGGTGGTTCTAATGTAGGACACGTTCCTTCTGGCGGTGGAGCAAGTACTTTCTTAAGAGGTGACGGAACATGGGTAACTCCTACGGATACAACTTATGTAGCGATGAATACTGCTACTTTAGGTTTAGGTAAATTAAGATACGCGAGAGGATCTACACCTGCAGCAAACAGTAAAACTGAAACAGCTTCAAGAACATATGGTGTAACTGATAACTCTAGTAATCAATTAGTAGTAAATGTACCGTGGACGGATACAGATAATAATTACACATATGCTTTAAGTGTAGGTGCTGTATCATCTAACGAAAGTACATTAACACTTACTGGTTCAGGAGGTGGTAGTTCAACTACTGCTAAATTCTCAGGTACTAGTAATGAGATTGCAATTACAACTCCAGCTACTGGTGATGGTGGTGATATTACAATTGGTTTAGCTACTGATGTAACAATTGTTGGTGATTTAACAGTTTCAGGTGGTGATATAGTTTTAAGTGGAACAGGTAGGATTCAAGGAATTGATACGGTTTCTGCTACTACAGATGCTGCTTCTAAAGAATATGTTGATGGACTTGTTTCTGGTGGTTTAACTTTTAAAGATGGTTTCAATGCTGGTACAGGTGCAATTGATGGTGGTGGTAATCTTACAACAGGTGCTTCCAGAGTTGCATTAACAGTTGGTGATTACTATGTAGTAACTACTGCTGGTAGTTTTTATGGATCAGTTACTTTAGATATAGGGGATTCTGTAATATGTAAACTAGCCGCGGCAGAAGGAACATCTGATGTAAATGACTGGGTTATTGTTCAGTCTGATGAAGGTGTTGTAGCTTTAACATCAGGAAATTCTGTAAGTGCTTCTACTGGAAGCGCACTAACATCTAACACAGGAGCTACAGGTTCTGTATCAGTTCTATCATTTGCATATGATGGCGCTGCTAATGTTGGTCACGTTCCAAGTGGTGGTACTTCTAGTACATTCCTTCGTGGTGATGCTACTTGGGTCACTCCTACAAATACTACATATAGTGCGATGGATTCATCCACTTTAGGATTAGGTAAATTAGAAGATGATACTACACAAACAACTGCAGCTAATGCAGTTACTACTACAGCGAGTAGAACTTATGGAATTCAATTTAATTCTTCAAATCAACTCGTAGTTAATGTACCTTGGACAGATAGTAATACTACTTATAGTGTAGCAGATGCTTCAACTCTTGGTTTAATTAAGATTGAAGACGATACTGAACAATCAGTAGCTGCAAATACAGTTTCATCTACAGCGTCAAGAACTTATGGTTCACAGCTTAATAGTAGTAATCAACTTGTTATAAATGTACCTTGGACAGATACTACAACTAATGAAACTATAACACTTTCAGGAGATGTAACAGGTAGTGGTACAAGTGCTATTACAACAACGATTGCCGCAGATGCGGTTGAATCTGGTATGCTTAATGATAATGTTATATCTGGTCAAACTGATATAGGTGGAGCTATTGCTGCTACTGATGAAATATTAATAAGTGATAATGGTAGTCTGAGAAGATCAGATGTATCTAGATTATTAACATATATAGCTGGAGCAAAAGCTTCTACAGTAGTATTAAATACATCAACTTCAAATGTATCACAACAAGGAAGTCCACCAGCTGGAACAGAAGGTTGGGTAATAGATTGTTCTGCAGAACTTGGAATTGCTGCTACAAGTGTAATGTGTGAGGTTTATTCAGTAGCTGCACAATCAGGTAGAGAAATTTTAGCTGGTGAAACAGTTTACGCAAATATATCTAGAAGTGGTGATGATCTTACGATAAACTTTGTTGGATCTAGTATTGCACAAGGTACTTATACTGCTCTTATAACAAGATGTGGATAACATAAAATAAAATCAAATTAAATGGCTATAAACTTTTTAAATAAGACTAGACTCCCAGATAACGCTAAATTAACGTTTGGTGATGTGCCAGATTTTGAAATATATCATAATAGTTCTACAAATGTAAATTGGATTAGTTCTTTATTAGATAGACAATTAATTTTAAGTTCAAATTATCTATATATTAAAAATCAAGATCAAGACGAAAGTATAGCCTCTTTCTTAGCTGATGGTGCAGTAACACTATATTACAACGCAGCAACTAAATTTGCTACTACAAATACAGGAATAAGTATAACTGGAGGATTTGTGACTACATCTTCTTCAGATTGTGCTGGTCTAAATATGACTTCTAATATTGCAATGGGAAGTAGTGATATTACTGATAGTAATAGTTCAGCAGGTACGGCCGGACAAGTATTATCTTCTCTTGGTAGTGGAAATGGAGTTGATTGGGTAGATGCTACAACTGGTGATATAACAGGAGTAACCGCTGGCAATTATTTAAATGGTGGTGGTACTTCAGGTACAGTAACTGTTAATCATGATACAACATCAAGATCAGATACTACTTCATCAGCCTCACCAGGATCAGCTGGAACTTTTACAGCTGTAGACTCTGTTACAACAGGTACTTATGGTCATATTACAGCTTTAAATCTTAAAACTGTTACAATGCCTACAGTAATTGATCCATCAGGAACTTATGTACCAATTTCAGGTGGCTCTGGAGTTGGTCAAGCAATGACTGGTAATTTGCATATTCAAAATAGTGGTCCAAAAATATACTTAAAAGATACCACTGATGATGATGATCAATCAATAATATTTAAAAACAATGCTGATACTATTGAGTATAGAATACAAACTCAAGATTTTACATCTGGAGGCGGTGGAGATGGTTTTTCAATAGGATCTATATCTTCTGATCCTTTGCGTTTAGTAACAGCTAATACAACAGCTTTAACTATTGATACATCTCAAAACGCAACTTTTGCAGGAATTATAAGTGCCCCAAGTTATTTAAGATTAAACAAAGCAATTAATCAATCTACTTTACCAGATGTACCCGATGAACATGTAATAACACTTAGTCCTCCTACAACTACTGATTATTATGGTGGTGGAATATCTTGGAGTGAAGGTTCAAATACAGCGGCAAGTATAGGTGTTTATGATGAAGGAAGCGGTGGTGCTTTGGGAATGTATTTAGCAACAGGTAATAATACAACTTTAACAAAAGCTTTAACAATAGATGATTCTCAAAATGCAACTTTTGCAGGTACAGTAACTTGGAGTGGTGGTAGTTCAACAGAGTCTAACTCTGCATACGATAATATGATAACCGCTTTTAGTGACTCAGGTACATCTACAGTTACATTAACATTAACTCAACAAGATGGCGGTACTTTAACTACATCGTTCAGTGTACCACAAGGTACGGGCGATGGTACAGTTACAGGTGTAACTTCTGCTACTACAGGTCAACTTACAGTCTCAGAATCTTCACCAGCACCAGCATTAACTATTGTAACAGGTGCTGTAACAAATGGCGGAACTGCATTAGCAACTGGTGATCAAATATATGATGCCACAACCACAAGATTAAGTAGTTATTTACCTCTTACAGGAGGTACATTAACAGGTGATTTAACGATATCAGAGAGTAGTTTATTCGTGACTCAAGGCTCAGCAACAGACCCAGCATTAAGATTAACAGATACTGGTGTTGCAAGTTATGATTTTCTATTCCCCGATACTTCAACTATTCAACTATCAACAGATACAACAAGTACAAAAGTATTTAAAATATCAAACGCTGGGACTGGTAAATTTAATTTAGATGTAGAAGGTACGGCAACCATAAACACTATTGATGTAGTTGGTAGTGATACTGATAAATTCTTAATGTCAGATGGTGGTGTTGTAAAATATGTTACTGGAACTAACTTAAGATCATATATAGGAGCAGGTACAGGATCAGGTGATGGTACAGTAACAAGTGTAAATGTCAAAACTGATGGAGACGCTCTAGATACTGCATCCAATTCAATAACCGGATCTGGAACATGTACTATACCTTGGCAAGGTAGTTCATCTCAATATGTAAATGGTGAAGGTAATTTAGTAGCTTTATCTACTTTACCACAAGGGGATATTACAAATGTAAGTACAACTTCACCAATAGGTGGTGGAGGATCATCCGGATCTGTAACTATTACACATGATAGTCAAACTGACACAGAAACAACATCATCTGAAACATTAACATCAGCTGATACGTTTACGGCTTACACAAGTGTTACTACAAATGCGACTGGTCACGTTACAGGACATAATTTAAAAACATATACACTACCTACTTCAGTAACTAGTAGTGGTGTAACATCAATAACATTTACATCAGACTCAGGTAGTACTAGCGCTGTAACAAGTACTGGAACAATTGATATTGAAGGTGGAACAAACGTAACAACATCCGCAACTGGATCAACCGTTACTATTAACTCTACTGATCAATATACAGGTACTGTAACTAGTATAGCAACTGGTAGTGGTTTAACTGGTGGTACAATTACAACTTCAGGTACACTATCTCACGCAGATACTTCTTCTCAAGCATCAGTAGATAACTCGGGAAGAACTTTTATACAAGATATTACTCTTGATACATTTGGCCATGTAACAGGAATTACATCAGCAACTGACTCTGATACTTATGATGGTACAGTAACAAGTATTACTGCAGGAACAGGTTTAGATGGTGGTACAATAACTGGATCAGGTACAATAGATTTAGCCGATACCGCAGTTACTGCAGCTAGTTATACTAACGCCTCTATTACAGTAGATGCACAAGGTAGACTTACCGCTGCGTCTAGCGGAAGTGATGCCCAAGGAGTTACTTCAATAACATTCACGTCGGATTCAGGAAGTACATCTGCTATAACAAGTACTGGAACAATAGACATAGCTGGTGGAACAAATGTAACTACTTCAGCTACTGGCAGTACTGTAACAATAAATTCTACAGATCAGTATACTGGAACAGTAACAAGTGTAGGAATTACCGCTGGTACAGGGATAAGTGTATCAGGTTCTCCAGTTACAGGCTCAGGAAGTATAACCGTAACAAATACAGCTCCTGCCACAATAGATGGTAGTGGTGCTTCAACTAGATTAGCATATTGGTCAGATAGTGATACATTAACTTCAAATGCTGGATTAACATATGCCGCAGCTGATCATTTAACAACTACTAGTCAAGTTCGTGTAGGAGATGGAACTAAAAGTGCACCATCATATAGTTTTGATGGCGATAGAAACACTGGCATGTACAGTGGTGGAACAGATATTGTAGCGTTTTCAGCAGGAGGTAATACTAGTTTATTAGTAGAATCAGATAAAATTACAGCCAAAACTAATATAGTTTTAGAGGATACAAACATTGAAGAATCAGTTACATTAGGATCTGGTGAAACTTCAGGTACAATAATTAAATTTGGAGATTCAGCCTCTAAAACTGCAGGAAAATATTATGTATGGCAAAGCAATAGTGCATGGGGTGAAACTACTCCTGATGGTAATGCAACAGGATTATTAGCTGTATCAATTGGTACAGGTACTAATACAGCTACAACAAACGGTATGTTATTACGAGGTGTATTATATGATGCAAGTCATGGTTTTACAATTGGAGCTCCTTTATATTTAAGTGATACAGACGGTACTGTAACAATTACTCCACCTACAGATGGAGGATATATAGTTAGGGTAGTAGGATATGCTTTAGACACTAATCATATTTATTTCTGTCCAGATAATACATTTATTGAACTTAGTTAAGATATAAATCATGGCAACAATAACAGCAGGAAAGTACGGTTGGGTAGCGGCGTCAAGTGAATTAGGTTGGATGACAGCTCGTAATGCTACTACAGGTACTAATACTCAAAATCAATCAACCAGTACAAACACTGAATCAGTTGCAGTAAATTATAGTTCAGGAGGTAAAGGAAGTAATTGGTCAGTTAAAAGGCAGTTTTTAGCATTTAATGTTACAGCTTATCAAACTGGATATACTATAACAGATTTAAAATTATATTACAAACCTACTACAAGTACCGCGGGAAGCGGCGGTGCAGGTTTGAAAGTGGCACTAGTAAAGTCAACAGCTCAAGGAAATGCTAATGCAAATTTAACAACTAGTGATATTAATAATTTTGATGATACTGTAGATTATGCGGATAATGATGGACTTATTGTTTGGCGGGATTTATCAACTCTACAATCTTGGGATTTAAATTCAACAGCTATTAGTGCTATAACAAGCACTGGGTATCTTAAGATTTGTGTAATGCAATATTTAAATGATTATCCAGATACAGCTCCAACTACAAATCCTACTAACTTAAAAGGTTATTCTAATTATAGTACAATACCTTATTTAAGCTTTACTGCGACTGCGACTGGATGGAGTGATGGAGATATAAATGGAACTACTTCCCCAGAAGAAAAAATTAATGCAAAAGAATATGCAGATATTGCTTATATAAATGATATACCATTTACTCCATAGTAAAAATCAAAAAAATTAAGTGATTATAAATATACCCGGCTCGGGAAGAGCAACAACCAATTATTAATTTAAAACCAAAACCAATGACGTTTTATTACACATCGACTAGAACGTGGAATAGTCAACCACAAGTTTCCGAGGAAACCAAAACGCTATGGGAACACATAGCAAATAAAGAAAATTGGAGAATAGTCCAATTACCAAACGGTTTTTATCAAACCGAATACCAAGCACTTGAAAAAGAAGATACTTGGCACGATGTAACTAGGCGCGAAACAATTGAAGGAGCTGAACAAGCTATTGATGCTTCAATTGATCATTATTCTAAAAAATTAGAATATATTAGCGGTCCTAAAATCGTGAAAACCTTTAAATAAATCAAATTAAATTAAATTAAATTATGTCAGACCTTATAGTCAAAAATCTTAGCTTTGGTGACGAGGCTAAAGATCAAGTATTTAAAGGGATAGAAAAACTCACTAAAGCTGTTAGCTCTACATTAGGAGCTAGCGGCAAGTGTGTTATTATAGAAGATGGTAGTGGTTATCCAGTCATTACAAAAGACGGTGTTACCGTTGCAGATTCTGTAGTATTAAGAAATCCCATAGAAAACATGGGCGCTACTTTATTAAAAGAAGCAGCTCGTAAAACAGTTAGAGAAGCTGGTGATGGTACAACCACAGCAACTTTATTAGCATATGCCATCTTAGATGAAGCTTATAAATTAGAAAATAAGTATTCTATTAGAGAAATAAAAGACGGTATTAATAATGCGGTAGATAAAGTAACTAAATATTTAAAAGATATTAGTATGCCTGTGAAAGAAAACATGATAGATCAAATTGCCACTATTTCTACTAACAATGATAAGAAATTAGGAAAATTAATAGCAGATGCTTTCCGATCAGTAGGAGAAACTGGAATAGTTATAATGGAACCTTCTAGTTTAGGAGTAACTGAAGTGGAAGAAGTTGAAGGAGTAGAATATGAAAAAGGATATGCTCACGCTAATTTAATTACAAATAAAGAAAAAAATACAGTAGAACTAGAAAATTCTCTAGTTTTAATTATGGAATCAAGAGTAGATTCTGTTAGACAAATTCAACCTGTATTAGAACATGTGATAAAGGGTAATAAATCTCTGTTAATTATTGGAGAAATAGAAACCCCTGTATTATCGGCTTTAGTAATGAATAAGATGAAAGGAAATATAAAAGTAAACGTTATAGATCCTCCAGCTTATGGATTAAGAAGAAGAGAAATACTAAATGATTTAGCTTTACTTACAAAGTCTACTATAATCAACGAAGATTTAGGTGATGATTTGAATTCTATTCAAGTTGATTACTTAGGTTCATGTAAAAAGGTATCTTCTGATAAAGACAAAACTGTAATTCAAGTAAATGAAATTGATGATGAAATTAAAGAAATTATAGAAACAATAAAAGAAGATCTAAAAAAGAAGAATAAAGCTCATATAACTATTGGTTTAGAAAAAAGGTTAGCTAGATTATCAGCTAAAGTTGCTGTAGTTAAAGTAGGAGCGAATTCAGATATTGAACTAAAAGAAAAACAAGATAGAGTTGAAGACGCTATCTGTGCTACGAAGGCCGCAATAAAAGAAGGTATAGTACCTGGTGGTGGAATTGCGTTGTTAAATGCTGCTGTTAATATTAAAGAAGCAAATGAAGCTGAAAAAATATTAACACGAGCTCTTGTGGCTCCATTTAAAACAATATTACAAAACGCTGGGTTAGATCCAGCTCTTCCCAAAAAAAATGGTGAAGGCGTGGATGTGGTTACAGGAAATATGGTAAATATGGTTAAATCAGGGATTATTGATCCTTTATTAGTCACTAAAAGTGCTCTTGTAAATGCGGCTTCTGTAGCAAGTACTATTTTATCTACTGATTGTGTAATTAATAATATTAGAATTGATGAAAGCACTAGGTAGAAATTTAATTATAGAAAAAATAGAAGAAGGTACTACTGAAACTAAAGGTGGATTATTATTAGCTGAAACTCATAGAGAAGATATAAGATATATTAAAGCTAAAATAATAGAGGTTGGAGATGAATTAAAAATATTAAAAAAAGAAGATATTGTATTTTATGATAAGCACGCTGGTCACAAAATAGAAGTAGAAAATAAATCATATCATGTAATTAAATCACATGATGTAGTTGTTGTTTTATGAAAAAGCTAGAAGCAAGAGACCTGAAAGAGATGAACTTGTTAAAACATTACCGTATAATACGCAAATGGGCTTCCAGAAACAACAGCTTAAAAGAAGCAGATCTAGAAATATTAATATATTTAGATTGTTTAGATTTATTTACTAAAAAAGATTTTGAGCAAGGCGTGTACTCTTACAGTTGGGACAATAGAAGATGGAGTAGATTGATAAAAAATGACTGGATAGTTGTATGGAGACATCGAAATAGAGTGACTCAAAAATATAATATCTATAAAGTTTCATTTAAATGTAAACAACTTATAAGTAGAATATATCGCATTATGTTAGGTAAAGAAGAAATACCAACAAGCGAAAGAAGAAACAATATAATAAAAGGAAATTCATATATGGACAAGGTATTAACCCAAGCCATATATAACGTAAACAAAGATAAATCTTAAAAAGTAAATTATGCACAATCAAAAATACGATCCAGCAATGGAAAGATTAAAACCTGGTAGTAAAGTTGGTATAGTAGGAGAATCTCATATATGGGATGGTCCTCTAGATCAAGACGGAAGACCTCACGGAATGGGATCTAGTTCAGGTATTACAGGTATGCAAATATTAAAAGCTCCTGTACCATTTAAAGGCTTAAACGCAGTTTTATGCGCGCAGGGTAATAGGTAATTATTAAAAAAATAAAAAATGAGTAAATATACAAAAGCAGTTAAAGTTATCCCTAGTGATACAATTAATATACCTCAACCTGGTATTTTAGATAGTGGAACTAGTACAGCAGGTGCTGGTGCTGGTGAAATAACAGACACGGGTGCAAAATGGACTAGTGCTGAAACAAATCCTCTAGGTTATAATATTAACGCTGGAGATGTTATATACAACATAACAGATACTAAAATAGTTCAAGTAAGTTATGTTGAAGATGATACAACTATTCAAATAAGTACTGATGATTTTCAAGGAGATACAGATGTCTATCAAATATACAAAGGTAATGTAGGTGGAGATAATGTTTATGACTTATTAGTAGGAGCAGCACCAGGTGGTGATGTAACTGTAGTAATAGTAGATGGTTCTGAAATTGTAATTCCTCAAGCAGCAATGGCTTTAGGGAGTGTAATAGAACTTGGTGTTATTAGAGTAAAAGCAAGCGCTGCAGCTACAGCGGCTAAATTTGTAGCATTACAATAAAATAAAAAAATTATGGCATATATACAAAATAATCCATTGGGACCTGCTAAAAAAGTAGGCTCTCGTAAAGATGACGATAAAAAAGGTGGTAGTAATGCTGGTAAGTATGATGCATCTGAAGGACCATTTTGTGGTCCATCTGGTGGTGCACCAAAAGGAACTTATCCAGTAGGAAGTTTAAAAAGAGCTAAATCAGCTATTAAATTAGCACACAACGCACCAAGACCATCTGGTATTAAATCTTGTGTGTATAGACATTTTCCACAACTTAAAAAAGGCGCTGCTAGATCAAAAGAAAAATTAGAGCAGGTTAAGAGCGATATGCAAACAAGTAAAGCTCATGAAACAATGGGTGTTAAAAAATATAATAAAAAAATCCAGCGTTTAAATACAAAAATCGCAAGAAAATAATAAAATTATGGAAACAAGAAAAGGACACACTGGTAGTTACTCTGGTAATCACCCTAGACACTCAAAACATCACATGGTGAATTCATGGGAAGAAGAAGATGTAAAAAGAGGTAGAAAAGAAATGGCAGAAGGTCATAAAGGACACGCTGAAGCATTATTTGATGATGCTCATGGAAGTTATAATTGGGATGGGCACAATTCTACTGGAGCTGAACATCATGGACCAGCTAAAACAGATCCAAAAAATGATTCTATGCGAAAATCCAAACCAAATAGAGCCCGAGGAGAAGAACTAACTAATGCTAAAAAATGTCCAAAAGGTCAAATCTTAGTTGACGGTAAATGTGTAACTCCAACTAAACCACCTAAAGTATAACAGTACGAGGACTGTATAAAACTCAAGTCAAACAAAACCAATAACAAAAACAAAAACAAAAACAAAATGGCAAAATTTATTAATTTCCATTGTGTTAATACTAACGCAGCACAACCTTTCGGTCCAAGCTACGATGTATTAATCAATGTTGAACAAATCGTAAAACTGGCAGCTACTGGTGCTACAGGGCAAAACGCTAAAACACTAGTTGTAAGTTTAAAAGAATCAGCTATTGGAACACCGAATTCTACTAATCCTAAAACGATTACTTTCGCTGTACATGCTGACCAAGTTGCAACTACTAATCCAACACTTGTGAGTGGTAGTGCAAACGTAATTTATGACGCGGTTGTAAGAGCTATGACAGCTAATCCAGGTGGAGTTAAATCTACCGTGAGTTTACCAAAAGATCAAGCTGCTACTCCAGTACAAATGTATTTTAGTGGAGCTACTTATGCTTAATCTATTAAGAAATAATTAACAATAAATCCCTGTTAGTTTTCTAGCAGGGTTTTAATAAAAAACAAATAAATGAAAAATAATAAAAAAGGACCAGCTGTAAAAGGCGCTGATATGGCAGTT
>Ga0208158_1000154_pt1 | contig 29823 bp, 25 predicted proteins | sample 8_EtaG_FD_184081 | JGI IMG/M metagenome (GOLD analysis project Ga0208158, IMG submission 184081) | Marine viral communities from the Subarctic Pacific Ocean - 8_ETSP_OMZ_AT15162 metaG (SPAdes) (version 2) | ecosystem: Environmental > Aquatic > Marine > Oceanic | place: Pacific Ocean | collected...
TAGTGCTTATTTAGAAAAAACTTTTTCTGGTGCTGGAAACAAAAAAACATTTACAATATCACTCTGGCTTAAAAGATGTACTTTAGGAGCAAGACAAGATATTTGGTCTTTTAATCAAGATGTTCCTGTAACTTTTATGTCAGATAATACATTACGAGTTTTTTTATTTGGTGCTACTGCACTACAAACAAATAGAACTTTTGAGGATACAAGTAAATGGTATCATGTCTTGTTGCGAGTTGATTCTACACAATCAACAGCAGATGATAGAGTAAGACTTTATGTAGATGGCGACCAAATAACAAGTTTTGGTACAAGAAATAATCCATCACAAGATGCTGATGCTAGTATTTGGACAAGTGGCACAGATATACGATTATTTAGATTAGTTGGAGGTACTAATTATTATGATGGGTATGCTGCCGAAATAAATTATGCTGATGGTCAGAGTTATGGTCCTGACACATTTGGCGTCACCGACTCAAGCACAGGGCGTTGGATCCCAAAAACATTAACAGGTATTACATATGGAACCAATGGTTTCAGATTAGAATTTGGAACATCAAGTGCTCTTGGTGACGACACCAGTGGTAATACAAATGATTTCAGTGTTTCAAACCTTGTAGCTGGAGACCAACGTAATGACACACCTACAAATAATCTACCCACATTTAGACCATATAATCCTAGTTATTCTCAAGTATTATATGAAGGTAATTTAACACATTACACTAATGGAACAAATAAAGGGTATCCGATGGTTCCAACTTTACGACCTAAAGGTTCTGGAAAATATTATGCTGAATGTAGAGTTAGTGGTGATGGAGGTGGTAATACTGTTGATCTTGGAGTATTTCTTCAAGAAGATATGCACAATTATTCAAGTGGTAATTATTATCCAGGAAATAATAATGGTAGTGGTTGGAACTCTGTTACAAGTTATGCAGATAGAGGGTTTTATCAACAAGTAAATGGTACTAATACATTTGTTAAATTTATTAGTGAAACTATTGCAGGAGGTGATGTTATAGGCATGGCTTTAGATATAGATAATGGTTTACTTTCATATTATAATAACTCTGGAAGTTTAGTTGGAAGTGTACCTTTTGACAATAACAAAACACCTTTGTTTGCAGCTACATCAAATACATCTATTACTTTTATTTGGAACTTTGGCGATAATGGAACTTTTGCTGGTAACGAAACAGCTGGTGGTAATGCAGATGCAGATGGTAATGGAAACTTTTATCATAGTGTTCCAAGTGGTTTTAAAATGCTAAGCCAAGATAGTATGTCAACCACAGATAAAGGTATAAGTGGGTTAGTATGGACGAAGAACAGAGATGCTACTGACAACCATCAATTATATGATAGTTCACGAGGTAAACAATTAGTTTTAACATCAAATGCCACTTCTGCTGAAGCAACAGTTACTGATGGATTGCAAAAGTTTTTAAAAGGTGGGCAATCAATTGAAGATAGTGATGCAATTAATACAGCTAGTGAATCTTTTGTAAGTTGGAACTGGGTGGCAAATGGGGGAACTACTGCAAGTAATTCTGATGGTTCACTTCCCTCAACTGTTCAAGCTAATACAACTGCTGGATTTAGTATTATACGATATGAGGGTTCGGGTACTGGAAGTTCTGTTGCTGGTACTGTCGGTCATGGATTAGGACAAAAACCCGATTGTATTATTGTTAAATCCGAAACCCATGCCCATGAATGGACTGTTTATCATGCAGGAATAAGTGACCCATCAGATAAAGTTTTATATTTAAATGCTACTAATGCTGAAACAGATTGGCCATACTTTGGAGATACAGATCCAACTTCTTCTGTATTTACTGTAAGCTCAGATTTACAAACTGGCAGAGTAAATTATGATTATGTTGCGTACTGCTGGACAGAAATTGATGGTTACTCAAAATTTGGAAAATATGTAGGAAACGGAAATGCAGATGGTACATTTATATACACAGGATTTAAGCCAGCTTTTTTAATGATTAAGTCATCTTCACACGCAGTATCTTGGTATATGTTTGACAATAAAAGAAATCCATCAAATCCTGCTGGTAAAAGACTTGTAGCTGATGGTACTTATGTAGAAGATGCTGGAACAACAGAAGCATTTGATTTTTTAAGCAATGGTTTTAAATTAAGAAATACATCTACTGGTACAAATGGAAGTGGATATACTTATATATATATGGCATTTGCTGAACACCCATTTGTAGGTGATGGCACGAATCCAGTTACTGCACGATAGGGTTGTATATATGAAGCAAATAATTAATAATAGAAACATACAAAAAGGAGTATTATGTCTTGGGCAATAGTAAAAAATAATCAGGTTATTGAAACTTTTAATGGTGCAAAGGCTTTAACTATTAATAGTATACAATACCCAAGTAATATTTTTAGTCTTTGGTCAAAAGCCGATCTTAAAAATATAGGTATTTATCCAATACAGATTACAAGTACAATAGACGAAAAGACTCACTATGGTACTGGGGGTGCTACATACACTATTAACACAGACTATGTAGCCGTTCATTATAGTAAAAAACCACATAATGTAGCAGATTTAAAAACACGTTTAGTTAAAGAAGTTAATCATCATGCTAACAGTATTTTATCACAAACAGATTGGATGACAGTTCGTCAACTTGAAGCTGGTGTAACTATAGCCGATGATTGGAAAACGTGGAGAGCTAGTGTAAGAACACAGGCTAAAGCTATGAAGACAGCTATTAATGCGGTAACAACTATTACAGATGTTCCAGGATTATATGTGACTTATGCATCAGCCAGTGATGGTACAATGACTTCAGTTTCAAGTGGTCATCTATGGCACTGGCCGGCAAATCCAGATGAGGCTTAAAGAAAGGTGGGAAAAATAAATGTCCACCGATACAATTCTATTTGACGTAAATTTCAGACCGGGGATAGATAGAGAGTCAACATTATATGCATCCAAAGGTGGATGGTATAATGGTGATAAGGTACGATTTCGTGCTGGTAAACCAGAAAACATTAGGGGTTATGAAAAGAAAGTCCCAACTTCTTTTATAGGAACAGCTCGGTCATCTCATTCATTTGCTAGTAACGAAGGATTAAAGTACCATTCGTTTGGTACACAAAGTCATATGTATGTTTATGCTGGTGGTGTTAATGCCGACATCACACCTTTCCGATCATCCATTACATCATCGGTTACCTATTCAACTAAAGTATCAGCTACTCGAATTCTTGTATCAGCTACCAGTCATGGTGCTAATGCTGATGATTATTTTATATTAGTATCATCAGCAACTGTAGGTGGTAATCATCGATTTTTAAATAGTAAATTTCAAATTGTATCAGCAACTCCTAATTCATTTACATTTAATACAACCGTTGCATCCTCGGCAACAACAACTATTACCACTCGTTCAAAGTTTCAATTCTATATTCACACAGGTGGTAGTCAAAATGTAACAGAATTAGGATATGGTATTGGTGTATATAATGCGGGGACATCTATATCAGGAGCTAGGACTTGGAATAGTCCAGCTAGTATTACCAGTTCCGAAGCAACCGAACCTTTACGACAATGGTCATTAGATGATTTTGGTGAAGACTTATTAATCAACCCAGTCGGTGGTCGTATTTATGTATGGGACGAATCAGCGGGAACAGGCAAACGAGCTACATTAGTTACAAGCTCTCCAAGTATTACAAACCATATGTTTGTATCGCAACAAGATCGTCACGTTATTAGTTTAGGAACTAACGGAGTTAATGGGACATTCGATCCTATGTTAGTTAGATGGTCAGACCAGAATGACTATAACAACTGGAGTGTAAATGTTAGTAGTACATCTGGGGAGAACCAATTAGGTGATGGTAGTAAATTAATTACGGGACTGAACACTCGTAACCAGTCTATGATCTGGACAGACAACGCAGTTCATGCAATGGAGTTTGTTGGTCCACCATTTATATTTAACTTTAGACAGTTGGGTTCTAACTGTGGTATTGCTGGTCAACATGCGGCAATTGAAATGGACGGTCGAGTATTCTGGATGGGTACAAAAGATTTCTTTGTTTATGATGGTGCTGTTAAAGCCTTACCGTGTTCTGTTCGTAGATATGTTTATGACAACTTTAACTTTTCTGAAAGCAATAAAGTTTATGCTGGTACTAACCAAGAGTTTAGAGAAGTAACATGGATCTATCCATCTAGTAGTTCATCAGAGTGTGATAAATATGTAAGCTATAATCCAGTGGAAAACTATTGGACATTTGGTACAACACATTTTACAACATGGCAAGATAAAGCTATCTTTGATACAATATTAACGACTGGTCAAATAACCAGTACAACAAATTATTTATATGATAATGAACCAGAGGGAATCTATACTGCCGATGGTCAAAAACAAGAATCCTTTATTGAGTCGTCTGAATTTGACACGACACCTCCAGCTTATGGACCAGGAGATAACATAATGTACTTGGATAGAATCGTTCCAGACTTTACAATAAATAGTGGTGGTAGAGTTACTTTAAAGTTAAAGACTAAAAACTTTCCAAATGGCTCCGTCACTGAGAAAGGTCCTTTTAATGTTACGAGTAATACTCAGTATATTCGTACACGTGCTCGTAGTCGTCAGGCTATTATTCGTATTTCTACTTCAACGGCAGAAACGAATTGGAGATTAGGATCATTTAGAATGGACGTAATGCGAGATGGTAAAAGGTAACAATGGCAGATTATCCTAGATTTCCAAAGATAAAACCAAGTATGGAGAATAGTGATAGCACATTCCAAACTGGGGATCCACCAATGAGTGGGTACGGTCCTGCTGGACCAGCTCCAACAGCAACTGTATCTTATCTTACTGCGGGTGCAGCTAATGTGGCTGCACAAGATGGTCTTGATCAAATAGAACAGTGGGCTGATTCGTTAAATGATAAACTATCAGCTGACCAAGTACAGATTCGTAACAGTGTTAAACAAGATCAGTTCGGATCCATTAGTATTCGTGGTAGAATTAGATTAAATAGTAATAATACAAATCCAGATACAGCCGAGGCTACTCCTGTAACTGGACAAATAAGATTTAACACCGGTACCAATAAGTTTCAAGGCTATGATGGTACAGGTTGGAGGGACTTTCACTAATGTTTGGAAGTATAGGTGGTTTTTTTAGAGATATAGTTGCGCCAGTCGCACTAGCCTTTATTCCAGGAGCAGGTCCTTATTTATCTGCCGCTTATGCTGGTATTAATACCGGTATTAAAACTGGTAGTCCACTAGCTGGTCTTGGCTCGGCTGGTTTAAGTTTAGGATTGTCAAGTGCATTTAAAGGACTTACGGCAGGTAAAGAAGCTTCGTCAAGTATGGCACGTGTTATTCAAGAAGGAGCAGGACCAACTGCTTACAGTGGTATAGGTTCAGGGGTTGGTGATGCTGCATTAAATATAGCTAATCCTATGTCTCAAACGGCTTCATCTGCTTCAACGATATTTTCACAAAGTGTTCCAGGTGGTGCAGCGGCCATACCTAATACGGCATGGACAGCTGCTCCAACATCCTTTTTCGATAAAATTGGGACAGGATTTTCAAATTTAAATCCTTTTTCTGAAACTGCAACATTAGTTGGAGGCTTACCAGAAGGTGGAATAAGAGATGCTATTCCAGATTTTCTAGGTCGACAATCACCGGGAACTATAGCTTTGGGTGGACTTGCTTTAAAAACTATGGCAACACCTCCACCAGCACCAGCTCCGTTTGCTCCAATGCAAGGACCACCGGCTAGAGACTTTAGTAAATATAGTTATAAAGGACCACTGAATCGTGGTGCTTATACTTATGCTGATCCAGAAGACATTGCTTATGGTCGAGTAAATCCAGATACCTATGGTTATCTCGGCGCTAAAGAAGGTGGAACTATTAATCTTGCAGATGGTGGTGGAGTGATGATGCAAAAAGGTCCATACAACCCAGCTGTTGAAAAAACTAAAGGTACATTCCGTCCAACAGGATCTATGGTATCTCCACAGATGGGTCCCACTATATCCAAGATTGCTCAGACCCAACCAATGATGTCGGTTGATAAAGGAAGGTTGGCAGGTCTAGCTCAACCAGTAGCTCCTACCGTCCCAACTAATCTACCAATACAAGCACCAACACCACAACCAACAGCTCCTATGCCTATGCCACAACCCAACCAACAACAGGATGCATCCAAACAGGCAATGGAATTAATTAATAGATTACCTAAGAAAGATTTAAATGTTGATCTAGGACAAGTTGCTAGTGCATTAGGTTTTTCATTTAATGAAGGAGGTACGGTTCCGAGTCCAGAAGATCTTCCAGAAAAAGAATTTGCGAGTGTGGGTATATATAGAAAACCAACTGAGTATGAAGCTAAAGAAATGGCGAGTGGTGGAGAAGTCCCAGGAATGGCTAAACAAGCTTCAGCAGGAATCACTGGTCAAAGTTCTAATATAGATGCTAGTGTATATTCCACTAGACCAACCAAACTAAGTGAACAAGCATTCGTCGATGGCTTTTTAAGCATTATGCCAAACAATATTTTGGGTAACACTGTTCGTGAGCTGGGTCTTGGTGCAGATGTTGGTAAACAAATGTACCAACAATATAAAAATTATGATCAACCTAAAAAAGAAATGGCTGAAGGTGGAGAAGTAAACTCCAACCAAACATTACAAGAGAATGCATTCGTTATACCAGCAGATGTCGTGGGTCACATAGGTGACGGTTCATCTGATGCTGGTGCACAAAGATTACAATCATTTTTGGGTATGAACCCGCAACGTTATCAAGCGGGTGGGATTATGGCGGGTCAACTGAATGGACCAGGTGGTGGTATGGATGACCTAATCCAAACTAGCATTGAAGGTAAGAGAGCCGCGGCAGTAAGCCCAGAAGAATTTGTAGTACCAAGAGATATAGTTGCAGAAATTGGTAGAGGTAGTTATGATAAAGGATCAAATAAATTATATGCCCTTATGCGTAATGTTCGCCAAACAAAAACAGGAACGACAAAACAACCAGCTGAACTAACAAGAGGTCTCGGCCAATTGATGAGAACGGCGGTTGCTTAAAGTAGAAGAGGTGAGGACGTTTAATGATATTGATGAATTATTTGAATTATTTCCAGTTGAGTTAGATCGAATCCCTTATGATGGGAAGTACACAACGGAAATAGTTAAAGATCATATTGAAAGAGGGTTATTAGGTTTGTTAAGAATTACATACAATGATAAAATACTTGCAGGTTATGTGATAAGAATTAATACATATCCAACAACAAAGAAATTGTTGGAAATCTTGTTTGTCTTCGGACGGAATTTAAATTTCCGTATTGGCAAACAAATATTTAAGAAGCTAGAAGAGATGGCTAGACAATTAAAGTTGGATGGTATTGAACTAACCGGTCGAATGCAATGGAATAGAATATCCGATAAGCTTGGGTTCGACCAGAAACAATTTATACAGAGAACAAAATGGCTGACTTATTAAAACGATTACAAATTTCTGAACAACAATACGGTGTCGGAATGGAGGACAATCCATTCCAAGATGCATCTCCTGATGAGTGTATGAATGTATGCTTTGGTGGTAGTGGTGGTGGTGGCTCACCTCCTCCCCCTCCTCCTCAGACAATGCACCAACAAACAAGTAATATACCAGAATATTTTCAGCCATATCTAGAAAGATTATTTGACAGAGGCGAAGCTATTACAACAGAACCATTTCAAAGATATGAGGGTCAACGATTAGCCGAAGTAAGTCCACAACAACAAGCTGCATATCAAGGTGTGGAAGACATGGTGGGTGGTTATAAACCGTATATAGGAACTGCCGATGTACTGACCGCTCAAGCCTCACAACAATCAACGGACCCAACAGCCGTTGCTTCACGTATGAGTCCATATCAACAGTCCGTAATTGATATACAAAAAAGAGAAGCATTACGAGATGCTAATAAACTCCAACAACAAATTGGTACTGCTGCGACGGGTGCGGGTTCTTATGGTGGATCACGTCAAGCTTTACAAGAAACAGAATTAGCCAGACAAACTGGTCAAAGGTTAGCCGATATCCAAGCCGTAGGTTCACAACAAGCCTACCAACAAGCAATGAATCAATTGTCTGCCGACAGAGCAGCATCACTAGCGGCGGGTCAACAGTTTGCAGGTCTTGGTGCTCAACAACAACAACTTGGTCTAGCTGGTTTAGGTGCATTAGAAACTGTAGGAGGATCACAACAAGCTCAAAAACAAAAAGCACTAGACATTGGGTATGAAGATTTTGCAAGAGAGACAACCTACCCACAACAACAAGTACAAGAAATGTCATCCTTGCTTCGTGGTTTTAATTTACCAGTATCAACCTATACGACATCTCAAACACAACAAACTCCACCAACATTTGGACAACAGGCAGCTGGTCTTGGTCTGGGCGCACTAGGTATTTACGGTGCGGGTAAAGGTGTAGGACTATTTAACCAAGGTGGTAAGGTAGAAACTTTTGATAATGGCGGAGATACTGGTAGTTCTATTTCAGACTTTTTAGAAAGATATGGAACCCCGGCAAACATCGCAACAGGAATTGCAGCAGCCGCTCCTTTTCTATATGGAGTTGGTAGAAAAATTGCTACTCCCTATAAATTGATTAAGGATCAAGTAGAATTGCAAAAAAGAATGCAAGGGATGACAAAGGGAGAGAAAAAGCTTTATCTTGAAAAAGTGATTAAAGGTCGAAAAGAAAAAACGGCAGACCTAAACCGTAGCATTGAGGAAAAAGGAAGTTCCATAGTAGAAGGAGCGCGGGACGCTTTCAGAAGTTTAAAAGATTATAATCCCGTAACAACTGGAGCTAGATATATAAGAGATAAGTTTGGTGGTGTATCACGTAATTTAAAAGATGATGTAATTGAACCTATTCCTGGAGGTGGTACTAAAGGACAGACGACTCCGACTCGGACGGGTCGAGAACTTGTAGTTAGAAAAGATACATTCCCTTCAACAGGTAAAAATGTGTCAACAGAAGTTATCAAAGATCTTAAAGGACCGGGTGTTTTAGGAACTATAGCTAGAACCGATCCGTCTGAAGATATGTTTTTACAGAATATAAATCTTCTGAATAAAGATCAAGATCAAGTAGGGGATGTTCAAAACAGAGTACCTCCACCACCACCGGGTGACGACAATGACGATAAAAAAGACACAAGCACTCTAGATAAAATAAAAGCAATGTTGGAAGGTGATGAAGATAAGTTTGATATGTCTGGTATAAATCTGGGTGTTGCAGGATTACAAGCGCTCGTTGAAGGTGAAAATATTAGAACTGGTCGTATACCTGTTGACCAAATGGGATCTAAGATTGGCGAAGTGGGTCAATCATTTGCGGCTGTTGATAAAGCAAAAAGAGAAGTGTTTAAAGACAAGCTTGCTAACTTAGCTTTACTTGCTGGTCTTGAACAGACAGAGGCAAATTCAAAAGCCAAAGCTGAAGAGGTAAGATGGAATCAAATATTTAAAGGAACTAAATTAAATATGGAACAACAAACTAAAATATTTGAAGCCGTGTTGGGTGAACACGGATGGACGGGAGATAGATCAACTGAACAAATTATGGACATGGTAAACCAATATTCAACGGCATTATATGGAACGCAACCTAAAAACACAAATGAAGAAGTAATTGGTGAAAGCAAAACAGAGATACCACTTTCACGTAAGTTTATTAAAGTTGAAGATGGTCAGCTGACAGAAGTCCAGGAATAGTCAATGGCACAGATAATAAGTTATGGTGGTTATGGTGACTTAGAATTTAGTGACAAAGCTTCTGATGCACAAATTAAAGATTACGTCGACCGAAACTACAAAGCAATTGAGAATCGTTTTAATGTTCCCCACTCTGACCCTGCAGGGTTAGTCTCGCCTATACTTCCCGATGCTCTTGAACGTGGTGTTCTGAATGCCAAGAAAGCTTTTAATGTTGTGCAATTTAATTTAGGGTTAAACACTTTAGATGATGCGCTCTACGACATTCGTCGTTATGATGAACGAGCTAAACAGATTCCCATGGATAAAAGGGATAAGGAAACCTTAACAAAGGTTGTCAAGTCTAAAAGTCTTGGAGGTGCTTTATCTGCTTTAGGTGAGAATCCAATGGTGATTTTTCCAGTTCTTGGAGAATCGATTGGACAATACTTACCAACCATAGCCTTGGGTGCGGCTCCTCCTTTACTCTTAGCACGAGGTTTGGCTGGATCATTACTTGCGGCGGGTGGTACAGGTTTAGGTAGTGGGTTAACGGAATATGGTGGATCCGTTATTGATGCTTTAGCAGAGGCTGGGGTTAATACAGACGATGGAATGGAAATGGCACAAGCCTTGGCTGATCCAGTTAAAATGAAAAAAGCAAAACAGTATGCATTAGATAGAGGAGTACCAATCGGTGTCTTTGATGCTGCTTCGTTTGGTATGGCTGGTATATTAACCAAAGCTATCAGAGATTCTGGTCGTAAAATATTAGGCAGTCAGTTAGCAACTACCCTTGGTGCCAGTGGTGCTGAGATTGCTCAAGCGGGTTCATTAGGAGCAATGGGAGAATATGTTGCACAGATATCAGCCGACGGTAGAGTAACATCGCCTGGATCTATACTTCTTGAAACTATCGCCGAAGGCCCATTGGGAATTGTTGAGGCTGGTATTAATTTAAGAAATGAATATAAAGCCGAACCAGACATAAACCCAGAAGTTGATGACGGTCAACCTATAACACAACCTAAAATTCTTAGCTTACCTTCCCCAACGAAAACATCTTCCCCAACGGAAACAGTTACGGTCTCAAAACAAAGATTAATATTAAATAATCTTCAAGACCAATTAAAGAAAGCTAAAACAAAAAAGGAAAGGGGAAACATAACAAAGCAAATAACAGATGCGAAAAAATTATTCACACAACAAAGAGAAGCTACGTTAGATTTGATACGAGGAAAATTATCTTCTTATCTTATAACTGCATCAAAACAAAGTACTGCCGATGGGATCGGTAATGATTTAGTAGATCCTAAAAAAATAAGAGAGAAAGCTCTTACTCCTTATGAAAGACAATTCCTTATTGATATGGACGAGCGGTCTAAAAAAAAGTTTGAAAAAGATTTAGATAAAGATCCGTTTGGAAAAACCAAAAAACAACTTACGGCAACGGAATTTGAAGCAGAGATATATAAAGATTTATTTGACAAACGGATTCTCAATGTTGAATCAACAGTAAACGATAGGGGAGAAACTGTTGCTAATTATTTTACCTTTTCACCTTTTGATATTGAGTCTTTAAAAAAAGCCGAAGCTGAACAGGAAATAGAAAATAAGAAGAAGCCTATAATACGTAAGTTAAAACCATCTAAACTAAAGTGGCCATTTAATTTTGAAAAATTAAAGCTTAAACTAGGAACAAGAACAGCAACGGTTGCAGGTATAACGGCTTCAAGTCCGACAGAGTTTAATTTAAAGTATAAAGAAAAGTATGGACGAAACCCTGATATACAGTCTGAGCTTATGGTGTTTAATCGTAAACTTAATTCAACCCCACAATACATACTAGATGAACAGGCTGAAAGTTCTCAAATAGAACTGAGCCCAACACTAGATGTTACAAATAAAGGTTTGATACAAGACTTAGCTAAGTCATTTAATTTATTTAAACGAAAAGCTAAAAGAGGTAAGTCATCAGCTTTTTTAGGAGAAGGAGAGTTTAGGGCTTTAGATACTATTACTAAATTAACTAATGAAGATGAAAGATCTCCTGGACTTATACAATTTTTACGTGGCAGTCTGGCACAAAAGATAGGTCAACGAGTTCCTACAAAAATCATACAAGATCAAAACGGAGATGTACAAGGACAAGTTCAGAAACTTGCTTTAAGTGGTAGAAGTTTTTTAGATGTAGGCACGGGACAACCACGAGGGATACCTGGTCCAGGGTCTGTGTTTGTTGCTGTTGATATAGGTAATCCAGATAATAACAGAATATTTATGACAGAAAAAGAAGCTGCGACTCATCTAGATAAATCATTAAAGAAAAGAAAAGTAAATATTAATAAAGTTAAAACTAATCTTGTACCAAACTTGCCTCAAGAAAACTTTTTAAAAAATATTAGAGACGAACTTAATAGAATAGCACAAGACAGGCCAGATATATTAAACCAAGCAAACGATGATTTTGTAGAAATGAATAATGATGAACAATTACGTATTATAGAATCAGAATTTTTAGATGATGCAAAGTTAATTAAGATACAAGATCTTATTGCTAGAGGTAGAAAAGGAGATACAGTGTCTGGCTTTTCTAGAAACTTAGATCCTGATGCAGTTACATTAAATTTAACTGACGATGCAAGGGATACAAATCTTCTTCGAGCTGCTGGTGTGAGTATGCATACTGAAGTAAACAAAGCTGACTACGAAATAGAACAGATTGATCAAGAGCCTACACCTACCTACACAGCAAAAGAAAAAAGGGAACAAGACGGCTTTATACGAAAAGCAATCGATACAATGAAATCATTTATAGGAGACAAGTTTTTAAATTTATTAGTACCGTGGGTTAACAGTGCCTACCATCTTGCACAGAAGAGCAAACCAATTGCAAGGATAGTTAAAGTACTTGAACAAAGATCATCACTCCGTCAAAAAATACTAGAACAACTTCAAAGGATTGTCGGTGAAAAATTTAACAACCTAGACGATGCTCAAGTGGCTGAAGTATTTAAGGTGGCTATGTTTGCACGAGCAGCTCAATTACAAATCAATACAGATAGTGAGTTTAGAGTTTCAGATAATGAAATATATATTCCGCCTTCGGTATTACAAAGTGATCGACTAGGTGTTGGAGGTAAACCCCTTAAAGATATTGTTATTCCTATGTTAAATGGAACGGTACCTCCAGAAGGTTTAAGATTAACTGGTGATGAGGTTGTGGCTTATGATGCTCTACTTCAGATGGGTCAGTTTGAAAGAGACTTAATGGTTCAAGATACCTTAGAAGATTTAATGACTAATCTACAAGATGTTGGTCTGGTTATAAATAGTGATACAACTAATCTTAAATCGGGTGCGGCTATTCAATCGTTAGTAGATACCCTAAAAGGAAAATATTTTGAAACAGATGAAAACGGAAAAATAAAAAGGAATAAAGATAAGACTCCTATATTAAGTGTTGACTCAATATCAGAATTCGATGGAATAATTTTAGATAGAACTTTAAAAAGATTAGAAGCTATCGCAAAAAACTATGACTCTACCTATGTTCCACTAAGTCGAAACGGTGATAAGTTTGTTTCTGTAACGGAAAATACAATTGGAACCAATCCGGATGGAGAACCAAAGGATGTGAAAAGAACTATATATTGGATGGCATTTGAGACACAGACTGGGAAAAATATATTTGAAATGAATAAAGCAAAAACTTTAGATAGAGAACTTAAAGAAAGATTTTCACCAAAAGAAACAATTGTTAATGCAGACGGTAAACGAATTCCAAGATATGTTTTTAGTGGAGTCCGAAATAATACATACGATTCAATGAAAGAATTTTTACCAAATGATTTTGCTAGTTCATTAGATACATTCTTACAACTTATGCCTACGGACAGTATACCAGGTAGAGAAGAACTTTTACAGAAGGCTAATCAGTTAGAGGGAGCAAAGTTATTACCTTCATTTCTTTCACAATCGTATATGATACCAGGCTTTGATTTTGAAAATTCCAGAGAAGCTCTTGGTAGACATATTAACTCCTTTGCTACTTGGAACGCAGGTTTTAAATTTGACAGTCGTTTAAAAAAAGTATTGACCGAGGGAGATTTCAATGAGATGGAGGCTAAGTACCGAGATGAATTAGTTAATTACTTAAACCGAGATCCATATGAGTGGCAGCAGTTTAGACAGATTGCTTTTATGTATTATCTAACAGACATTAGTGCTTCTGTTATGAACCTTTTCCAAAGCATACCGGCTGGTGTACATATTGGTGCTTATAGTGGAATGAGGAAAGCCGCTAAAGGACAGGTAAAAACAATGGCTAATCTTCGTAAAGCTTTAAAACCAAATTTAAAAACAGATAACCAATTTGATTATGAAAAACTTAAAAAAATGTATGGCTCAACCATTCCATTGTTTAATGATCCCGATCAATTGATTGGAACCGTCGTAGCACCAAGTCGTGCTAACGAATACTTAGCTAATGAAACTAGTGGTCTAATGAGAAACACTCGGAATGTTTTAGGAACTAAAGGTTTTTCAAATAAGATAGAAAAGTCTACTAGACTTACAGGATTATTATTTACAACAACAGAGGCAGCAAACAGATTATCAACATACATTAATAGCTTTGAGCAGACAGCCGACTTTGATACATTAAGAAGAGGAATAGAATGGAATCTAGAATCAAAACTATTCCAAGATAAACTTCGTACGGATTATAATTTAGATCCAGACACTATCTTAAATAACTTTGAACAATTCAGAAACGATAAAGATATGAGGAATAGATTAGGTCATCTAATTGCCGAGACCGCTGTTGCTGAAACACAGTTTATGTATGGTCGTCATGTTAAACCAAGAATTAGTAGAGGAGCAGGTGCTGTGTTCTTCCAGTTTACTGAGTATCCAACTATGATGTTAGAATTTTTAAAGAGATTATATGATAGACCAGGTGGTAAGAAAGCTTTTGCCACATATGTAGGGGCTTTACTGTTAACATCTGGTTTTATGGGTCTTCCTTTTGTAACAGACTTATCAGAAATTTATGAGTTGATCACTAAGAAGAATGCTAAAAAAGAATTATACGAAGTTTTAGGCGAAGCTACAAATCCAAAGATAGCCGAGGCTTTAATGCTTGGTTTATCTCGGTCACTTACTGGAACATCTATAGGTCCGAGAGTTGGTCTGGGTACCCATCCTATCACTGGTGCGGCTATCGATTTGTTTGGTGGTCATGGGGGTGCAACTCGTTTAAATATTCCTATTGCTGGTGTGGTACGACAACTCAAGGATGCAAGGTCCTATGCTCAAGAAGATGACTATGCTCTTGCTATTGCTTCCGCTCTCCCAAAGGTTTTAGGTGCACCTATTAAAGCAATATATCAAGGAAGAGATGGAATAAGAACAAGGTCTGGTGAGAAGGTTATGTTACCAGAAAATGTAGATACTTGGGATCAGGTTGTTGGTGCTCTTGGTTTCACTTCCGCAGATATTGCTAGAGAACGTGAGGCTATCTGGATGGCTAAGAGTTTAAAGAATGCCAGTGCTCCAATTCAAAGAAGATTTATGAGAAGAATTCAAAAACACCAAGGGGCACTGGCTAGAGCAATAAAAGATAATGATGAAGAAAAAATAAAGAATGCTAGAGCTAGATTGTCAGATGTTTACTTTGATATTCAAGAATACAATAGGGAGGCTATAGACGAGGGCGAATCATATCGTGTAATAAGACCAAATAAATCAACGGTACAAGGCAATTTGCGAAACGAACTCATGGGTATCCCAGAAACTGTATCTACCTTACCAAAAATAACAAGACCAGAGGCACAGAGAGTACTAAGAATAGTTCCTCGTGGTATTGACAATCCTTAACGAACAGTATACTTTTTAATTATGAAAGATGTCCACGTGGCGATCGGTTGGGACTCCAGAGAAATAGAAGCATATCAAGTATGTGAACACTCACTTGTTAGACGTTCATCCATACCCGTAGCTGTCACTCCTTTAATGCATAATGCTTTAAGAGAATTTAAATTGTTTGATAGAGAGTGGCGCATTGATAAGAACGGACAACACTGGGATGTACTAGACAATGCTCCCTTCTCTACGGAATTCAGCCACACTCGTTTTCTTGTACCAGAGTTGGCAAGACGCAACAAAGTTAAAGGGTGGGTTATCTTTTGTGATTGTGACTTCTTATGGTTAGATGATATAAAAAATTTACTTGATGAACTGGATGATAGCTATCCTGTTATGACAGTTAAATTTAACTATACTCCAGAAGACGATATAAAAATGGACAACAAAATCCAAACAAAATATAACTGTAAGTTATGGTCATCTCTTATAGCATTCAACATGGACCATAAGGCAAATAAAAAATTAACACATTATGAAGTTAACAATATGAAAGGTCTTGACCTCCATCAGTTTGCGTGGTTGTCACAAGGACCCAATAGTGTAGGAGAAATAAACCCAAGATGGAATTATGTTCCGGGTATAATGGGAGAGAATACCCCATTGACCCCATCAGCTGTTCACTTTTCTTTAGGTGGACCGTGGATGAACGGATATACCGACTGTGAGTTTTCAGACAAATGGTTTGCTGAAAAAGCTCATATGGATTATCAACATGGATCAACATTGAAGGATATGAAATGCCTACATTATCACTTGTAACTTCTTTCCGTGGCGATCATTGGAATCTTTATGCTAAAGATTGTATCGAAAGTTTTATTAAGCACTGGCCAAAGGATGTTAAACTATATGCTTATTATAATGACTGGCCAGAACGAGGTCTTCAAAGTTATGACTCTGATAGGGTAGAGTTTGTTGATCTAATGACACAGTCATCTGAACTGTGTGAGTTCTTTAAGAAACATAAAGATAATCCAAATGATAAACCAAACTGGAGAACAGATGTTAAACGGTGGGCTTATAAAGTTTATACCGAGTATGATTTCTTTGTTAAGAATTCTCCTAAGTGTGACGTGGGTATATGGATCGATGCCGACACCGTTACCTATAATAAAATAACACATAAAGATTTAGAAAAGTGGCTACCAAAAGATAAAGACATAGCCGTTCTTGGAAGAGAAGCCGTTAACTACATTGAAGCTGGGTTTGTTGCTATGCGAATGACGGATTTAAACAAGGCATTGTTCTCTGATATGTTCGGTGTCTGGAACTCTGGTGAGATATACAACTACCGTGAATGGCATGATGCATTTGTCTTCACAAGGATTATGAATCTACACCAAGCACATGGTTTACAGGTTCATAACTTATCTCCTCATTGTGCCGACCTTAATGCATTCGAAGCTTCGCCTTTAGTTAGGCATATGTATCACAACAAAGGTCTATTAAAATTTAAACAACAAGAAGCAAAGAATGAAAAGGTTAATACGAATGTACAGTATCAGAAAAAGAATAGTAATAAGAAACCAATTGTTGTAACTCCTCAAGACTGTATGCCAGTCGAGGATATACGAATGAATATTCTTACTAATACTAAACGAATTAATTCTACAATTAAAAGATGTGCTTGGAATACAGAAGAGATAGCTATTGTTTCTGCTGGTCCTTCATTAAAGAAACAGTTTAAAGAATTACAACAACTTCAGAACAGGAAAGTAAAAATCGTTTGTGTTAAGCATAGTCATAACACACTTCTTGAGAATGGTATAATGCCTTGGGCTTGTACTATATTAGACCCACGTCCTTTCAATGAGAAATCTACGCATGGTTTTGTACGAAAAGAATTATTAGCTGAGCCTCACCCAAGAATTAAATATTTTGTAGCAACAATGTCTAACCCAGATGTGGTTACACATTTACTAGACAAGAAGGCTACGGTTGTAGGATGGGATGCCTACTGTAATGCAATAGAAGGCTGGGACTTTTTCAAAAACAAGTTGCTTATAACTGGTGGTACATGTGCTGGTATGAGAACGATTGGTATGTTACATACTCTAGGATTTAGAACTATACATCTATATGGGTTTGACTCGTGTATCGAAGGTGAGCCTAAAAACAAAGAAGAGTTAGCCGATGATGGCCGTAAGAAATGGTTGAAGGTAACCGTTGGTGAAGATAATCAAACCTATTGGACTACTGGAGAACTGTTAGCTCAGGCTCAGGATTTTGAAAAGCTTATGCAAAGAGAAGAGGTTGACCTTGATATACATGTACATGGTGATGGGTTAGTGTCGGCTCTTTGGGACGATGGATTAAAAACAAAGAATAAAGATATAACATATAAGGAATTGTTCGATGACCTCCCGTAAAGTAATAGGTGTATTTGTTAACTCGTCGGTTCACCAACCACATCATAATTGTTTAACTGCATTTTGCCATGGTATCAGAGAGACCACTGACAATCTTGTGTTTCTTTCTAACTCAACTAAGTATATGGATTGTGATGTTGCAGTTATCTTTGGTTCGTGGAAAGACAGACATACTCAACACCATCTCTTAAAGAAAGATATAATTGACAACCATAAAGGTGAGTTGATTGTGGTAGAAACCCCACTGCTCGGTCGTACTATAACCGAAGACCATAAGTATTATAGGGTGGGCAAGAACCACTATATGAATACACTTGCTGACTTTAAAAATAATAAGAGTGGTAAAGAAAGATGGGGTATTATTCGTACGGATCTTAACATTGAGGTTAAGGACTGGAGAAAAGATGGGAAACATATCTTGTTTCTAATGCAACTACCCGGTGATGCAGCCACAGCTAACGTTGACATACTAGAATGGTTACAAAAAGAAATAGTCCAATGCAAAAAAATATCATCAAGACCTATTGTAGTTCGTATGCATCCGTTAATATCATCTTATGACCTTACCAAATTTGAAGAGTTTGTTAAAGAACAAGATGATGTTTCAATGGTATTCGGACATAAGAATCCTATTGAAAAAGATTTGGAAAACTGTTGGGCTACGGTCTGCTTCACAAGTGGAGGTGCTGTGGATAGTATCGTTGCTGGTGTCCCTGTCATTACACCTAGTCCTCTTAACTTTGCTTATCCAATATCATCCCATTCCATAGAAGAGATTGAGAAACCAAAGATGTGGGATAGAAATCAGTTGTTAAGTGACTTAGCTTATACACAGTGGACTGTAACTGAAATGGCACACGGATTACCATACAAACATTTAATGGGGGAAGATGACTGACGATAAAGACAAACAAAAAGATGTTGTTGTAAATTTATTTAAAGATAAAAGAGAAAAGGTTATGACAACTGCTGCGGCTAAGTCATTTCCACCTGAACATTTTAATAAATTAGTATTAGAAAATATAGAGACAACTAAGAAAGATGCCGAAGATTTTAAAGCGACAGGAATCATCAGTATCATTATGGATGATCAAGGTCCTATTGCTGATTACTTTGCTGGTAGTATAAATTTAAACTCGGCTTATGTTTTGATGGACCAACTAAAGAATGTTATATTAGATAAGATAGAACAATCTCAAGAAGGAAAAGAATAATGTTAACAGCACTTATTGGTCCAGTCACAGGTTTACTGGATAAGTTTATAGAAGATAAAGATCAGAAGAATAGATTAGCTCACGACATTGCAACAATGTCTGAGAAGCATGCGAATGCTTTGGCTAAAGAACAAGCTAAAGCTAACACCGAAGCAGCTAAACATCCAAGTATGTTTGTAGCTGGGGCAAGACCTGCAATTATGTGGGTATGTGCGATCGGTTTGTTTGTAAACTTTTTTATACTACCACTAATGACTTGGTTCACAGCCTTGTTTGCCCCAGAAATAAGTATGCCAAACTTTATAGACACTGGTGAACTTATCTCTCTAACAATAGCCTTACTCGGAATGGGTGGCTTACGTTCTTTTGAAAAATCAAAAGGGGTTGCAAGAGAGAATATGAAGAAGTAATATATAAAGATCAGTGGACTGCGGTCATCTAATGGCAACCAGCACTGTTTGTTTAACCATAACAAATGGAGTTGACTATGTGGTCTAAACCTATTATCACAGAAATAGCAGTCGGTCTTGAGATCAACAGCTATGCTTGTGCTGAAAAGTAATGTAATGGGGACAGTAGTCCCCGTTATTATTGGAGGTCTTATGTTATTAACTAAAAACTTTTTAAGATTTAAAAGAGATTTTATAATTAAAATTCCTAATCAAACTGGTAGAGTTTGGGATCTAGCTGAGAACAGATGGGGTTATCGAAGAGCACACTCCTAGTTCTTACCATTCTAATACCAACAGTGGTAAACAGTTGGAGTTATAAGTGGACTGGAAAAGGAAAGCTTTATGACCAACGGAATCAGTACCATGTTACCTGTAGATTAACTAAAGAAAAAAGAGTTGAACCTTTTCTTGGAGAAGATTCAGTCAAATGCTTTTATACCTGTTCCGATAAAGATAAAATGGTTGTAAATACACACAGTGATTTTGCATGTGAGAAACAAATACAAGCACCAAGGGGAGATCAAAGAAGTTGGAGGGACCGATTAAAATATTAAGACTACAAGATTGTAGTGGTAGAAGGTTCCCCCTTAAAAAAAGTAGTCGTTCACCTTATAGAAATCCAGTAATTTATTATGGCAAAAAGAATTAATCAAGTTGAATATTGTCCAAGAAAAAAAGTAAAGAGAAGATATAAAAAGAAAGGACGAACACATCAGAAGAAGTTAGGACCTAAGTCTCATTTAAGAAGTTGATCTCTAGGAGCTTACAGTTTCCAGTCCCACTCCTAGAAATCTTTTGACGACGTTGTTTCAATTAAAAGTATATATTATTTAGTAGCTTGGTCAAGTAGTTTGCGAGCTATATCTGATGATGACATAGTTTTTTTACCACCAATATTAAATAACATAGGTACATTATTTTCCAAACAATATTCTACCTCAGGTGTGGAGGTTGGTACTCGATCCCCACCGTTGGCGAATGTAAAAGAAACTCCAAGTTCTTTTAAACTATTAACTACGGTGTCATCATTATCTTTTGCTTTGATAACTTTAGAAACATACTGAGTTGAATTTATAATTTCATATCGTTCTTTGTAAGGTAACATTACAAATCCCTTTTTTCTTTTCAACCATTTGTCGGTATTTAATATTACCCATACTTTACCGAACCAATGTGCTTGCCTAAACATATTTACATGTCCAGAATGTAGAGGGTCAAAGCCCCCACTCACTACTATAATCATGACTTATCCTTATTATATCGTTTTCATCTAGTTTTTCACCCTCCCAAACCTCGAATATCCTTGTATGCCCATTAGAAGCTCGTACACAATGAACAGTATTTTTTGGGATATAAACTCTATGACCAGGTAGAAATGTCCACCAGTGGTCTCCTATGAGGGTCGTTGCTTCGCCATCGAGGATTTTCCAGTGCTCATTTCTATATTTATGGTACTGAACCGACATTGCCTTGCCTGGATACACATGTAATATCTTTGCTACCATCTTTGGTGTTTCTTTTAACACTCGATAAGTTCCCCAAGGTCTTGAAACTATCTTCATAATGTAAAAGCAAGGAAGGCAAAGAAAAAATAAACAGCTAATAACCCCATCATAAATTTTAATAATGTCCAAAGAAATTTATCCATCATTTAAAAGGTGGCCCCATAAACCAACACACTAAACTATGTCGCACTCCTTCGGTGACTGCTTTAATTCTATGAAGATAAAAAGATGGGAAGATAATCATATCTCCTTTATCTTTGAATCCTTCTATTGGTTCTATCTTACCATCCATATTTTTTATTTGTAGTATCCCTCCCTTATAATCTTCAAAGTTAGATAACTGTACAACCATAGATAACTTTCTTATTAATCCAGGATAAGGTCCATCAGATTCTGGTGGATAGATATCTCTGTGCCATTGATAGTGTTGTCCTTTTTTATACTCAGTAAACTGAGGGCACTGGAGTTGATTGATATCAAAACCATAATCCTTTTTATTTAAACCAGCAGCTACCTCACATAGTTTAGGAACAATCCAATGATCAAGAGGGAACCATCTTAACTTTGAGTTCCTATCTTTTTTTAAGTCGGCTTCCTTTTTCCACATAACACCTGCTAAATGTTCTGAATAGTTAGGTGATTCTTTTATTATATCATCACAGAATTTTTCAGGGACAGCTTTAGGTATCGTCACATATGTTTTATACATCTACGACCTCACATGAATTAGCTGTACATGCAAGAGTTTGGGAGGACTTAGTGTTATCATCTTGTTCATATTCAGTCAGTTCATTCCAATTAATTTTATTAGGTTGCTTTGACTTTAACTTATCATATGTTTCATTGTCAATGTTTTCATATGGTGCTTGTTGATAGACATGCCCAGAGTTCGGTAGAAAAGATACACCACTGAGATCATTAAAGTTATTCCAACACCAGTCAGCAACACCTAACCACTCATCTTCGTTAACGGATATCGTAATGCTTGGCTTATGTTCACACCAGTATTGTGCATAGATTAACCAATGTTCCAGTTGTTCAATTGCTGTCCGTTGATTACGAACAAGGCAACCGTTGGGCGCTCTCTCAACAAAAGAGAAAACACTGGTGGCTTCTGGCTTCATTACACAATCTTCAATTGGTATGTTTTGTTCTTGTAAAAATTTAGTTAATGGATCTTTCTTATCGCCTCTTACTCTACGAATGTAATAATCATTATGTCTTGCATGAATACCTGATGCCGCATTAACAAGTTGTGATACAGTTCCAGATGGTTTAACACAAGTGATAGCTGTCGATTGTGATATACCAAATGTCTTTGCCCAAGCTCTGTTGGTTTCAATGGCGGCTTTCTTCATAGTCGTAAGTAAAGAAGTTAATGCCTCTTGATTATAAATATTACCAGATAATATTTTATGATCCATTATTCCTGTAAGGGATACTCCAAGCAATCTTTCCTTTTCAGTTGTGTCTTTCCACTGCCGACGTAAGTACTTAAAGTTTGTCAAGGATGCCTGCATTGTCCCTAGTATTGTAGCCGCTTTAACCTTTTCAATAAGTTCTTCTTCGGTATCATTAGCTCTAACAACTACTTCGGATAGATTACAAAATTGGAATGGTCGTAAAATTATTTCTGAACATGGGTTGGTTCCAAACTCAAAGCCAGAGTCTCTTCTTTTATTTCGTGCTGCAACTTTCTTTGAAGCCTCTCTATTAAAGATACCTCGTTCACCACTGCCTGATTTATACAGTGCTAACCATTCTTCTATAAATGTACCGATGTTATCTGGTTTCGTTTCATATACCGCAGAGTTATTTGAGAGTGCTCGTTGTGATTCAACTCGATACCACTCACCAGATTTAGCATCTCTCATATCTCTATCATTAAGATCAGATAAACTAATCATAGCCGACCGTCTAACACCACCAACAACAACAATCTCACCTACCTTACATACTAGGTCGTGACATTCTAAAGAAGTTAGTTTTCTTCCCTTGGCTTTCTTAAAAGTTTCGACCGAGAAATTGAAGAGATCGACGAGCGGTGAAGGACCCGAAGCTCTTCCACCGAAAGTTTGAAGCCTAGCTCCTGCAGGGCGCACGTTGGATATATCCCACCTGGGTACTTGCCCGGCATACAATAACGTAATGATTTCCCGAAATGCTTTTGCCCAACCGAGCTTAGAATCTCGAACGACAACAACTGTTTCAGTGCTATGAAAAGCATCAGCAATAATAGGAAGTTGTTCGGTATATTTCTTTTCCACACTGAAGCCTACTCCTGTTCCACACATTAATATATATAGTATCTCATCGAATGCTTTAGGGTGATCTACTGGTACATATGAACAATTATACCCAGCTATGTTCTCTCTTTCCAAGGCTGGACCAGCAGTCATTAATGCTCTCATCGATGGCATAACATCTAGGTTTAATACTTTCTCTTCTAAATACTCACGAGTCTTTGGAGTTAATTTATATTTACAATTCTTATCTAGATGTTGTTCAAAGAAATCAAAGTACCTAGCAACTGTTTCGTGCCAGTCTTCTCTTCGTTTCTTTTCTGGTAACCACCTAGCATACCTAGATTTATGTATGAACTGTTGATACACAGTTGGTAATTCTTTATTCGTCGTCATTCGTTTGTCTCCCTTTCATTTTAAAAATATTACGTATATGTGTTAGAGTCATAAAGATGTTTAGTACCATCATAAAGTATAACCCTTCTTCGATTGTCCACCACCACCAGAATACTTGCGAACCGAGTCCGAATAGTGGAGCCTTGATGGTTCCATTGCCGTATAAATATACGGATATACAGGCTGTTGTTGCCGCAGTTATTTCAAGTAGTGGAAGTTCTGATACTATCATCTCTTCTCAATCAATTCAATAAGTCTATTTAAATACCATTGAGCTTTTTGTAAATCTTCTAGTTTCTTTCCTTTATAATTACAGCGCCAAGTGTATTTAAATATCTGACCACGTAGGTACCCCTCGTATTCTCTTGCATCTAAAGCAGCTTCGATTGCATCAATACATTCAATACCTTTATCATTATATTTATAATGAGGTGGATGATTAACTAAATCATTTTTCATTTTGTCTCCTCTCCTGTTCTCATATTAAGTAATACATTCAATCGTCTTCTTTGAAAGTTTGTATTAGTGGGTTCATTAATAAGTTTAGTAGCGAATGAACGAACTTGTTGGTAGTTAAGACCAGCAAGGTCGCACACATCCACAAACCAAGAGGCTGTAACACCAACGGTTTTACTAAACCATCGAACTGCTTCCTCTTTAATTTGTATGGATTCTTTAGATTTATTTTCATTATCATTACTGGCATCAAGAAGTCCTTGGTAGATAACGGCTCGAAACAATGCTCTTTCATTCTCTCCCTCTTTATTTGCCCCGGTGTCCATACCGAGTGAAGGGTCTAAAACTATTCGGCTTTGGTTTGGCTTTGACAAATAAGTTTGTTGTGTCAATTTCTTTTGGTCGCTCATCTATCCATTCCACAGGCACAAATCTTTCTGCCCATATAAAATTATTATTCGTAAGCCAATCACCATAAGTTGTTTTACTAGTTTTGTAAAGTTTGTTTTTACAATTCTGTAATAGAAACCTTATGTCTAAGTCTGGTCTTTGTTTCTTTATCAGTAAATGTTTGGCTCTATCTTCCCTTGTTAGTTGACCTTTCAGTTCAATTATAATTCCGTTAGACAATACTATATCTGGTGTGTAAGTTTTTCGTAGCTCAGGCACAACATATGGTATGACTAAGCTTTCATATTCAAACTGTACTTTATTGTCTTCCAATCTGGAACACACTGTCTTCTCAAAAATAGATCTATAATATCCTGTTTCTTTTTGTAGGCAACTCACGGAAGATCCTCTGAAACATTGGGTTCATTAACCACCTTGGTTAACCATCGAGGTCCTTTGCTATATATAAATTTCCTAAGTCCTATTCCATCGTTTGCATCGGACCAACAATCATTCTTATAAGAACAGTAAGAACAACCAACACTTAGTTTCATATTGCCTGATGCTCCGTCGGCTTCGGCATCATAACATCTAGGTGGTGGTGTCTGTTTATCTTTTAAAGCTTTTCTTAAATGTGCAATCCGTTCCTTTGCATTGGGCACATCTTCCTTATTAGGTTTACATAGAGCCAGTGCTCCACTTTGTTTATCGATAGCAAGGAAAGCAACCTTATCATTCTTGTTTGCCTCAGAGTATGCAGCGATCTGATGTAGATATCCAAAGGCATCTGTCTCTTTTGTTAAGTCATTCTCTCTAAATTTTCTAAATCCAAACTGTGATGCAGATTTTATATCGACTACCCATCCATCTATTATTGCATCTTGGTGCCCTACAACTCCATCAAGTTCTAAAGTTTTTTGTGCATCACTTACTGAATGACCAGCTGTTTTAGTTAGGAGTATTAATAAAGCCTCAAGCATATGACCATATAGAAATTTGATTCGTGCATGTGATGGCATGTGCTCCCGCAACTCTGATTTATATAACTCATACCACAGTTGTCGGTCTGGTTTGCCGAGGCTCGACATACGAATACCTCGGCTACCAGATTGTTTCTCTGTTAGAAACTGACGAAGAACATCTTTCATTGTAGTTGCAAACTCTTCTAAATCATTTTCAGTTGGAACTTTTTTGTTTCCTTCTTCAAACAAATTATAAATGTCTTTAACTAATGTGTTGATATCCTTCTTCATAAGCTACTAAAATGGGACCTCGTCGTTTAGTCCGTCGTCGTTTGCTTTACCGTTAGCACCTGGTGCCTGGTATCCAGACTCCTCACTAAGTTCTTCAAGGTTCTCGGAAGGACTATACTCTATTAGCTTAGTAACTTGAACGGCTTTCAAAGATGATCCAACACCTTTATTACCACCGACATCATAGTCATATGTATCAAACAATACATTAACCAATGATCCATTACCAATCAGAATGTCTGAACTAATAGGTTTCTTTTTCGCATCAACAACACGAGGTGAGGCATTCTTCGTACCATCTTTACGAGTATACTTCCTCTTGATAGTAACGAAATCATCCCTCTCATCTTGCTTGTTTTTAATACGAGGACCAAGACCTAAGTCTTGTAATTGTTTCTTAGTCTTTGCATCCACAGTTACATCAATAGAAAAGATACCTTGTTCGTTGTATTGATCGTAATGTGGTTGGTGGACTTTCGCCCAATAGGCTGTGCCTGATATTACTGGCATAAGTTTCTCCTTATTATAAAAGTTATTAAAAGTTATTAAAGTTTATGTCTCCTAATTTATTTCAAGAAACATTAGGACAGTATAGCATACTACCCTATGTGTCAACAGAGTTAGTGAGTCTCTTCCCAAGTAGTTCCGATTGAGTACTCACTATCTAGTGGACATCGTAAGTCAAATTGTTTTTCTACATGTTTCATTGCCTCCTTTGTTATGTTACCAAATTCTTCAGCATGAGATTTACGAACCTCAAACTGAACTTCATCATGGACGTTAGCCACTGGCTTGGCATCCAAGTTCTGCTTGGCGGCTTCATCAATTATATTTATAAGCCATTGCTTACATATAATTGCACCCGCTCCTTGAATAAGTGTATTCAAACTAGAGTGGATAGACCGTGCAAGTAGAATTCTTTTATCAAGTGCGACAAGTTGGTACTCGCCGTACTTACGTTTACGTTCTCGTAAGAATCTTATTAGTGTCTGGTTTAGTGTCTTCATTCCATTAACTTTATTTATAAATCGTTTACGACTTTCTAATCCAGCAACTGTATCTCCTCCAACTATCTGACCTAGCTTTGTATCACCAGCTCCATAGATAAATGCATAGACCCATGTCTTTGCCGTTGGTCTATCTTTAAGTCCGATAATCTTTTGGTTATAGGTATGGATGTCTCCGTCCACAACTTGTTCTGTAAACTTAGGGTTCCGTAAGTAATGGGCAAAACATCTAAGCTCCAACCCACTTGCATCGGATCCAACAAGACAATACTTATCTGGATCTGATACCGTCCAGAGTGAGCGACACTCCTTACCATATGGGGAATAACTTGCTGGAACCTGTGCCATATTAGGACCGTAATGACTCATACGAGAAGTCACACATCCTAATGTTATTACTCTTCCGTGTACCTTGCTATCATCTTTAACATTCTTTAACCACGATTTTATTTGGGATACTCTTTTCTCAAACAATAGGTACTTAGCAATTGTCTTTGCCTCTGGATAATCTAATCCTTTTAAAACTTGCTCATCAATAACTGGTAGTCCAGTGGGTGTGGTTTTAGTAGGCACCCATTGATATTTCTTTTGCAACCTCTCGGCTATTTGTTTTCTGGAACTAGGGTTAAACTCATCGACATGATCTTTCAATGCTCTACCTGTGGTCTTATGAAACCGTGGTGTATGTATTGTAGGAAAGATTGTTTGTAATTCTTTCTTTAAGTCTTCTGCTTTTGTTTTTAATTCTTCCAACAAATCATGTGCCTTATTTATATTAAGATGAAATCCATTATCTTCTTGTTGATCAATGATCCTTCTAACTCTATGCTCCATTCTCACACTTTCTTTACCGAACCTAGATATTTTTGGTGCGAGGTGTTGCATAAGTAATCGAGTAATGTGTACATCTTGTTGGCAATAGGTCACCATCTCCTCCGAAAATTCAGAGAAGTCTTTGAAGTCTATTTTATTTCCACTGTCTAATCTTTTACCCCAAGCTTTTAAACTATGGCCACCCTCTCTATGTGCATTGATCATCTGTGAAAGCAAGAGGGTATCAACAATATATTCAATGGGTATACGAATATGTAATAGTCTCTCCAACACTGGCGCATCAAAGCTTACACCATTGTGCATAATATATTTACGAAATTTACCGTTCTTAGCATAATACATATTATGCCATCCAATAAATTCTCTACACCCTTCTTCTTGACGGAAGTTTTTCATCATACCCGTTTCATAATCTTGTACACATATACAATGTATCTTGGTTGCATCAAGACTGTCTGTCTCTATGTCTAGGACTACTGTATTAAACTTGGAATCCATTGTTTACCTCCTGGAAATCATCGTTGTCTTTTTGTTTTGGGTTAGGTACTTCAGTTAAGCGACCACTATCCTTATGCCATTGTAACCAACAGCAAGGGCCAGTCTCTCCACTAAATCTATTCTTCAGAACACGAACAGTTGTTCTGTTTCTCTTGCTCTCTTCTTCTGCTTGTCCATTTCTTTCTAAGGAGAAACAAAAGTCAGAGAGTTGCGCAATACCATGTGATCCTCTGAGTTGTGATAGACTTACTATCGCACCCTCTTCGTGTCCACTATCGGAACTGGCTCGTCTGCTTAGATGAGACACCAACATCAGATGTATGTTCTGTTCCTGGACTAGTGTTCGTAGCCTTGTCATTATGCTATCGATTGCTCTTCTCTCATTCTCTGTAGTCATAGCCGATACAATCATAGTCAAGTGATCGAGTATAATAAACTTACAATCCAAACCACTAGCCAGATACTGTACCTTAGATATGATGTTATCTATATCGGTTGATCCAAAGTGATCCCACATTCTTATCTTGTTTGTACCAAGGGTAGCCTCCCAAGCTTGTCTCTTCTCTTCCATAGTAGACTCACAGAATGGTAGGTGTAATGGTTTGTTTGCATGTACCGACATAATACCTTTGGTTGTTCGTTCAATAGATTCCTCTAGAAATAAACAACCAACTGAATGATTACTGTTCTTGATTATATGATAGGCTAGTTCCCTCATTACACTAGACTTACCTATCCCAGACCCCGCAGTATAGGTACATAACTCTCCGAGTCTCATACCATAGGTCATAGTATTCATACCATCCCACGGATAAGGTATTGATTCGATTACCTTTTCATTAGCAATAAGATCCCAAGTATTCTCACCAAGTATGATACCCTCTGGTGTATAAGTTTGCGCAGCATAGTATCTATCCTTAAATTCTTTTTGTTTATCTTGCATAAGATAATCATTTGCATCTTTAAGATTAAGTTTAACTATGTGTACTTTCTTAGGTGGAAAAAGTTCAGCGACTCTTCTGCTTGCCTCACGACCAGGCTCGTCGTTATCAAAACATAAGTATATCTTCTCAAAACTATTTAGAAATTCGTATTGTTTCTTACAATCCGTAATGGCTCCAGCTGCACCAGTTCTAACACTAACAACTGGATAAGAATTTGGTGCAAACATTTCGAACACAGATAAGGCATCGATCTCTCCCTCACATATTGTTATTGTTTTTAAATTGTTAGAACTAAATAGGTGTTGTCCAAACAACAAAGCTTTACCGGTCTTACCCTCTACACTAAATGATTTATCGGTTACTCTTCTTACCTTCGTAGCGATATGATTACCCTCATCATTATAGTATGGGTAGTGGTGCTTATATAGATTAGGTTTATCACTGTTAGTTGTAGTCACTCCGAAGAACTCACAAGTCTTTCGGCTTATCTTTCTTTCGGTAATCGGTTGACTAATACCTAGTGGTATAACCTTCGGCGCCGAGCCTTGAAT
>Ga0208158_1000155_pt1 | contig 29528 bp, 30 predicted proteins | sample 8_EtaG_FD_184081 | JGI IMG/M metagenome (GOLD analysis project Ga0208158, IMG submission 184081) | Marine viral communities from the Subarctic Pacific Ocean - 8_ETSP_OMZ_AT15162 metaG (SPAdes) (version 2) | ecosystem: Environmental > Aquatic > Marine > Oceanic | place: Pacific Ocean | collected...
TCGCTAGTGGTTAGCGTTCAATCGGGTAAAACCGGCTGAACGGTGATCTTCCCACAGGGGACTTTCACCCCATTAGTTCATACCCATGCTGGGCGTACACAAGTAGCGGCACTCGGAAAAATTACTCGCTGGCGCTCCCAATTTTCCGGTGAGCTAGGCGTTGAGACTGTAGAAAAACCCTCAAGCTTTATTTGACGGCGCTCCTACGTTAAATGTCGTGTGTTTTTTGATGGCAAGTTGCTTCATGTTTTAAAATCAGGCCCTATATTTTGGAAGGAATTTTTTTCCACTAATATGCCCTTTGTTTTTCTTATACTTGACTGCAGCAATAATGATGCTATGCACCGTAGGAGGTATTCACAATGACTTCTCTCGCTCTTGTTGTAGGTGCCGGTTCGGGCTTGTCTGCTGCGATTGCTCGTGCGCTTGCTCAGCGTTCCTATCACCCAATCCTGGTAGCTCGCGATACAACCAAACTGGATGCTCTCTGCGCCGAGGTTAACGGTACTGCGCTCCAGTGTGATGCCAGTAAGCCGGATGCCGTTGCTGAGCTATTCAAGACGATCGACGGTATGGATGGCACTCTTGATGTTGCCGTCTACAATCCGAGCCCTTGGAATCGGGGTTCGATCACTGAACTCGATCCGCTTGAAGTGCACAAAGTACTTGAAGTAACAGCGTTCGGGGCATTTCTGATGGCCCAGCAAGCTGCCACACGGATGCTGAATACTGGCGGCGGCACGATGCTGTTTACCGGTGCTTCCTCTGGAGTGAAGGGCTACGCCAACTCGGCTCCCTACGCGATGGGCAAGTTCGCCTTGCGTGGCCTGTGCCAATCATTGGCACGGGAGCTTCATCCTCAGAATATTCACATCGGGCATGTGGTCATCGATGGCCGTATTGGCAAAACCGGGCAGGAAGAAGACTCAACATCTTCTGACCCAACGTACAGCCCAATGGACCCTGATGAGATCGCCCGGAACTATATACACCTGATCGAGCAGCATCGGTCTTCCTGGAGTTGGGAAATCGAGCTGCGACCGTGGGTTAGGCAATTCTAGTGTGTGCCGCGATCTCGGTTATGACCGTCAAACGAGCAAACTTGAGTCAGTTGAGTCCACAAATTTCTCGGATAAAAATATGAAGTTTAGGGTTGTCGGCACCCCCCCTCTGTCAGCCTAGTTGTCCAGTTGGCGATTTTAACGTCGGAGAATTTTTTATTTTTCTGGGCTTAGGGTCTATAGCCGGCTTAATCGCCTGGTTTAAACTTTTTAAGCCAGGTTCTCCGCGTGAAGGCAACTAATGTGCACATACTTGCTCCCCATGCATTATGTCATCCCTCGGTAGGCACGAGGCGTATGGCTATACTTCCAGCGGTGCACCAAGAGCATTCAACAAAGTGGTCAGCGGGACGCCAACTACGCTGACACATAGGGCTCCTGAAGTCGCGCCCATGCTGCTGGAGTCATTCTGACTCCAGCAGCATGGGATGGCCTTGCGGCCAACATCAAACGTCAGCTCTGTGGTTTGATCAGGAACTTCTCTCCGGTAGCCTGTTTGCCGTAAACCGCGATCGCATCCAGTTGTAAAGCACCAGCCAGGGATACTTCGTGAGTGTAGTGGCTGGCGAACGTGGTTTTGATCTCGGCGGCTATGCGTTTGCGCATGGCGGTGGCGGTGTCCTTGCTCAGTTTTCCTAATGCATTAAACAATAAAAAGCCGTTCACACCCCAGGCAAAACCAAAACTGCGGTTTATCGTGATGGGGCCGCGATCAAGCCCGCCATAAATATAAACCTGTTTATAGATGTCAGATCCATACACTCTGTATTCGGTGATGTTGCGAGACACGGCGGCTTCCATGCAGGTGAGAATGTCACTAGCCAATTTACCGCCACCAATAGGGTCGAACGCGATGGTCGCGCCGGTTTCAATCAGTGCTTGGGTCAGGTCTGCCATAAAGCTGTCGCTACTGGAGTTCACCACGTATTTGGCACCCAATTCGCGCAGCAATGTTTCCTGTTCTGGCTTGCGGACGATATTGACCAGGTCGATGCCGTCGGCGATGCAGATGCGGTTGAGCATTTGTCCGAGGTTAGAGGCGGCAGCAGCGTGAACGATAGCCTTGTGACCTTCAGCGCGCATGGTTTCGACCATGGTTAATGCCGTCAGCGGATTAACAAAGCTTGAAGCGCCTTCGGTTGCCGTCGTACCCGGCTCCAGTTCCAGACAGCTTTGCACGTTGGCACAGAGATATTGGCGGTAGCTACCACCGCCAATTACCGCAACGGTTTTGCCCATCAAGCTTTGCGCGGCGGCTGATGAGCCCGCAGCTACCACTGTACCGGCCCCTTCGTTGCCTACGGGTATAGGCTTGCCAACCCGCTTTTTAACGGCACCCATGAACTTGGCCGGGACATCAGCACTGATGACCGGGCGATCGGCGCTACCGGATTGGCTGGCAGTCGTCATATCGGCCGCGCTGAACATCACTCCCAGGTCAGACGGGTTAATAGGGGCTGCTTCGATGCGGATGACCACTTCGTTTTCGCCGGGCTGGGGGATCTCGATCTCGCGCAGGGCAAGTTCCAGTTTGTTGTCTTCGCTAATGGTGGAAATAAGTTCGATGTTGGTGTCCGACATTTTTTTCTCCTGAAAAAGTTAGGTCGTCTGTCACTTCGCTAACTGGGGTCAGATTAGCATTTCACCAAGCATTTATGTTCATCTGACCCCAATGGCACTGACAATGAGCCTGAAACATCATTTTGAATTGTTCGCCACTTACAATCAGTGGATGAACTCCAAGATCTATGAGGCAGCAGGCCAACCCTCTGAAACAGAATTGGCGAAAGACCGCGGTGCCTTTTTTGGCTCGATTCTGGGCACACTCAATCACATCCTCGTTGGTGACACTGTCTGGCTGAAGCGGTTTGCCACCCATCCATCCTGCGCGGGTTCCTTGCAGGAGGTCACCAACCTTCCAAACCCGACAAGCCTAAGCCAGATAGTGTTTGACGATATTGGTAGCTTATCTGAACATCGGGCTTGGCTTGACCGGCAAATTATCAGCTGGATAGCCGAGCTAACCGAAGGTGATCTGGGTTTCGTTCTCAGCTACCACAACACCAAAGGTATTCCGGCCAACAAGCGGTATTCGAGTCTTGTTCTTCATTTTTTTAACCATCAGACTCACCACCGGGGGCAAGTTTCTGCTTTATTATCACAGGCGGGTGCGGACGTTGGGGTTACTGACCTATTGGCTCTGATTCCGGAAGATCCCAGCCTCGCAACTGTCCACCGGGCGCCCTAGTCGGGCGCTGCTTAATATTGGTGTTATACACAAGGAAGTAATCGATCATGGCAAAACATCGCGGCCAAGGTGGGCCGATTGAATCAAGGTTGATCAGTCTCTTCGCATCGCTGTTCTTCTCTATCCCAACCGCAGCGTTCGTTTGGCTCTGGGTAAACGTAGAGCTGGCCGTCTATTGGGATGGCTTTCTCAGTAGTAGCTACCTTGTCACCTGTATCATCGTATTTTCTGTATTGGCTTTGCTGCTCCCGCGACTCTTTCCATCTATTCTCGGGGGTGTTTGGCGCGCCATAGCCAAAGTTTGGGGCTGGTGGGGTTGGTAAACATGACAGAGGAACCTTAGCGATATGTCCATCCAGGCTGTACTTTTCGATCACGACGGAACACTTGTGAACTCCGAGCCGGTTCACCTGGAACTCTGGAACAGGGTTCTTAAAACTTATGGGGTTCAGCTGACAGAACAGCAGTACAAAGACTTGTATGCTGGTGTTCCTACCCCCGCAAACGCAGTTGATCTGGTCAATCGGTTTGGCATCCCGGCCGATGCAGTCGCGCTTGCGAAAGCGAAGAACCTTCAAACTGCCAAGTATCTTGAACAGCAATCTTTTCCTCTGATGCCCGGCGTTACCCAAACAGTTTCGTCTTTGCACCAATTAGGTTTAAAGCTCGGCGTAGTCACTGGAGCCAGCGCAAATGGTGTGCGGGCAACGCTTAGCGCCAATCAATTGGAACCGCTATTTAGTCTTACTGTCTCAGGAGACGATGTGCTCAGAAGCAAGCCCGAACCAGATTGCTATCTGCTGGCTCTTGAACGCCTATCCCTGCAGCCAGAAGATTGTGTAGCGATTGAGGATACGGAGCATGGACTGCGTGCCGCAGCGTTGGCCGGAATTGAGTGCCTGGCCATTCCAACCGAAATGACCAGGAACCACGATTTCTCTTTAGCCTCAGCGGTTCTGCCAAATATGAATGCCGCGTTTAAGTATATTCAGAAACGCTACTTGGGCCGTGCCCATGAGGCTTAACAATTCAATTAAGTGGGCTCCTGGCCTGACGGGCGCCCCTGTCGGCCCCCGCTTATGTCAGTGCTACTGCCGAGGAGCAGGTTACGTTGTCTGAGTTGAAAACAGTTGGTCTATTCCTCGTTACCGCTTTAGCCGAGATTGTTGGCTGTTATCTGCCCTATGTCTGGCTTCGGGAGGGTAAAACCATATGGCTGTTGGTGCCAGGCGCGTTGAGTCTTGCGGCATTTGTTTGGTTACTGTCGTTGCACCCCACGGCTGCAGGCAGGGTTTATGCTGCCTATGGCGGCGTTTATATCTTCACGGCCATTCTCTGGCTTTGGACAGTGGACGGCATTCGCGCCGCGCACCACATAACCAATGCATAGGCCCTGGGGGAAAGCTTCGTCGTTCCCGCCGAGATGTGGCACCAGGTTGTTGCAGACCCGGATTTCAAGGCTGTGCACATCATGCCGAAGAAAATCCGGTTCGAATTCTCCAAGTGACGACGTGAGCCATTTGAAGGCAAGCCTTTCTATAATAGTATTTAGCTGCCCTCGGGCTCTCCCCCACTTCAATCGCTACGCACCGGCAACTCCACTTTAATATGAAACAGCAATCGCAATCTCAACCAAATATTGCTCCTGAGGACCCTGTGGTTTTATTCGATGGGGTGTGTCGATTATGCGCCGCGTGGGCGCGCTTCCTCATTAAATTCGACAGGAAACGTCGGTTTAAATTAGCGACCGTCCAATCACCTGAAGGCCAGGCGATTCTTGAGTCCCACAGCTTCCCAACGGACTACTATGAAACCATGCTGCTTGCTGAGGGGCCGGATATTTATACCAAATCTACTGCATTTTTCAGGGTAATGCGTGAACTGCCATGGCCGTGGCCATTGGCCTGTATTGGCTGGGTTGTGCCATCAGTGATTCGAGACTGGCTATACGACCGAATTGCATTAAACCGCTACAAGCTGTTTGGTCGCTATGAGGCTTGTGTGATTCCTGACAAAGACCATGATTCAAGGTTCCTGGGTGAATAGTCCACTTTTAAGCTACGCCGTATGCCGGGGCACCATTGCTTTTATTTGGTTCTATCAAGGCTTGATTCCAAAATTGCTTTATCCCCATGAGGATGAGCTGGCAATGAGCATGGCGGCCGGATTTTCACGTTCTGATGCCATTCAATTGGCCACAATTGCTGGCGTGTTAGAGATTGCCATGGCAGTTATTGTCTTGATATTTTGGCGGCAGCGCTGGCCGTTGCTGCTTACATTATTCGCAATGGCAGGTTTGCTGGCATTCGTAACTCTGGTACAGCCCATACTGCTGGGCGCCGCGTTCAACCCTGTAACAACTAATGTTGCTGTCGCCGCGCTTTCAATCGCCAGTTTGCACCTTCTGCGAGTGATAAAGAGCCATAAAGAGTCATAGTGAGTGATAGCCAACGAGACGCTGTATGTTTCAGGCTGCAGCTGATGTTGGCTTTAGATGCCTGGGATAGGGCTAATTTCCAAGATAAGGAACACCCGTGAAAAAGTTGATTCTGGCCTTCGTTTTATTCAGTAGTGCCTGTTTTGCCCAAGAACATGAGAAAGCTCCGGAACTTTGGTCCTGGTTTAAAGATCTCGACAAGTCCGCAGCAGCGTGTGAGATTCAGAGCTCGTTTGCACTTCAGACAATTGGCTTGGAGAACCAGGTCGAGAATGAATACGGGATCTACGGAACCTACAAAGGCAACCGGGTGGTCGTAAAATGCCGGGCTATGGGAGAAGGCAAAAGCAAAGTCTGGGTGGCTGTCGCTGGCAACGACCGAGATGCTGTTGAGCTGGTTCGAAACATGATCGTAAAAGAGATCATTTAGCAGATTGCATAATTCAGCGCCGTTCAAAAACAGGCATTTCAATGCACGTGTTACAAAGGTGATAGGTATGATTTTCTTTGATGCTGCCCGTTGGCGGGGCGCTACCATTGTGGTGGCATTGTGCGGGTCGCTGGCCAGCTGCGCGGCTCTTTCGCCTGCGCCGAATTTGACCTCCGATGAAAAGAAAGCCCTCAGTTCCAGCCTGAACGAGAAATACACGGCGTATCAGGATTGCATGGCCAGTGAATCCGATCGCTTCAGCCATATCAAATCGGCACCACCTTCAGACATTGCCCAGGGCGCCCAGGCGGGCTGTGAAGCTGCTTTCAGGAGTTATCATCAGGCCGTGACCAAACAGTTTGCGGCCTTTGTATCCAGTGCCGGTCAAGCAGAAGCCCGAAGCCAGGCTGACCAGCATGCCAGCGATGCAAAAGATCGCATCTGGGGGCATGTTATCCAACGGGTTCTGATCCAAAGACAATAAATGGCCGTCGAACGAGCAAACTTGCGTTAGTTGAGTCCACAAATTTCGAGGAATAAAATATGAATTTCAGGGTTGCCGGCACCATTGGAACATTTCTTTTAGTTTTCCTGGGGCTAATGTATAAAGTTGGCGATTTTAACGTCGGAGAATTCTTTATTTTTCTGGGCTTAGGGTCTATAGCCGGCTTAATCGCTTGGTTTAAACTTTTTAAGCCGGGTTCTCCGCGTGAAGGCAACTAAGTGCACATACTTGGCCATTGAACAGGTATCTGTGCTCGTTTTCACCATTTATTTCGTCTGAGTCAAAATAATAAGATTCCCCGCTTAGGCAGCGTCGGACGTGCAGCCAGTGGAGATCTGATTGCGCCCCTGAACCTTGGCCTGGTATAGCTCTTCGTCAGCCTTGGAAATAGCGTGCTCCAGAGTGACATGTTGAGCGTGGCGGCTGGCGACACCGACACTGATGGTGCATCGAATCATCCTGCCGCGATCATTCACCACCAATTGCTCAATATTGTGGCGAAAACGCTCGGCCACTTTGAGGGCTTCGGCCTCGTCCGTTTCCGGCAACAAAAGCGTGAATTCTTCACCACCCCAGCGAGCCAGAAGGTCTCCTTTGCGCCGGGAGTTATCAAGCTCGTCGGCAATTTTCTTCAATATCCTGTCGCCGGCTGCATGGCCATATTGGTCGTTGATGCTCTTGAAATGGTCAATGTCGATCATAGCCACACACATATTGCCGCCCTTGCGCGTGGCCAGGCTCCACAGTGATTCGGCCACAGGCAAAAAACCACGCCGATTGTTGAGGCCAGTCAGCAGATCGATCTGGGCGGTCCGCTCGGCTGTCACCCGGGCTACTTTGTTTTTACGGGCCAGGTCGGCCAGCGCCAACATCAACAACATGGCATCCACTACCATGCCGATGTCCACGGCATAGTAGCCAAGCTGGGAATAAGTAATCATGCCGTCTACCGTCAAGGCCGTAACAGAGGCACCAATAACGGAAGCCAGTGTGCCTAGCATGAAATAGCGTGCGGATTGGTTGCCTCCCATCCAGCTCGACACGCCCATGTACAGCATCAGTACCGTGAATACCTGCACAACCAGGAATGCCAGTTGTAGCGCTAGGCCCTGTTCGTCTAAAGCGAAAAAGGCACCAAAGAGCGCGAAATAAGCCACACCGATTGTCTGGATGGTTCTGTGGAGCCGTGGTCGGTGGCGTCGGGTCTTTAGAAAACTCGTGGCAAAGGCCAAGCCAGAGCTGACGAAACACAACATGAACAGGGGCGGCGCCCACTGTTGCCAGCCCACGGCATCGGGCCATAGCAGGGCCATGCCGATACCATTGTAGGACGCTGCCACGGCCACGAAAGTGCCCGTGTAGAGCGAGTAGAACAGATAACGCCGCTTGCGAAGGCCGGCGAACAACATCAAGTTGTAGGCAGACAACGCAAACATAACGCCGTAGACAAAGCTGTAGAAGATCGCCTCTGACTGCTCCCGATTATGGCTGACGGCAATGCTGGAAAAGTAGAGTGGCACCACCATTGGGTCTGCAGTCTCAACGCGCAGCAATAAACGTGTCTCGCCGGGTGGAAACGAAAAATCGGCACTGGGTATGCGTTTGGCGATGGAACGATGCCCCAGCGCGATACGATCACCGCTTACAAAGTGCTGTGGCAACTGGCCTTCGGTTATGAGAAAGAAGTCGACCCTTTCCAGCCAGCCTGTTCCGACGGACACGCGCCGCAAAATGGGGTCGTCGGTGGGATTGAAAACATTCGCCACCAGCCATATCGCACCGGAATTGATGCCATTGGTAAACACGCAGGTCTCAGGGTGCGTTAGGGCGGCCGGATTAGCACGAATCAGAGACTGAACGTCGTCAACGGAGAGCGTTTCTCCTTGTTCAACGAGATATGCCACCTGATCGGTCATTGCGCCCTGGTAGTCGGCTCGAGCATCAATTCGGGGCAATGCTTCGTAGTCTTGTGCTGGTTCAGCCAGGGCGCACGTTGTCAGGTTCAGAATGGTCAGAAGGAAAAAGAGGGACCAATGCCGTTGCACTTGATTATATTTCCGGTAAGTATTTCTACATAGACTATAGGCAAACCTGCGACATGTCATATCCTGCTGCTTATGCAGTCGTGGGGATTGTGAGCCTGCGAACAACCCTTCTGTAGTTCTTGAGCACCAAATCTATATTGCCTAGAATGGCGCTCTTTCTATTTAAAGCAGGTCACTACCATGAACGATACTAAATCGCTGCCAACGTTACCGGATCGACTTTCAAGAAATCCCCAGAGCGCGCATCATGTAGCTGAAGTTTTCGATCAGGATATTGGTATTCGGCTTAATGGAAAAGAGCGTACCAATGTAGAGGAATATTGCATCAGTGAAGGTTGGATAAAAATCGCTTCGCCCACAGCGCTGGACCGTCGCGGGCAGCCGCTTCTGATGACTTTGAAAGGAAAGATTGAAGCCTTCTACCGTTAAGCAACAAGGTTAGCTACCACTACCATGCCGTCTACCGTCAAAGCCGTAACAGCAGCAATAACGGAAAGTTATTGCTGCTGTTGATTCAACTTCTGCAATCCCTCAAGCCGGAATGCCCATTTCAGGCACGTGATCGGGCACCACAAGTTTACCGGCTGTTTTGGACATAATTTCTTCCACGCTCACTCCGGGTGCACGTTCTTTAAGGATAAACGCGCCGTCCACGATTTCGAGGTAGGCCAGATCCGTCAATACCCGCTTGATGCAGCCAGCACCGGTGAGAGGCAAGGTACACTTTGACAGCAGTTTTGATTCGCCCGATTTAGAGGCGTGGGTCATGGTCACGATAATGTTGTCGGCACCAGCCACCAGATCCATGGCTCCGCCCATGCCTTTTACAAGCTTGCCGGGTATCATCCATGAGGCGATGTCGCCGTTCACGTCCACTTCGAAGGCGCCCAGAACGGTCAGATCGATATGACCACCACGAATCATCCCGAAGGATTCTGCAGAGTCCATGATGGATGCGCCTTTGAGCGCGGTGACCGTTTGTTTGCCCGCGTTGATCATATCCGCATCCAGCTCATCTTCGGTCGGGAACGGCCCCATTCCGAGCAAGCCGTTTTCTGACTGCAACATAACTTCAATATCGTCAGGCACGTAGTTTGCCACCAGGGTGGGAATTCCGATGCCCAGGTTCACATAAAAACCGTCTTCCAGCTCTTTGGCGATGCGCTGGGCCATTTGTGCGCGGGTAAGTGCCATTGTTTTTTCCTCTTATTCTGTATCGTTCGTCGAATAACGTTTTGGCATAGCAATTAGCTGCGAACGGTGCGCTGCTCTATTCGCTTTTCGAAAGTGCCGCAGATGAGGCGATTAACATAAATGCCGGGTGTTTGGATGGCATCCGGGTCCAGCTCACCCGGTTGAACGATCTCTTCCACTTCGACGATGGTGATTTTGCCGGCCATAGCCACTAACGGGTTAAAATTGCGCGCTGTGTGGCGGTAAATAACGTTGCCATAAGTGTCGGCCTTCCAGCCTTTCACAATGGCGAAATCACCGGTAATCGCGGCTTCAAGGACATGGGGGCGGCCGTTGAAATCGCGCACTTCTTTGCCTTCAGCAACCGATGTGCCATATCCGGTGGCGGTAAAAAAGGCGGGAATACCGGCACCACCTGCACGCATGCGCTCTGCCAGATTGCCCTGGGGCGTAAGCTCTACTTCCAGCTCGCCGTCTAGCAGCTGCCGTTCGAAGAGAGCATTCTCGCCCACATAGGAGGCGACCATTTTGCGGATCTGGCGGTCCTCCAGCAGCATGCCGAGGCCGAATCCATCAACGCCGCAGTTGTTCGAAATCACGGTCAGGTCACGAGTGCCCTTGCGTTTGATTTCAGCGATAAGGTTTTCGGGAATACCACAAAGCCCGAAGCCTCCGGCCAAAACGGTCATACCATCTTCAAGGCCTTTAAGGGCTTCTTCATAAGAACTGACTCTTTTATCAAAACCGGGCATAGTGCCGCTGCCTCTCTTTTTGTTGGCGGTTTCAGGAGCGAACCCCTATCGGTGGCCAATGAGTTAAGTGCTCAATGCGGGGAAATATGAGCTACGGGTTGTGCAGGATTAGTGCGTGCGAGGGTGATTGCTGGGGATCGCCGCAGACAGGCATATCTGCGGCGATCGTTTTACTCAGTCCAGTTTGGGCGCAGGCCTAAGTGTGCCCACGCATTCGCCAAATCCGATCCGGAAACCATCGCCTTTGGCCGCGCCACGCAGGGTTAGTGTGTCGCCGTCCTCCAGGAAGGTGCGGGTTTCTCCGGTATCCAGAGTCAGGGGTTCTTTGCCGCCCCAACTGAGTTCCAGCAGGCTGCCGCGATTGCCCTTTTCTGGCCCGGAAATCGTGCCAGAGCCCAACAGATCGCCAACTCGCATTGGGCAGCCACTGGTGGTGTGGTGAGTCAGTTGCTGGGCCGCGGAGTAATACATCTCGTTATAATTGGTGCGCGACAAGATGGTTTCGCCTTTGCCCTCAGGTGCAAGGCCCACTTCCAGATCAATGTCATACAACATTGGGCCAGGCTCTTTAAGGTAGGGCAGCAGTTCTTTCTCCCGCGGTGGGGTTGAGGTGCGGAAGGCTTCGAGCGCGGGTTTTGTAACAATCCATGGGCTGATGGTAGTGGCCGTCGCTTTGGCCTGAAACGGGCCAAGTGGGGCGTATTCCCAGGCCTGGATGTCACGCGCTGACCAGTCGTTCAGCAGCACATAGCCAAAGATCATGTCGTCGGCTTCTTGCACAGTCACCCGGCCTTTTGACGGCGTGCCTACAATGGCGCCCATTTCCAGCTCCAGATCGAACCGCTTGGATGCTTCAAAAACCGGCATCTCCATGTCTGGGGATTTCAGTTGACCGTTGGGGCGGATCACTTCGGTACCGCTAACCACCACAGAAGATGCCCGACCGTTATAGCCGATGGGGATGTGCAGCCAGTTTGGTGGCAGTGCATTGGCCGGGTCACGGAACAGGCTGCCAACGTTAAAGGCGTGATTGCGTCCGGCATAAAAGTCGGTAAATTCGGTGACTGAGAATGGCATTTCAAGCGTGGCAGTGGCCATGGCCACCAAGTGCTTTTCAAGTTCGGACTGCTGTTCGGAGCCTTCACTCAATGCATTGGTGAGGTAGTCCCGAAAACTGGCCCAAACCTCTGAACCCAGCGCCATGAAATCATTCCAGGTGCCACGGGCAAATACATTGTTTTCTGGCAAATTCAGCAGGCTGCCCTGCTCCAGCGCTGTCACATCAAGAATTTGGTCGCCAATAGCAACGCCTGCGCGCAGAGCGCCGCCCGCCACGTGAAAAGCCCCATAGGGTAAGTTGTTGAGCGGGAAGTCAGTTTCTGCTGAGTTGGCGGTCTGAACCCAGGAGCGAATAAGCTGTGTCATAGGTGTTCCCTCAAGTAGCATCTGGTTGATTTTCAGGGCGTGCCGCGTCAAAGGCCGGCAGCTTCATGGCGTGCTCTTCGATTTCAAGCAAGCGAGCAAAGGGGGTCATATCGACGTCCCAGCGATGGGCGTTGTAAAGCTGTGCGACCAGACAAATGTCGCAAAGCATCGGTGTGTCGGAAAAGCTGAATGTTGTGTTCTCAGTCAACAGCGCTTGATACGCGTGAAAACCTTCAGTCATCCAATGGCGCATCCAATCGACAACCTCGTCGGCGGTTAGCCCGTGCTCTGATTTCAAGCGACTTACCACCTTAAGGTTGTTCACCGGGTGAATTTCCATGGCAATCACTTGGGCGGCCGCCTGCACCCTTGCCCGTAACAAAGGGGCACTTGGCAGCAAGGCTGGCTCTGGTGCCAAGTGATCCAGGTACTCCAGTATCGCCAGCGACTGAGTCAGCACGGTGCCATCGTCAAGAACCAGTGTCGGAACCGCTTTCGCGGGGTTTTTTGCCACATAGCTCGGGTCGCGTTGATCGCCTGCCACCAGGTTTACCGGCAACGTGTTATAGGCCAGGCCTTTCAGGTTAAGCGCTACCCGCACCCGGTAGGATGTGGTGGAGCGCCAGTAGGAATAGAGTGTCAGCATGTTGGTTATTTCGTACCTGGCGTGCCGTCGAACTTCTTTTCAAGGTCCATCCAGCAGTCGATGTAATTATCCTGAAGGGGCGCTTCTTTTGCGGCAAACTCCGTCAGGTGTTGAGGGAAGCGGGTCTCGAACATGAACGACATGGTGTTATCCAGCTTTTCGGGCTTCAGCTCCGCATTCGATGCACCTTCAAAGGCTTTACGGTCCGGACCGTGGGGCAGCATCATGTTGTGCAGACTTAAACCGCCGGGTGCGAAGCCTTCTGGCTTGGCATCGTATTGGCCATAAATGTTGCCCATCAATTCGGTCATCACATTCTTGTGATACCAGGGCGGGCGGAAGGTGTTTTCCATGGTCAGCCAGCGCTCGCGGAACAGCACAAAATCGATGTTGGCGGTGCCGGGAACGCCGGAGGGGGCGGTCAGCACCGTAAAGATGGACGGGTCTGGATGGTCAAACAGAATTGCGCCTATGGGACAGTATGTGCGCAGATCGTATTTCACCGGGGCGTAGTTGCCGTGCCATGCCACCACATCCAGCGGCGAATGGCCGATTTTGGTCTGATGGAATTGGCCACACCATTTAATGGTGAGCGTTGAGGGCACTTCGCGGTCTTCGAATGCGGCCACCGGGGCTTTAAAATCGCGCCGGTTGGCCATGCCGTTGGCACCGATTGGACCACGGCCCGGCAGTTCGTATTTTTGGCCATAGTTTTCGCAGATAAACCCGCGCGCCGGCCCTTCAAGCACCTCTACGCGGTACACCAAGCCACGGGGCAGGATGGCGATTTCTTTCGGCTCAATATCGATCACACCCAGCTCGGTACAGAACCGCAACCGCCCTTCTTGCGGCACCACCAATAATTCGCTGTCGGCGGAATAGAAATAGCTGTCCACCATGCTTTCGGTAACCAGATAAATGTGGCTGGCCATACCTACCTGGGTGTTTACATCACCCGCCGTGGTCATGGTGCGCATGCCGGTCAACCAGGTTAGAGGGGTATCCGAATGCGGCACCGGGTTCCAGCGGTATTGGCCTAAACTGGTCACGTCATCAACAATATGAGGCGCTGATTTCCAAAGGGGCAGTTCAATCTTTTCATAGCGATGGGAGTGTTTAACTGACGGCCTTATGCGATAGCACCAGGTGCGTTCGTTCTGGTGGCTGGGTGCAGTAAAGGGGGTGCCGGACAGCTGCTCACCATAGAGTCCGTAGTTGCATTTTTGCGGGCTATTCATGCCCTGAGGAAGCGCGCCGGGCAAAGCTTCGGTCTCGTAATCATTACCAAATCCGGGCATATAACCGGGTGTGGTTGTTGTGCCGACGGCTTGTACCAGCGGGCTTGGCTTATTATTACTCATAGCGCATCTCCATTTATTCCAGGGTGCGAACGCTTTAGTGTGTTGCCTTGAATCGACTCGGCATTATGTTGATACAGGTTAGTTTTTTTGCTTTTGCCTGCTATTTAGTCAAAGATAATCGTTTCAACTGCAACGAGTTTCTTTCTGTGGAACGTCAGAGTCAACATCACTTTTCACAGAGTGAAACGCTGGAATATAGGCCAATATGAAGTCCAACGATTTTGATTTATCTGATTTCCTGCCCTACCAGCTTGCCGTTTTGGCAGCTCAGATCAGCAAGCGGTTGTCGAAGGTGTACGGTGAACAATATGGTCTTTCAGTGCCTGAATGGCGAGTATTGGTGCACGTGGCGCGGTACGACAAGGTGTCTATTCGCGAAATTCACAACTGTGTGAACCTGGAAAAACCCCGTGTCAGCCGGGCTGTTACGAAGCTAGAAGAGTCCGGGTTATTGGCAAAGACGGTAAGCCCGAGGGATCAACGACTGGTCGAACTTGAATTGACCGAGGCGGGTTTGGACGTACTGAATGCAATCATTCCAGAGGCGCTCGCTTTCGAAGAAGGCCTTCTGAGCGGGTTTTCCAAAGCGGAGAAGAGTCAGTTGAAAACCTTGATGCAGCGTTTGCATGATGAATTGGACAAGTACCCTTCCCTAGGCCCTGAAACCATAAAATAACAACCGGTATTAAGAATTTGTGCGGTGAAGTCTGTGGCTAAACCTCCTCGCTGATAGCAAATTTATTTCCGATAGCCGTTGCCGCCAAGTTGAGGCGATTAAGGTGCGTGCTTGCCACCTCTTTCGCACTCAGTTTTCTTGCTAGCCAGACCAGGTTAATGGCACCAACGATCTGATTGCCGGCGCGAATGGCAACGCTGATCGCATCCGGAATTTCACCGTAGTCCACTGCCCGCCCCCAATAACCCGCCTCCCGGGTTGCATAGCCATTCGCACGAATGGTCTGCATTTTCTTTTCGAACGTGAGTGCGGCCTCATGATCCTTTCCAGTCAAGTGCATACCAAGCTCGGCAGAATATTTGGTGTACTGCTGCGCATCCAGAGCCGCAAGAAACGCGCTTCCCAACGCGGAGCGAAACGGCGATGGCCGATAGCCAACGCAGTCAGGAAAAATGCCGTGCAAAGAGAAGTGTCGTGTTGTGTCAACAATTTCGACGCGCCCATTCCCTATCGAAACGGCCAAATCCACGCCAAGACCGGTAGCTTCCGACAACTTAACAATATCTGACTTACCAGCTTCAATCATTGCATCCACCGAATCCGGTGCTACACCCGAGCGCGGAAATTTGGGGCCAATCCGGTAGCGGCCGTCGCTACGGTTTTGGGCCAACCACCTTCGGTTTATCAGCGTTGCACAAATTCGCAAAATTGTGGCTTTTGGCAAATTTGTTCGATCTGCTAAAAAAGCTAACGAACACAGGCCATTAGCCGAAATAACTTCGATAATTTTCATACCTCGCTCCACCGAGCGATTTAATTTATCCATTGACGTTCCACCTGGTGGAATGAAAAGTCGACCGTTTTTTGCAGCTTGACTAATATCAAAACACAACAAAATTGTCGCGAGTGATCAAAATACTCAGCCACAGTATAACGATCAAATGGTGAAAACGATGGAAAACCTGCTTTCCAAATCCGCAAACGGATTGAATCTAGCCCTATCGAGTTTGATTATCGTAGTCGTTTTTTATGTCTCTGTTTTCGGCGTCTTTAATGAGTCCTACCTTCGCGTAGGGATGCTACTGGTCGCTGGGTTGCTCATCCTGTTATCACAAATAGAGGGAAGTAAGAACCTGGCAGGAAGGCTTTTGGCGCTGATTACTGCGGCTTGCCTTGGCGTCGCAGTTTATCAGTATTTCCGAGCGGCGGCGGAAATTGAAACGGGGCTGTACTTCCTGACATCTACGGATATCTGGCTGGGTTCTCTGGGATTGTTAGCCGTGATCGAGTTGACACGTCGGTCTGTAGGAATAGTCATGGCATGCGTTGCAGCGTTCGTATTGATATACGGTGCGTTCGGCCATCTTGCACCCGGGTTCATGCGCCATGCCGGGGTTACCACAGAAGAGCTCACCCAGGTGTTGTGGTACTCCTTTGATGGTGTATTCGGGCGGCCCATGGCAACGGTTGTATCAACCATCCTTATTTTCATTATCTTCGGAGCCGTTCTGGAGTTTCTGACCATTGACCAGGTTCTGGTGAAGCTGGCGCTGGCTGCCACGGGACGGGTGCGCTCAGGCCCGGCCGCCGCCGCTACGGTGGCAAGTGGGTTGTTCGGCACAATTTCAGGCAGCGCTGTTGCCAATGTGGTCGGCACCGGTGTAATCACCATTCCGCTGATCAAAAGACGCGGTTTCAAACCCTACTTTGCGGGTGCTGTAGAGGCCGCTTCATCAAGTGGCGGGCAAATTACACCGCCAATCATGGGGGCGGTCGCCTTTATCATGGCAGACGTTACCGGCCAGCCCTACCTTACCATTTGTGCCGCTGCGGCCGTTCCCGCCATTCTGTACTATGCGGGCCTGTTCATGTCCATTTCCAGCGCAGCGCGCGACATGGATCTTGAAACCACTGCGCCACCGAAAATGAACTTCTCCTGGCGCGAAGTGGCGCAGATTATCGTGTTCATGATCTCGCTCACCGCCATTGTTGTTGCCATGGTTGGCGGGTCCTCGCCCGCTTACTCGGGCTTTGTCGGCGTCGCCTTTGCTGTGGTGCTCGGGTTTTTGTTGAAGCCCGGCTTGCTAACCGACCGCCCATCGTGGCTCAAATTCATTCGCTCGGCGGGTATGATCTCGGCCCAACTGGTGGTGATTGTGGGTGCCGTGGGTATCATTATCGGCATTTTGAACCTGACCGGTGTGGGCTTGCGTTTTGCCTCTCTGGTGGGCAGCTATGCTGACGGGCAATTGATGGTGTCGCTGTTGCTTATGGCTCTTGCGTGTCTGCTGCTGGGCATGGGTATGCCTACGGTGCCGGCTTACCTCATTATTGTGCTGGTGATGGGCCCGGCGTTGCAGAAGCTAGGTGTACCAATCATCCACACCCACATGTTCGTTCTGTACTTTGGTGTCTTATCCGCAGTCACCCCGCCCGTTGCGCTTGCAGCCTTCGCGGCAGCGCCCATTGCAGGAGCCGGAGCAATGCGAACGGCCATCGAGGCCTCGCGACTGGCACTGCCCGGGTTCGTGATTCCTTTTGCGTTCATCTACCAACCGGCCATGCTTTTGGGCACAGGATACGACCTGGTCGATTCCGCTCAATCCATTCTGTTTGTAACCCTGGCAGTACTGCTGATATCCCGGGCCTGCTATCCCGCCAAGGGCAAGAAACGCTACGTTCCGCTCGGGCTCTGTGTCGCTCTGGCTCTCTTGTTCTTCGGGCCTCTGGTGTCATGGATCGCGGTCGTTGCGACCATCGCGCTATCGTTCCTAGTCAAGTTTGGTAATTTCTTTATCCCAGAAACTGAACAACAAAAAGAAGGACTCTAAGATGAGTACTACAAACCCAACCTTAACCCGCCGTCAGCTTTTCAAGTTAACCGCAGGTGCAACTGCACTTGCAGCGTTGCCACGAATGGTTTTCGCCAAAAAACTGTTGCGCATGTCCACACTTGGGCCGGGCGCCAGCCCCAACCTGGTGATGACAACGTTCGCGAATATCATTAATCAGTCTTTGCCGGACTACGAGATTCAGATTAATGCAACGGGTGCCGCCACTCGCCACGTGCTTGAAGTAGCGATGGGACGGAGCGATTTTTGTATGTCGTCGCCAGCTCTTCACGCCTTGATGCGCGATCAGGCGGCCATGTACAAAAAGATCAAGCAGGCACCCCAACTGGTTAAAAACCTGCGAACGGTGCTGAACTTCCCGATGGGTGTCTATCACATCGCAGTTTATGGCTCGTCTGGCATTACCTCTATTGCCGAGGCCAAAGGCAAAAGGGTCTTCCTGGGGCCTCCCGGCAGCGCGGCGTACGCCACTATGAAGCGACTTTTCAAAGCGGTCGCAGGTCTTGAGGAAGGCACAGACTACAGCGCGGTCAGTCTGGGCTGGGATGCTGCAGCGGCAGCCTTCCAGGACGGTAACCTGGACGTTTATTGCAACCCGACTAACGCTCCAAGCCCGGCCCTGACCCAGATTGCCGTAACCAACAAGATCCTGTTCCTGGGAATTCCCGCGGACAAACTTGAATCAGAAGACGTGCAACGCCTGGTGAGTCGTCCGGGTTTCCGTGCTGCGACCCTACCTGCGGGCGCATATGGTAAAAACCAGCTCAACCAGTCAGATGTGACAACACTAAGCGTTACCGTCGGCATTGTCTGCAATAAGACCGCCGATGAGGAAATGATCTACCAGATGACAAAAACCTTTTACGCCGGCGTTGAAGAAGCCGGCAAGAGTGCGCCCTGGTTGCGGGCGATATCGCCGGAATCAGCGGTTCAGGATATCGATCTGCCACTACATCCAGGCTCGCTGCGGGCCCTGACCGAGTTGGGTGTAGACATACCCGACGCCGCCAGAGTCTAACGCAAATTGGTTGGGGTTCGTTGAGCCTCAACCAATTGCTACTTACCCAAATATGAGGAATCAACATGGCGAAAAATGTCCTTTTCATCATGTGCGACCAACTGCGTTGGGACTATTTGTCCTGCGCGGGCCATCCCAGCCTGGCTACGCCCAATATCGATGCACTGGCCAAGCGGGGTGTTCGCTTTGACCGTGCATACGTTCAGTCTCCGATCTGTGGTCCGTCACGGATGTCGTTTTATACCGGGCGCTATGTTAGCTCCCATGGTGCAACCTGGAATGGTGTTCCACTAAAAGTAGGTGAGATGACCCTGGGTGACCATTTGCGCCCACTTGGGGTTCGCACCGCGCTGTGTGGCAAGACGCATATGGTGGCCGATGCCGAAGGTATGAAGCGTTTGGGCTTGGCGCCAGACAGCGACATTGGCGTGTCGGTAGCGCAATGCGGCTTTGAACCCTACGAACGTGACGATGGCCTGCACCCGAGTACAAAGTACGGCAAGCGAAACAAGGGTTACGATCAGTACATGGAAGGTCGTGGCTGGGCCGATGACAACCCGTGGGATACGGTGGCCAACAGTGGTGAGGACGACGACGGTAATATTCTCAGTGGATGGTTTTTAGACAACTCTGACAAAGCCGCACGCGCGCAGGATGAAGAAAGCGAAACACCCTATACCACACGTCGCGCAATGGATTTCATCCGCGAAGCCGGTGACACCCCCTGGTGCCTGCACCTGAGCTACATCAAACCCCACTGGCCATACATTGTGCCCGCCCCTTATCACAACATGTACAGCCCGGCCACGCATTTGCCTGCGGTGCGCAGTGAGGCGGAGCGTGAACACCCGCACCCGGTTTTTGGCGCCTTCATGCAGGAACGCGTCTCGCTGGCCTTCTGCGATGACAACACCCGCACAAAAGTGATTGGCGCCTACATGGGGCTCATCAAGCAGATCGACGATCAAATCGGTGAATTGCTGGCGTTCCTCGACGAGCAGGGGCAGACCGACGATACACTGATCGTGTTTACCTCAGACCACGGAGATTACCTGGGGGACCACTGGATGGGCGAAAAGGAGTTTTTCCACGACCCGTCCTCCCGAATTCCCTTGATCGTTGTTGATCCCAGCAAGGCGGCCGACCCCACGCGCGGAACGGTATCAACGTCCCTGGTTGAAGCCATCGATATTGCGCCGACCATACTCGACTATTTCGGCGGCGAAGAAGCCCATCACATCTTTGAAGGGTATTCGCTTCTGCCAATGCTACACGGCCAGCAAGAGAAGATTAAAGACTTCGTTATTTCCGAGTATGACTACTCTTTCCGCCAGGTTCGTCGTCGCCTGGGCGTTTCAGTGGCAGACGCAAAGCTGACCATGGTGTTTGATGGGCGCTGGAAATACATCTTTGCCGAGGGTTTCCGCTCACTGCTGTTTGACCTTGCCAACGACCCCGGTGAACTCACCGATCTGGGTGACAACCCCGATTATCAGAATGAATGTAACCGGCTAAGCGATTTATTATTTCGATGGAGCCGTCGCACCAGTCAACGAACCACCATGTCCGATGCCCAGATTGAAATGCGCGGAACCGATCTGAGGGAAGCCAAAGCCGGAATAATTATAGGCTTTACCCATCAGGAGGAACTTGAGGCCGCCCTTGCAGCGGATGAAAAAAAATAGAAAGAAGCACCTTTGTCACGCTTTGTTCAACCGTAAGCGCTCAGGATTTTTAAATGAAACAGCAGCTCGCGACATTGCTATCTTCGCTGAACCCGGTGCGACCCTGGTTTCGTGAAGTATCCAAAGGCACGGTGAAGGCCGATGCGATCGCGGGTTTAACCAATGCGGCCATTGTTTTACCACAAGGGGTGGCGTTTGCCATTATCGCCGGGATGCCGCCTGAGTTCGGGTTGTTTACGGCCGTGATTGTCGCGTTGATTGCCGGCATCTGGGGCTCATCGATGATCATGGTATCTGGGCCCACCACGGCAATTTCGGCGATTATTTTTGCTTCCATGTCGCAATTCGCGGCGCCAGGCACAGAAACGTACATTGCAATGGTGCTCACCCTGACCTTCATGGTCGGCATCATTCAGGTTGTAGCCGGTATTTTTAAAATGGGCGGTTTGATTTCGTTCATTTCACATTCTGTACTGATCGGTTTCACAGCCGTTGCTGCCCTTTTAATTGCGGCCAGCCAGCTTGGTGGTGCGTTAGGAATAAAAAGTGGCGGTGGCGGTGGTGTTTTTGAGCGCCTGGCCCAAGTGGCAGAACATATGGGAGACATCAACACAACCGCCTTGATCATTGCCGCTGTGACGGTTCTTACCCTTGCCGTGCTGTCTCAGTTCAGCAAGAAAATCCCTTCTTATATCATAGCCCTAGTGGTTGGTTCGGGTGTGGCGTATCTGCTGGACGCCCCTGATCAAGGGGTGGTCATGTTTGCCCCGCTGCATTCCATTATCCCATCCATAGGCGCACCGGAACTGTCCTTCGGGCTGGTTGCAAAGCTGTTGCCCGTTGCCGCAACGGTCGCCTTTGTTGGCCTGCTCTCGGCGATTTCCGTAGGCCGGGCCTTCGCACTTCGGCGTGATGAGCCTTACGACTCCAGCCAGGAGATGATCGGCCAGGGTTTGTCGAACACCGTAGGTTCATTTTTCCAATGCTACGCGGGCTCCGGGTCGCTCACGCGTTCTGGCCTGAACGCGGACACCGGCGCGCAAACACCGTTTTCAAGCATCTTTGCCGCAGGCTTTCTCCTGGTGCTGCTGTGGGTTCTGTCCCCGTATCTGCAATTTGTTCCGGTGCCTGCCATGGCTGGGGTTATTCTTTTTGTGTCCTACCGGCTGGTTAATTTTGGCGAAATCCGCCACGTTCTGAGCTCCAACAAAAGCGAAACGGCCATCTTGGCGGCTACGTTTTTGACCGGTATTTTTACCGAGCTGGATCTGGCCATTGTTGTGGGCGTTATCACTTCTCTGTGTATCTTTCTATACGACAGCGCCCGGCCCTTGCTTGCGGCCGGGGCCCCGACCGAGGTTAATGGCAGGCGCGTGTTCAAGAATGCGGCGCGATACGAATTGCCTGAATGCCCGCAAATTTCAGTCATCCGCTTGGATGGCCCTTTGTTCTTTGCCTCGGTTGAGCATGTGGAGCAGCAGTTTCGTCAGATCGAGGGAACAAGCGGTATTCCAAAGATAAAACTCATGGGGCTGAAGGGACTCTGGAAAATTGACCTCTCCGGAGCGGATCTTTTGCTAAAAGAAATCCGGCGGTCGCGCAAGGCTGGCGCTGATTTTCATCTGTTCACCACAAATGCCTCCGCACTGACGGTATTAAAGCGTCTGAATGTATTTGACGAACTTGGCGCAGAAAATCTTCACAACAACAAAGCTGAGGCCGTCGCTGCTGCCGTCGCAGCCGCTGACAATAACATTTGCAAAGACTGTAAGTTGAGGGTTTTTCTGGAGTGTCGTTTAAAAGCACCCTTTAAATAAAGACCAACGTTAAAAGGCTATTTCCAAGCCTCACATCGTGTTGATAACAGCCACGGTCTCTCAAGACCTGCCCGAAGGAAATGTCAAATTAATGTCTGAAATTAACTGATCACTAAACGTCAGACAGTCTAACTCCGTGAGGGGTTTCAATTTACTTTATAAGAGACAATTTTAAATTTTCAAATCTTTATTAAAAATACAAAAACTCGCGGAGCATAATAATGAATATAAAATCAAATTTTACATTACTTCCCGTCGCTCTGACATTGGGAATGGCCAGTACTAACGTATATTCCGACGAAGTGAATACTCATAAGCCTTACTTCTCCGGAAATCTCACCGCGGGTGTTTTGGATGTGGAAGGTCGAGATGCGGATCCATGGGCCTTTAAGGCAGAAGCGGGTCTTGGCGGCATTTATAAGGTCAATGATGACTTGCGGATTCGTTATGATGTTGTAGCTGATCTTGCTAATGCAATCAACAACGCAGATGAAAACAGATGGACCCCCGGCCAGTACTATATGGACGAAGGCGAAGTTTACATCCGTACCGCGAGGGTTTTACTTCTGACCGATTACGGTGTTTTAGGGTTTCAGCCAAGAGTACCCTCCGGCTTCTGGCGTCAGATCTATGGCAATGTCGATACCTTCGAATATAACCGATTTCACGGTCAAACTGGAAAGAACAGCTTTTTTGGTCAGAATGAGCAGACGCGGAACGTGTTCTCTTATGGCTCCCCTAAGTTTGGAGGGTTCCAGTTAATCGCTGCCTTGATTAACCCGAACGATAAGGTAGATGTTTCGTCTGCGCGCATTGTTTATAAAAAAGACACGCTTAACGTCGCTCTGGGGTACACCCAAGTTAATCGCACCGGAATTGATGATCTGCAAAGAACTTCATTTGGATTAGGTTATTCATTAGGCATGGTCGATATTGGTGGCGTTTATGAGCACAATGAAGATAAAGAGAGCAAGGATAGAGTATCGGATTTCGATGCTTGGGCTGTTAATCTCTCAGCTCAGTTTAATGAAAGCTGGTCCGGATCTGTTGCCTACGCAAAAAACAACAAAAATAACAATCTTGATAACAGCGGAGTTACCGCTATTTTCCGCCATCACTTCAACAGTAAGGTTTATGCATTTTTAGAAGGTGCTACTTATGACCGGACACTCGATAACGTACTTGGTGGCATCAGTGTCAGTTTTTGATTTAATAACCCGCCCGTAATACATGGCCCTTAGCCTGTCACGATTAGTAATGTCAGGCTAAGGGTCATAATGCGCCAGTTATAAAAATTAACGGTGAATGCAGCCGCTCATTGAGTTCCGTTTCCGGCCAGTTTTTAACGTCTCTCAGGTTACAATACTTCCTGTGACCTGAGGACGAAACCGTGAACGATCGCCACTATCAACAAGCCCGACTCGCACGTGACCACCGGTTTGATGGGCGGTTTTTCGTTGCTGTTAAAACCACAGGTATCTACTGCAGACCGATCTGCCCGGCCCCGGCGCCAAAGGAGCAGAATGTCTGCTACTTCGAAACGGCCATCGCGGCCGCTAACGCCGGGTTTCGCCCCTGTTTGCGCTGCCGTCCAGACAGCGCCCCGGCCTCCTGGGCCTGGAAAGGCACTGACACCACACTTGAACGCGCGTTGCGATTGATTGATGACGGCGCGCTGACCAGAGGCAGTACTACTGAGCTGGCTGACCGATTGGGTATCAGCAGCCGGTACCTCGGTCAGTTGTTTCAGCGCACGGTAGGCACCAGCCCGAAACACTACAGCCTGTATCAGCAGGTGCTGTTCGCCAAGAGCCTGCTGCAGCAAACCGACTTGCCGATTACTGACATTGCTCTGGCTTCCGGATTCAAGAGTGTGCGACGTTTCAACGATTGCTTTGCCAGCGTCCTGCAAATGACACCGCGTTCGCTGCGACGCCCCACGGGCAAGCAGACGAAGGAGCCCGGTATCCGTCTGTTTTTAAGTTACCGACCGCCTTACGACTGGGCCGCATTACGCACCTTTCTGCAAACCCGTTTAATCGACACTCTGGAGTGGTGCGGTGAGGACCACTATGGCCGCACGTTTCGTCTGGCCAATGGCGCCGCTGGTCGTTTTACGGCCTGGCACCGGCCCGAACGCTGTGGCTTTGAAGTCACACTTGAGTTCAATCAACCCTCAGCGCCGTTGCCCGTGGTGCGTACGATTCGCCGTTTGCTTGATCTTGATGCCGACAGCAGCACCATCGATGCCCATCTGGCACCAATTCAGAACCAGTCGGGAACGGAGCGTCCGGGTTTACGACTGCCCGGCACTTGGGATGCGCTTGAAGCGGGTATTCGTGCCATTCTTGGGCAACAAATCAGTGTGATAGCCGCTCGCAATCTGGTTCGACAGATCGTGGCAGAACACGGTGAGTTGCTACCGGGTCCGGACGCTGAGCACCGCCTGTTCCCTACCCCGGCAGCTCTCGCCCAAAGCGATCTCAGTACTCTGAAAATTCCCGGCCGCCGACGCCAGACCCTGATCGATCTCGCCCGTTTTTTCGACACCCAACCCGACCTGGCCGCCGACCCTGATCAGTGGCTTGCCTTAAGCGGCATCGGCCCCTGGACGGTGAATTACGCGCGCATGCGCGGGCTTGGCGACAGCGACGTCTGGCTTGGGTCTGATCTTGGCGTAAAGAAGGCACTGGGGCAGACGAACGGTTCATGGGAACCGGCTGACGCCTCGCCCTGGCAAAGTTATCTGACCTTTTACATGTGGAGTTTGCTATGAAACCTGTTTTCCAGAGTTTATTGCCCACCCCCATAGGGATCGTGCGGATTCAGGCGAATAAAGACGCCATTACCCGCATCGACTTTATTGATGACGGCGAGCATTCGGCCTATGTAGAAAACGACGTGACTCTTCAGGCCCGAGCGCAATTGAAGGACTATTTTGAGGGCACGTGCCAGGCCTTTGATTTGCCATTGGCCCCGCAAGGCACGGAGTTCCAGCAGGCCTGCTGGCAGGCGCTGGTTAAAATTCCCTATGGGGAAACCCGTTATTACGCGGAACAGGCCCAGCTGATACAGCGCCCGAGTGCAGTTCGCGCTGTTGGGGCGGCCAATGGGGCCAACCCGATTTCTATCGTCGTGCCTTGCCACCGCGTTATCGGGAAAAGCGGCCAATTGACCGGCTACGCCGGAGGACTGGAACGAAAGGCCTGGCTACTGGCCCATGAGCAGGATGCTATAGCCAATAAAGTTCGACGGTAATCCCCCTACATGGACGCTCCCGGTTTGCCAAGTCTTCAACGAGTATGACATTAGGAAAAGATTGCACCTGTACATTCGGGCTTTGCCGACCACGGTCTAACCTGTTTGCCATCATCATTGATTACCTGAGCAATCGATGAGTTAATCCTCTATCAACATTTGGTTCTGCGTTTTCACGGGCCGAGTTGATTATGCTTCAGCGTAATCAGCTCGGAATTCTCTATCATGCGCCAACAGCCGCGCCACCATTTGGCGTTTTGTTGTTCTTTGGCGATCGGATTAGCGCTGATCTATCTTGCAGTGATCGGGACGGTGCTCGGCTTTACCACCTACCTGGTGCTTGTCGCACGGATCGGCACGAGCGGGCTATGCGCCCGTGTTATTCCCGATCGTCGCACTCACAATCTCGACCCTGTTCGAGGGCTACAACTGGACACTTCGACGCCATTCGCCAATACAGTAGCGGGGCTAGTCAGCGATTGATCGTTGGTGCCACGCTGCTCCTTTATGTAGCGCCATTCGAATATACTCTTTATATGCCTATATCCGACGTTAATCTCCACCTTCGAAGCTATGACAATGAGGGAAAACAACATTCTCATGGCCACCACCAACTGGTGTTGCCCCTGCTGGGTAAGCTTTCGTTATTTGTAGAAAAAACCGAGGGTGCCGTTGAACGGAACCGGGCCGCTGTCATCCCGTCCGGAAGTGATCACGGGTATTCCGCATCTGAAGAAAATCGATTTCTGGTCGCCGATTTACCAGAGGCCCTTGCCCCTGCATTGGAACGGCTCCCCTTCTTTGTTGAGCTGGATTCGGCATTGCTCCACTACGTCCAGTTTCTGCACTCCCAACTGGTAACCGGTTCGGTGTCATCTCATACAGAGCATCAGATGTTGCTGTTATTGATTCAGCTTCTACAGGAACGCCACGGCGACAAACTGAATCTGGACCGAAGAGTGTCTGCGGCGAAGCAGTTTATTGATGATAACTTCCACAGGAAAATTATCGCAGCCGAACTCGCGACGGTTGCCCACCTGAGCACCCGACAGCTCAGCGAGTTATTTCGCACCCAGATTGGCATGTCACCACACCATTACCTGACCGAATTACGCATGCAGGAGTCCTGGCGGTTACTGGAACAGTCGGATCTCAATATCCAGCGAATTGCTGATTCAGTGGGGTACAGTTCACTATCGTCTTTCAGTGATCGCTTTTCCCGCCACTTCGGAAAATCACCCAGTCATTTCCGCCGAAAATCGAAATGATTCTGCTGTAATCAGAAAGCAGTGGACCCTCGACTGACCATAAACTTCGTCTCCTATAGGTTATGAACTGGTTGTTTCCAGGGGGACGTTATGACGACCATTATTGCAGCGACGTGGATAGGTTCAATCTCTGTATTTCTGTGGGGAACGCTTGCGCTGTTAACCAAGCTTTCCGGAGGGGACATTCCTGAATTTCAACTGATGGCGATGACCTTTGGCATCGCATTTTTACTGATGTGTGTTCGCTGGTTCCATGCTGGCCATAGTGGAACCCGGTATTTGCGCCAGCCACTTCTGGCCTGGTGTATCGGCGTTGGTGGTCTGTTCGGTTACCACTTTGCTTATTTCAAGGCCATGTCGCTGGCCCCGGCGGTAGAAGTGAGCCTGCTCGCCTATCTCTGGCCGTTGCTTATCGTTCTGATGTCTTCATTCTTACCCGGCGAGTCCTTGCGGAAACAGCACATTATGGGTGCCATTCTTGCCCTCATGGGATGCTGGTTATTGATCGGAAGTAATAGCGATGGTTTTACTATGGCCAATTTCGACGGGTATCTGATTGCCTTTATTGGGGCGTTGATCTGGTCGTCGTACTCTGTTTTGTCCCGGTTGGTAAAAAGCGTACCGACAGACGCCGTAGGCTGGTTTTGTGGTGTGACCGCTGTTCTGGCCTTGCTGTGTCACCTGATTTGGGAATCAACGGTGTGGCCAACGGGATGGGTTCAATGGGCAGGCGTGTTGGGCCTTGGTCTGGGGCCGGTGGGTATCGCCTTTTTCACTTGGGATTATGGCGTGAAGCACGGCAACATCCAGTTGCTTGGTACTCTGGCTTACAGCGCTCCGCTCATTTCGGTAGTATTGCTGATCGTCGCGGGTTATGGGGAGGCCACCAGCGCTGTCATCGCCGCCAGTGTTCTGATTGTGCTGGGCTCCCTGGTCGCCGGTATGGCAAAGCGTCAGCCGGTGGCAGAGCCTGAAACCGTTCATTGATCAACCTTTGTTCTGGAGGAACTGAATATGGAGAGTGTTGGGCTAAACGGATGAGCCCCGTATAAACGGCGCTCCGCCAGTATGGTACGATCCTTAAAAACCGAGGAGATTACCGATGCCCCGCATATTTGAAGACAATTCTCAGTCCATTGGCAACACGCCGCTGGTCAAGCTGAACCGGGTTAATGACGGCGCTACTATCTGGGCCAAGATTGAAGGCCGCAACCCGGCCTACTCGGTGAAGTGCCGCATTGGTTCCGCCATGATCTGGGACGCCGAGAAGCGGGGCGTGCTTAAGCCGGGAATGACCATTATCGAGCCCACCAGCGGCAATACCGGCATTGCACTGGCCTTTGTTGCTGCAGCCAGAGGTTACAAGATTACTCTGACCATGCCGGCCTCCATGAGCCTGGAGCGCCGCAAGGTATTGAAAGCTCTGGGCGCGGACTTGCTGCTGACAGTACCCGCCAAAGGCATGCCCGGCGCGATCGCCAAAGCGGAAGAGCTAGCGGCCGCCGAGCCCGAAAAGTACTTTCTGCCGCAGCAGTTCAACAACCCTGCCAATCCGCAGATCCACGAAGACACCACCGGTCCTGAAATCTGGAACGATACCGATGGCGCGGTGGATATTTTTGTCGCTGGCGTGGGCACGGGGGGCACGCTGACCGGCGTGTCACGCTACCTCAAAAACACCAAAGGCAAAGCCATCACTACCGTAGCCGTTGAGCCGACTGACTCACCCATCATCACCCAGGTGCGTAATGGCGAAGCCCCCAAGCCAGCACCGCATAAAATACAGGGTATTGGCGCGGGCTTTGTGCCCAAAAACCTCGATATGAGTCTGGTTGATCAGGTGGAGACCGTAACCAACGAGGATGCCATCGCCATGACACATCGGCTTATGCAGGAAGAAGGCATTCTGTGTGGTATTTCCTGTGGCGCGGCAGTCGTTGCTGCGATCCGGGTTGGCCAGCAATCTGAACACAAAGGCAAAAACATTGTGGTAATCCTGCCAGATTCTGCCGAGCGCTACCTCTCCACTGCCCTGTTTGCAGACCAGTTTGGCGATGCGGAAAACGTGCAGTAAAGGTGCCTGGTGCTGTTGTAGTGCTGTTGTAGCGCTGTTGTAAAGAGTTGCAACATATCACTGCACAGCGCTCAGCAGGGTCACGAAGGCGGCTACGACCAGAATACGATGGTCATCATCAATCTGCAGGCCCTTGGAGAAGGTCCAACCCCTCCTTTGCACACGCTTCATCCAGGTGCGCCCCTGGTGCGCCGCCAACGCCAATACCACCAACACGGACATCATTTACAACAATCGGCAACCCGCCTCCAAGAATAACGAGTCTTTCATCCATATCTCGCAACCCTTCAAGAAAGGGCTTCCCACCGATCATGTCTGCCAGTTTTCCGCTGGGCTCTCCCACGCTTGCAGATGTAAATGCTTTTCCAAAACTGCTGTTAATGGTGTGTGGGCCCGCCATTGGATGACGCGATTGAGAGAGTAGAACGCCACTTCGGTCTACAATTGCGACCGAAACGTTAAAGCCATCATCTGAACACTTTTTTAACGCAGCATTGACGGCTTTCTGAGCCAGTTCCAAAGGCAGATAACTCTGTTTGGGTAGAGTTGAAGCGTGTAAGTTGTTAATAGCTAGCAAGGTCAGTGCTGCAAAGGCAATATTTTTGAACATAACCCCCCCCCTGAATAACCATGGGACAATAAACACAAGCTAGCCCGGATTTCTCATAGTGCTCCAACAACCTTCGCAGACCAAGCCTGGTAGTGCCAGATCCGAGTGGTCATGGTCGAAGTTGGCGATTATTTAGCCAGTTTCCGGCATTCAGGCACAACTCCCC
>Ga0208158_1000156_pt1 | contig 29503 bp, 28 predicted proteins | sample 8_EtaG_FD_184081 | JGI IMG/M metagenome (GOLD analysis project Ga0208158, IMG submission 184081) | Marine viral communities from the Subarctic Pacific Ocean - 8_ETSP_OMZ_AT15162 metaG (SPAdes) (version 2) | ecosystem: Environmental > Aquatic > Marine > Oceanic | place: Pacific Ocean | collected...
CGTACTTACTGAGTTTATCTTTTCTTGGGTATCGGCTTGGCCAAACGAACGGACGGTAGTTGCGCTCTGCCAACTTACGATAAACAGTAAAAACAGTCTGAGGAGTCCCGAGATAGCAAATACGGCTGTCACTTTTTGGCGTGAGGATAGATTCAGCTTCGGTACAGAGTTGAAGAAGTTTCTCACGCATCAACTCCGTCATACTGTTTCCTGGTACTTCTATGTCGTCGAGGACCATGAGGTCTGCACGAGAACCAGTAAGTTGCCCAGTAATACCAACGCTTTTTACGCTTGGAGCCTGATGAGGCGAGCACTGTACGTCGAAGGAGATACGACTCCACCTTGCCTCGTCTGACTTTGGTTGTAGGTGATTTAACCACGGTGTTTCTATGATTAGTTTCTGTAGGAAGATAGACATGTTATCTGCTCTCTCTTTAGAGGCAGAGATAATCATGATCTTTCTTTCTTTGTCTTTGAATAAGGTCCACAAGACGAACGCTCCAGTAATCCAACTCTTACCGACTCCACGGAAGGCTTGAATCTGGAGACGCTTTGGTCCGTTTTGTAGGTAGTCAGCTATAGCAAATTGTGCTCTAGTTGGTGGGGGTAGTTCAAGCTGTTCCCATAAAGCGGTCAGAAACAGCTTGAAATCGGCCTGTAAGGCTTCTAAAGGGTTCTCCATGTATGTTTGATCATATACCTAATTTTAGCCTTGTTGTAGGCGTATTTCCCCACTTTATCTTTTTCTTCTTCTTAGTTGTTTGAGTTGGTAAACCTTGCCCTCTTTGTAATCGAGATATGTCAAGACCTGTATTTGTTAGATCTAATGCAGCTGATGCTCCATCACCTAGTATAGGTATCCAACCAATAGCACCACTTAACGCGGCAATACCAGCTTGATCTAATCTACCTTGGCCTAAATAAGACATCATTTCACCACCAGATATTAGTACGTCTAATCCTGGTATAGTTTTCATCATTGTCTTACCAGCTCTAGAAGCACCAAGTCTAGTTATTTGACCAGCTAAGGCTTTCTGTGCAGCAGGGTTCTTTAGTATTTCAGAGGCAGCTAAGACACCACCTCCAATAGCTACTCCAGGAACATTACCAGTAGCAATATTAGTACCTAATTGTAAAACTTGATCAGTCCTTCTAAGACCTCCAACCTTCACCTTATCTCCAATACCACCGAGAGGTCTCCCTAGCGAAGTGGTTTCGATATTCTTATGTACTTTGTTTTGTTGCCAGTCCCATTTAGAATCTGCCATACGTGCCTTACGTTGGTCAAAGGTAAGACGTTCATCAGGATGATTAAACTCAAAGGTTGCTTGATCAATCTCAGCCTTAGTCATAGGTCTGATTGCGTCATGCTGATCAAACTTTATATCTGCTAACTTAGCTTCTATAGGTTCTTGTACGTTCTTAAAGAAGTGTAGGAGAGCATTCTTTCTACTTTCTACAGTATCACCCAAGTCGGGTACACCTGGAAACTTATAACCTTTCTTTATTTTCGCACTGCTAACTTGATAACCCCTTTCCCTCATGAAATCATGAATCTTTTTATGGAAAGGTTCACTCAACATAGCTCTATTAGATATATCATCCCCTAGTGCATACTTAGATTCGAAAGCAAAATCAGCTAGTGCAGCTTGATCTTCTTTAGATAAATTCTCAAAGAAAGGTCTATACATCTGAAGCATTCTCACATGATGAGCTTGCAGCTTACCTAAGTTTTTTGCTACAGGACCAATTCTAGAATAAGAATCTGTATCTACTCTTACTTTCTCAATATCCTTTTTGTTGAATCCTTTTGTTGCATGTTGAGAGATTTGCTGCTTCTGATCTGCGAGTCTTTTCGTCTCAGGGTTAGATACTTTAATCTCTAGCTTAAGTTTTTCGTTTTTAGGATCAGCTAGTATATTTTTCTGTGATGTAGTACCTAATCTTTGTTTTATACCATCCTTACCATAATATATAGCTTTAGGTCTAAATCCAGTTTTTTTAAATTTAGCTGTAAGATGATCTCTTAATTTTTTTCTATTGTCTCTTGAGTCATCTATAAGTGTGTACTCACCTTGTCTAACGCGCCACGGATTTGCCATACTTACCTCGTTCTTCAAAGTACGCTTCTTTCGCCTTTCTCATGTCGGCGTATTCTTTAGCATCGGCTTTATCCTTTGGGGATTCATAGGTTGCCGTACCTGTAAATTCTTTTTTAGCCATTAATCTCTGTACTTCCCTCTGAATTTAAGCTTGCCGTATTTCCTTTTACGATTTGGATGCCACTTCTTCTCCCACGCATCTAAGGTTCCGTTCTTCCTAGCTATCTTCCATTCTTCATGTGCCTTTTGCTGACGCTCTACTGCCTCTCTACCATGTATTTCTATATTTCTTCTTATAGCTGCGTCCCTGCCTGTAGTCTTCCTACTCTTTAGTTTGGATGCTGGTTTGTCACTTAACTTGTCTGTTCTTTTATTTTCATTAACTACTTTGTCTGGTTGACCTTTAACTCCATAGTCAGGGTTAAGACGTTCAGCTTTACCATCTCTTCCTTTTATAACCGCATTACCTTCTTTTGGATTGATGTTACTTAATCCAGTTTCTCCTAGGAGTTTATTTCTTTGATAAGCATTCTTCTTTCGGGTTGTCCCATGTTCAAATTCATATTTAGTCTGAGGAGCTGTATCTGTTATGTCTCTAATTTTTCTGAGTACCTTTCTAACCCCAGAAAGTGGAACCCATTGTAATTTTCCTTTTACTTTTTGATAACGATATACTTTACCGTTAACTTTTTTTGTATCTCCCTGTTTCGGTTTAAGTGCCATAATTAATTAATATGTGAAATGATCATTTGTTCTCTTAAAGGGTTACGTCCAAATGTTTGACGCATCCATCTGAGCCAATGACGGCTACCTTTCCCTTGATTACACGATTGACAGGCGGGTACGAGATTACTTGTAAGATCTTCGCCGCCATTTGTTTTAGGTTTGACATGATCGAGTGTGAGTTCTGTAAGTTCATAGTTGTTTCCACAATAAACACATTGACAATCGAAGTGCTCTTTAATAGCTCTTCTCCAGAGCCGCTTAGCATCAGGACTTGTCATGGTTATTAGGTTAAATAAATAGTGATCAGGGGTTGGTAGTAGTGGGGTCATGCGGTGCGTACTTTAAGTCTGCTTTTACGATTAATAGATTTACTTTGGGTTCTACCCTTAGTAGTACTTCCTGGGTAGTGAGCAGCATCTTTGCCGTCACCATTACCATAAGTACCTAGTTTTCTATTAAGCTTGTTAGCATTCTTTTTTATCGTACTACCTTTTGATGTTTTTTGATATGCACTTTGTTGTGCTAGTCTCTTCTTACGAGCACCAGGATTCTTCCTGTAATACTCAGCTGTGCTTCCTGCCATAAAGTCTGCTCTGTACTAGTTCGGGATCTACCTTTGGCATTACTGCCGCAAGTTTAGATAGAGGGTTGCCATCATAAGCAATACCACTAATGTCATTTGTTTTAAGCCATTCACAGGCTGCTTTGAGATCTTGAGTAGAAGCTTCGCCACTTTTGACTCGCTTTAGAAACTCAGTTGTTACAAGGTTATGTAGTTCGTTAAATTGATCTTCAGTGGCTTTCTTCTTCATTCTCCTTTAATTCCTGGGAATAGATTACGTCTGACAATCTCTACTGCCTTATCATCAATAGTATTATCTGTGGTGTTTGCGTAAGCTTCGAGTAATTGAATGATCAAATTCTTCACTGCAGTAGTGGAGAGAAATGCCATAAGGATAGGTTGGATGATGATCATTTGCTTACGGGGATTGTTAGTGTTGGTGATTTTGTTACCTGTTCAATGAGTTGTTTACGTTGTTGAAGTTGCTCAACTACTTGTCCAGTAGGTGAGTTTTTGAATCCATTAACTATATTTGCTGTCACTCCTCCAATTAGGACAAGGCCAGCTAGGATTGCTAGTTTAATTTTCATCTATTTCTTCGTTGTTTTCTTTTTTGCTTTTGCTGCTTGCTCTTTAGCTTGCTTTGCTATTGCTGCACTTAATGTACTCATTTAGATTGTGTGTTAGTTGGGCATTTGTACTCTTGTTTCTGCCAAGGGAGTTTTCTTCCCTCAACTGGAGTACATTCAGTTTTTAAATACTGCTTGACGGCAGCTTGTTTTTCTTGTTCATACTTAACTATAGGGACAACATCATTACACATGCTATATACACGTGTATTTTCTGCTAACATAAAACCTTTCTGTTGGAGTTCAGCACATCTAAGCATACGAGTCAGCTCATAATCAAGCCTCATTTTCTCTTCTTGTCGTTTTGCTATTCGTCTGCATTGTGCTAAACCTTTACGGTCTAATGGAAACATGAAATTTACCTGTCCTCCCCAGTTCTCAGCTATAGTATATGTTCTCTGGTCCATATTCTCATCAAAGGGAACCGTATGATTCCCCATGTAGAATGGACTGAACGTCATGGTACTACCATTACAGCTAACCCCAGAACCATAGTGCTGCCTTGAAGGAGCACCATTATTCTGAAATTGGACAGCTTGGTTCGTAACATTTCCAGTCGCTGCTGCAACAGGATTAGAGGTATTATTTGTTTCACCTTCCGCTGCCTTAAGTGGAGCTACTGAGAGAAGACTGATAAGGATACAGTAGTAGAGTCCGTTTCTATAGTTCGCTCTATTTCTGTCAGTTCGATTATCTGACTTGCTGCTCTTGATACTACCTCTAACGAGAAATCGCTTCCAGCTGTATGGATTGTAAAGACTGAATCGCTGTCTACTAAGCCTCCTGATGATGCGGAGGTATGGGTTATATTGTCCCCAGACCATTTGTTTAATGCTGCTCCGTAGGTGGTTGTTGTTATCTCTTCTGTTATGTCTTGAGTAGTTGTAGTTGTACTGTTCATCGACCCTTGGGTGAAGTTGGGTTGTACTAATTCTGCTTTCGCTACTGTGGGTGATGCCAGTAGGAAGATTAAGAGCCATTTCTTCATTCTTCCTTTTTTTTAACCATAGGACAATTTACGGGTGTTGGCTTACTATTACCACTCTTATTTCCAGTGGTCAAGCCGAATGTCGCAAGTGCTCCCGTAAACACACTAGCAACGAACGTGATATCTGAGTTACCTGATTTCTTAACCATAGGTAATTCTACGTAGTTCATCGTGATGATGAATCCACTCCACACCACTACTCCTAATCTGACAAATGTACCAAGTATTTGTATTTGGTGTTCTTGATCCTCAGCAGCATCTTTCAGCTTTCCGAGGAGTCCTTTTTCTTCTGGCGGTTTTCCTTCCATTTATCGACTTTTTTCTGTAGGAATTTTTGTACTTGTTTTTTAATTTTGTTAAAAAAGGGTGTAGCTAAGGTGGTAGTGGCTACAGCTGCAACAGCTGCATAGGTAGCAGTAGCTACGACTTCTGCTGTTGGTAAGGGTAAATCTATTTTTATTACAGGTATTCTTAAACTAGGTTGCTCAGTTTGAGCTGTTTCTTTATCTTCATCTTCTTGAAGTTCTACTCCAACTGGAGCTTCTAAGTTACTAGGAGGGATGACAATCGGTGGAAAGACTGGCATCTCTGCTGTTGGTTGCTTTAGATTAACGCTAGGCATGTCTAAAGCTCTTGGAAGGCTACCTCGTCCTAAGTTTATGGATGGGATTTCCACTAGTTAATTACCAATAAATCCCAATAGCACCATCTCCACCATCTCCACCTTTACCACTTTGAATAGTACCGTAGTTAGAACCTGTATCAGACCAGACGGATCCACCGCCTCCTCCGTTACCACCTCTACCTCCTAACGCTAGGTTTGGCTTAGTATTATTATTACCAGTATTTAAGGCACCACCGCCTCCACCACCAAAGCCACCGTCTCCACCAGCAGCAATAGATACATCACTTCCTTCACCATAAGCACCGCCGCCGCCTGCGCCAGGACCGCCATTACCAGCTTTCCATCCAACTTGGTATGTAGTGAGACTAAGGGAACCACCACCACCACCATCGATTTCCCAAGGGAACCACCAATTAGGGTTTCCGTCCTCTCCGTGCAATTTACTTTCTGAGTCAACGAGAAATTGCTGAAATCGTCGATATTGGTCATTGTCTGTTCCTGTTGCGGCATTCAAGTTATACGAGATACCTCCTCTCGCTTTTTGGCCGTCTCCACCTCTTTGCCATCCAGTAGTACCTGTATTGCTTGTAGATGGGGTTGCTCCAAATATTTGAGGTATAGTGTGAGATCCTGCTCCTGACGTTGGACAACTAGCTAATGTCCATGAACCACTATTTAGGTTGCATAATCTATCGTAAGTAGGAAGCATTTGTGCCCAACCGCCTCCACCTGCTGCACAATATTTTTTCATAATTATCCTAGGAGGAGGACAACCAGGACCATTTGGTGTGCCAGAAGAACCTCCACCATAAGCTGACGATAATTGACTAGGAGACATATCATTAATACCAGCACCGCCACTATATTGACCACCACCACCACCAGCGGCGGTATAGGCATCAGTAACTCCACTTGTTGAGGCACTCCCACCTTGCCCGACTTGAGTACCATTATCTGAAGTAACCTTACTAGTAGGAGCTTTATCACCACCGTTAGCTGTTAAATAGGTAGTTCCACCTCCAGCTAAAGTGGTATTGCCTCCATCAGTTTCAGTGTGTATTCCATCACCGCCTTCTCCGTGAGCACCGACAGTAACTGTCAATGTACCCCCAGGAGTTAGACCAGATATAATACCACTCGCATAACCACCACCTTCACCACCTTTTAAGATACCAGATTGGGTAGATGTGTAAGCACCACCACCTCCAGCACCTATAGCGAACGCCCATACTTTAGTAACACCATCTGGTATTAAAAATGTAAAAGTTCCTGTTTTGTCGTAAATTCTACGATCTCTTCTAAATAAGCCACGTCCACCTGACTGACTATAATCTGATAATCTCATAATTGTTAATTGTTAATTGTTAGTTGGAAGCAATAAGCCAACCACGTGTGGCATCTGCGAAAATTAAGGATACATACCCATCAAAAGTATCTACATATAAATCCTCTGTTGTAGATTCAATTTTTGAGCTATTTCTAGCTACAGTACAGTACCTACCTCCTAATATTCTTACATCTACAGTATTACCAACACTAGGACTAGCTGGCAAGGTTACCGTTAAACTATTACCGTTAACTACTACTAAATCTCCAGCTACAGCAGTTCTATTTGCTGTAATCACTACAGGTGTAGAACCTGCAGCTACATCAGCCCACGTTAAACCTCCTGTATTACCAGACTGCTTTTGTAGGTACTGACCATTTGTACCAGCGTTACTGATCTTTAAATTATCTTCATCTACAATATTACTTGCAATTACTTGAGCACCATCTGCTGTAGACGTTACTTCTCCAGAGTGATTAGGGTGAGTGTACTGTGTAGGAACAGCAGCCCACGTCAACCCACCAGAATTACCTGATTGTTTCTGTAGGAACTGTCCATTAGAACCAGCATTAGAGATCTGAATTTTCGACTCGTTAACGCATTCTCCATCTAAATCACTTTGTCTAACATTTCCATCAGCTATTTTTTCTGATGCTATGGCGGAGTCTTTAACACCGCCTGTACTTATTTTTGTTAATGCCATAATTTTTTAAGGTACCCAAGATTCTCTAATTAATAGTGTTGTTGCAGTTAAAGCTGTTCCAGCTTTAGATGTACCTGTACCAGCACTGCCACCTATAGTGCCATCTCCTTGATTGTAGTAGGTAGATCCAGGTGTCAAGTTGGATAATGTGGCTGTGTTGCCAAATGTTTTAATAGTTGCGGTATCACCATCACTATAATTAGCTTTGGAGAATCCCATGAAAAGATTTTGATTATTATTTGTTGTAGTGTTATGGACATTCATCCTTCCACCTATGACAGAATCAGTAGTAGCAACTCGTTGGCAAATGCAAACTAATTGATCTTTAACTGAATCATAAGTCATTGTTGGCTCACGCATATCTGAGTTATGTACCTGCTCTTGAGTGCTTTGCCAAGTAACAGTCGTACCACTAACCGTGAAACCTAAGACATATTGTCTTTCTTGGGTTTCATGCCTGTAACAACAGACAAAATAACCTTCCTCTGTAACTATAAGATCCTGACCCTTTCTTCCCGCTGGATCTTGCTTGTGATCAGCTTGAGCTTGATTACCTACACTTATAGTGTTATTAGATGAACTTGTAGTCAAAACTGCTGCCAGTATGAAACCATCAGTATCAACATCTCCAGTTTTCCACTTGACGCATAATTTATTATTTACTGAGTCATAAGCAAGACCAATACAGCTACCGCTACTAGTTGCTTGAACTTCCGAACCCCAAGTAGTAGTTCCTGATCCTGAACTACCTGAAACAGTTGCAGCTAGAACTTTTACACTCTGACCACTACCTGCACAAATTCCACTAATGAGTCTGTTGTTAGTTGAATCGTAAGCACATGCAATTTGTGAATCAACATTTTGTGTCTCCGTACTAATCTTTACATCGCTACCAGCGGAGAATGTTCTGCTAGTCCCAGAACCTGAGAAATCAACAATTCGGCAAAATACTCTACCTATGTTGCTGTTGTTTCCTCCTTGTTCCCATCTAAAGAAAATAGCCGCTCTAGTATTAGATATCCTTTGCACAGCAAATCTACTACCACCTTCACCAGTTGCGCTGACATTATTTACTACTCCAAGGTTTAATCCTCCTCCATTCCATTGAACAGTTCTACATTGAGCTTCAGTTGCATTTCCTCTGCCCCATACAACTAACCAATAATTATCTCCTACATATTCAACCGTAGCACTGGCAGCCTGGTCATTACCTGTTTGAGCATTTGTAGTTATGGTAACTGCACTAATTAAACCAGTAGCTAAATAGCCATTAGTTTGTCCAGAATGAGTAACTGTAGCTTTTATTGTACTATTATTTCCTCTCCAGCAAACCAGTGTAAGACCATTAGAGCTATCTACTGAACCGCTTTGGCTGTTTGCATCTGGGTTGAAAGAACAATCTATATCTCTACTTGTTTCATTAGCTAATTCAGTATAGTTTCCGCCACTAGGAGTGCCTGGAGAACTTCTGATTACCATAGTTTCACTTATTGCTTTAAATTTTCCAGCCGATGTAAGTACTACTGGCTTATTAGCGACAAGCGCACCATCAGCTACTCCAGTTAAAGTAGGAGATGTTTCTAGGGCGGCTCCATTAACAGTTATTGCACCCGTTACGTTTATTCCACCCGAAGTCGTCTCTAATTTTTTCGCTGCATTATGAAAAAGTTCAACTTCTCCTGTATTTACTCCTTTAAAATAAGTAGCAGTTCCTGCTCCATTTTGTACATAAACAGCGTTACCTTGTAATTTTAGATTAGTAGCGTTATTTTTACGAATGGTAAAATCACCTGTACCATCATCTTTTATCCAGGTGTGGTTACCAGTACCTGTATGATATATATCTAGATCATTTCCAGTACCGAACCGAGCTTTAACATCATCGTTAAAGTCAGCACCGTTAGCACCACCAACACCTGCTGGTACTGATTGCCAAGAACTTGTTCCATCACCATCTTCTCTCAGGAACTTAGTCCCACCTGATTCGCCTGTTGATTTAACATCAGTACCTTCAGATGCACCATCAGACCACTCCATTCCATTGGATGTGTACTTAAGGTATTTACCTGTAGCTGGTGCGTTGTGTATATCTAACTTGCCTTCCGAAATTGCTGCACTGCTAGATATATCTCCATTAACAATACTACCATCAACAATCTTAGCTGATGTAACTGTATTATCACTAGGTGTACCAATACTTACTGATGATCCTTGCGTGACGATAAAGTAATCGCTACCAGCAGCAGGGGCGGCAGCAAAAATGATATCGTTGCCAGAAATTGCAAATCCCTCAGAGGGTTGTGATGTTCCAGAATTAGGTTTCTGAATAACTCCATTGACACTAACTATTAATTGTTGAGCCATAGTAGGTGCATTAGACAGAGTAAATCTGTATGCACTACCATTGAATGTTGCACTACCACCACCAGTACCAGAGGAACTAGAGATTGTATTAATATAGAAATTACCAACTGAAGCAACGTCATCCCAAGCATTAGTTGTACCGTTGTACACCTTCATCTTGTTAGCTGCGGTGTCAAAGTACATGTCACCAGCATCATTGTTAGATCCAGGTGCAGAACCAGCTACACGGTATCTAGCGTTGAAGTCGTTTATGTCATCACTTAATTGTTTAACGTCTGTTTCAGCAGCTAGAATCTTGTGATAGTTATAGGTATTAGCAGTAGAAGTAGCTGTTACTATTAAACCAACACCAGCAGCTAATGTCTCTCCATTTAATGAACTAGGAAAGTTATTAATAGTAACTGTAGCTGGTGTTCCATCAGTTGTACGTCCAGTTGTAGATACACCTGAACCATTAACAACCACGCCAGCTGCATTATTGATACTAACAACAACACCGTTAGCTGGCATACTTGATGTAGCTGGAAAGCTTACTTCATCAGCAATAGTTACGAAACCACCAATAGCAGTTTGAGAACTAGCAACGTGAGCAGCAATAACCTTTGAAGAAGGTATCTCTGTATCACTTGTTGTGTCTAAGGTTCCACTGGAAGTTTTAAAGGACTTACCAGCTACTATGTTCAGTTCTGCAGTACTAGCAGTAACACCATCTAATTTATTAATTTCAGATGTATTAGTAGTAGCACCATCAAGTATGTTTAGTTCTGTAGGTGTAGAGGTTAGACCATCTGTTTTATTTAATTCAGCTGTAGTAGCTGTTACACCGTCAAGTAAGTTTAGTTCTGCTGTAGTAGCAGTTACTCCATCTAGTATATTTAATTCAGCAGTAGAGGATGTTAAACCATCTGTTTTATTCAGTTCTGCTGTAGTAGCAGTAACACCATCTAAAATGTTTAATTCAGCTGTAGTTGACGTTACTCCATCTAATATGTTTAATTCAGCTGCTGTAGATGTTACACCATCTAGTATGTTCAATTCATCTTTAGTAGCTGTGACACCATCTAAAATGTTTAATTCAGCTGCCGTGGAGGTTACTCCGTCTAAAATATTTAACTCATCCTTTGTAGCTGTAACTCCATCAAGGATGTTCAATTCAGCTGTAGTTGAAGTAACTCCATCTAAAAGATTAATCTCATCCTTATCTGCTGTTACACCATCTAAGATATTCAGTTCAGCTGTAGTTGAAGTAACACCATCTAATAGGTTTAACTCAGCTGTACTAACTGTTGCTCCATCTAAGATAGCTAACTCTGTACTGGTTAAAGCTGCTAACTGAGTAGCTGCTCCAGACTGCATATCTTTAAGAGTTGCAATATCAGCATCTAGATCAACTCTTATCTGACCACTAGCAGGGCTGTTATCAACAATAGTTACACCGTCACCACCTGATACATCAGTAGTTAAGGCTGTTTTAATCTTGTCAGTGACACGGTTCTCAATAGCTTTAGTAGTACCTACCTTTGTATCATCACTTGTATGCCAAGTTTCAGTACTTTTAATTGTCTCATCACCAGTCTGCCAAGCGGATGATGAATCTCGCTTAGCTTCCTGAGTAACATATAAGTTTTGATTAAAGTTATCGTTTAGATCTTGTGACTTAATAGCAGACCCTGCATAGAAGGTAGCTGATAAGTTATCAACATCTGTATCACGATAAACTCTAATAGATTTTCCACTGGCGGGTACGTGTCCTGTATTAAATTTTACGGATGTAGCAGTTGGCATGGTGAATTCTGCTGTATCCGTGCCATCGACACTAATTTTAATGTCGCTGGTCTTAAGATATTCAAATGTGAAGTTGTACGTGGTTGCCCCCGTACTATTTATTGTGTTTTCTGTAACTGCCATTGTGTGTTGTTGTTACTTGTTTTTAGTTTTATTTAATATATCCTTTATTCTTTCTTGGTTTGTTTGAGATTGACTCCTAGCATCCTTCACCTTACCTTGCTTCATCTTCTGTTTAACAATAGCTCTACCAGTACCTTGTATATCTAAGTGCTTATAATTAGGGTCCATAGCTAGTCTAGCTTCAGCTCTCTTTTGAGAATCCTTAAGTATTTTCTTTAGACGTTGATAGACAGGTAATTGATCTTTATATCGTTTAACATCAGCTGCAGAGGCAGAAGGATCATTAATGACTTGTCTTAAGTTATTAAGCTCTTCATTCCATCTAGGCTCATTCATCATCTTATTAACCTTCTTCCATAGCTGATCTTCACCCATAAGGCGACCTATAGCTTGTCTTTCTTCAGCAGTGTATTCAACATCAGAATCGAATTTCTTTTTAAGAATACCGATATCATCAAATCCACTGTTGATTAACCATAGTCTCCAAGGTTCCTCACCGCCATGTACCTTAATAGGACTAGCAGCATTCATAATCCTAAGTAAAGGATTATCTATTTCATTAATCTTCTCACCTGTCCAATGGTCAATCTGAGAAGGTAATGTAGCTTTACCAATAGTTGTGTTTAATAAGTAACCAGTTGCATCATCATAGATATCCTTCTGTGCTTGAGTAATAGCATTTGCTACTACACCATGAGCACCAGACATAGGTAAAGCACCTCTAGCTATGTTAGCAGCTAATCTCTTAAATGCAGCCTCATCACCGTTCATAATAGCCATGAATGGTTCAATACCATATAGAGGTGTATTATTTAGGTATGTAGCTGATATAGTCCAACCAAGTTTATCTAGGAAGTCAGTAGTTAAGTTAGAACCTAAAGCTGTTTGGTTATAAGCTAAGTCACCAACCAATGCAAACATCTGTTCAACCATAGGTATGCCTTTATAGCTAACCCAGTTACCACCTATGTTTACAGTATATGGCTTCCAGCCTTTTCTCATTAAGTCCTGTCTTTCTGAAGCATTAGCAGGTCCATTACCTCTGATGTTTCCAGACATTGCATACCAATATCCCATGATTGCAGTTGCACTACCAACCATCATACGACCTTCGTACTCATCTCTAAGCTGCTTATATATAGCCATAGCATTAGGAGTATTCTTGTAGTCAACTCCGTGTTGTGCTAGTGCTTCTATAATGAGTTGCTCATCATTACCAGCCTGTAGGATTTTTGCATACTTACTCTTAAATCCAGGTATCTTTCCAATTGGTGTGTAGGAAAGAGCCATCTTGACTTGGTTAATACCAGTTCTAGGAAACATCATTAATGTCTTCATAGCTGGTACTTTCCCTAATCCTTCATTAAGCCAAGTAGACATACCATCATCAAGGTTTAAAGCGACCTCACCTGATGCGTTCTTTGCAGCTGCATCAGTTAATAGACCATCTTTATCAAACATCCTGTGGTAGTTATCCATCTCAGCTTTCTTGAGATGTTGTGAGAATACTTGGGGATCTACTGTTTTACCAACTTGTCCAAATACATCATCATAAGCTTTAAGTCTGGAGTTAAAGGTAGCCATAAAGGTATCAGTAAATGCGTCAACCCCTGCCATACCAGTCATACCCATTCTCATCCACTTCATCCGTGCCATAGAACGGTTGAACTTAGCCCATCCATAATAGAATTGACTTGCGTTATCACCTGTCTTTTGCCAATGCTCTGCCATATCATCAATGATTCCATAGGCAGCATCCTCTTCTATAACAAAGTCCTTACGAACAGCCTTCATCATGAAGTCTGGATCACTATGGACTTTTGCCATACGAGTCATGGCATCACTCATTGCTCTACGAGTAGTCTCAAACATTGAACCATGTAGATAGATTGCTCTTTCCCAAGGTTCAGAGTTCTTAGACATAACCTTAGTTAAACCAGCTCTAGCAAATGTAGTTATTGGTTTAAGTATCAAAGCAGAACCATTACCTATCGCTGCTCTCAATGGTGATAAACCAGATAGAACGTTGTTATATGTAACAGCCCAAGCTCCTTTAGCAAAGAGGTTCATACCATCTCCGCTGCTGTAGATCAATCCACGAGGATCAACCTGCTCTTTAGCCCACTTGTTTAGTTTGATGATAGTATCTACATTACCATCGCTATAGTCATAAGCTGCTTTTAGAGTGTTAACTAGTTCAGGATGATCCTTCTTAGCAGACATCAATGTCTCTCTAAAAGCTTTAACCTTAGAGTGTTCGGTTATTGCATTCTGATTAAACTCTTCAAATGTCCTAGCAGCTTGTTCAGCAGCGTCACCTTTTAACCAGCGTTGCCACCACTTCAAGTTTTGTAGCTGCCAACCAGCTTGATACTTAGATTGACCATACAGAGATTCAAGTAACTCAATACGATCCATTAGATTCTTAGTTACTGTTGCATCATCCATAAGGTTTCCGAACTCTACGGTACCTTTAGAGATAGCTGATATCTCCTTACCAAGAGTAGACATAACTCTGGCAGAGGTTTCTATTGTTTCTCTACCTAAGTAAACATCTAATAAGTCACTGATAGCTACAGCTGCAGCCTCAGTAGCATCTGGATTTAACCATGAAACATTTTGAGATTTAAGCATCTCATCTTTAAGTGTTGTTCTTGTTAGGTATTCAGGATCACTTAAAAGGTTGCGTAACCCATCTGCAGTATCTGGTTTCATGATCTTTTCATAGATCTTAAACACAGCTTCTGATCTCTTACCTTTAGGGAACTTATCTTGGAAGTCTATATACTCTCCAGATTGTTTAACTTTCTGAGCTATCTCAGCTACAAGGTAATGAGACTTGCCTAGTTGTAAACCCTTCTTCCTCATAGCATCTGTATAAGGAGCTGTAGGTACAGAATTTCTAGACTTCTCACCCATCTCTTGTGCAGCTACATCAATTGTATTCTTAGCTGCAGCTCCAGGAATCTCTGGTTTAGCAGTTAGTTTTGTTTCTGGTGCTAGTTTTTGAGCAACATTAGGATTGAATGTATCTTGCCAAGGATCTTCTATAGGGTTATTTAAAGCATCAATTCCTTTACGGTCAATTGATCTCTGTCTAGATCTTTGATTTCTAGTGACGTAATCCTCACCTGATTCAGCAGAATTAACAGCTGTATCAATTACAGCATTCTTCTGTTGAGCTACTCCTAGAGTTTGAGTCTCATCTAATAGACCACTCTTGAGAGACTGGTCAAGATCAATAATCTTTTTCTTAGCTTCCTGGCCTAAATTCTTAAGCTGCTCTTTACGTTTCCAGATGAATGAAGTCTGATCTAATGGTTTGATATTCCATAGAAGTGGCTTACCAGCATTCAGGGCATAACCTATTAAATCACCCACACCACTAAGAGCTGTTTCATCTATAGCAGCTAATAGTTTATTAATCTCTGGATCAGTACCATCAATGGTCTTTAGATCCTCTGGGATAGCATATGTACCCTGTGGTCCAAATGTCTCTGGATACCACTCAGCCATACGTTTAAAGTTATCAGGGTGTGTTAGTAGTCTATTCTCAGCATTCTCACCGTAGTCACTGATAGTAGCTACAGTACCGTTAATCAAACCCACACCTCCAACATTAGCAACTGCTTTTGTTAGACCTGTAAGCTTAGTTGCATTAAGGAACTTAGAATACTTACTTACTGCAAAAACAGTAGGCATTAAGAAACTAGCTACACTTCTAAACTTGTTAGCGTTCTCATCATCAAACTTGGTCATTTCATCCCAAGTATCGTCTATGCCACCTAAACCAGGAACTAGACCTACGACATCAAATGGTACATCTAGTGCAGCCATACCAGCCATATAAGCCCAGTTAGCAGGGTTCATGTTTAGCTCACGGTCTTTATGCCATTGAGCAAAACCACCCTCATTAGGTTGCATAGGTGGTTGTTCAGGAGTTGGTTGAGTATCCTGCAGTTCTCCACCTTGGAGTACTGTCTCAGCTTGATCTATTACCTGAGAATCTTTATCTTCAGGGTCAGAGTATATCCAAGTGTTAGGAGCGTTGTAGGTGTTACCTTCTTCAATCCTTTTTAACTCTTCCTCTGCATCCCTCTTCATTCCCTGCTTAACAATTTCACTTTGTTGTTTAATTAATTCTTCGTTATCCATCATAACCCCACTCTATAGAAACGTCCAACATTAGTACCCTCTTGTATTTCATAATCAAAGTCATCGCTATCTTTTAGGAACTGTTGTGTTTGAGGATCTAAAATCACTGGTATTTCTTCTGTATATACAGGTGGAAGTGTTTTGGTAACAGTACCTGCTACTATAGGTGACATATACTTTGGATCTTGTGCTGAGTTTGGTTTATAAGTCAGCTGTAATACCTTTCTGAAATCAGCTTTAGTCCTAAGAGTTTGAATGATCTCCTTACCTAGTGGGTCTTTGGAATCTCTAAACATAGTTCCTTTAAAGTCTTCTATCTTTAGATCCATCTTCTCTAAGTATCCATGATCCTGAGCAGCTTTAAGTTGTTGCTGCCATATATCTATAGGACTACCCATAACACTGGGGTTGTAACCAGATAACTCATAGAATACCTCTGGGAGACGATAGCTTCTACCTTCTTTGATAGCTTTAGCTATATCCCTTAGTTTCTCAGGTTTAATTAGAAGATCTCTGTGTAGAAGAGTTGGATCTTTAGCTACTCTTTGCTTGATCTTCTGTCTTTCTTTAAAGGTAGATACATTTAAAATAGGAGGTGCATTATCATGATTACCTGGAGTGAAAGAAGCAAAGAATGATGTAACACCATTTGCTATCTCTTGCTTCCCTGGCTCTATGACTGAGTACTTACCAGTACCATTCTTGATTTTAAGTTCGATGTTCTGTAGTGCCTTATCAGCATCACCACCATTCCTTAAGAACTCCTTTCTAAACTCTAATTCTGCATGACGCTTAGCTTTCTCAAAACTAGGGTGTAAAGCAGTAGTCAAACTGTCTTCCTTCAGTGCAGCTCTGAGTGCTCCACCAAGGTCATCTTTAACAATGGATTTGAGATCTATTGTGCTGAATAGTTGATCATTCTGAGCAGCCTGTTTCCAATACTTATTCTTTAGATCTGTAGGTACGTATGGACCTGTTAGATCCTCAGTAGATAGTGAGTTGTTAAGAGCTAAATCATTGATTTGTTCTCTCCAGAAATCACCATCAGCTCTACCTTGTACACTCTGATCTAAGTAAACTAAGAATGGTGCAAGTTCCTCTGATGTATGACCACTAGCAAATAACTGGTCTATACCTTGTTGTACAACTCTAGCATCACCGTTATATCTAGTTGGGTCATCTAGGAATGCTTTGAATTCAGCTCTTTCCTCTCGCCTCTTAGCTGTTAGTACAGCTTTAGATACTGTCTTTCTGTTCTCTTTCTCTATCCTTCTATTATTCATCAAGTCTCGGACTAGCTCTGGATTAGCAGCCGCCCAAGTCTTATTCATATGAGTTAGCTTAGTCTCATTCAACAGCTTGTAGACATCAGCATCACTAGGAAAGTTATCTATATTCTTTAAAACATCAGTAAAGATTTTCAACTTAGCTTCGGAAGGGGAAAGACTTGTTCCTGTTGAAGGATCTATTTCTCTAGTCTTCTGCAGCATGAGGTTGTTAAGAGCTGCACCTCCAGAGGTTGTGTTATAAGAAGCTGCTAATACTTGTATATGATCTTTACTTCTTATCTGGCTTTTTTGAATAGACTCACTTCTTCTAGCACCGTTAACAATCTTACTGGTAGAAGATCTCATCTTTTGGAACATTGGCTCCAAGAAATCAGCACTAAAACCTTTTAGGCCATGAACTTCTAAATACTTATCTGCAAGTATTTCCATTGCAGCTTCTTTCTGTGCAGCTGTATCAGCTTCCATTTTTGGAAGTTGCTGTAAAGCCCACTGTTCAAACTGATTACCAACAATGATTGAATAAGCTTTTCTTCTTCCATATTCAGATGCACTGTTCTTACCACGGACCCACATCTCTTCTTCGATGGTGAATCCTTCTTCTCTTAACTGATCAGCTAGTAGCTCTAGCTCTTCACCTTTAGCCCATTGATGCTCTTCTAATAAATCAAGTGCAATCTGATCATCAAGAGAGATACCATGCTTCAAATGAAACTTAGTACTTGTGCTTTGATCAACATCCCAGTTGTGTTTATTAAGTTTATCAACATCTCCAACAGCTTGCGGTACTAATTCAGTAAGAAAATTCTGTACCTCTTTAGCTTTAGCTTTATCTGCTTTTTGTTCTCTTTCAAAGTTATCTTCAAAGATTCCTTTATTAACCTTGAGTGCTTTCTCTCTTGTATCTATAACTTTATCTTCGATATAGATATCTTTAAGATTAGCTTCCTCTGTTTTCTGTATCCTTTCTAAGTTTGCTTCAGCTGTTAGATCCCTTTCTCTACGCTCTTTTTCAGCTTCCTTTAAGTTAGCTAAGTTTTGATTGTCGTCTTCCCGCATACGGGTTAACTTTGCGTAGCCAGGGTCTATGTTGCTAAAACCTTTACCGATTGCTTGCAATTCGGGTGTGATTTTTCTTCTAGACATTGTTTATGATTTAATTGAGAACATATCTCCAAGTGATCCTGTTCCACCATCAAGTGATGAGGTATATGCTGAGAACCCTGCACCAGCTGCACTAGCTATTGTGCTGAACATACTTGGAACTGCTTGGAAAGATACACCCTTGATAGGCTTAGGTCCAAAGTCAAATTCCTCCAGTGCTCTAGGTAACATTCGTTCAGAGATCGGTGTCTTTAATGGTTTAAGTGGATCTGGTGCTTTAGTAGGTCTTATCATACGTTGAGCATCAGCTTGAGTCAGGAAGGTTCTAAGCTGCATACGTGACTCACGGTCTGCGCTCATCATATTTCTAGATAATATTGCTAATTCACTTCCAGTCTCAGCTATTTGAGATTGGTAGTTTTCTATTGCACTCTGACCTGATTGACCTTTAGCCATCAGATCACTCTTTAATCTTATACTATCTACTATTCGATCTTCATTCTGGTAAGCAAACTTAGCTCTATTTTCTTCATCTTGTATTTTCTTTTGATCTCTCGCTTCACCTACAGCTCTACGATATAAGCTTTCAGATTTATAATACTGACCCATCTTTGTTTGATGTTCGTAGTTAGCTATCTTTAATTTCTGCTGATAATTCCTTAAATTATTCTTATCTTTAAACTTAGCTAGCTTTAATTCATTACGAGCTGCAAGTTGAATACCTCTTATCTGTTCATCTCTATTAGCAATTAGCCTTGCACCTTGCATCTCCCAACTAGGAAAATCAAACTCATCATACTTCTTCTGATAAAAAGCGTCTTCTTTATTCCTAGCTTTCTTTGCGTCTCTTCCAGCTGCCCACTTTGATGCGCCTGTTAAGGCTGCAGCTGCCCAAAATTGCCATGCCATATCTTAAGTCCTCCTATAAAATCTCGGTGAGTAGTTTCCTTCCCACATCATCGAGTTAAGAGAGACGGGAAATGGTGAGTCATTGAAGACTCGTAAGGTGAAGTTCTTACTTCTTTGGTGTACAGGTAGTGTGAATACTGTTGAATCATCTAAAGGTACATCATCAGCTAGGTAAGTGTTAGCTGAGGTTATTGGTTGTAATTGATACCACTCATCTAGATAGACAAGTATCGCATCCCCTGTAGCAGGGGCAGTGTCAAATTTTATTTTAGTATCACTTTCAAAATCCCAAGCTGTAGAAGTTACATTATTAATTTTTACTTTTACTTGTTCTCTGTCTACATAAGATAAATCAGATGCAATCCATTCGAATTCAGTAGTTGAGTTATCTCCTGTGAATTCTTTTTTACCTGCAAATCTACCTATTGCTTTAAGTTTAAAACCTAATACACCTGATAAACCTACATCAAACTTAAGTCTTGATATTGTAAGGCTTGCTGTAAAGTCAACACTCTTACCATCTTGATCTAATTGGTAGTATATCTGTGGTAATGTTACATCAAAATTATAGGCATAACCTACATATACATTGCTTGCAATGCTAGTAAGGTTCTGTCCAGGTACTATGAAGTATGTACCATCTGCATCTACCTCTGGGGTAATAGTGAATCCTGAGTTATTATATGTACCAGCTGCTGTTGTACCACTAACAATTAGTACATTCTTTGGACCTTGTAAGTATGCATAAGGTAGGTAGCATTTAGATCTATCTACTGCATCTATAGTTGCAGTGGCTGTAGCACCACTACCTCCTCCTCCAGAGAAACTAATTGTAGGGGTGTATTGATAGTTTATTCCTACATTAGTTAATGTTATACCTGTGACAGCACCACCTGATATGGTTGCTGTACCAGTTGCAGTTGTACCACTGTAGGGTGCAGTAATTGTAACTGTAGGTGGTGATGTATAGCCACTACCACCAGCTGTTATAGTGGTTGATACTATATTTCTATATCTAATTTCAGTTGGTAATGAATAAAGATCCATACAAGGGTTGATTTTCTGACCATCAACGTTAGTGATTATGGATACCTCTGGACTTTGAGTTAGGTTTGAACTAGATAATGTGTACTGATAATGTGTAGTTACATTACCACTACCATCTGTAAGTGTATAGGTGTTCTTATTAACACAATACATATCATCCTGATCTAAGGCTAGACCCTGAACAGTTCCAGGTAAACTCCACTTAAACCAAGACTCCATCAATAGTTCTTTACCATTTGAGTAAGTCTTATAGAAGAATATCTCATTACTATCCTGTGCAGACATAGCAATGAACTCATTCTGTATACTGGCTACAAGTGTATCTACATCAATCGTTATCCACTCATTAACTACACGACCTATATCAAGGATGTCTGGACTCTCACCTAAACCTTTAGTTGTCATAGCAAACACCCTAACGAAGTTAGGAGTCTTGCTAATGAAGTTCATGTGAGTACCAATGTCTATTGGCTCAACATCATCACTCATTTCCATGTTTGACATGGGAGCTATCTTTGATGCATTGGGAGACAACTGACCGTTCTCTTCTCCATACATCAAGAACTGTTGGTTCTTAGCAAACAGTACTAAACCCTGTCTGAATGGTTTAACAGAGAATAGTTTACAAGGTCTAAGAGAGGCACAGTTTAGAGATACTCGATCTCCTGACGATACAAATCTAGCTGTAATCCTATAGAAGTCATATGGTTTAGTTGCTTTACTGAGTACTACATTATCTTCAGTTAATACACCTAACCTAGCATCATGAAAGAAGAGTTTAGTAATAGTTTTACCAACAAATACAGGGTGTTGATTTGTGATATCACTACCTACCATCCTGTCTTCCCAGGGTATCTCCTCAAAATCAAAAGTAGTAGCTCCTGTATTTACTAACCTATGAGGCATAGTCGATGCAGTTAATCCTGTAGAAATATTAGGAGCAAGTGTTTCCTTCCAATAACCCTTTCCAGCTGTACCGTTATCTGCTACAAACTTTGCATAGATATCATTAGTTGAATCTCTATCTCCATTAGTAATACCTACAACATGGTTATGGAATGAGTTAGGAGGTAACGATGCTTCATCTAATGCGTGATCCTGATAGACAACTAACCTCTTATTATCTGCACCACCTTTAGCTTCTAAGGTGAATGGAGTTAAGGTTTGATTACCACCAACATTGAGCTGATAATCTAATTGTAGAGATGTACCGTATTTAGTACATGTCATACCAGTGATATTCTTAGCATCAATTGCAGCTTTGATTTTTGTTAGTACATCTTCATACTTATCATCTGAATCTGATGTAGCTGTAGCTACTTGAATAGCACTCTTCTCTGCAAGTATAGCTGTACCACCTAACTTAACTTCCCAGTCTTGACTGATCATATCAAGAGCAGTACCAGTAAGTAACACGGTTCCTCTGCTAGCAGCTACAAATGTAGGAGCTGCCTTAGCTGTGATAACTTTTGAATTGTTTGTTATGAATGTAGCTGCGTCTACAGTTAGTACATCATAGTTTGATTTAGTTCCATCAAGATATGCATGTGCTCCTATAGCTGCATTAGTTGTTTTATCTGTAATCGTACATACTGCCCCTGTATCAGCATTCCATACATGGATTGTACCATTAGTATTACCTACTTTAGGTGTGACACATCCTATATATTTAGTAGCACTTCTGTTGATATAGAACCACTTGGCTCCATCTAATTGAGTACCACTAAAGTCTGTACCACTTGAATTTTTTAACTTTGAAATAAACTTTAGCCCAGGTCTTTTAGTTAAGCCTAGTGTTACATCAGGGAATCCATTCAAACACTCTTTTACTTGGCCTGGAATTTTCTTACTATCTGCTTGTTTAGATACGCCACTTAAGTAGTGTGGTATCTTTTGAGTTACGGCTGCCATTATCTAGAAAGTGCATGATAAGGTTCATAACTGACATAAGGGTGTCCTCCGTCAGCGTGTCCAAAGAATGAATAATCACCTTGGGCTGTTTCGTATTCAAGAGCCATAGCTCTCATGTATGCTTCCTTCTGTTGAAGCATTTGATACTGTGTGCTATCACCAACTATTCTACTAGAGGTAATAGAGGAAGCTCTGGCTGTGATGTAATCTTGTATAGGACGTGGTAGATCTACCCAGTCAAATAGCCAAGTTATATCACACTCTACAGCTCCATCTGTCCATTGATCAGTGTGGTTTTGTTTGTCATATAATTTACCGTTTCTTCTTACTACATTCTTATCACTCGCTGATGGTTGATGTAGATCAACTTGTAACATGTTGTTGGGTATGACAATTTCATTGTTACTATCTGGTGTCATGTCATAATGCTCTTCCTTGTTAAAGGACCAGCCTTCACTTTGAACTTCTCTACTAACTTCTAAAAGTGTTTGATAAGCAATCGCAACGTCTGGGTTGGTTTCATCCAAAGTGGTGACTGGTGCCTGACCACAAGCCATCAGTATTTGATTTATAGCAAGTAATTCTTGAGCAGCATTAGTGGTAGGGAAAGCCATAGGTATAAATATTTGTGAATAAAAAAAAGGGAGCCATAAAGACTCCCTTAATAGGGTTATGCACCCCAAGCAGAAGGTGCAGAAGCACCAACATAAAGTTCAACTGCAGCAGCAGGGTTGACATAATCTGCCCCACATGCTAAGCGACCCAATATCACATCCCCCTGGTAAATAACCGAAACATCTCCTTTAGTTACTTGAACTTGAGGACCGATAGCTTCAACAATACCTGCAGCTTCACGTTGGAAGATAAGTCCACAAGACTTACTACCTACTTCAGCAGCTGTACCGTAATCGTTATTAATACCTGTATCAGAGTCTGCAACATCGTTGTCTAATGTTGGACCAACGAAACTACCTACATTAGTAGGGGCAGTAACGCCAGTTGTACCACCGTAAGCAGTACCATATTTGCCAAGGAACGGAATGTTCATGGACTTGTAAATCTTGATACCAGCGATCTCTGTAATTCCAGTTCCACTCTGACGAGATGAACCTTGTGAGTCTCTGTTAACTAGACCGTTCTCACCTACTTGTTGGATGAGTTCGTAGTATTGACGTGGGTTTAATACCGCTACTCTACCATCAGTACTGACTCCCTTTTCATCAAGGGCTGCAGCTGCGTCATAAAACGCATTAACTAGGTTTGCAGGTACATAAGCATCAGAGTCATTGGTTGTTGTACCAACACGAATCTGAGTTCCACCTGGCTCTATAAAGTTTGTCTTAGTGATAGGTGAGGGCTTACGTGCTCCACGTGTAACAGCTCTGAAAGCGAGTCTGTCATATTTCTCAGCTAGAGCATATCCAATCTTACGAGAGATCTCTGATCTCAAATCGTAGTGAGCAAGAACTTCGTCTAACTCGTAAAGGAAAGCTGAACTGATAAGAAGATCATCAACTGTGATAGTCTTCTCTGCTACTGGAGGTGCGCCATCACTGTTACCCAAGATTGGTTTTCCTGGTGTGTGGAATTCACTCGTGGTGCGACCTGTGTAGATGAACTGTAATGATTTACCGTTCTTTAAAGTTCTCTTCATGAGAAGATCCCTAGCAATTGTATTGTTTTGGAATCCTTTGAACATCTCACCTGAGAACAGCTTGAGATATAGTGCTCTTACGTCACCTGCACTATTCGCTTGGCCCTGACGGGTTAACGAAGTGGCGGTGCCAGAGGCATTCTGATGTGCCATTTATCTATGTTTTAATTTTATGAGTTGTATAAATCTTCTTCGCATGCAAATTAAATTGAATGTTTTGTGGTCTTTCCCACCGTCTAGACGGCTAATGGGTATCTGTCGTAACAGGCCAAGAGCCAAAAGCGAGCTATCGGAATCGAACCGATGAACCTAGCTTGGAAGGCTAGAGTTTTACCGCTAAACTAAGCTCGCTAGAAAGGTACCGAAGTACCTCTCTATTTATAAAGTTGTTAAAGCTTCTTCAATACCTATGTCTGGCATATCATCAGCTGGAATTTCTTCTTCAATCGTAAGTGGGTCCATCATGTGTAGAGGGATTCCTGATTTAGAGAATTCGGGTTCGGGTGTAAGGCTTGTGATCTGTGCCTTATCTCCTTCGCAGTCTGATTGATGATGTGACATTAGAAAGTATACTTAGCTCCAGCCTTAACGTTATATACATTGTCTAAATCGCCAGCTGTGATGCCAGCGAACTCACCATAGAAGCCTACCTTATCAGTTGCCTTAAGGTTAGCTCCGATCTTACCAGAGATCTCAGTGTTAGTACCATCAATACCTTCAGTTGCAAGTACTGTTGGACCACCTTGAACATAGTAAGCTACCTTATCAGTACCTCCTTCATATCCAACGTGGAAGTCAATGGCTCTACCAAAATAGTCAGAACCTGTGTAACCCTGATTCAATTCAGTGTTAACATATACTCCCGCGAATGCAGGTGCAGACGCTAGAGTGGTTGTTGCGAGAGCAAGTGCAAGTGTTTTCATTTTAATTAAATTGTTTTTGATTTTGTATAAGTGATGCCACGATACTTGTAAGTAACTTTTACAGTCATGATTAATCTCCAAGTACCTAAGCCCCGTTCCATGCTTAGGTCGTCATGCGTCCCATGGGGATGAACGGACGTGGCGTTGAGTCAACCTAGAATACTCCAGGTATAATATCTCCAGTGAAAAGATAAGCTCCTACTGCAGCAACGAATCCAATCATTGCTAAGCGGCCATTTAATTCCTCTGCATCGTGGAAGAGGATCTCTTGTTCTTTTTGGTTCATTAATCGTGGGGGTGTTTCGTTTGCGAAAATGTTTTGCTTACCGTATTCGGTTGTAGTAGGCATTAAATTAATTGATAGGTGTAAGGCGAGGATGATATGTCAGGTCGCCATGTCTACCTACTTCTTAGGGGGTCTACCTTTCTTGGTACCGTATGTTCCTTTTCCTTTAGGCATAATTAAAGTTACTTTTTATTTTTAGAAGGTAGTCCCATATGTTTACGATAGTTTTTATCTCTGTTTTTTACAGCATTAGTAACTGTTTTTACATCGCTTTTAAAAGCATCGTAGAATTCGTTAAGATTACTTTTGATTTTTTTTAATCCCATAGTTAAAAATTAATGTCTGAACGTGCTAACTTAGCTAGTATTGCGTCTTGATAAGCCTCATCAGTTTCATATCTTGGATCACGTTGAGCCTCAACTAATTCCGCTTGGCTATTAAATACATCACCTTGTGATTTAGGTGCTTTGCCTTTGACCATTTGACCATCTCTACCAACTGCATCTTGATACTTCAATGCCATAGATTGAACAGCAAAGTAAGCAGCTAGTCTATTACCTTGATCCATTACTGAATCAAATAATTCTATCTCTTGTTCTGGTACGTTTTGCTGCGCCCATCCCAACATATTATTATAGTTCTCTTCACCTCCTACTAAACCTTGAATCTGATCAACGTCTGAATCAGTGAAATCTACAGACTCAGGTTTGGAAGATCTACTTCGCTGTTGCATAGCCATCTTAGCTACTTCAACAGGGTCCATATTCTTCAGCTCTTCAAAAGTCTCCTTAGTTAATGAGTTACTAGTACCCTCTTCCCAGAGAGCATCTAATAAATTCCGCTCATAATCATTTGATTCTGATGATTCAGTTTCATATTCTGATTCGACTTCCTCTGAATCACCATCAGATTTTTCGCCCAATTTCTTTTCGAGTTCCTTGTAGGCAGTCTCTAATTCGGAAGCGTCTTTATATTTACCAGCCAGTAAGTTCTCCCCCTGGCGTTCCATATCCTCTCCAATTAATAGAGAGTCTTTTTCTTCTATTGTTAAGTCAGTAACGTCCTGAGCATTCTCAGTCGGTAATGGTGACTCCATTGATAATGTTTGATCTTCGCTCATTCTTGTTCAGGTGGTTGTTGTTGATCACCAGCTAATGCAGGGTTCTTAGATGGGTCCATCATTGGAGTCTTCATCATTGCAACTTGTTGTTCTTGTTGCTGTTGCTGCATAGCCATTTGTTGTGCTTGTTGCTCTTGACCTTGTATCTCTTGCATTGACTTAACTAAGTTCAATACATCAATACCTTGGGAGGCTGCAAGTCTTTTGATTACTTCCTCTGGGTTGATAAACTTCTGTACTGCCTCTGGACCCATTGTTTGTGAGATGACTGTTAGGAATTGACCTAAGCTTTCTCTATCCTGACCACGACCTAGTGCATTAACACCAGCTACAATGGTAGGTTTAACAATGTTCTTTGGTAGCCTTGGTATCTTACCAGACTTTTGGAATTGATTAAGTATTCTACTTAAGTATGGTAGTAAGAACTCTGTAGTTAGTAATGAGAATAGCCCACCTAACTGTTGCTCTAACTCCATCTGTGTGAGGCGTACCTCTTCAGCTGTAGTGCGTTCACTTTGTCTAACTTGCATAACTAAGAACGCTTCATTAAGTCTGCGTTCTAGTTGTTGCATCATCTGAAAAGCAGTACCGAAGTCGGCACTTTTACCTACCTGTACAACGCCGATGTCATCAGGTCTACCTTGCACAATTGCGCCGTTCCCTGCTTTTGCAAGGGTGCTCGGCTTAGTTGTACTGGAAGGTGATACTGTGAACACAACTTTAGCTGCAGCTGCTGACCCTTCCACTAAGGCTTGGGACAGTGCTTCAAGTGATTTTAAGTCGCCTATAAATTGGCCGACTCTTCCCCGTCCATAATCCTCTCCATCTACTGAGTTAAATCTCAGTGCGATCCAAGGGGATACATCGACAGGAGCTTTCCCGTGGGATTTTGGTAGTACTTGACCATGTACTTCCTGATGCCAGACGTATCTGTTATTGTCTCGTGTGATGTGGGTGTAGATATCGCACTCATCAATATCATCAGTTGAGCTATCAACTACCGTACCATACTCATTAAGTACATCCTTTGGTAGTTCATCCTCTATTAATTTCTTTGCAATTGTTTCTTTCGTTACTATTTCAATCACATTGCCGTTACCATCTCGTTCTACAACGTAGCGATTCAACGGATAAACTTTCAGACCTTCCTTATCCATAAAGATTAATGCATTACCTGCTATTACTAAATGTAGTAAAGCTTCATGCACAATTACACGATCATTGGAAGCTGCAATAGCCTCCAAGATAGTGCGTTCAATCTTTGCAAATGATAAGTCTAATTCTGATTTAACTTCGGGACCAAATTCCTCACCAAGTTGAGTGTCATCTACCTGTAGCTTGAAGAAGCTAGTTTGAACAGGCAGCATTGATTGCATTAGCTTTGCGGCTAATGTAACTGAGCACTTAGCTCCTACTGACTGCCAAGGTGTAGGAAGATGTTTCATTCCCTTGGAGTATTGATCCTTTAAGATTAAATATGGAAGAGTTAATTCCGCTGATTGTTCTGCTTCGTCTAGAAACTGGGTACGTTCGCTTGATAAATAGTCGTATCTAGATTTTGCTTTCATTTTATTTAGGTTGTACCTGTATTAACTGTGTCAGTAGATGTTGAGCCTGATCCAAAGTTATCCTTGAACCATGTACCCATCCCTTGTAGATGGTCCATTGGGTTATAAGCAGCTTGTACACCACCTGGGTTTAATCCACCGTAGCCGTATTGACCACCACCGTAGCCGCCTCCGCCCATACCACGTCCACCACCCATGACAGACATCAGCATCATGAACTTCATGAAGTCACCCATGCCATTGTCAGCTTTGGTTTCTTCTTTTGCATCACCTTGTAGGAATGTCTTAAAGGCATCTGCATCTGCAAACTGATTCCACCAACCTTCATTACTTACATCACCTGGGATGTTTGTTGTACTGGTGGCTGGATCTCTAGTTACAATTGGATCGTTGTTGTAGTAAGGACTTTTGAATTTGCTATCAGGGTTGTTTGCGTTGTAAGTATTATTTAAAAGTCCAGCTACATTATTAGTTGATGCATTAGTTGCCGTCCCTGCACCAGGCATACCAGCCCATATTGTATTTGATAAATCACCAGACAAAGCACCTCCATCTGAGAAATGAGAAGCCCATGTCTTCTTCATAGGATCTGTCTGTTTGGAATCTGCATGTTGCTGTGCAGCTATTGACGCATTAGGATTAACACCACCTATCCAAGTACTTGTTACCTTTCCCTCTTTATCTCTCTGAGCAGTCTGTCCTTCAGCTGAAGCTGCTAAATGTTTAGCTAAACCAGCTGCGTCTAAATTATTATTTTTTATTTGATCTGTCCAATAGGAAGCACCTCCAAGAGTGCCAAAAGAAGCATCCCTATTAAAGGCTTTCCTGTATGCGTCTTGTACTATCTGTTGGTTGTCTGATAATTTGGCCATTTAATTTTCCTCGTTAATTCGGTTATTAATCCAATCAACTACTGAGCGTTGACCAGATCTGTACATAATTGTTTCCAAAGAATCCTCTGGAGATGGAGTTATTTGTGGGTAGATATCCTCTAACTCCGAGAGGATTGACTCAAGATTTGGTCCAAGTATGGACTCAAGAGTATTGGGGTAGGTTGACATTTGAATGTTCAAAGAAGGCTGGCATACGAGCTGACTTAGTTTCGGAAAGCTCTGGAGCTTTGCCCTCATACATAAGTCGATCACTAGTATCTAGCCAGAATTTTTTGCTTAAATATTTATCGCCATAGGTATTCCTACCTAATGGTTCCATTATCCAGTTAATGGTGGCCTTCCTAAGTTTATCCAGAGATTTACTAGGAGTAAGACCCATATCAGCACATACGAGGCTATTAGTGGCCACGTGTATTTGTTCGTCTCTGGATATATCAGCTGATACCGTTCTGAGACCAGCATCGCCATTAAACCTAAAAAAAGGCAGAAGTACAAAGAAGATAGCACGTTCAGCTACTAATGCTTTAGTTATTGTGTGATCAGGGTGCGCTTCCCACGCATCCCTTAGTCGAAAAGCCTCTTGTTCAGACTTCTCGTCAACGCCTATAGCGTTTGTTATATAGCCAAGAGCGAGGTCATGTTTGATCTCGTCTTGGACGTTTGATTCTAAGAGTATTCTCGCAGATTCGGGAACCTCTTTTTCAAGTGCTTCT
>Ga0208158_1000159_pt1 | contig 28854 bp, 33 predicted proteins | sample 8_EtaG_FD_184081 | JGI IMG/M metagenome (GOLD analysis project Ga0208158, IMG submission 184081) | Marine viral communities from the Subarctic Pacific Ocean - 8_ETSP_OMZ_AT15162 metaG (SPAdes) (version 2) | ecosystem: Environmental > Aquatic > Marine > Oceanic | place: Pacific Ocean | collected...
TGACTTAGCATCAGTATCATCCTTTGCATATACTTCTATTTGCTTTGTGTTAGCAGTATTACCAGTATGGTAAGTGCAAATATAGTGAGTGCCTTTGTATGCAGCCATTTTACTTGATTGAAAAAAACAAAAAGGAGAGGATAAACCTCTCCTTTATTTATACCTTACTCTTCAGCTAACTGCTGAAAGTAGGATAGTGCATCATCATCTGCTGCAGGTGCTGCTGCAACTGGAGCAGGTTCACGATCAACATCCTCTTCTTCAACTACTGAACGAGCAGGTGCAGCAGTAAGTTTCAGAACGGACTCAAGACGCTTCTTGAGTTCATCATAAGTTTTAAACTTATCAGCAGAAACTAACTCCTGTAAGGAATACTCCTTCTTCCACAATGATTCAAGTGCATCATCGTCTTTAAGAAGTGGTTTAGGAGCAGCAAACTCAGAACTATCATAGTTCCAGAAACCTGCTACCTTCTTAATCTTAACCTTAAAGTCTGCACCTTGCCAGAAATCAAAAGGATTGATTGGAGTCTCATCCTCAAACTCTGGTTGCATTGCACCCATGATCTTATCAAAGATCTTCTTACCAAACTTATAAAGGAATACTTGACCTTCATTAGAAGGGTTGGAAGGATCCTTTACAACATAGATGTTTGCATAATAAGCAAGCTTACGCTTTTGATTACGAGCAATCTGCTTATCAGACTCTACTCCACTGTTCCAAAGAGTAGTATTGTGCTCTGAGCAAGGATCTTTCTGATTCACTGTAGTTAGTGAATTCTCAATATACCATCCACCTGGTCCTTGAAAGGCGTGAGAGTATAGTTTTACCCAAGGAAGATCTTCTCCATCGGGTGCTGGTAAAAATCTTATTACGGCGTATCCGTTACCTGCTTTGTCAACTTCAGGTTTCCAGAGACGGTCATCTCCTTTATTTGCTGAATTAGTTTTTTCAACTTCTTTAACAAGTTTGGCAGTTAGACTACCAAGAGATGATTGCTTTTTAAGCGATGCGAAAGACATAGATTTGGCCTGTGTTTAGTTAGATTTGGCTTTTTGTACGACTCTATTATAGGGCGGTCATGCTCCCTTGTCAATACCCTTACGGACTCTTTCCAAAGTGTTCTTCATGTTAGCAAACAGAAGATTACAGTCAACATCCTTAGGGAACCCCATTACTATAGCAGATGCCCGAACATTGTCAGCCATCTCTTTAGCACGAGGGTCATCAGATAGTTTCATACGAGTATAAAGAATCTGCTGTTTTTCAAGCAAATCCATCAATGAATCTAAATGATCTAGTTGTTCTTCATGGGGAAGTTGTGGGAAGTCAAAGACTTTGCTATAAATCTCCTCCTGCATTTCATTAATAGTCTCCATCTCCTCTCGGACAATATCTGACTCAAAGAAATCTGCCATAACTCCTCTCTGAACACTACTATTTATCTGTATTATACCATAGTTGCGACTAAAATCACCCTTCGGTTTTCCGCAGGAGTTTTGTGATAATGCTGCCCAGTAAAGTGTATAACATCATCTTCTTTAGGATTATGCTCCTCACCGTCCACAAAAGTTGAACCACCTGCATCCGTCAAATATATGATAAGATTTTTATGTGGAAAATCGTGATCATAATGTGGATAGGATGATATAATTTCTTTTTCTGGATGACAAGCATTAACAGATAATCTCAATAAACTATGTAATGGAAGATTATTATGCTCAAATATTTCTGATAATACCTTAACTACATTATCAACTTCAGAAGGGTCAGCTTGATCTACTGAAGGATACTTTCTAATCTCTGGTCTTCTAATAAAAGTTCTAGTATAAAAAGGTACATTTTGATTATCTTCATTCTCTATGGTTGGATAGAATTTTTTACTAATACCTGCCTTAGCAAGATGTTGTAATGACACACCACCTTCTTCATGCCAAGTCCAAAAAAATTGAGGTCCAAGAACCCATTTTTTAAACTCTTTATAATGAGGAGTATTAGGATTAGAGAGGGAGTTTAGCACGAGTAGTTTTCTTCATAAAGTTTAACTGTTGGGCATCACATTTAAGTTTCTCCTTAAGAGGTTTTGAAATTAACTTACTAATAGAATCAATCTCAATACTATTTTCTTCACAAAAGAGAACTATTGCATCAATGTAATTGAGTTTCTCATTTTTAACAAGTTTTTCTATTTCAACTGCAAATTTTGCAGAATTCATAAATTTCTTGTCTAATGCCTGTGTAAATTCATTTTCCATGTAATTGAAGTTGGTGAGTTAAAAAGTTTTCAATGTAAGTAACGAGTAGTCTCATATATTTCAACTTATCTCGTTCTTCATAAACAACACATTCACCGTCTTCACATGCCATTATAATGACTAGTTTTTTGACAGCAATACCTGTTAGTTCATAATACATACACGCATATGCTGCTGCTTGTACAAAGTAACCATCAATCCACTCTCGTGGTTTAGGTGCTTTAGAAGTCTTAAAGTCAATGACTGATAATTCCCCCTCATACTCTGCTATACAGTCTACTGTACCTGCAATACCCAATTCTTTACTATAAAGAGAACCTTCTAAAGAATGAATGTTATCAATCTTCTTAAGAGTAGGTTTAGCAATCTTAAATAACATATCTCCCATTGGGTTAACCTTAGGAAGATCTTCATTTAATAGATAATGCTCTGTCATGCTATGCATGTCAGTTCCACGAGCAGTTGCTTTACGAGTAATCTCGTTAGCTTTCTCCTCTCCTACCTTTTTTCTCCACTTAGCAAACTTTTCTCTACTCCAATGAGAAGTCACTGAAGTGATTGATACTAATTTTAAAAATTCATCCTCATTGGGAACTTTATAAAATCTAACACCATCAATAGTTTCTCTCTCTAATAGAGGGAGATTAGCTGGTACATGATTAAACATTACATAGACATTGCGTGTTTGGTAGTTAGATACTCTTTACATAGACCTGAACGGACTATATCTTCAAGACCGAATTCGATACATGAAAATGATTCCATCTGTTGCAGAATTCTCATAAAGTCAATGATACCATTTCTCTCTTTATCTCTGGTAAGGTCACTCTGAGTGGCATCACCACAGAAAAGAATTTTGGTGTCTTCTCCAACTCTTGTTATTATACTATCAAGTTCGTGAAAATTCAAGTTTTGGCACTCATCTACTATTACAATAGCATTATCAAGTGTAGTTCCCCTTATAAAAGAAGTACTCCAAAAGGAAATGGTCTCCTGCATCTTGAGGTTTCCATACAACATCTCAAAATCTGCATCAGTATTCATCTCAAACATGTATTTCACCATGTTCTTATAAGGAATCTGATATAGTGCAGATTTATCTTCATGGTCACCAGGTAGGAAACCAATCTCACGAGTGCTTACAAGAGACCTAACCATGTAGATCTTCTGATAGGGTGTCGTATGATCTAATACCTCTTTAAGAGCGTTGTAGAGTGCTATAAAGGTCTTTCCTGTACCAGCACAACCATATGCAAAGAGATGTTTACCTGCCTGATAATCACTAAAAAACTTTTTTTGATTCTCTGTTAATGGTTGGATGTCATTTAAGAAATCACTACTAATAGGTTTCTTCCTTTTCATCTGTTTGGCAGTCATGCCAATACCAGTAACAACTGAAGCAGTTTTTCTTTTGCGTGGCATATTAGTCTAAAGTAAGTTTTTGGCGATTTTGACCTGTTTTCTGAGCTCTTCCTAAGACCTCATTCCAACCAGGTTTAGATTTTCTAAGTTTATCCTTCCATTCACCAACTTCTCCTACACCAGGCATTGTTGATGGGTCAGACCAGTCTCTCTGCCAGTCAGGATTATCTTCGCACCATTTAGACCATTCTGTGATGCTCATTGCGACTTCTTTCTGCTCGCCAGTCTCTTTGTTAACAACAGGATAGGTAGCCATAAAACTTTACAAGGTAGTGTTATTTAGAGGGGGACTAAATTGTCCTCTTGGTTCATAGCACTTCGGTGATCATCACCATAAAAGGTGTTTAAATCTTCTACTGGAGTACTATACAAGAGTATATCAAAAGCAACAGTAATTCGAGGAATATCTACTTCGTGAGAAGATGTACTATGTGCCATCCATGTAGGAAACAAAGTCATACTATTAGAAGAATTTTTTAAAGGATATGTTTCTTGATTATAAGGATGATAATATATGGTAGATGTATCATGACATGCTACTGTGAAATGACCACTGAGATAAGAATGTGGATGAGTTGCATGACAATGCTTATTAATCTTTTGACCTTTACGCATTACATTTGCCCAACATCTAACCTTAAATCTAGCATCAAACTTACCATCAGTAGTATTACTTACATATTGATCATGAAACATTCTAATCTCATTATGAAGATCTTTACATACTGGATAATCCCATTTTAATACATTAAAATATTTAAATCTAGCAGTTAAACTATCTGTTCCCAATCCAGTATATCCATCATGTACTGGTTGATTTGCCCATCCTTCTGGATATTCCTCTATAATTTCCTTTTCCTTAGATAAAATTATATAACTAAGTTCATCTACATCAAGATCAGTCTCCTTTTCAGCAATAACAAAATCCCATAATGGTGCATATGGTGTTTCTGGAGGTTCATTTTTAAATTGATGTACCTTAACTACCATCCCAATGCCTCAGAGACTACAGGAAGTTGTTCCTTAAATATCTCTCTACATTCCTCTGCAATAACCTTATGCTCCTTCTGAGTACCATGATTAGATCTAAGGTCAATGTAGTGTATCCACGATCTTACACTACCACTCATATACAGTCTAGTTGGTACAGCAAGTGGTAATACAAATCTGGCACATTCTTTAGCAACGCCCATATCTATCATATAACGATAGAGATCCTGAGCATCATGGAAATGTTGAAAAATCTCTTTATTCAACATTTTCACCTTTTCTGGATCTAGATCATCTGTAGAATTCTGACGATTCTTCTTATCCTGCCTTCTTAATTCTGGTAAAGGTATTGCATAACCCTTTGTCATTAAAGAGGTGTCAGCATACCTTTGGGAAAATTCCTGAAAGGTGAAAGATCTATGACGCAATATCTGAGCAGCAAGACCTCTAGTGGTCTCGATCTCAAGTGTCATAAATGCTTGTTCAAATATAGACCAATGTTGATGCTTAATACAATAAGCAAGCAACTTAGCATAATCTGGATTATCCTGATTGTTGGGATTAGAGACCCTAGCGATATACGCTATTTGCTCCTCAGGATTTGGTGTTATCTGAATCAGTTTTACTGTCATTCTGTAGTTTTCTCAGTTGTTTCAATTTAAGTTGTGCTTTAGCATTTCTTTTTGCCTGACGCATATATCTGAGTTCTTCCTCAGAATACATTTCAGGATGCTTCAGTGCTTTCTTCACTAATTTGATCGTTTCCTTTAGTCGCATAATACGCTTTAAAATAACCTGCTAGTCCGTTTGTTGTAACTTGTTTACTACACCAATCATCGGCACATTCATAAATGGCACGATTATAGGTACTATTACCGTATTTAGACATCAGGATCTTGAGTACCTCCTGTCGTAGCTTAAGTTTTGCGTCATCCATGCAATTTAGATAAGAAAGGAATTAATTTATTAAATTCAATAACATAGAATTTACTTCGTGAAATGCCCAGTTGAAGCATTTTAGCAATTCTGTGTTTTCCGTCAATCATGCGATATTTCTTATTATAAGGATTTGGGGCATTTATCGACAAAATGCCAGGATACTTAATATCGCAAGTTTTGTACCTTCTACCATTGCAGCAAATGCAGTTATCGGTAGTATAGTGTGGATGAAGGTGCATACCCTTCCATCCAATTTCATCATGATCGACTGTTTCTATTATATCATCAGTTAGTAGATGTAGTATATCAGATAAACGCAAAACAGTCGAATTGTCGTTATTGACTCTCCAATCACCATGTATATTGTTTTTATACTGGCAATTATGAATTCCACTAATCGGGATATCCATCATCATCATCCCAAATTTCATCTGGTGCTGATTCTGGGGGAGTTTGAGTATATGCCTCAGTATCAGAATAAATTTCTGACTCCAATTCTTCCACAATCTCTTTAAGAGCCATTACCAAGACTTTCAATTTGCCCTTATTCATTCAATGCCTCTTTAGAAGGTGCTCTAAAGTATTTGTTGATGATATCTATTTGATCCTGATACTTTGCTATTGTATCCAATTCTTTTTCAATAGACTCTAATATGTCAGTATGTTCACCAACACCAGCAGGATGTTCTAGGTAAACTTCTACATTTGCTTTGTGTTTTGCAATATCACCTTGAGCATGTGCTAGTAGTGCTCTTAGGATTTGTTCTCTCATATGTAGTGCCATAAGATTTCCTTTTTTGATATTATACTACAAAAAAAGAGGGGTCGCAACCCCTCTTTATCTTAACTACAAGGTTTTGCCTTGCTTTTGCACTTTATGCCCCGATACATGAGATCGAAGTTTCGTTGTTGTGCTGCTTCCGCAAGAACTGCCTTGCGATGAGCATCAGTGTCGTACTCGACACCACGGTAAGTAACTTTTGCCATTGGCTGTACCTAAAGGTAGGGTGGATAACCCCGTTCCTTCAGTCGGCTTTTGCGTCCCAACATTCGGGTGTTTCTTCTATCACGACCAGAATCATTTCTGCTCGTGTCTCTTCTTCAACCTTAAACTCATAGATCTTATCGATCAATAATTGAGCATCGGCACAAACTAGAGTAGTAGCAACTGCTGCTAAGTGAAACATGTGGGATGAACGGTTCCGTTCCGAGTCGGCTTACTTGCGTCCCTTCTGGGATGAACGATATGTGCATTATAACACATTACTATGTATATGACCAGATACCTGTAATATTTCTTATTAAATCCTGTGGCTCAAAAAAATTCCCGACTTTTTTTTCCCGATTATCGGTAATTAGAGTTCGGTTTTCCCTCAGGAATGCAATCCAAAACTTTTTCCCTTGGAAACCAACCAAGTTCACGCAAGGCAGTAGTGTCAGCACATGTGACATCTCTCTCACCTGGTGTATTCTCCTTGACTGGTAGATTTGCCTGACCAAATGCTTCTGCTAATTCTCTAACTGGTATAGCCTCACCTGTTCCAACATCTATATGTCCAGTAAATGTACTAGTCATTAGATAACAGATTGCTCTAGCAACATCCTTAACATGGATCCAGTCTCTCTTATGATTGGTGATGTATTTTGCATCTCCATCCTGTAGCATCCTGAATAACATATCAGACCTACTGTTCTCACCATACACAGTCTGGAACCTCATCCCTACACTGTTAGGTGGTGCTTGTAGTTCATTAACCTTCTTGGTAATACCATAAGGATTCTGCCACCACTCCTCTACTTGTGCTGAACTAGCATAGAGTAGTCTGACATTATATCTCCTACAATAATCAAAGATGGGTTTAGACTTCTCTACATTATTCTCCCAGAATACATCAGGATTATCTAAACTGCCTCTGATGTTAGCAAATGCTGCGAGATGTATAACATAATCATATGGTTTCTCGAACATACTAATCTCAGACTGAAAATCCCCGACATCATCGGGGAAGTCCATACCATCAACAAGGTATCCATAACCTGCATCATGTCTAAGGTGATTGAAGACATAACTGCCTATAAATCCCTCATGACCAGTAACAAGGATCTTAGTCATTCTTTTTGCGTTTCTTTTTAGTTGGGACAGGAGCATTACCCCACATCGCAGGGTTTCTTGTGCCGTTAGTGTATCCTATCTTTTTGAGACCACCCTTAAGTTTATCCCAATAGAAATCAAATACATCTGCTCTCTTACCAGCAATCACTATATCATAGTGCATCTTGTCAGAGTTATCAACAGTGTACTCTACCAAATATGAATTGGTAGGTAATGATTTGACATTAGATTTTTCTAATGAGCAGTCAGGTGCATGGATATTAATCCAATACTTATCCTTTGCTAATTTTCTGTCTTCAGCACTCCAAGTCTTAGGTGCGTCCTCCCCAGACGATATCGGGGAAGGCTTCTTTAACGACTGGGAAGCTGCATCTGTATTTTTTGGCAAGTTTCTTGTCCTTTACTAAACATAATATTTCAGCCTCATTTGGATCTAAGGCTTCAAGGAGTTGAATAAACAATACCTCTCTTCGAGTGTTGTTTATATCGTAGTTGCCTCCTTCAATAAAATTATACAGTGTTCTGTACTCAGATGCAAGCTTGTTTTGAGATTCAGGTGTTGGAGACTCATTCTTTTTGTATGGTACATCACCTTCAGGTAACGCACTCTTAAGACTCTCATCATAATTCCAGATGAGACAATACCTTAATGCTTTAGAGTCATACTGCCTGAGTACCTCTATCTTTTTGTCCTTAGTCTTCTGCTTATGAACAGCATCCAAGACTTCATGAACCGTTGGTTTTGGTGGTAGTTTAGCCATGATAATTTCAAAAGTTAATCGTCGTCTTCCTCATCATCCACAAGATTGTCGAATCGAAAAGCAATCAGTGATTCGGGAATGATATTTCCATTCTCATCATACATTTCTGGATGTGATGGAGGATTTATGTTAGGTCTGTCATGATGGTAGAACATGTACTCTCGGAGTACCCATCCTAACATGACTGACACAAGTGCAGTCAAAATAATAAAGAATGATCCGAAGACCAGAGATACTGGTAACATGCTCTGCCCTCAATTTGCTTTTATTTAGCAGCTACAGCAATGTTGTTTTCTTTAAAATATGCAGCAACTTCAGCAGCACCACCAATATGCTTGCGACCATCTTGATGGTCGTGAATCACTTGAGGGAAATGCTTAGTACTAAACTCTGACTCAAATTCATCAATTGTAAAGTGTTCATCAAGAGTATACACGACATAAGGTTGCTTTGTCAAATGCATTAACTGATGCACCTTATCACAATACCCACACCCTTGCATTGAATAGACTATAAACATTGGATTCTTTTCGCAGTTACGGAGCTTTGTAGTTGGATCATAAAAATTATTATGCCTATGATGAGCATGAGTTTCCTTCATGATAGCATAAAAAATTTATTTATTAAAGGTAAGTTGCCTCTCCGTCTTGACCTCCGTACACAACGATGTTAACATCTCTTAAGTCTTCGACAGCAGGGATACCATTGTATATTGTAACACCAAATCCCGTTGTTGTCCTGTCATATACAGTTGGGTTAACAAGACCACCTGGGAAGTTGTTAGTACCTCTACCATCTATCACAACAGCATAATTATTATCCTTCATTGCGTCAGCAAAGTTAACTGTGTATACACCTGTTGATTGCTGCTCAATGGAACTAACATTATGTGAACGATCCCCAGGAACATAGTCACTGTTACCTACACCTAGGTTAGTGTTCATGTACCATGCAGTAGCACGACCCTCAAACATCTGGGTGTGAGTACATGTCTTCAGACCTGCAAGGTTCTTATATTCACCGACCCTAAGATACTTGTGGAACTCATGGTTGAATACCTGTATGGAGTTACCCATACTTCCCATAGTAGAACCAACTCCTGCACCATAATAGAATAACTGTGGTGTCTCTGGAGTAACTACAATCTCTGTATAAGATCCAGTAACAGTAACACCTTGAGTCATCTTAGAAGGACTGGTAGTACCAAACCCTACTCCTTCACCAGAAGCAGCATAGTAAAACTCTAAAGGATAGTTTGCTTGCTGTGCAGCATTCTCAAATCTATATGTCTGTCCAACTTCAAACCTTAAGTAAGGTGAATTATATCCTTGAATATTAATTGATTTATCAGATCCAATGCCATTGTACCTATGGTTGATAGTCTTACCACCAATGGTAACAGGTAATGGTTTAAAGTTACCTTGGAACTCTGTGTAAAGACTCTTAGAGGTCTCTGCAGCACCTGTTAAGGTCGAGAAGGATGCAGTCTGTGCAAAGTTAGCATTCAATGCATTAGAAGCGATCCCTGCGTTGTCTGCAAAGGTAGCAACACCACACTTGTCAGAGTAACTAGCAACACCACAGATGTCAGCATGAGGAACCTTCTGTACAGTAACAGTAGCAATACCAGAGGATGAGATGATAGTATCAAGACTCAATCCAAAGTTTACTGTCTGTGCTGTTCCTACTAAAGTATTATCATTTCTAATACCAATACCAGATCCAGTTGCAACAATATTTGTTAACTGACTACCATCACCATAAAACTTATCAGTGGTGGTAATGGGGAACATACTTTTTATTTCAAAAGTAGTAACAATACCTGATGCCATTGTAGCAGTGGCAGCATTACCTGAACAAGCATCTGCATTGTCAGCATTAGTTGCTACTCCAGCATTAGTTGCATAGTCAGCAGTGTAAGCATTAGATGCTAAACCAACAGCGTAACTAGCATCAAGAGTGAGAGCAGTCTGTGCAGTACCTACTAGGTTTGGTACACTAACTGTTACAATACCAGCAGAGATAGGAGATACATCTAAGTACTTACCGAAGTTAATAGTAGCAGCAACACCAATAGCAGCATTCTCATCACTAATACTAACACCTATACCTTGAGCAATGACACCAGTTATTCTGGATCCATCACCAACAAATGCAGTAGCAGTTACAACACCAGTAGTATTAACACTACCATCAGTTCCAATACCACTGTCAACATTAGCAACAGGTTCAGTATAAGCAGCGAACGCTACATCAGTTCTAGATGCTCTAGTGACTAGAGTTTGACCACTAGCAATACCTATGTTGTCTATCTTAAGATCTTGTAATGGTTTTAATCTTAAACCAAACAAGAAGAAGTCAGAATGTTGGAAGGTGCTGATATCACCTGAAGCAATACCAACAGAGACTGCAGCAGTTCTATCTGAATTTCTATTAGAAATATGAATAGTTGCTACACCATCATAAGCAGCAGTTGCTAACCCTACATTGTCATTGATCTGAGGGAAGGCAGTGCTACTAATATATGCATTCTGTCTACCTAATGACTTAGCAATATCTAACTTAGTATTAGGGAATGATCTAGATGCAATAGCAACAAAACTTACACCTGGTTTAGATGATGAAACATATATCTGATCTCCTGCCTTCAATGTAACATCATCATACATTTCATTGCCACCCACTTCCATTGGGATACCATAAGCAATGTAATCATCTTCAGTATTATCATCATTAGCAGAGATTGAAACTGAATGTGTTAACCTCTCCTCTGTCTGGTTTGATGCAGATATATTAAGAGTTACCAAACTAGTAGCAGTATACAATAAAGTATTAGTAATAGTACCATCTGTATAGGTTGTCTTCTTAGATGCAACTCTACCAATAACACTGGATACTTGTTGAGTAAATCCTTGATCTACACCAGCATCAGCATTAATGTAAGCTATCCTAATAGTACCTGATCCATCAGCAGTTCTAGTATTGTATGAACCATACCAGAAATCAGCTTTACTAATATCATTTTCCTGATCAAGGAATAAATTATTTAAAGTTTGTATAGATCCTACATCAGTACCACCGCCAACAGGAGCAGATACAGTAATAGTTCCAACCATACCACCGTGGTATTCACACTGATAATAATATGTTCCAGCAGCACTTGGTGTCCAAGTAACAGTTCCAGATTCTGTGCCACCATTAGTAACACCAGTTGCTTGATTTCCTGTTCCTGTTCCAGCAGCAGTCTTTACCCAGAATGGATGTCCTGAAGCATTAACAGCAAAATTAAGTGTATCACCAACATTAGCAGTAACAGTTACATTATTACCTGAAACAGAACCATTCCTATCAGTTCCCGAAAGTGTATAAGCACCTGATCCACTATTAGTTACATCTATAGAATAACTTTGAGGAGTAGATCCTCCACCACCAACACCTGTCACCCAATTCTTTGCATCAGTAGGAGTAGCAGTTGGAAATCTCTGGGCATAGAGACCCATAAGACCACAAACTACAGGTGCAGCAGCAGATGTTCCATTGAAATAACAATCAAAGAACTTATCATCATCATACCTTTGATAGTCTCTGTTTGCAGATATGTTATGCATACCAGCAGAGAGTGTCTCATCTGCAGGAGCATAAACATCAACACCAGGACCATTGTTAGAGTAATCTACTTTTCTTTCTTTACCTGAGGAATCAATATAATCATCAATCGCACCCACATTAATAACTGGGTGATACCCTGTCACAGTATTGAATCCAACACCAGATGGGTTCATAAAGTCTCTTGACCCTACTGGAGTTGATATATTATTAAAGTCTGGTCTTGAATCATTTGATCCAAACCATTTATCCTGAACACAATCTATTCTATGAGCATCAGTGAATCCATATCCAATTCTCTGGTTATTATTACCTGCAGCAGTAACAAAGATGACACCTGCATCCATCATTTCTTTTCCAGCTTCATCAGTAGCATTACTTCTTGATGATGTTGTCCATGATCTGTATGCACCAAGAACTTGGTTGTTTAAACCAGCAAGTAGATCATTAATATCAGCAGGATCAGCAGGAGTAGTCAGTGGCATACTAATGTACCCAGATGCTCCTGCAAATCTATACACTATAGAAGTAGAGTTGACTGCAATAGCAGCTTGATATCCCCATGAACCATTAACTACTGTTGGACTTTTCACTCCAAGAGTAGGGTTACTTGGTTTATATTGATGGAACAACTTAATTAAATCATAAGATGTTTCAATATCCATACCAACAGCATCAGCAATACATGGCATGTTCCAAATGGATGCCTTAAATGCTAGACCAAAGTTCTTACCTGCAGCAAGACCAGCACATGCAGTACCATGTCCATTAGTAATAGCACTATGACCTGTACTACCAACTCCAACTGCTCTATCAGCAGTATAAAGACTTGGAATTATAATTTGTGGTACTCCAGCAAAAGAACCAGTTCTCTCATTAACATTTTCCCACCAAGTAATAGCTTTATCAGTAGCAATACCTGTACTACCATCTGCTTTAGTGTATGTAAAATTATTACTAGTAAACCAATCTGGGTCAATATAATATGGACCATCTAGTACTATATCCTTTACCCTACTTACTCCATTCTCATCTAAAAATTCTGGATGAGATTGTAAAACACCTGAGTCTTGTATAACTATGTCAACATCCTTACCATCATAATTGTAATTAACATTACGATAGATAGGTGCAACATCATTAACAGATCCTCCCCATACATCTCCAACAGTTTTGACACCTACCCTATGAACAGCCCAGTTAGTTCTGTTTAATTCTGCACTAGTTGGGTTAGTAGCAGGAGGTCCATTAGGAGAACTTAGATCACGATATACTTTAGGTGCAGTTGACCATCTATTTGCAACTGGTTGTGGCTTTGGGAATGACTCAGGGTTATCTTTTAAAGATAGTTCAATCCACTTAACACGATGATGCTTACCTATCTCCTCTGCTTCTTCTTCAGTTAACTCATAGGTTCCACGAGTAGGACTGACTGTCTTCTCATCAGTACAAGTGATCTTCCTATCAGGAATACCATCCTCATTAGAGTCTACAATAAGAGCACCATGAATATTTGTCCAATCTTCAGGACTAGCAACGCTAAGAGTATATCTTTTTAAAGTCATGTCACAATTACACGGAACACTTTTTTAGTATTTATCTGTGCTAGAATATATAAAGTAAAGATTTTATGATGCATATTCTTACAGGATCTGATGGTTTCATTGGTAAACACTTCAAGAGTTCTCTTGATGGTGTGCTTGAAGTTGATCTAGAGAACTGTCTAGACTTCTTAGATAACTTCAAGAGTTGGGACAAAATAGATATGATCATCCATCAAGGTGCGTTGTCCTCTACAACCAACAAGAACATTGAGATGGTGTACAAATATAATATTGACTTCAGTATTAAATTATTTGAGAAAGCAATTGAGTATGGTATCCCTGTTAAGTATGCTAGTTCAGCATCTGTCTACGGTAACCAACAAGGCATTATAAATCCCCTGAATTACTACGCATTATCTAAAGCAACAGTAGATTACTGGGTCTTAGATAACATTGAAAGGTTCGTACATATCCAAGGGTTTAGATACTTTAATGTGTATGGATCAGGTGAGCATCATAAAGGACAGATGGCATCACTAGTCAGTCAATTCCAATGGCAAGCAGCTACTGGTCAAATACATCCGTTTGAAGGGAGCGATCAGATACTGAGGGATTATGTATGGGTGGGTGACCTTGTAGCGGTGGCGTTATCAAACACTGCTGGTTCTGGCATATTCGATCTTGGCACAGGGCAGCCAATATCAATTGACACTGTAGCTCAATTAGTTTCATCAAAAACGCAGTCGAAATTGATTCCAATCCCATTTCCACCTCATCTAAAGGGTAAGTATCAATATTATACCATAGCAGACATGAGTTGGCTCAAAGATTACAGATTTAAAACAGTTAAAGAGTATCTCCAGGTATAACCCTATTAGAATCAGAGTCAAAGTGTTGAGTAGAGAACTCAAATAGTTCTGCGTCTTCTATTGCTACCATCTGATGTCTGGTGTACCTACAACAGTGGAAACTATCACCAGGTTCTAGGATCATTGTCTTTGCATCCTCTAACTTATCAGTCTTACCATAGAACAAATGGATCTTACCTGACTGTAAGTAGAAGGTCTCATCCTTTAGGATATGATAATGCCACGAGCACCTATGGTTCTTCTTAATAAACAATAACTTACCACAGTACTCAGAGGAGTTAGCAATCCACTTCTCCCAACCCCATCCTTTCGGTACAAATTTAGGTTTAGTTTCTTTCATTTAAAAAAATCATAATCGTTTATGCCTTTATCATCAATAAAGAGATCGGCATGGGGTTTACCAAAGATTAACTGATGATATTTACACCCCCATATATCTAGCTGCATTTTAGTGAGGGGTTCCACTACATCCACTGCTTTCTTTGCTGCTTCTGCATGAGGAAGATCTTTATTCCTACCCATAGCACGAGCAGTCATGTATATAATGTAGTGTCCCTCATCATATAACTTATTAATCTTTTCTATCCTATCCTTCTTAGGAGTAGCACCTTCATACTGACATGACTTACATGTACCAGGTGTACATATAGTACCATCTATATCAAAACAGTATCTCATTTCTTTGTGGTCCCCAATAAAGATCTTTGATAGGATAAATTTCTTTTGATCCTGTTAGTTTACGCCAGGCATACATTGCCATACCAACAGCAGTACCAGCATCAGTAGACACTGGTTCAACATATAGTTTAGCACCTTCTGGTAAATGTTTCAAGTAATTATAATTAGCAACACAATTTAAAGCACAACCTCCTGACAATACTATATTATTACTGACCTCTAATGCCCTATCAATTAACCCTATCATATATGTTTCAAAGTCTTTCTGACATCTCCATGCTAAATTCTCAGCAATAATATTATCATAAGGTATTAAATTAATCCCATTAGGATCTCGCTCCCATAAGGTCTCATCAATCTGACCGTCTATTATAAATGGTTTAATATTAGGATCATATTCACCATAGGCAGCAAGACCCATAACCTTACCACAATCAAGAGATCCAAACCCAAGGTACTCACTAACACCAGAGTAAACAAATCCAATACCCATACCTTTAACAGTATGTTGTGAAACTAATTTTTGATACACCTTCTCAAAAGAACTAGGATAAGATGCTTCATAGATAGTCTCTACTTCATATCCTTCATTCAGAAGAGCACCTGCACCATCAACACTTATACAAACAGCATCTTCAAACCCAGAATTATAAAAACCTAATGCTGCATGAAATAAATGATGATCATCAATCCAATCAAGATATTCTTTTTTTATTTCTACATCCTGATCAATCTTCTTAGATAATTCAAAAGTAAAATCTAAGACTGTCTTATATCTTTCTTCATCATGTTTAAGAGATGTGTGAAAGACATGAGTAATATTTTCAACACGACTAAGACAATCAGCGATAGCTAAGTAAGGTCTAAAGTCATGCTTCTTTCTACTAATTCTTTCTTCTTCTAAGTGAAAAAAATCAGTAGGGTTTTTTAAATAACATACTGATGCATCATGAAAACAATTATAGGCAAGTAGATTACTTGATGATGGCATCAACATCCCCCATTGTCAAAGTATATGTACCAGGATATTGTACTGACTTTGCTGCTGCTCTATTAGCAAAATTAATAGACTCTTTTAGATCAGGAAGTTGTATGTAATAAAACACTAATGCTGCTAAGAATGTATCACCAGCACCAGTAACATCAAACACGCTAGTAATAGGTACAGGAAATGTCTGATGATCCCACAAAGCACCGTTAGGACCATTAGTTACAATCATATTCTTACCGTTAGGTATATGATCAGGATCTAATAATTCAAACTCTTTCTTATTAATTTTATAGATGACATTATTATATTGTGTAGGTAGTTTCTTCTTCTTAGTGTCAACAAATATTTTAATACCTGGATTCTTAGGTGCTATTAAATCAATTAGATTATCATCAACATATCCTTTATTATAATCAGATATAACAACAGCATCATACTCTAGATGCATTGCTGCCATTCTAAGTTCTGCTTCACGCAATGGTTTCACTTCAGACTCAGTATCCAAACGCATGATCTGTTGATTAGATCTTTCGTCAACATACCTAGTCTTAGTAATCTTCTCCCTATTAGTCAAGAAGTTTACATTAATACCAAGAGACTTTAAATTCTCATTAACATTCGCTGCCATACCAGGAGCATCTCGATGCTCTCTGAATTTCATGACAGGGACAGGTGCTTCAGGACTTAAACGATCACAAGATCCATAAGCCCATTCATCCGTACAACTATCCCCTATCAATAATACATTGTACTGTCTTTGAAGTTGCATACTTTTCAATCCTATCGTAGAATTTTAAATCGGCAGACCAATACGATCCAATGACCGACTTGTCTTTCCAATCAGAACCAACCACCATTATATCAGGTTTGATTGATTTTACCAATGCCTCAAGAGATTCATCACTATCAAAGTAAGTCACCTCATCCACTGCTTCAAGAGCAATGAGCATTAGTCCTCTGTCTTCCTGATTATATATCGGACGGGTTGGTCCTTTCTTTTCCCGTACTCTATCGTCAGTATCTATACCAACTATAACATAGTTCCCTAAAGACTTAGCATAGTTTAGTAATGATATGTGACCTGGATGTAAGAGATCAAATGTACCATTAACAAAGACTCTTACTGGTGCAAAGGGGTGGATAAATCTTTTCATAATAAACTTAGTAAATCATCATAAGAATACTCTGGTCCAAGATAAGGACTAGAATAATCTCTTCTTGTTCTATCACCTGTTGTTTTATAATGGTGATATAATGCTGCACCCATAGAAGTACCAGCATCATTACTTATTGGTTCAACATAAAGATTTATACCCTCATCTTTAAGTTGTTCCAAGTAATGATAGTTAGCAACACAATTTAAAGCATACCCTCCACTAAGAACAATATTATAATTTCCAGTCATATCTACAGATTCTTTAAGATATTCTGTCATAACATCTTGAGTCTCTTGTTGAACTTTATATGCTAAGTCTTCTCTATTATATTCTCTACCAGAATCTATTAGAACACCTCCAGGAGGGAAGACTGGACTAATAAAATTTGAATTGACTGGAGTATAATAATGAAACATCTTATCATAAAACATAGATGGAATATCATCATTTGATTTTCCATATGAAGCAAGACCCATTGTCTTACCACAATCTAAAGGATGAAATCCAAGATGCATATTAACAGCAAGATATGCACTAGCAAGACCTGCTAAACCATCAATGATACAAATAGATTTTCCATGATCATCTTCGTCAAGTATACTTGTATTAAAGTCTGAATATATTTCTCTTTTAGTAGCAGTTGTACCGCCTAGATGCTTGTAAAGTGTGTTTATCCCTGCAGGATATGAACACTCAAATATACTTTCAGTTTCATAATAAAATGTATTGCCATTATTAAAAGCAGACCCTGCACCATCAACTATAAGTGCCGTTGCTGTTTCAAATCCAGAACGATAGAAAGCACAAGCAGCATGAAGTTTATGGTGTAGTCTACTATAATCTATTACTTTATTTGAATCGTCAATCAACCCTGTCTTTCTACCAAATGAAGTATAGATATCTTCCTCTGCACCAGTGACTGCAAAATCAATCCTAGGGGCATCAGATAGGGGTTGTGTATGAGAAATTACAAGATAATCTAATTGATCAGTATAATCCTTACACTTCTGTAAAGATAATAAGGGAGTTCCATCATGTTTATATCGTGATAGTCTTTCTTCTTCTATAAAGAATACTATCTCACCATCCTTTAGAAGGCAGGTGCTACCGTTATGTCCACGAGTGATACCAGCAATCCATTTAGTCACTGAACCCATCACCATTAAATTTATTAATGTCCATAGATCCAACACTTTTATTCTTAATAGTAATCAACTTACCATACTCAGGAAGATACATGTACTCAATATCACTATTAGCAAGAGTCCTGATACCATCATCGAGTGTTTCAACCAGAGGTTCTCCACCCAAATTAAAGGAAGTATTAAAGATGATAGGGCAACCAGTCTGTTCAAAGAATTCCTTGATGAGTTTGTAGTAGTTCTCATTTTGTTCCTCGGTAACTGTTTGAATCCTACATGTCTTATCAACATGAATGATAGCAGGTATCTTATCTTCAATACCTGGTTGACAGTTAACTGCATACATCATGAATGGAGTCTCATCCATACCACGAAGATCAAACCACTCATGTACATGTTCCTTCAGAATACTACCTGCAAATGGTCTAAAGAACTCACGATTCTTAACAGTATTAACATGATCCTTTCCATCAGGATCACGAGGATCATATAGAATAGATCTGTTACCAAGAGCACGAGGACCAGACTCAGATCTACCTTGGAAGAGTGCGACAATATTCTTATTCAGAATGAGATCAACAATCTTCTTGTCGTCAGCATCTGAAATCTCTGCACCATACTTAGAACTCATTTCTTCAATCTCCGTTTGTGAATGATTATACTGTGGACCATAATACAAATTAGTGATACGATCCTTCTTCTTACTATCTTTGGTAATGTAATGATGCCACAACTCAGCAGCACCAACTGCAGTACCACAATCATTACTCATTGGTTCAACATAAAGATTGATACCTTCATCTTTTAACTGATCAAGATACCAATAGTTAGCAACGCAATTAAGACCATACCCTCCAGCAACAACAACATTATTTTGACCAGTCATCCTAACAGCTTTTCTAATTAAATCCAAGACCTGTTCTTGTGTATCATTCTGTACCCTCCAAGCAGCATTCTTTCTACTTTCTACATCCCATAGATCTTCTCCCTCTACACCTTCTTGACCAGGGAATGTTCTAATCTCTGGTTCATAAAAAGGTTGGAACAATGCACCATTAGGATATCTAGGAGTGAAATATTCATTATCTGCATACTTAAGATCCATATCACCTAGATTATTAAAGAAAGGTCTAAGGTAATCACATGGTCCTCCATATGGTGACAGACCCATAGTTTTACCTGCCTCGATAGCAGGGAAACCACAATAATCAGTAATTGCCTCATATGTTTTAACAATACCTGCTCCCATCCTAGCAATTAATTCATGATTCTCATTTTCTTTAGACTCCCAGTCAATAATATTAGGATCCTTACCATAAGTAGACCAGAATCTAGAATTCATTCCACTTTGAGACATGAAATTTGAAGAAAACTTAGTACCAATATGTTTATACCTAGTATCAAATTTATGAGGATAAGCACAATCAAATATAGTTTCTGTCTCCCAATAGTCATGCAATTCATCTTCACTTATACCAAAGTTAACCCATGACCCTGCACCATCTACTATAACAGCACATGCTTTATCAAATCCAGAATTATAAAAAGCAGATGCTGCATGTAATCTATGATGGATATGACCCATATCAATAACATTAAGAGGCCATCTACCTCCAGTTGCACAGTCTCTATAAGTACCCTCTTGCCATTTATTAGTAACTGTCTCAAGCAATCCTAACTTTCTAAGTAATCCATAGTAAGGATCATCTTGACAATAATCAAGTTTAACTTCCGCATGACATGTCATAGGTGTTGTATGAGCTATGACTAAGTAGTCTAACTTATCAGTATACTCCTTTATCTTTACTATAGATGCTAGAGGAGCACCATCCCACTTAAGTCTACTAAGTCTCTCTTCTTCCAATGAAAATACAACTTCACCATCTTTCATAAGACAGACACCAGAATTGTGTCCTCTTGATATAGCAGCAATCCAAGTCATGATCCAAACCCCTTCTTAGGTGTACTTGTAGGGCAAGCAGGATCATCACAACAAGATTCTTGTAGTTGTGGTGGTTTCTGCTGCTTTCTCTTAACTGATTTACCTAATCTCTTTCTACAAGTATCAATGACAGTTTTAATATCATCCTTAGTCATAGTCATACACTCATCATTTTCCATGTCTTGATAGTCTTCTTCTGTCAATCTAATGGGAGAGAAGGTTCTCTTACCTTCACCTAGATCTATTATATCAAAATCTTTATCGTCTGGATAGGTTATATTAATTGGATATGTTGAACCAGTAACAACAGTTGCAGTAGTTCCTACTGCTTTAGCAATATGTTGACCAACACTATCACATCCTAAGAAATGGTCTGCACACTGAATTATTCCTGCCCACATACGAATTTCAGGAATTTGTGGTAGTGCATGTTCATATTCACTCTCTCCTGTATCAAAAGAGAACTCACTCATAATAATAACAGCATAATCTTTCTTAAGATCAGTAACAATCTTACCAATATCACCTACATTAAAACTTCTAGAAGATGGATCAAAAATATAACCATCAGTATTTTGCACTCCTCTACCAAATGGTTGAACAACTATTACCTTATCCCTACCAGTCTGATTCTTTATCTGTTCTATTGTATTCAGTGCAGTAATACCTTCAGTTTTAGTAACCTTAATGGTAGGAGTAGGAAGTTCTCTAGGTTCATCCAACCCATTGATCTGCATATCATATGCTTGTGATAAACTACACTTCTGATTATAATAATCCCACACTCTATAAGGTTCTGGTGTTATACAATCTCTATCTTTAATCTTATCCTCGAACAAACCTTTATGCCAAACATCATACACATGCTTGTGTAAAATAGGATGACCTTTGAAGAAGTTCATTCCTCCCTCGGCAACGATAACAAAATCGTCATGGGTCTCAGCATATTTTTCTAGTCCTGGAATAGAGCAAATAACACGACCAGCACCGCCATTAATAAAAAATACTTTAGATCTCATAGTAAGAACATCAACAACTTATATAGTTACATAAAAAGAATCTGATTCATACGACTGTGATCGGTAAACATACCTTTTTCGTAGACAGGTCCATGTAATATATCAGCTTGGTATAATACCATTCTATTATACACCATTTCAAAGGTGTGAGCAACCTTCCACTCAGGATTATTCTCTAGAAAATCACTAACTGAATCTGGAGTAGAAATATTACTAGGTATCTGAGGTACACTTATTTCACCTCTGAAAGTATATACATTAGTACCACCACGACATTCTTCTGGGGTATTTAAATAGATAACAGATCCAAATTGAATCTGGGGATTAATATATGGTTCACCAAGAAGAGAATAAGAGTCCTGATGAGGGATCAATCCATACATATTAGTATTACGATGAATATCATTCATCATCGATAGACTACGATCATTTATAATATTAACACTAAATCTAAGGTTACGAAACTCACTAGTAAACTTGTCTTCATTATATCCTTTACCCCAAAGATCTTTATCAGAACAAAGAGTCTGATAAATTTTATATAACTTGTCTCTTACTCGTACAGTATCTAAAAAAAGTCTAGTTCCAGGAAGATGTCCTGGATCCCCCACTGCTATTGGATTATCTTTATTATCAATAACTAATTGTCGAACTTCGTCTGGGTTCTTATAGAAGTTGTCAACAACTACTAGACTCCTTCCACATACACGAGCAACCTTTATTTCTAGGTCATTATTAAGTTCAAACATTTTTTAAAATCCTGTAGGTCAAAAAAAAATTCGGGATTTTTTTTCCCGAATTTTGGTAACTAAAAGTTCATTTTCGTTTCGGGTCTACTTTCCTGGAGGTCTACCGATATGTTCAGCTTGAGGTGTCTTCATATAGTTATCCCAATCTGCCTGTTCTTCTGGATCCTTTGGCCAAGCAATCAAGTGAGTAGCAGTACCAATACCTGCCCAATCAGAAGGAAGATCTCTTAACTTCTGACGATATTTCTTCCAAGCAGTTTTGTATTCACCATCTGGTAGGTCAACAGCAATACGATTATCACAAGCTTGTAACATTCTATTTCTTTCTTCTCTTACTAAATCCCAAGACATGAATGATCCATCATCCTGATATATGTCATTATGATCGCTTCCATCATTCAAAACATGAGAGAACTTAGGGGTAGACCATCCACCAGCACCACTGTTTTGGGTTTTGTCCCAATAGAATGATCTCATATCATATGTTTCACATAATGCATGAGGATCCATTATGAATGGATTATCATCTTCAGCAGGTCCAGCTTGAATTTCAATAACATTAGGAGGTGCTATACCGCCCCACATAACAGCAGCATGTAAAGGAAACTTAGTAGCATCCAATTCTATTCTCACACAATCCTGTGGAACAAAATGAGAAGGGTAATCTGGTTGATCTGCATCCCAAGTTTGGAATACATTTCTACTAGCATTAGATGGTAAATCAAATGTACCACCTATACCCTGTGCTTCCTTATAAAAATCAATAAAGATTTTATCAGGACCAGTATAAGTCTCAATACCTACATTGGTATCATCTTGGTCTTGTCCCATCCAGACTGTAGGTACTGGAAAGATTATAGTTTTAGTAATTTGTGCCATTTGTTTTGTTCAGGTTTGCTCCCTCATTTGTTATTTATTAAGACCAAGTAGTAACAACAACGATACCACCTTGTCCCCAATCTCCCCAACACTGTCCACCTTGTGTAGAAGCAGCGTATCCACCTCCACCAGGGAACATGGAGTGTGCTTGACAGCATCCACGAATAGGACCAGTAGAGCAGAATGATCTACTATGTGTAGTAGGTGATCCCCAAGGACCAGCAGAACCAACCGCAGATGCCCAGTGTTGTGTATGACAGTAGTAGTTACTATGTTCCATAGAAATACCACCCATCAAACCAAATTCACCACCACCACAGTTACCTTTGCTATATCCAAACGCACAAGCAACACACTCACCGTAGCAGGTAGCACACTGTTTATGATATCCACAGTTGTAACACCAACCACCACATCTTTGGTAACCGTATGATCCACCAACTGCACATAAATTACTTACTCCTGATCCTTGAACATATGATGTATATCCCGTCCTTCCACAACCTCTTCTACCATTACAGCAACCGCAACAACTACACTGACTAGATCCACCAGCACAGATAGTATATTGTGTACCTCCTGGTGTAAAGTCTCCCTTATGAGAGTGTATAGTCTTAGAAACATATGCTCCAGAACCACCAGGCGTTCCACGGTTAGTTTGACAGCAACGAGCAGGACCACCTGATCCTCCTCCACCTCTCATTTCAAACTTAATAGTAAGAACCTTACCTGGAACCGTCCAAAGGCAGCAACAACCACCGTTAGGTCCACCCCAATAGTTATCATTCCAGAACATATATTGTTCTGTTACAGCAGTGGAGAATCCTGAGACCTGTGCTGGTCCTAGGGAGTTGGGTTCTATTGCATCCCCTCCATCTATCTTTTTATAAGTTTGATAATCAGCCATTGGTTTAGCAATTCCGTATTAGTATTTAGCAAAATATAACAAAAAGGGAGTGATGCACACTCCCGTGGAAAATTAGATGGTAATGATTCTCCATCCTTGTGTTCCATCATAGAAGACAAGTTCAAACGCAGCACCTTCAGTAGATACTGTCATGTCTGAAGCAGCACCCATGATTGGATTACCGTTTCTACCAATCGTTAGGTTGCTGGTATCGAATGTACTGTTAGCATCAAAGATTCTAACGCTATCACCTTGAACTGGAGATCCAGGTAGGGTAACAGTGAATCCACCACCAGATGTGTTAGCAAAACACTGTTGTCTATTAGTAAGAGTTGTGTTACTTGATGTAGATACATTAGCGTATGCACCTAGAGGTAACCAATCTGCACCGTTATAAAATTCAATTCCATTTGCATCAGTGTCGTAACGAATACCACCTTCTAATAGATCACCACCAGCAGGTCTAGATGCTTGAGTACCACGAGGAGGAACCAACATACCAGAAGTATTGTCCATCCTACCTCTTGTTAGGAATCCACGAACTGCTTTCTCTGTAGGACAAGCAGCGTTAGAGTCTCCACCCATTGTTTCATCAGAGGAGAACTCACTAATAGATTCACCAATCTGACCACCAATAGCACCCAGTTTCAATTCTGTCAAACCAGAAAGGTTGAATGCGGAAGCGTCCAAGGTAGCAGCACCAGTTAACTGGTTAACTGAGAAGTATTCTCCAACCCTGAAGTTACCTCCTTGGTCAGTAGATACAAAGTAGATTCTACCAGGTGAGACTGTGTTAACCTCATTACCTTGAGCAGCACTGTTCTCATCTACATTTGGATAGTTAGTAGTAGTTGTATTACCTGTACCAATCAATAGGAAGTCATGACCTGTTAGACGAATCTTAGAGAACTTACTTCTCATCACGACTCGCTGATCATCCATACCTATAGTTGGAGATGCTCCTTTACCTGGAGCAATGTTAACTGTAGATCTACCATCACCAAGAGTGATAGCACCAACAGATGTCTTACCAACACCACCACCACCAATGTATGTGTGTACACCTGTGAAGGTTGATGGTACATTCTCAGTAGCACTGTTCTTATCATTCAGTACCTGAACTGAGAAGAATGTGTTACCAACTCCAGAAATCTGAAGTGGAATGTCGTTAGCAGGGTCAGTTACTCTTGGATATGCAGCAGAATCACCACCACCTACTTGACATTGGAAGTAAAGTGATCCAGTCTTAATTCTTACAAAGTCACCAAACTCTAGGTTATGATTAGTCGTTGTATAGACTGTCATAATACCAGTCTGAGGTGAATATATTGCGTCGTGTACATCTGCCTCAGTTGGTTGTACATAGTTAGAAGCAGTTCTAACGATGTAAGAGTTAGGATCAGAGAATCCTATACCTGTAGTAGTAAATCCAAGTGCGTCACCAACCGTTAGCGAAGTTGTTAAACCTGCTAACTCTAACAAGATACCTTGCTGTCCTTTAATAGAATCAGATGCAGATGCAATTATAGTATGTCCTGTACCACCAGAACCAACAGAATCAATTTCTACCCTCTCGCCAGGTTGGAATACAGTTGTACCAACACCGACTGCACCGTTAGATGCAACAGTAGGATCGCTGGAAGTGTTACCAAATCCAACAAAGTACTTGAAGTAAACTGAGTCACTAGATGACTGATCGTTAGTCAAAGTAGCACGAGCACCTGATGTAGCACCACGCATGGTAGCACCAACAGCAAGCGTACCTGTTGTTTGACCAGCAAGTAGAGCCATCTTATCACCGTACAGTGTGCCAGGTCTTCCTACTTCATGAGTAGAGAATCCAACTGCAAGAGCACCGTAAGTACCATAAGAGTTGTTACTTGATAGAGAACGAATCTCTGAACCAGTGTCTGAAATGTAACCGTATGCACAGTAGTAAGTGAAACAGGATACAATCTCAGCAACAGCATCATCTTCTAGGTAAATTCCGACACCACCTGACATAACATTGGTGAAGGAGTCAAAAACCATTGACTTATAACCCTTACCTTCTGGGTTCTTATGGTGTACACCACCTTCTAGGTAGACACCGATAGCACCACCATGACCACTACCATCAGTAGCATTATGTCCAAAGCATGTGCAGTCCTTAATATATGCAGATCTCTTAATAACTGACTCATTAGGGTTGAATCTTAGATAGACACCACATGCAGTAGTACCAACACCAACCTTATTCTGCATCTTAGCAGTGTTGAATGGGTCGTTCTCATCAAAATCAAATCCTTCCATACCACGCATCGTGATACCTTGGATTGTTACAGCGTCAGACACATAGAACATGGTCGAACGATTGTTTGGTGTTACACCATCAGTTGATAGTCCAGAAGCAGGTCTAATAGTAGAACCTCTAAGAACATCACCAGCAATGGAGAAGTTCTTATTCAATGTCATTGGTAGTACTTCATCAAAAGTACCAGCAGATAGCTTCAGGATAATTGGAGCAGCATCTCTTATTTCACCACCAGACACATAGGTGTGAGCAAAGGTTGAAGGACCAACCATTGCACTAAATGTATTCTGATCAATAACACTTTCAACTCCGAAGAAGAAGTCTCCAGTCTTACCATTCGGGAAGACAGATGATGGACCTAAACCAGAGTCACAAGTGAACGCTAGTCCAGTTATCTTAACCTCACCACCAGGGAATAAGTTGTGACCTGCAGCAGTGATGGTACAAATACCAGTAGGACCATCATAAACCGCATTGGTTACATCATATGTTGGGTTAGTTGATGTACATGCAAAAGCAATTGTTTTAAATGCAGCATCAGGTGACTCACCAGAGAATGTATCTTGACCTAATTCAGGGTCAACATAATAAATCTTAGTTAATTTACCAGTATATTGCCACTCAACCTCATTAGTTCCACCAGCTTTCAAGAATGTACCAGCAGTACCGATACCTAGTCTTGTTGGACCAGTTGCGTTCCTAGTTAATAGGTCACCCTTAGTAGTTAAGAGTGCTGCACTGTCTCCAATAGCAAATGCTTGCCAGCAGTTGACTGATGTTCCAGGTTCTACATTAACATTGGTAGAAGCAACTGAAATGTATGCTGAAGATTGATACTCAGCAATGTCACCAATCTCATAAGCAGTTGTTGTGGTGTAAGCACCAGTCCAACTAAATCCTCTATTTAATAGAGCCCAACCATTAACACCAGTATCAATAGTAGTACTACCAATACCTGTTGGTCTATTATTAACTTCTATCTTTAATATGTCAGCTTGATAGGTGTTACCACCAAATCTTACAATCTGACCTTTAGAATAAGCAGTGTTATCACTATAAACATCAGCACCACCTGTACCTATACCAAGGTTCAGGAATGACCAGTCACTTTCGTTCTCGTTAGGCTGCTTAAGTCTAGGGTTAGAACTTATAGCAACATAAGTAGACCCTTTCCATTCAACAATATCTCCTCTTTGATATCTTTCTGTATTTAAATATCCACCCTTGTTTTCATAACCAGAAGAGATCTGTGTAAAGTTCTGTGCTGGTGGGAAGAATGCATCCGAACCAGCAACTAAACCATCTACTGATTCTATCCAATCAATTGGTGTTTGGAATGATGCTGTACAACGATACTCTCTTGGACCAAAGAGTGTTACATCGTTAACACCATAGTATGTGTTAGTAGTATACGCACCAACAAAGTTAAGACCTTCTTGGAATAGTTTCCAGTTAGCAGGTAGATCTACACCTTCAAAGCTACTCGACAAGCCAGATGAAGTATGCTGGTTTGTACAAATGTACATGTTACCGCCTTCTTTGACGATATCATCTTGTACATAAGCAGTTGAAGCAGTCCAGTCTCCTTTAGATTCAAAACCACCTGTATGAAGTTGCCAGTAGGCAGCATCACTAGTAAAGTTTGCCGCAAGGGCTTGTGAGGTATGGTTACCTACGCAGACATATGAGTTCGCTCCAAACCTTACAAGGTCGTCGATGACATATGCCGTGGATCCAACCCACGCATCACGCCAGTTGAACTTCAGTCTACCAAGTCTAAATTCTGCCATTGTTAGTGATCTCTATACAGGTCCAGAGTATGTGTGGGATCCATTGACTTGAAGGACTAAATATCCATCATTGTCTAGGAAATAATTTATGTTACGCCTATCGTAACGGATCTGTTGATATTTATCCATTGGATGATTGCTCTTGGATTTTTGTTCAGTGGTTTCTTCCACATAATCCTGGTAATCTCCAAAGCCTTCAACCTGAGTACCATCCAATCTGAATGGTTCAAAAGTTTCAGTTGTTGATGCAGTACTCACCTTAGTAAGATGCAGCATATCATCAGCGTCTCTTCTCAAAGCATACACATAGTATCCTTTTGAGTCCTTCGGTTGGAAGTGTGAGTTACTTAGTGAGAGGGCCATTAGCTAACAATACTCCAGTAAGATCCGTTCCATAAAAGCATAACAGTTATCGTAGATACATCTAAAATTAGAGGTGGTTCCTCTATATTTCCGATAGCATCACGAAATTTATTCACAGCGTCAGTGATAATAACATTATTTATGTGCCAAGTGTTCGCTGCATCATGTACTTCGATACTATCTCCAACCGATAAACCAACGGTGGGCATCGAGAAAGTTAATTCTCCATTAGTTGTATCAAGAATGTACCGTTTGTTAACAACAAATGCTGCATTAGCATTCTGGTAATTCCATACAGGAACCGCACCAGTAGCAGCAGATGCAACCGTTTCAATGTTATCTCCATTTCTAATGTAGATCTTTTGGTCTACAATATTAATCGCCATCTCTCCGTCTTGGAGATCGGACAGACCTGGAATCTGTCCGATGGTAGTACTTCGTTTTG
>Ga0208158_1000160_pt1 | contig 28790 bp, 51 predicted proteins | sample 8_EtaG_FD_184081 | JGI IMG/M metagenome (GOLD analysis project Ga0208158, IMG submission 184081) | Marine viral communities from the Subarctic Pacific Ocean - 8_ETSP_OMZ_AT15162 metaG (SPAdes) (version 2) | ecosystem: Environmental > Aquatic > Marine > Oceanic | place: Pacific Ocean | collected...
AAGGATATGACTTGGTTATTTGTTGTGTAGATAACTTAGGCGTAAGAAAGACCTTATACAACACAAGTCTTAAATGGCTTGATTTACGAGCGCAAGGCAGAAATGCCGCTTTAGTAAGTTATAAGGCCGACCCGAAAATGTATGATATGCTTTTAGCGGGTGAAGAACGGTCTTTTTCTTGTCAAGGTGATTCTTGGAATGGTTCAAATGAGGGAGTTCATTTTATGCAAGTTGCTATTGCGGGAATGGGCGCACAATGGACTCAAAGATGGTTTCAAAATAATGATGAAGTTAGAGATTATATGGTGGTGAATCTATGAGTTGGTTAAGTAAATGGTCTAATCAAGAAATAGCATATGTTGTTTCAGCATCAGCAAGGCATGTATCTTGGGATAGAATGGCGAGAAACTTTAACAGAAAGTTTGACACAACTGTTTCAGGCAACACTCTTAAAAAATTATATAGAATGCTGACTGAAAATAATGTAGATTATCCCCAAGAAGAAATTGATTTTATACATAAGTGCCATCATAATCTTATGACTGAAAAACAAACTATGATGGCTTACGGTGAAATATTTGGTAAGCCTCTCAACATTAAAAGATGGGAGAATCTTTTGAAACAAACCCCATCAAAAGAAATTCAAGAGGTAATTAAACCTCAAAAAGAAAATAAAAATAAGGAAGTGAAAAATATGAAAAGAAGTAAATATACGAAAGAAGAAATTAAGCAAATAAGGGCTTGTAAAAGTGCAAAAGAAGCAAGAGTTCTTGCTAAATCATTTGGCAGAAACCCACCGGCAGTTGAACGCCAATGGTATATTGTTAGAAAGAAGCCTAAAAGCAGTTCTAAGAAAGAAAAACAAATGCAGACTATTAATGCCAAATTGCTTAAAGCCGGATTATCCGATAATAATGGCTATTCAAAGAAGCAAAGAGAAGCACTTGGCCTTGATTATTGGCCTCCAAGAAGATTTGATATGGAATCTAAAATTGGTGATAAGATAACAAAGGAAGATGCAGAAAAGTTTGTAGCACTAAAGAATGCTCATATTAAAAATATGGGAACAAGGAAAAGAAAAACTGAATCTAAGTATTTAGATGTAGAAAAGGTAAATCGTTCTATCGTTGTAAAGCCTAATGTAGCAAAAACTATGTGGACAGAAGAACAAGATTTTGATATTCTTTGTAATTTTTATGAATTATCAATAGATGAAGCAAGAGCAAAATTCAATCAATCCTATTCTGTAATAGCAGGTAGATTAGAATATCTTGTTGATAGCACAGAACCTCAACACCATTCAATGCTTATAGCCGCCTCTAAGGTCATTAACAAGCGTAAGGCTAAGTCGGCCAAGCCGTCAAAACCAAGCCGTAAGGAGCGAAGGAAAGCAAGAAAAGAAGCAAGATTACAAAAGAGACTTGATAAGATTAAGAAACAACTAAGGAGAGATTAAAATGGGTAAAATAAAAGACCACTATTTTAAAGAAATTAATAGTGATGATGACGGATATGATAAATATTTAGAAGAAATAGAAATAGCAAGAGTGGAGGCTGAATATCATGTTATGTCAGCATATGAAGATATTCTTAAAGAAAGATTAGAAGGTGTGCCACACGATGATAAAACATTATTAGAGATGGTAGCATATCATAATATTCCTTTCCATGATGCTATTTGGCATGCTTCAACCGAAATACTACCTAATTTAGAAGTTCAAGTTGTTATTGATGCAAAGAATGATTGTTATGTTTCATCCGGTTCATCCGGTTTTGTTGATTTTGGTTCTGTTCCTAAAGGAATGAAAATGCCTGTTAGATGTTGGATTCATACACACCCATTCGGTAGTGCTTATTTTAGTGGAACAGATATTAGCACAGTATCTATTTGGCAACCATTAATGGAAACTGCTTATGTTTTAGGTGGGAAAGGTCATTATGGTTTTTGGGAAAACGATAAACCTAAACAATTAGATATTTATGTTAATCACGATTTAGAAAGAACTCAAACATGGAATCAATTTGGAGATGGAGAAGAATGACAAAAATTATGATTTGTGTTTTTTGTGATGAAGAAGCAAATGATGATTTAGGTTATTGGTCGTGTAGTAAGTGCCAAGACCATGACGGCATAAAGGAAGTAGATGAAAAAGAATATTATGAGGAATAAATATGTATAATAAAAGAAAACAAAAGAAAAGAGAATATGGGGAAATAGTTGTAGATGAAGAACCTAAAACTCTTCTTGAAAGACAAAGAAGGCATCAAGAAAGACACCCTAATGATAAAAACATTAGAAGGGAAGATAGAGGCATTACTTGGTCTAAAGAAACAGAAAGAGACAAAAGACTGAAACAGTTCTACAAAACTCATACATCAGTATGGGTTTCCGAAACTGCAAGAGGTTGGGTTGCTTTACCATCGGAGGAAGAGGAATGAGGGCTATTGGAGATAATTGCATAATTAAACTTGAGAACTCAACTTCTTCAAGTGGTATTCAAATCAAAACTGATGGTAGGGGGCTTGTTGTTTCATGTCCTAAATATCCCGAATTAGAAGGTCAAGAAGTTCTATTTGATGATAGACATAGATTTCCAACTCATGAAGATATGATTTTTGTTCCAACAGAAAACTTGTTGGGAGTATTTTCTAAAACAAAACAAACTAAGTTGGTGAAAGAATGAAGGAAATAAATATTGATTCACTACCAATTACAGAAGGACAATGGAGTTTCATAATGAAGATGAGAGACGACTTAAATATGACAACAAATGAGATTATGGTTTATTTAATACAAGAAGGAATTAAAGAAACACAATATAGGAGAGGAAAGAATGATACTGAATGATAGAATAGAAGTTAAAAAGAAATTGTTAGAAGGAATTAATTTAGTTGCTAATACAGTAAAACCTACACTTGGCCCACAAGCCAAAACAGTTATACTGCAAGGTAATCCACCCATTATTATTAATGACGGAGTGACTATTACAAAATATATTAGCCACGAAGACCCCTATGTTCAAATGGGGATTCAATTAGTTCAAAACTTAGCAAGTAAAGCACAAGATAATTCAGGCGATGGAACTACTACTGCTTGTATTTTAGCACAGGCTTTTTGTAATAATTTAGTTGATTTTGGAGAAGATATGTCAATTCATGATTTTAATAACTTAATTAGCGATTTAAGAGATACGATGATTAATTATTTAGATACTTATGTTGTTGAAGTAGAAAACGATGATATTCTAAATGTCGCTACAATAGCGGCAAACAATGACAGGCATCTGGGTAGTTTAATCAAAGGTGCAATTGATGAAGTTGGAAGAGACGGTATTATTACAGTTGAGGAATCTAATAATTATAATACAGAAATTGATATTAGAAAGGGTATGGAAATCAATGAAGGTTATCTAAGTCATTTGATGTGTAATACTGAAAATGGTCGGGTTGAGTTTGATAATCCATTAGTGTTTATGTCTAATATTTCTATTAGAAAGTTTAGCGATATTATGCCACTATTAGAATTTAGTTCAGCAAACAACCGGCCTCTTGTTATTTTCTGTAAAGGCTTTGATGGTTCAGCCATGAATAATTTAGTTATGAATCTTTTACAAAAGACTGTTCAATGTGCCGTTGTTCTTTCGCCTAATTTTGGTGATGCTCAAATAGATGAATTAGGCGATATAGCGTGTGCATTAGGTGGGCGAGTATTTGTTGAAGAAAGCAAAGACGACCCTAAAGTTTTCACTCTTTTAGATTTAGGAACTTGTAAGAAAGTATCTATTACCAAAGAATCAACTACCTTTATTGGAACAAATGAAGAAAAAGAATATGAGGTTCTAAGTAGAATTGAAACGCTTAAGAAACAGGCTAAAGATACTAAAGGACATGAATTAGCAAGAATCAAAAACAGAATAGCAAAACTTAGCGGGGGAGTTGCCACAATTAGAATTGGTGCTTCTTCATCTATTGAAATGCGAGAAACTAAAGAAAGACTTGATGATGCTTTACACGCAACAAAGGCTGCATTAGAAGAAGGAATTGTAGTTGGTGGAGGAACATTATATGCTAAATTAGCAAAAGATGATACTTTACCGAAGTGGTTCACATATTCTTTAAAACAACCAATGCTAACATTGATTGAGAATAGCGGTGATGTTTCATCAAAATTAAAAATTGATGTTTCTTCCGGTATGGGCTATAATGCCCTCACTAATAAGGTAGAAAATTTAGAAGAAGCAGGAGTCTTTGACCCATATAAGGTAGTTAAGAATAGTTTCTTGGCGGCATTATCAATAGCATCTTTATTCTACTCAACAGATGTAGCAGTATTATTGCCGGAGGTATAAATATGAATGAAAGAGAAATTAAAATGAGTGAAGAAATTAAGAGATTAGAGAAAGAATTGAGAAAGTATAAATGGACTAAAGAAAACCCTATGCTAAAAGCAACTAAGGACTTCCACATAGAGTTTTATTTCAAAGAAATTAACTTAGGCAGGGAAGATAATAGAATCTTAAGACCCAGCCCTCATGTTAAAATTAACGGGAAAATTATCCCTGTATTTAGATTAGCGAAATTATACACTTTAGCGGAGGCTTAAATATGTTTGATGATAAAGACATTGTAAGAATGACTATTGTTTACAAAGACGGTTCTATGACTATTCTTATAAAACAAAGCGACGGCACACTAAAAGTAGAACGGCGGGAAAAGTAATGGTTCAAGACTGTAAAAGATGCCATAGAAGAGTAAGAACAACTGATATTTATTATCTTAGAAGATATGGTGTTTGTGTAAAATGCGTTAGGAGTATGAGAAAATGAAAAAGAAAGCAATAACAGTTAATTTACCTGCTCCGCATAAAGCAAGAGTAAAGTGTCCTATTTGTTTAGGAAACAAATGTAATGTCTGTAAAATGACAGGCGAATTAGCAATTGAAGTTGCACCAAAAATTCCAATTCAAAGAGCGCATATCATAAAATATGTTGCTGAAAACATACATGAGGTTGCTCAAGAATTAACGCTTAAGTGGGGATTAGTTCCTAAAATAAACACTAAAGAAGTTTTAGAAGTTAATGGAGGTCAATTTGAAGTAGTTCAAGTTTCTTCATTAGGAGGCGTATGTTGGGTTGTTAATCGTATTGATGAATTAGATACACCAAGATACTTTACATCAAGACAAGATTTAGATAAATTCAAACAGGGGTGGATGAATTGACCGATGAGTTTGAAGTTATTGGAACTATTATCCGTGACGATAGCATGGAATGTAAAATTAAAAAAGGCAAATATTGGAATATCGAAGTCTTGGATATTCGATGGTTTAAAGATAATAAACCAACAAATAAGGGTGTTCGGTTGAACATGGAAGAAGCAAAATTATTATTACAAATATTAGGGAGAGAGATAGAATGAAAAGAATAAGCGTAGTTCAAGCCAAAAAGAGTTTGAAGAAAGCAAACGAAGATAGACAGTATGGACATGGTTCAGTAGATTTATTCATTAACTGTTCAGCAGATTTAATGGATTTATTTGCACAGTATTTGGAAAGTCAAATGACTGTTCCACCAAGAAAAGGGGCAGGAAGTAGAGTTCAAAGACTTCATGTTGAATTAGCATACAGTAGATTTTACAAAACATTAAGAGATTTTATGGATAAAGGAGTTGAAGAAGATGAACAATAAATTATTTTTAATAACAACAAATGATAAGAAGTTTGATGAATGGGCTAAGAAACAAAAGAAAGCACTTAATGATGTTGAATTAGAACATTTTAATATGGGATATGCAGGTATCGCTAAAGGTAATTACTTAGCAAGAGCCTCTTTTGTTTGTTATTGGGAGATTTATTCCCATAACGATTTAGCAAGATTAGCACCTGCTATTACTCAAGCAACTTTTATTCATATGATGCACCGCTTTATTGAAAGAGGCAACCAAGAAGAAATACATACTATACAACAAATCATGGCTAACTTCTTGAGATTGCTTCAAAGATTAGATGGGGAAGAATCAAATGAAGAAGAATGAATGGATTTACTTAGCAAATGCTATGTGGACATATGCTGAAAAGCATGACGGGAAAATCAGTAGCCTGTTAAAAGAACTGATAAAAAATATAAATGAAAATATGGAAGTGATTATAGATGACATGGGAACGAATGGCAAGGTTATTAGAAGCGAGCGATACTCTAACACCAACGCAACAGATAAAAATGATAGGAAACGCTCTTGAGAATTTTGAAAATAAAGGATTAGTATTATCTATTTTAGATAAAGATAACCTTACTGCTAATAACTTAGGTTTAGCAAAGGCTAAGAAATGGTTAGCGAAGATATTCGATGTATTTGAAAGTGAAATAGATGGACTGTTAGCGGCTCATAATGATTTAGGAGATGCGATATATTATCTTGATGTTTCAGCAGAAACAGAAATACTACAAGGCATTCCTTTACTAAGTGCTAAACTAATATTGGAATTTAATTGTGGTAAAATTGATTCCGATGTTTTTACAAATGTAGAAACGGCTTTAGTTGGTATGTCTGCTAATGGCCGAAGATGGTTCATTAGGTATCTTCTAAGAACACCAAGAAACGGTATCAATAGAGGAACAGTCACGAAAATTATGGCTCATTACTACAAGAAGAAAGTTAAAGAGGTTAAGAAACACTTGAACTTTAATTCTATTGAAGTAGTTTGTTCTGCCTATGAAAGAGGGATAGAACCTCCATGTAATTTAACACACGGAAAGTTTGTAGCACCTATGTTAGCAAAAGAAGTGCCTATGAATAAATGGCCAACTAACTTTGTTGTTGATTACAAGTATGATGGTAATAGGTATCAAATTCATATTGAAGATGGCAAGGTAATGATTTTTAATCGTAAGGGTAAATTGGTAACAGTTCAATTCCCCGATATTGTTTTATTATGTGCAAAGTATGATATTAAGAACGCAATACTTGATGGTGAAATATATCCAATAAAAGATGATGGAACACCTGCGCCACATAAACTAATGGCTACAAGAGTTCATTCTAAGAATCATTTAGAAGCGGCTGAAAAGGTAAAGGTTGAATGGGTTATCTTTGATTGTCTTATGCTAAACGATGAAACTATTATGGATTTGCCATACAATGAAAGACTTGAGAAGATGAAAGATTTACCGAATCAAGCGCACCGAATAACAGAAGGTGATATTATGGCTTTTTATCATCAAGCAATTAATGATGGTTTTGAAGGTATTATCGTCAAAGATTCTTCAATGGCTTATGAAGCAGGGAAAAGAAGTGTTGGTTGGGCTAAATACAAACCACCACAAATTAATCTTGATGTAGTTATATTATCTACTAAGTATGGAGAAGGTAAAAGAGCAAATGTATTCGGAACATTTGAATTAGGAGTAAAATCCGACAATGGTTATCAAAGCGTTGGTTGGTGTGGTAGTGGTTTTTCCGATGAGGATTTAATCACACTAACAAATACACTAAGAAGAAATGTTGAGAAATTTGAGAACGGGCAGTTCTTTGTTTCACCAGTTGTTGTTTTAGAAGTTAAGGCTGATTTAGTTTCAAGAGATGAAAAGGACAACTTAGGCTTAAGATTCCCAAGATGTGTTAGAATTAGAGATGATAAGTTTGTTGCGGATATTAATACCTTAGAAGATGTGGAGAGATTAGAATGAAAAATAAAGGTGCATCATGGAATACTAAATACATGACAGATATATTTGGTAGAAGTATAAAGATAAGTGATTTATCAATGAACCAAACTAATCGTGAAATTAGGAATATCATGAGAAGAATAAGAACTCAATATGTTCATCTTCTCGGTTTATATCAAAGAAGATTTATTCTTTTACATCAACAAGGCGAAACAAACTATCAAAGAAAAGATGCCAAAAAGAAGATTGCTCAAACTTTAGGCATGCTTGAGAATGATAAATACGCTCTTGACGACCAAAGACATAAGCACATCATACTAACTGCTCTTAATTTTATAGAGAATGGAAATGATGATATTGGCTTAATTAAAGCAGTATTACAACAGGCGTTAGAACCATTGGAAGAGGAATGATTATGATTCAAGCAGGAGAAATGACAATTATTGATACCATAACTTATAGATGTATTAAAATTGATAAAGAAGGTTATGCTCATCTTAAAAATATATTACATGAGCAAGGCAGACCTAAATTAGTATTACAGAAGTATTGTCCTTATATCAAAGATAATGCAATTGTTATTCCGGAGAAACCACAAATACCAAAACATAAACCAAAAACAAAGGTGAATATAACAAAACTGTTTAAGGAAAATACAGATTTACAAGTTTCTAATCAAGCAAGGTATTTCGTGGGTGAATGGGTTGAAACGGCTTTATGCAACTTAATAGCCAACGCAGAAGAAAACGCTATAAGCAGGGGCGATAGTCGAATAACTGCCGCACATTTCTTTTGGTTAGAAACAAATACTGCACCTAATGGATATTGGCCGTCAAACATGGAATACATGAAGGAATGATTATTATGTTCAATGACCTTCATATTCAAGAATGGATAGAAAGTCATGGAACGGCTACAAGTTTTACATTTGTAGTATTTGGGGATTTGAAAGAAGAAGAAGTGGAACTGTTGATTAAGGGAGTAGTTATTCATCTTCAACAGATTAAGAAATACTCGGAAATGGCAGTATTTTTTGACCCAATAGATGAGAAGCAAGCAGTTGCTTGGAATACTTATCAAGGAACAAGTTTAGCGTTTATCTTTGCAGGAGACGCTTCGGAAACAGAAAATACCATCAAAGGAATAATCTTAGATGGGCTAAATTTTCTTAGATACAAATGCGAATACTTAGGAATAAAAGTAAGTGAGAATTATGTTTAGTAAAGATATGTTAGTAGGAATTTTATTATCATGTGCAAAAGTTCAGTTCAAGATTATTAGAACAGATGAATTAAAGATTGGCTACAAACCAATAATAGGTTTGGCCATAAGAGGAAAGGCTAAGTTTCTAAATGGTGTGCAACGGTCTTTATTGCATTGGGGAGTGTATTCTTCTTATCATAATGAAGAATCATCTTCAAGACCAAAACCAATACTCTATATTAGCGGGATAATGAACCTTAAGAGAGTAATAGAAAACATTCCCGACAATTTAGAAAGTCGTCAAGGAGAGTGGACTACGGTTGATACGGTAGTTAAAATGTTGGTGAACAAAGAACATTTGACACAAAAAGGATTAGATAAATTATTAGAATTAAAAGGGGTAATTTAATGGGATTAACAACAATGAATCAAAATAGAGCAATTTTAATAACAGGCAAAATAGGAACAGGAAAATCAACTCAAGCATTAACATTAGTAAAAGAACCAATGATTGTTTTTGCTAATGATATTAATATTGATGTAGGTTCTTTTCCTATGGAAAATGGTATTATCATAGAAGATGTTCACTATAAACCTGATAAACAAGCAATTCTATTTATTTTAAGGAATTATAGAGGACAAATTGTATTAACTTCCATTAATGAGAAATCCGTTCCCAAAGAAATAAAAGATATGTGTCGTATAAAACGGGCAGGTTCTTATAACTTTCTTGAAGAGTCAATTAAATCAATTGCCCCTAATTCAGAAAAACCGTTTTCTTTTGAAAGAGATACCTATTCCCTCGTAAGGGGCTACCTGAAGGAGAGAGATAGAGATTTAGTTGCTAAGTTATTAGTTTATAACAAACCTCCGGACACTCAAATAGTATCTTGGTTAAGTGAAAATATGCACCCGCATAGATTAATCTTTGTTGATGGTGTAGTAAAGAGAAGATGGAGTCAAAAATACTTTTATGAAATGTTAGCCTATGCACATGAAGGAGGTTCTTTTGATAGGTTAAATATGCCTAAAAGAAGGAAATATTCGGTATTACCTAAGTTAGCAAGAAGGCTTGGAGTCAAGAATCCAAGAGTCTTACAGCAACTTTGTATGGATAAGACCGTTGTTTCTCAATTCAAAAAGAAACTAAACAACGGGGAATGTCGTCTTTTAGGTTTAGGTGAAAAAAGAAAAAGAAAAAAGACAGACCCAATAAGAGCAAAACAAACCTCTTTGGAGGATTATTTATGAAAACAAGAAAATTAATTTATAGAATAGAATCTGTTTTACAAGATAAAGAAATGACTTGTAGGCAGATAATGGATGAATTAAATAAAGAAAATTCAAGGAAGCGCAATTCTTCCAATAGGTCATATTCATTTACCTCAAATCAAATTGCACAACTACTTAGAAATAAAAGATTTGAAAAGATTGGAAAATGTAATAATAGCGATGTTAATATATGGAGGAATAAAAATGGAAAAAGAGATTAGGTTAAAAACTGAAAAAGAAATTAAAAAAGAGTTTGAGGAACAGATAGAGAAAATTAGATTATTGTTAGAGTTAGTTCCATTGGGTGTAGTTAGCGAATATGTAAATTCAATAGTAGAAGAACTAACAAAATTAAACGCATATCCAAGAACAAGATATGAAAGATTGAGGCTGAAATCACCGGAGAGGTTTAAGCGAAAGTGGAATCATAAAAATAGAAGCCCCGAAGTAAAAGAACACTATTTAGAATATAATAAGTTAAGAACAAGGATGCATAAAAATGGCACTTGGGAAAAATACATGGATTATAGGGCTAACTTCAAATTAGAAAGAAGGAAGAAGATGAAGGGCAAATCCATGAGCCTACATGAAGTGACCCATGAATATAATAAAGCAGATATAACAGTTATGAGAGATTTTTGCGAAGGAAAAAGAGAGGAATAAAAATGAAAGCATCGGACAAGATAAAAGAAATAGAAAACAAATTAAAAGACTACAAGGAATTGTTAAGGGAATTGGAAGACATAGACACTATTTATGAAACCTTAGATTGGGTTGATATTTACAAACCCCATCACATAGGTATGGAATTATCTCAAGCAATATATGATGTTATGGATAAGATAGAAAAGATAGAATCTAAGTTGGAGAGGATATAATGTTATGGACAGAAAAATACAGGCCGAATAAGTTAAATGACTTAATAGGACAAGAACACTTTACTTTAGACGCTAAAACATGGATAGAAGAAAGAAACATGCCTAATGTTTTAATTCATGGAAATCCGGGAAATGGGAAAACAAGTGCTTCTTTAGTATTAGCCAAAGAAATACTTGGTGAATCTTTTATTGATAATTATATAGAAGTAAATGCTTCCGATGATAGAAGATTAGAAACAGTAAGAACAACAATAAAGAATATTGCTCAAAGTGCAACAATAGGTGATGCACCATTTAGAATCGTATTATTAGATGAAATGGATGGAATGACTAATGATGCTCAAAACGCATTAAAGCGCATTATGGAAAGATATTCAAGTAATATAAGATTTATTATTACTTGTAATGATAGAAATAAGATTATCTTTGCATTACAAAGTAGATGTGCTAACTATCATTTTAAGCCATTGAGTAATGAATCAGTATTGGAAGTAATACAATCAATCCTTCAAAAAGAAGGTATAACTCGTTTTGAAACCAATGATTTGAACTCCTTTATATATGCTATGAACGGTGATATGCGGAGGGCGATTACCGAATTACAGGCCGCAAAAGCAAGTGATTCTTCCCTCAAGGCACAGGTGAATAACAGTTTAGATGAATATAGCAAAATACTAATGAAAATAATTGATAAACAGGCAGATTCTTTACAGGCAATACATAACTTACTTTACGATGGATATACTATCCGTGAAATTTGTATTGGCTTGCATGACGCAGTATTAATTGCTGAATTAGATAGCAATTTGAAATTTAAAGTCCTTAGAACGATAGGAGAAAGTGAATGGCGTTCAACCACTATGACTCCTAAAGTATTAGCCTCATGGTTAATTGGCCAACTATCATAGAATTGAACAAAAACAAAAACAAAAAAACAAAAAATAGGAAAGTGAAAAATATGAATGAAGATATGAAAGCAGAAGTGATTAAAAGCGCACAATATATTGGTTTGAGCGAAGAAGAAGCGTTAGCAAAATTCGTTGAAGTTTGCGAAGAAAACGGAATTGAAACAACCGCCCCAATTGCTAAAGGTGTATGGAGAAACTATGTTGCGAATGTTAGAAGAACCCAAGAGGGAGATTCAAATAATAACAATAACAACAGTAATGATTCTTTTTACAAGGCAGCATTTGGATTCTTTGTTGCTTTAGAAGAACCAAGAGATATGATGGCGTGGAACAGAATGAAAGCAAAAGAAGAGTTTATGCGTGATGCTGATAATGCCCTTGAAAAAGGAATTGTAGCAATAGCAAATGAAAACGCTTTAGGTAAGTGGGTTATTTCCCGTTATCAACATGGAGAATATGAAGAAAAAACCATTTCATCTCTACCTGCGGGAGCAGAAGAAACAGAAGATGGCCGATATTATGTTCCTTTAGATAACACACCCGTTTATATGAATGGCGGAAAGAATGCACAATACGGAAAACCACTACCACCACAACAAATGAGAAGAAGCGGTATATTTTATGGTTCTGTTGGAACAAGTGAAATGAAACCTTATTTCTTTTCTTATAAGAATCAAGGCGGAGTAGATTTTGCACCTAATACATTTGAATGGGTGCATTTCCTTTGTGTTGCTAATGATGCAGGAACAGATATTTATGGGGCTAAAGATTTAACATTCAATAGTCTTTCATTAAATAGTGAAATGAGTCCGGATAATGAATTATTTAGGGATATGTCTAACTTTGAATTTGAAGATTGTCTAAGAAATAACTTTGGTTCTCATCTAACTCCACTTATGGAATTAGATAGAGCGCATATTCAAAGACAGGAATTACCTTCTAAAGAAAGATTTGTAATTACAGATGGAACAGTCACTAATATGAATATGACTCCAACAAAGAACGGTAATAGAATTATCAATATAACAGATATTGATTATGAATTGGATTATTCCGATGGTTCGGGAATTGTCACTTGTTGGATTCCTCCACATTTGAATATTGATTTCGGGATTCAATCATCAGTTATTATTGTTGGCCGAACAAGCCAAAGAACAACCGATGAAGGAGTTGAACCAACAACAATTAATGCTTCGGGTATTTATTGCACCCTAAAGCATGGTTCAGCAGTTGAAGTCTCTCAACCAGTTGAGGATAACTTTGATTGGTTTTGATTAGATTCCGGTTATTCCCCCGTAGAAATGTCGTGAGGTTTATATTGGCCTTCATAGTTTGCGGTATGATGTGTTGGCGACATTACAGAATTCATGTTGGGAGTAAAAAAAGGTAGCAAGTGTAAGTATGAACTTGTGGAAGCAATTGATACTCGGATAGGTGCGAAGCCTATATTTAAGGAGAAATTAATATGATAAGAATTTTTAAAAATGCACTAAAAACAGATAGAGCGTTTATTCACTACGATAAAATCCAACACATTTCATGGAACTCAAATGGAGTGTTAGGTATGGAATTGAAAGTGTATTCAAGCGCAGGAACAATAATCCAATATTTAGAACTTGAAGACCTTGAAAGGTTTTTAGATTCTTATGTTCGTGATTGGTTAGGAGTAGGGGGATTTACCTATGAATGAACTAAAAGAAGATAAGTATTTAATAAAGACCAATAGTTATATGATTGACTTGTCTAAAGTAGATTTTATTACTTGGAAAGAAAATGACAAGAAAGAAAATACCTATTGGGCTAAGTTCCATATTGGAACTAAAGAAGCAAGATATGTTTGTAATAATATTGAAGATTTAAAAACAGTATTGGAAACATGGTCTAAACTTAATGGAAAGAAAATAAATATAGAAGATGAAGATATAATAGAGGAATGGTGATATAATGAGTTTAACAAGTAAGAATAAACAACCGGCAGTAGCGAATGAAATGATAGAGAACCAAAGAGTTGTCGCATTTCAGGATAAATTAAAGAAACAAACAGAAGGTAGATTAGCAAGAAGTAATCGTTTAGTCTGTGGTATTTGGGGAGAACCCAAAACAGTCAAAAGTGGATTAGCCCTTGATTTCCCTAATAAACAAATTTATGTTTTAGATTGGGATAATGGTTGCGAACCTACATGGAGACAAAACCATGAGATGACTGAAAGAATTACTTTGTGGAATCCCGAAGTAAGAAATGAAAATGGCGAATTAGATATTCAAAAGTCGGAAGCAAATTCCGAAGATTTTGTTTTATTCGTTAAGTCTAAAATAGCAGAAGGAGAAGATGTTTTGTTTGTATTTGATGGAGTAGATAAGTGGCTTGATTGTTGCACATTAAATGTGACTGGAAGTTCTAAAATTGGCAAACCACAAAAGATGAAATTTGAATGGGGCAAAAGAAATGCACCATTTTATTCTTTATTGATGATGTGTAAGAATTTAGATTGCGACCAAATCTACATTACTCATGCTAAAGCAGATTACGGAGCAACAGGAGAAGTTATTGGTTCTAAACCTAATTGGCACAATTGGGGAGATTATATGTTCCAAATTATTTCAACAAGAAGAACTCGCAAGAAAAACGATGTAGTGTATAAGGCTGAATTACTAAGTAGTAAAACTAATACTGCACTTGTCGGTAAAACTTGGGAATCATTAACTGTCGGAACAGGTAAAGTTTCATGGACAGGTATTCCCGAATTGCGAGAGGGATTAATTTGAATGGTTTTCATTTGAATTGTGCATATTGTGGTGAATCTATAATTAGTTGGAGTAGGCTATGTCAATATGGAGAATATAGAACTATTAACACTGATAGAGGGAACTTTTTAGTTTGTAAGGAACATAGTCCGGCCAAAGTAAAAAAGAAATTTTCAAGAGTTCCTTGTCGCCATAAAAATAAAGACGGAACAGATTGCCGATATGAGGCTAATAATGTAAAACCGTATTACTGTGCAAGACATGGTGGTGGAAAAATATGAAATTTACAATAGAAACAAATGAACTAAAGAACGGATTAGAGAGTGTCCAAGTTAAAGGAAAGGGAACAACTAATAATGGATTTGGTAATACCAATCTTGGAACATACGCTCTTTTAGAAGTTAAAGATAATAATTTGAGTATTTGGAATGGAAATCAAACTTTCTTTGTATCACTAACTATTCCATTAGAAGGTGAATCCGAAGAAGGCATTTGCTGTCTTGATAGCGCAAATGTTCTTCCTTATTTGAAATCATTTTCTAATGAGATAACATTTTCAGTTGGTGATTTTATTACCATTACAAGTGGTGATTCAAAGAAGGCTTCAATACCTTTAGTTGTCAATCACCCTCAAATTCAACCATTAACAAGAATTAAGGGAATGCTAAGTCATGTTAGATATGAAGTAAATCCGAATAGACTATGGACTTTCGGCAAAGGACAATTTGAAACTGCATTTACTATTACACACGCACAATTACAGAATGCACTTAAAGCATGTGAATTGGTTAAGAGTGGCATATACAAGTTAGATAAGAATGAAACAATAACACTTTCAACAAGACAAAGCATTACTAACAAGTATGAAGAAACGCTAACTCCGTTGTTTATTACTAATCCAAATGAAGGGGCAACTATTGAATTTAGTAGCCCTCTTTATGCTTTCTTTGAGAAAGACCAAATGTTAAACATATACATGAAAGATGAATTTCCGCTTTTGATAGTGGCTAATGATAGAATACTATTGAAAGCACCACATATAGGTGCGTGAATATTAATGATAATAAGTAAGATGAATGATGGTAAAAGAATCTATAAATCTTGGAGAGAGAACGGTGAAAAGAAGTTTGAAATGGTGGAAGTTAAACCTTATTTTTATGTTAAAGAAGATGAGAAAGAACCTTCCAAGTATAAGGCATCAAAGTATATTGATAGAGACTTTGAGTATATTCGTGGTGATTGGGTTAATATTGATAATGAGCCGTTAAAGAAAGTTGTAGTTGATACTTCTTTTGATATTAGAAAGGCTAAAGATATGTTTAAGAAAACCTATGAGGCTGATGTGCCTTTTCACTTTAGATATGCAGTTGATGAAATAAAAGAAATGCCGGAGTATAAAATGCGTAAATGGTATTGGGATATGGAATGGCAACAAGGCGGAGAACACCATGATGAGATTACTACTATTGTAGTGTATGATAATTACGATAAGGAATACTTTCAATGGGTGTGGTTTCCTAATCAAGAACCATATGACGGGTTTAAGATGTCCACCGATAAAGTTCAACATGTGTCGGTTTTTAATACTGAAAAAGAAATGCTTGAAAACTTTATGACAACTATGGTTGTAAAAGACCCCGATATGTTAATTGCATGGTTCGGTCATTTTGCAGATATTCCTAAGTTATTAGAAAGAACCTGCGCTCTTGGTCTTAATCCACAAATAATGTCGCCAACAGGACATATTAAAGGTATTAAGAAAAAGAAAGATAGTTTTTCCTTTGCATATGGTGAAAAGGGTTTTAGCCCTATTGAACAACCTATTAATGGAAGAATTACTTTATCTTTAGATTTAGCATTTGAAAGACAATGGAATGATTCACAAAGAGGAACATTACCTTCTTTGTCTCTTGATTATATTGGTGAAACAGTTCTAAACAAGAAGAAACTTGTCTCGGAGAAGTTTCCCGATACAAATGAATTTTATCGCAGGGCTTGGTTAGAAGATACTCAAACTTATCTTGACTATGCTATACAAGATGTAAAGTTGATAGTCGAGATAGATGAAATGAATTATTGTAGTGAAGCAATACTATCACTACAAAGATTACTAAAAGCACCATTTGATGCTTGTTTCTATGCTTCTCATATGGGAAGTATTTACTTTATGAGAAATGCTTGGTGGAAATGTAAGACAGGAAGTAAGGTAGAGAAAAGAGAAACTTATGAAGGGGCTATGATTTATGACCCATTAAGTGAACAAACTCAAGGATTACATCTTAATGTTGCGGCTTTTGATTTTGCAGGTCTATATCCTTCTATGATGATTGCTCGCAATATAAGTTGGGAAACTATTAGTGAAGAACCAACAGAATTTGCAGTTAATATTCTAACACCAAGAGATTTTAGCCCTGTTAAAATGAAACATATGTTGTATTTTAAAACAGATGAATTAGGTTTATTGCCAAGAGCAGTATTAGAACTTAAAGAGTTAAGAAACGACTATAAGAAAAGAATGAAAGCCTCTAATGATAGTGGCGAGTATCAAAAATGGCATAATAATCAAATGGCAGTAAAGCGTTTAATGGCTTCATTTTACGGAATTATTGCCTTTCAAGGATTTGGTTGGGCTAATGTTAATTTAGCGGCTTCTATAACAGCAAGTGCAAGAGAGGCTATTAGATTAGCAGCGTTTAAGGCGAAGGAGATGGAAATATGAAATGTAAAACACCACTAAGATGTAGGCCGGAATTTGAAGGCAAATACCATTGTAAAAGATGTGCCGAAGAAGCAAGAATTGAGGCTGAAAAGTTATTGGATTTAATGGATAAAAGGGTTCACTTCTGTTGGATTCAAGAATCAAGAACAGGGCTTGTTGATGCTAATTGGAGTGAAGAAGAATGAGTGAAAAAGGAAATTGCGTCGAATGTGGAAAAGCCTTTACTTTAGAAAGGACAGGAAAACATTGTAAAGAATGTTTTAACATAGATAATTGGAAAACGACATATCCACCAAGAGGTATTAGAGAACACTTAATAGAAAAGGCATTCTTTCATAAGGTTCTTCCTTTTGTTTGGATTCCATTAACAAGTCGTTCAAATAAATATTATATGGAGGAAAAAGAATGAACACACACATTAAAAGATGGATAGATGAATTAGTTTTATCCCTTGATATTGGCGAAGAATTTTTCGCTATGTCAATAAAAGAAAAACTAATTGAAACAAGAGGAACAACATTTGTTTGTGATAATGCCGCTATTGGTTGGTATTTGAATAGACAAAAATATGTTGAGCCTATTAAAACCTCTAAAGGAAGAAAGATTTACAGGAGGATTAAACATGAAAACTAAATTTGTAACAGTTAAGGTATCGTATGATACAGAAGAAACATGGGATATTACCATGCAAGAAATAAAGGAGATATTTCAAATGATGAATAACTTGAAGCGTCATGCTATTATTATTGATGTTGAACAAGGCATTAATGATAATGGAAAAATGCTTGAATATGAGGATTAGTGTTCATTATGATGATGGATAAGACGAATGAGTTATTAGAAGAATTGCTGGCTATGATAGCAAAATCAAATAAGATATTAATGATGGTAAATATCGTGAACATAGCGACCATTATAACAATTATGACGGTGATAGTATGAATGATATAGATAAATTACAAAAAGAAATAGAAGGATTAAAAAAGACAATCAAGGGCTTACAAAAAGACTTAGATGTATTATTTGAAATAAATACTGCTAAGTTAGAACGAGCAGTATGCGAGATGCAAGAATATCTTGGAGAAAATAGAGACTTTTATGTTATTAATAAGATAAATGCACCAACAAGGGTGGGAATGAAATAATGAAAGTAGTTTATGGACATACTGATTCTATTTATGTTCAAATAGATTCTGTTGAAAAAGCGCAGACGGCTATCAAAGAAATAGAAGAAAGCGTAAGAGAACACTTTCCAAATGTTATGGGGTTAGATGAACACCCCGTAGTATTGGAGTTTGAAAAGTATTTTTCAGCATTAGGTGTCGGAACTGTTAGAAATAGAAATGCGGGTTTGGTGTCTTGGGAAGATGGAGAATGGCTTGATGAGCCTAAATTCAGCATGACCGGATTTACTGCCAAAAGAGTTAGTGAAACTAAGTTGGCTAAAGAAGTTCAAACAGATGTATTAAAAATGTGGGTAAATCAAAAGTCACAAGCAGAAATAGTGCAATTTCTTTACTCTAAGTATGCCGATGTTTTAGATGGAAAGTTAGGACTAACGCCTCTTATTAAAAGAAGTAGATTAAGAACTAATAGGCTCATGGTTAAATGTCCGGATTGTAATGCTAAATATCATCTAAAAGAATGTTTAGAATTAGAGCATTCTGTATGTAGTAAATGCGCTACACATACAAAGAAATTCACAACTCTTGAAGGTAAAAAACCGACAATAGGTTCGGGTATCGCAGGAGTTATTTATGCTTGGAGTAAAGATACTGAATTTGATGATTCATATATCTTTATGAAAGTATTAAACAATAGCGAGTATTATATTCACCCTTTAACAAAGGAAAGAAAAGTAGTTGAGTATATATCATGCACAACTGCAAAGGAATTTGAGGGTTGTAATCCCGACCTCAAGCACTACGCCGAACAAGTAGTGAAGAAGGCCGAGCCTATTTTTAGTGCGATGGCATGGGATTTAACATCAATAAGAACGGGAACAATACAAAGAAGTTTGGAGGAATGGTTTTGAGAGAAGATGAAATATTATTAGAAAGAGAAAGATTAGAAGAGGTAAGAGACGGTTTATATTTAGATTATAAATCCGAAAAAGACGATTATGAACAGTTTAGAGGTTATACTTTTGAAGAGTATTTAGTTTTTTTATACGACCATATGTGCGCTGAATTAAGAGCATTTGTTGATGAAGTTAAACAATTACAAATGAATAGGTGATAATATGAATACAGATGAAAAATATAAAGCAAGAATAGCAAGCATGCAGGATTTTACATATAAATGGGAATGGGAAAATTTTGATGACCCATCTAAACCAATATTGAAGATTAGTAAATCTTCTTTAGGTTCATTTAATTGGTGTCCTAAAAAGTATCAATTTAATTATATTGAGAGAAGGCCACAAGACCAAACCGAAGCCATGCGTAAAGGAACGGTATTACATAATCATCGTGAAGATTTCTTTAATGATTTTGATATTAAAAAAGCCGAGAATATGAATAATAGTGAAGTCTTAGAATATTGCACAAGTTTAATGCCCGTTGATGATTATTTTGACATTACATTAAATGTAGCGGCATTTGAAGCACAACGATTTATTGAAGCAAAATCTGAAGATAAACTACATGAGTTTCTTCCTATTGTTAATGAAGGGTTATTTGATACAGAAATAGTTATTCCAATTGGCCCATATAAAGGCGGAGCATGGAATAATTATCAAGAATTTACTCTTAACAGACCATATACGGTTAGACTTCAAGGTATTATTGATAGAATATTTATAGAAAATGGTAATTTAATTCCTTTTGAATATAAAACAGGAGGTTGGAAAGATTACAAAACAACTTCTATGCGTCAAGAAATGGCGTTTTATCAATTAATGATAGAGAATTGTAGTGAAGAAGTTTTGGCTAAACATGGTTTAAACAAAGATATGAAGGTCACTCATTGGGGTTGGTATTATCCTGCGGCTAATCATATTACAGTTGAAGAAGTAAAGAAAAGGTCTATGACTTCTGTTAAACTAAATATTGCTAAACTTATAAAAGCATATGAAATAAAAGAATTTACACCAACTTTCTTTTACAAGATGTGTGCTTCATGCTCTTATTTTGGTATTTGTCCTGCGGCTCAAGAAGACACATGGGGTTGATAAAATGAATACTAATGTAATAGAATGTAAATTATGTAATGAAAAAATGATGGAATTTGAAAGCAATAATCCTCAACCTCTTCTTGAGAATTTTGAAGATAGAGTATGTAGAGACTGTAATGATTATGTTACTGCAAGTAGAATATTACTTAGAGGGGTTGTGCCTAAAGATAGTCATGAATGGGTTTGTGCTTTAGTAGCAGGAGTTATACAAATGGGTAATTCACTAAAACAAAGCAGACTACAAGCATATGAACAATTAAAGGAGAGGGAAGAATGAAAGAACTAATTAAGAAAAAAGTTTTATCTAAACAATGGTCTTTTGTTGAAGTTAGCGATTTAGCAACTTCTATTGGTTCTTTAGCCAATGATATTTACATAGAATTGTCTCTTCAAGAAAGATTTGAATTGATTAGAGATATTAGAATAAATGAAAATATGGTAGGAAGAACCTACGAAGATATGTTTAGAGATATTGGATTAATACAAATACAAGCAGATGTAGCGGAAGTAATTAAACAGATGCTTAATACTGCAACAGTTAATTTTGGAGGTAATAACAATGAAGTTTCCGAGAATGGTTTGGGCGGGGAGTCAAGTAAAAAACGCTCCGCAAATGAAAAGAAAAAAGATGACAACAAAGAATGAATACTTTGAGTTTGTTAAATCTCATAACAACCGAACTAATGTATATACTACCGTTTATGATTTTGAACATTTTACAGAAACTATGCCTGTTGAGGATAGTGTAATTATTGATAGAATCTTTTTAGATTTTGATGCTCATGAAGATAATTTAGATATGGCTTGGAGAGATGTTAAGGTTGTAATGGAAATGGTTATTGAAAATAGTTATTTACATACTTTATTTTTTTCAGGTCGTGGATTTCATTTATTCTTATTTGGTAAGACAACAAAAAACATGAGAAATGTTCAAACATTATTTAGAGAAATAAAACAATTGTTAGATTTAAAAGTCGGTAAGAAAAATTCATTAGATGAAAGAGTTGGACAGAAAACAAGATTGAGAAGAGTTCCCAATACTGTTAATATGTCCTCTTCCGATGGTAAAGGAAATGCTCGGTATTGCATACCTTTAACAATTGATGACTTACGATTAGATATTGAAGAAATACTAACAATGGCTCTTGAGCCACGCCTTTTACCGTTCAAAAAAAGCGGGAAAAAAGAGGTAGTTTTCCCCGAAGCACCCCCTATTGAGGCTATGGAAGGCTCGGTTTCTGTGCCTTCAACAGTTGGTAATTTGCCTATGTTGCCTTGTTTGCATAATGCCGTTATGGTAGAAAATCCTACGCATTTAGCAAGAGCATATTTGGTATCTTGGTATCGAGATTTATTATCGGGCTATACTGATTTAGTAAATCAAGCAGATAAAACGCAAGTGCATAAATTAGTAGTTGAAGAATTAGAAAGAGTATTTGCTGAATCCGATTCAGTATGGTTGGATTGGGATAAAAGTGAAACTATCAAACATTCTAAATTTACTGTATATAATAATTACAACACCCCTCATTGTGATAAACTGATTAGTGATGGGTTTTGTGTTGGGAAATGTTGGAGGTATTCAAATGCTAATAATTGATTCAAGAGAAAAGTCCAAGTTAGCCGACTTAGTAATGAAAAAGGCAAAAGCCCTATTCATTCCACATGAGAAAAAATGGATTGAGATAGGCGACTATGTTTATGATGATGTTTGCTTTGAAGCAAAATCCACTATTGATTTCATCGGGTCTGTAATGTCAAAAAGGCTTTGGACTCAACTTGATAACATGGATAGACATTACCAAACCAATGTAGTAATCATCTATGGCTCGCTTAGTGAGGCCATACTAAATATAATTGAACATTCCAGCAGTAAATTGCCCGTAGCCGCAAGAAGCGTGATGTTAAACAATAAGTTTCTTGGAGCATTAGGGAGAATAGTATTAGACACGGACATAAAACCCTTTTGGGTAAAAACAGAAGAAGAAGCGGCATCAATAATAACAGCAGTAAGTAAAATGAAACCAAGAACAAGAGAAACAATAGCACCACAAGTATTTAAAAGATTAACAACAGATGATTTAAGATTAGATTTATTAACAAGTATTAAAGGAATATCAGTAAAAAAGGCAAAAGAACTAATAAAGCAATTCGGCTCTATTATGGAAATTGGTGAATGTTCAGTTTTTGAACTGCAAGCAATTGAAGGTATTGGGGAAACCTTAGCCAAAAGAATAATCTCCACATTAAACTCGGAAGAGAAGGTGAAAATATGAATGAAGAATATAATGAAGAAGAATATATGGAAATGCTTGAAACTAATGCAGGTGTTTTCAGTGAAGCCCTACCGAGAGTCGTTAGAGACTTTCAAAAATCAGCAATTGAAGTATCACACTATAATGAGATACCTGCCGCAATAAGTTTCTTTACTATCTTAGGACAGATTTGTAAAGATTTTATTACTATTCCTAACGGAAGAAACCATGAAGATACAAGAATACACTTTTGTTGGATTCAAACAAGCGGAACTGGTAAATCAACACTATGGAATTTTGTTGGCCCTGTTGCTAATAGAGTATTTAAGAGAATAAATGCACAAAACGCACACCCGCCATATTTAAATGAAAACAATATACCTATGAATAGAATCTTTGATACTTTTGGTATTACTGATTATACCGATTCTGTTCTAATTGGTGGTTTTACTAAAGAACAAGATGATGATGGAGAAAATGTATATGAAAGAAATCCGGGCGTTTTAGAAGGAAATGGTTTAGCCCATTGGGATGAATTTGAATACTCCGGTATCTTTAAACAAACTCAACATAAAGAAAATTCAATTGTTTATCTAAACACTTTAATGAACTCATTATCGGGTAATTCTTGGATAATATCAAAAGCATTAACTTCTTTTGGTGGTATGGTTATGGAATGTTTTTGTGAGCGTTCAGTAATTGCTATGACTTACCCTCCAAGTAATCTTAATCAAGTAATGGCTGAAAAGGGAGTATTACAAAGAATGCTTGTTTATTGTTGGGAAGTTCCCGAATTTATCCAACACAAAATGAGACTTGAGCAAATAGCAAAAGCAGGAACAATAGAAGAAGTAAATGCACCAATTGATAGATATGTTGAGGCTTTAATGACTATTTACAACATGACTAAGAAAAGATGGGAAGATGCGAATAAGAACTCCCTTGAAACAATGACATTTACTCCGGACTTTAACCAAGTTTTAACATTAGAATATGAAACATTAAGAAAAATCATGCAACATGCAAGAGAAGATGTTGCGGTTATTGCAGGAAACTTTACTACTCGTTTAATGAAAATATTGTATAAAATGTCTGTTCTTTGTAGCGTTGCTTCCGCACCATCTATTAACAATGAAGAAGATAGATTTAAAGTGACAGGACATAATGTGCGTCAAGCCGCAACTATTATCAAACAATGCTACATGACATTAGTTGATTGGCTTGAAAGAACCATGAGACAGAAGAAGCGAAGCATCGCAGAAAACAATTTAGAGCCAATTTTTGTCGAAATCTACGATAAGTTAAATAAAGATGATGCAGGGTTTGTGAATAAGACCAACCTTCTAACCGAAGTCAAGACCAAAGCCAAAAAGTCAAGAGCGCAGATTTACAGGTATTATGAAGTTATTAGACACAAGTTTGAAGAAAAGAAAGAAGGTCGAACAACATATATTAAAATAATAAAAGGTGATGATGAATGAAATGGGAAAATACATATTTAGTTTTTGAAGTAGCGAAAGGGCCAAAAGTAATAATTGACACATTAAATACTTATGGAGATGATGGTTGGGAATGTTGTTCTCAACTAATTGTTGCTGGTTCACAGATTGTTTGCTTTTTAAAGCGAAGAACAGATATTGATGAAGCACCAAAGGTAGATAAAGAAGCAGCAAAAATTAGCAAACTTTGGTCTAACGGTGAGTAGATTGTCAGTATTGGCTATTGATTTAGAAACTAAAAATATGTCTTATGACATAGGCGGTTTTGGTAATACTCATATGTTTCAAGTATCTACTGTTGCTACTTGGGATGGTAAAACCGGAACAGTTTATGTTGATGAAAAAATGGATAGTTTTGCTAAGTCCGGTCACATTATTAAATCATTATCCGAATTAAAATACGATTTAGATAATCATTTTCAAAAAGGAGGACTTCTTTTGGGGCATAACATTAAGGCTTTTGATTTGCCTATATTAAGGGATTCTATGGACATTTATTGTATTAATAAATATTTAAAAGAAGACCAATTTATAGACACAAGCCGTATCTTAATGAAAGAACATAAGGAAAGATTTCCACTCAAAAATTTAGTTAAATGCACTATGAATGATTTTAAATTAATGGATAGTGCAGATGCTCCTAAATTATGGAAGATGGGTCAATATGATGAAGTAGTTGAGTATTGTATGAAAGATACTCAATTAGTTTATGACCTTTGGAAATATGGACAAGATAATGGAATAGTAAAAGCCTTTTCTATGGAAAAGGGAGAACATAAAGAATTGGAGGTTGATTGGTGATGACTGGCTGGGAATGGTTTGGCTTGTTTGTTTTCGTCGTAATTCTTATGCTTCTTTTCTTTGCCGCTTTCGGTGGAACTAATATCACCGATGAAAGCGTTGAAGAATATATGAAGCGTTTGATGAGCGAAGATAACAAAAACAAGTGATTGTATGAGTTTAAAACAAGAATGCCGCTACTGTGGCGAAAAAACGGTAGCGAGAAGGCTATTAGGCTTTTATGTAGGTTCGCCCGAACAAGTAAAATTGTGGGAATGCAGGGCTTGTAATGGAATATGGTCGGATAAAACTAAATGAGGGGGGCTTCGGCCTCCTTCATTTTTTTTTGGTTTTTTAAAAAGTAGAATTTTTTATTCGCTTATTTTGAATTTTGTTCGACTAAATGAGAGGATTTGCTTTATTAGGATAGGAGGGGGTTAGGCAAACTTCCCCAAAAGCCAATTTTATTACAGTATTGAGAATATTTATTAGTCATAGCGTTTATATAGCCATTACAAGACAATATATTATCACTACACCATGTATCAAACCACATAATATCCCATTGTGAATTAGCAGGGGGAGTCCATGTTTCTATGTCTGCTTTAATTAAAGTAAATCTACTATCTTTTGCACAATAAGGCCAAACTAAATCAATTACATGCTGAGAGTTTTCTATAATTGTCACCGAATTAATGTTAGGAGCGTTAATTAAAAATTCATTTACCATCCCTATTCCTAATCCACCAATAAATACATCTCCTACGGCATTATCCCATAACCATTGGTGTTCTCTATATTCTCCTTCGGAGTCTTGCATAATTGGCATAGGGCAACCATCTTTTATTAAGACACAATAGTTAGAATGACTTTCATTTTTCATATTAAGATACATTTGCCATTGTCTGTCTGTCGTTTGATTTGTATAATGCGCTACTTCAAAATCACCGGAAACTCCGGTAGGGATATTAACTTGTATTCTTGTCATAATTATTCCTCATGTAAATGCTACTGTAATATCATGTGTCGCTGTAAATGCATTATTTGCGTCATGGTCTTCAACACTTATTCTAATAGTAAAAGAATCTCCCTGTGCGGGTAATGTGGATTGCCCTCTACCGCTTGCGTGTGCAATAACAACCATTTGATAAGCACTACCATTAACATAAGTAAAATTAGCATATATCCCTAAATCCCCACTTGTATTCATGGCGGTATTATCTTGATTAGTTCTATTTGTATCATCGGCTGGAAACAATTGAAGACTACAACCGTTTGTAAATGATTGACTAACTATTGCTGACGAAGAATGAACCTTCCAGTCATGTTTATTTGCAGAAGTATAATTATTTTCTCTAATATATCCCCCAATGATTATATAACTTGCACTTGTTCCGCCCGATTGCCATGAACTGAAATAATCGGCGGCTGAAACTGATATTAGTTGAGTTGTTCTTGTTGGATTACTTGCAGTTCCAAAGGAGGATGCTGACCCGTTTTTTATTCCATTAGAAAAACTATAATCATTTAATTGGTCGTTCCATAATCCTAATTTAATTGCATTGTCGTAATTACCGGAAGAAGTTGTAGCCGGACTAACAGAAGCAACCGGCGCACCACCACCCCCAGCATTAGCCTCTATTTCAGCACAAGAACCCGCAATAGCATTATACATAGTAATCAAACTCCTAATGCAACCCAATTATTGCTTGCTTCGGAAATACAAGTCACTCCATTATAAGTAGCAACAGTAATATTAGCACCTGCTCCATTAATATTATTTCCTCCATGAGCAACTGTAATATTACCACCTGTTAAATTAAGAATAGTATAATGTTCTCCCGAAGTTGATGTAGCAGGTAATGTAATTGTTCCATTTGAAGCAGAATACATCAAATATCTTCCTGCATGAGTAGCCGCAGTTAAAGTTAAAGAAGCATTATTTGAAGTGACAACTTCTAATCGTGGGCTATGAATAGTTGTTGATGCCTTTATTGCTCCGCCTTGTCCTGTGGCAGCAATTGTTCCTTCCACATCTAATGCTTCAGTAGGAGTTCCAGTTCCGATTCCGACTCTATCATTAGTTGCATCAACAAATAACATATTTGTATCACCATTACTTTCAACTCTAAAATTAATAACTGCACTACCCTCATTAAATATAATTCCATTATTACCGTCAAATCTAATAAATTCCACTTCACTTCCTGCTTTTTGTGCAAAAAATATTAATCTTCCATCACCTGTTCCTGCTGATTCATCATCAATTTGGGCTTCTATTCTTGTATATTCATAAGAACCGCTTGAACTATCTTTTGCTATAAAAACAATATCACCAATAGTAGCACCATCGGTCAAACCTGCTGAATTTCTTGTGAATTGTAGTCTTGATGAGGTTGAAGTAGAATTATTATTTTCTAATTCTAAAGTAGGACTATTAGTGACAGCAGAAGCAGTTCCCGCTATTTCTAACTCATTTCCAACAGAAGTTCCTCCTTCGCCTATTCTTACATTTGCATATTGTCCATCAATTCTTAATGCTTGTGTTCCGGCTTGTGTATTTATTGCTAAATCACCATTACTTTCTTTTAAGTTAATATCGTAATCACCATTAACTGCCCCATTCGCTACTATTTCTAAACCTTCTACATAAGCCCCGCTATTGCTTCTTCCTAAACTTAATGTGTTTGATTCTTGATTAAATGTCAAATACTGTATTTGCATTGGTGTTGTTCCGCCTTTTAATACTGCTATTACAACATCTCCTGCGGTAAAATTAGGTATTGAATTAGTAGTGTTTGCGCTTCTTAAGGTTAAAGTAGTTGTTCCTGTCGCATTAACAAGTAAATGGTATGTATTAGCAGTTGCAGGAACATTTGCTATTGTTTGGGTGCTGCCACTATTTACAGTAATTAATTTTCCTTGCCTAAATACTGTTCCTTCGGCTATCGTTATACTTGTATTTGTGACAGCCGTTGCATTAAACCCCGCAGTAGCATAATTACCCGCTATTGCTAAATTTAATACCTTAAATAAACCGGAATGTGGAAAATCTGCATCATCAACTAATTGATTAGTTGGGGTAAAGGCATTCGCTTCCGGTGAATCGTTTGTAGATAAAAATTTTGGGTTATTTATAGATGTGGACATATTACTCAACCTCTACTGTTAAAAAAATCTGTATTCTTTCTGTTCCGCTAAATGGCCCAACTGCTTCAAAATTGACCCTGCCAAGCATATCTGTTCCATCAAAAAAAGCCATCTCTCTTATCAGTTTCCCTGTTATATTAGACCCGACTTCCTCAACCATTATTTGAACCACATTAGCATTTGATTTTTCAACACTAATTGTCGGCGTTCCTGTAATTGGCACATCTAAGTCAAGTGCTACGGGGCTTGTAGTATTTCCACCCAATCCTAACTTGCCTCCATCAACAATGTCTTTTATCCGTGTTGCTAATATTTCTTTTAGTTTATCTGTTATCATAAATCTTCCTCCTTTAAAGTAGTGTAAGTAGTGCTTCCGCCATTAAAACCAAGTTGGCTTGTGTTTGTATTTAACGGTGTCTGCATTCCTAAAGTGCTTCCTACTGTTTCCCTTTTTCTAATCAACAAGTGCATTTCCTTTATTTTCATACTGTCAAAGAAATCAAAAGCGTTTTCATTAACATTGAAATTTTTATTTCTTATGT